>Ga0208492_1001022_pt1 | contig 19875 bp, 18 predicted proteins | sample Subbioar_CSW14AB_FD_184820 | JGI IMG/M metagenome (GOLD analysis project Ga0208492, IMG submission 184820) | Serpentinite rock and fluid subsurface biosphere microbial communities from McLaughlin Reserve, California, USA - CR12Mar_CSW14AB (SPAdes) | ecosystem: Environmental > Terrestrial > Deep... | reverse complement strand
CTCGGGGCCTGCAGCCGCCTGCAACTCGGCGGCCACCGCCTGGCCCATGGCCTCGGCTTCGGCCAGGGTGGTGATGGGCCCTTGCTTCTGGGCGGCCACCAGCCTGCCGTCGGCGGGGTGGCCAAGGCGGCCGCGCAGGCGCAAGGTGGCCTGGCCCGCGGCATGGTGCCAGTCGCCGTGGGCGGCCAGGGGCATGGAGCAGCTGCCACCGAGGGCGCGCGAGACGGCGCGTTCGGCCGCGGTGGCCAGCCAGGTGGGCTGGTGGGCGAGCTGGGCCAATGCGGCGGGCAGCTCGGTGTGCACGGCGCGGATCTCCAGGCCCAGGGCGCCTTGCCCGGCGGCCGGCAGCATCACCTCGGGGTCGATCACCTGACGGATGCGATCGGCCAGTCCCAGGCGCTTGAGGCCGGCCGCCGCCAGCACGATGGCGTCGTATTGGCCTTCGTCGAGCTTGCGCAGGCGCGTGTCGAGGTTGCCGCGCAGGGGCTCGATGCGCAGGTCGGGCCTCAGGGCGCGCAATTGCGACAGGCGGCGCAGGCTGGAGGTGCCCACCACGGCGCCTTCGGGCAGCGCTTCGAGCGAGTCGAAGCGGGGGGAGACGAGCGCGTCCCGCGGGTCTTCGCGCTCGAGCACGGCGGCCAGCACGAAGCCCTCGGGCAGCTCCATGGGCACGTCCTTGAGCGAGTGCACGGCCAGGTCGGCGCGGCCAGCTTCGAGGGCGACTTCGAGTTCCTTGACGAAAAGGCCCTTGCCGCCCACCTTGGAGAGCGCGCGGTCGAGGATCTGATCGCCCTGGGTGGTCATGCCCAGCAGGTCGACCTGGCGGCCGAATCGGTGTTGCAGCAGGTCGCGCACATGTTCGGCCTGCCACAGGGCGAGGCGGCTTTCACGGGTGGCGATGACCCAGGGGGCGAAGGAGGCGGGAGCGAAAGACATCCGCCGATGCTATCAGCGCCGGCAAGCGCCGAGGGCCCTCGCCCTCAGCCGGCCAGCACGATGCGCCGCTTCTGCGTCTGGTTGATGTAGTGCTGCAGAGCGCGGTCCTGCCCGTTGATGCGCACGAACTCGCAGCCCAGGCGCGCGCCTCGGGTGTCCGGGTGCAGGGCGGTGCGGTAGTGGATCAGCAGGTTGACTTCGAGCTCGGTCTCGCCATCGAAGTGCAGCATGCAGTCGTTGACTTGCACGCCGGCTTCGATGGCCGGGATGTTCTCTGGCAGGAACAGGGCCACGCCGCTCAGGCTGACGTCCAGCACGCGCAGGCTGACCTTCATGTCAGGCAGGGCCGGGTGGCGGAAGGTCGCGGTCGGGCCGTGCTGGGCAAAGGGCTCGACCCGAAAGGCCGAGCGGCGCTGAAAGCGGAACAGCTCGCTGGGCATGCGGGCGTTGAGCACATCGTGCTGCTGGCCCTTGACCTGCACCAGGTCTTCCACGTCGAACTGCACCTTGATGCGGTCGAGGTAGACAACGGCAACGATCTCGTCGCTTTCGAGCAGGCTGCGCAGCGAGGTGTCGGTGCTGTCGCCGCTGAAGGAGATCAGGCCACGGGGGCCGTCGATGCCCCACAGCAGCGTGGTGAAGGTCAGGCCGTCGGGCGTGCTGAGCGTGACGAGGCAACGCTCGGCCTCCATGCGCTGGAGCATGGCCTCGACCTCGGAGCTGGACGAGAGGCGGAAGTCGTCGAGGCTGGCCTGACTGGCTCGGGACATCTGCATGTTGGTGTGGGGTCAGTGCATTTTGTCGGGGTCGGTGCCACCGTTCATCATCGAACCGAGTTCGTTGATCCAGGGCTCGGCCAGGTTGCGGATCTCGGCGTCGTTGACGAGGATGCGCTGCATGATGCGCGACTTCAGCGCCTGCTCGGTCGGGCCCATTGGGTGGTCGGCCGAGGCATGCTTGAGGCGGGCGATGAGCACGGCGCAGGCGCCTTCGAGCTTGACGACGCGGTCCCAGTCGCCGGTGCGAGCGGCTTCGAGCATGCCCAGGCTGGCGTTCTCGATGGCTTCGTAGTAGCTCAGCAGGTTGCCGGCCACCACTTCCTCGTCGGGGGCGGTGATCAGTTCAGGGGCATTCATGCTCGCACCTCCATCGCCGCGCGAACCACCTCGCCGTTGCTGGCGGGGGTGATGGCGCTCCAGGCTTCGCGGATCGGCTCCATCAGGCTGACGCATTCGTCGAGGGCCGATTCGTCGTTGGCCAGGTTGGCCTGTGTCAGGCGCAGGCAGACGTAGGTGTAGAGGCCGTGCAGGTTGTTGGCCAGCTCGCCGCCTGCCTTGGAGTCGAGGCTGGCCTTGAGGCCTTCGTCGACGATGCGGATGGCGCGGGTGATGGCCTTGGCCTTGGCTTCCACATCCTTCTTGCGCATGTGACCGCGGCTTTCGGCGACGGCATCGAAGAAGCCGTCGAGCAGCAGCTTGACCAGTTGATGCGGCGAGGCGCTGCTGATGCTGGTCTCGACACCCACCTGGCGGTACAGGCCAGACATCGAGCGATCACCGGCGGGAATGGGGCGGGAGAAGGGGCTGGCAGGTGCGTACATCTTCAAACTCTGCGGGTTGGTCCGTGTTGATTGAGTTATCGACGTTTGCTGCCAAACCTTGATTCCTCAGACCCGGGAAGAAGTGCCTATCCAGGCCTCAGTTCAGGATTTGTTCAGCGCGGCCAGCTGGGCGGACACGTAGCTCTGCAGGCCGCTGAGCTTGCTGTAGCTGGCGTCCAGGGCGGTGTACTGCTGCCGCAGGCGGCTCTCGTACAGCGTGGCACGCGTGTTGATGCTGTCGATCTTGGTGGTGTTGCGCTTGATGGTCGCCTTGAGCCCGTCGGTGCTGTTGGCGATGGCGCCGTTGGTGTCCAGGATCTGCGAAGCCAGGTTCTTGATCCGCTGGCCCATGCCGTTCTTGGCGGCCACCACGTCGTCGCTGTTGGCGAAGTACTTCTGCATGTCGGCCAGCTTGGTGCTCATCGCATCGTTGAACTTGCTGGACGTCATCTTCAGCGTGCCATCCGTGTTGGTCACGATGCCCATGTCGAACAAGCGCGAGAACGAGGCGGTGGCGGTCGAGTCGCTGGTGATGAGGTTGCGCATCTGGCTGAGCAGGCCGCGCGCGGTGGAGTCGCCTTGCAGCGGGCCGGCGGTCTTGGAGGCCTCGTCGTACAGCGTCTGCACGCGGATGGTGCTGACCACGTTGTTGTAGGCCGAGATGAAGTCGTTCACGCCCTTGCTGATGGAGGCGGTGTCCTGGGCCACGGTGATGTTGGCCGGCGTGGCGGTGGCCTGCTTGAGCGTCAGGGTGACACCGTCGACGACGTCGCTGAGGGTGTTGGATTCGGAGGAGACGGCCAGGCCGTTGATGGTGGCCTTGGCGTTCTGTGCGGCCTGGGTGCGCGTCATGGCCGAGGTGCCGCCGGTGGTGCCGTCGTAGGCCAGGGCGGACAGGCCCGGCACGGCGCCGTTTTCGGTCACCGACACCTTGAAGGCGTTGGTTTCGCCGTTGGCGCCGCGCATGACCAGGCGGCTGCCCGAGGCGTCGTTGACGATCGAGGCCGTGATGCCGGCGTTCGAGCTGTTGATGCGGTCGCGGATCTTTTCCAGTGTGTTGTCGCCGGGGCCGATGGCGATGTCCACAGCAGAAGCAGCGGCTTTCGCGTTGAAGGTGACAGCGGGGGGCGCGACCGAGTTGTCGGTGACGTAGGTGCCGAGCTGGATGCGCAGCGTGCCCTCACCGACGGCGGCGGTCTTGCTGGCGAAGGCCGAGGTGGCCACCATCTGGCCTTGCGCCAGTTGGGAGACCGTCACGGCGTAAGAGCTTGCCGCCGCGCTGGACGTGGTGCTCACGCTGACCGCCGTGTCGTTGCTGGACGTGGCGGTGGTGCCATTCCAGAAATCGGACTGGGTCAGTTTGTTGGCCGCGTCCTTCAGGGAGGAAAAGGCGCTCTGGATTTTTCCCCACGTGGAAACCTTGGTTTGCAGCGTGGTGTTCTTGGTCGTGAGGGCGTCCGCGGGTTGCTTTTCGATCGCCACCAGTTTGCTGATGACGGATTCGTCCAGACCAGTGCCACTGACGCCAACTGAACTGAGTGAGGCCATGATGTTTCCTCTCAATGCACAAGCGCCCGGAAGGCACTTTTGGCCACCCGGACGCCGTGCTCATCGGTGACTGACACGAAAACTTGATGCTGTGTCGGGTCCGAGCGTGAAAAAAGAGCGGAATCAGCGGCCCAGAAGGCTCAATACCTGCTGTGGCAGCTGGTTGGCCTGCGCCACCATCGCCGTGCCAGCCTGCTGCAGGATCTGCGCGCGTGACAGGTTGGCGGTCTCCGCCGCGAAGTCCGCGTCCATGATCCGACCGCGGGCGGCGGCCTGGTTTTCGACGCTGACCTGCAGGTTGGCGATCACGGCTTCGAAGCGGTTCTGCGAGGCACCGAAGGACGCGCGCTTGTCGTTGATCACGTCCAGCGCAGCGTCGATGACGTTGATGGCGTCGTCGATCTGCGTGGAGGAGGCGATGTTGGTGGCCACCCCGGAGGCCGCGCCGCCGATGGCCATGCCGTTGGTGCCGTCCCAGCGGGCGGTGATGGTCGCCAGCAGGTCCTGCGCGGCGGTGGCGGCCGTGGAGTCGACCACGGTGGCGGTGCCGGCGGTGCCGCCGCCCAGCAGGGCGCCGTCGATGTCGATGCGGTCGGTCACGTCGGTGCCTGCACCCACCTGGAACGACAGGGTGGTGGGGGCGCCGGAGGCGAACAGCGGCTTGCCGTTGAAGCGGGCGCCGCCGATGGTGCGGGAAATTTCTTCCTGCAGTTGCACGAACTCCTTTTGCAGGTTGGCGCGGTCGCCATCGCTGTTGGTGGAGTTGCGCGACTGGACGGCCAGCTCACGCATGCGCTGCAGGTTGTCGCCGATCTTGCCGAGCGCGCCTTCTGCGGTCTGCGCCAGCGAGATGCCGTCGTTGGCATTGCGGATGGCGACATTCATGCCGCGCACCTGGGTGTTCATGCGTTCGGCAATCGCCAGGCCTGCTGCGTCGTCCTTGGCGGAGTTCACGCGCAGCCCGGAAGACAGGCGTTGCATCGAAGTGGCCAGCGACGTCTGAGACATGTTCAGGTTTCGCTGTGCGTTCATCGAAACGATGTTCGTGTTGATCGTTTGGGGCATGTTGCACTCCTAAAGAATCGAGATAGTCCCGGCTCACGCCGGCCGGCTTTCTTGCAAAGCTGGCCAAAGATGCTTTCGGATTACCTCTGACCTGTGCCCTGATGTTCGGCCAGTTCGGGGTGCAGCAAAAACCCGATGTGAAGGCGTTTTTGCCCTCAGTTCCTTTTCTTGGTCACGACATGGAAAAAGCCGCCCCACCAGAGCGGCAGGGCGGCTTTTCGAGGACGCCAGCACGGTGGCTGGCGTGTCCTGGCTGGAGATCAGCGCAGGAGGGACAGGACCTGCTGGGGCAGCTGGTTGGCCTGGGCGACCATCGCGGTGCCGGCCTGCTGCAGGATCTGCGAGCGAGACAGGTTGGCGGTTTCCGTGGCGAAGTCTGCGTCCACGATCCGGCCGCGGGAAGCGGTCTGGTTCTCGATGTTGGTCTGCAGGTTCGAGATCACGGCCTCGAAGCGGTTCTGCGAGGCACCGAAGGCGGCGCGCTTGTCGTTGATGGTGTCCAGGGCCTTGTCGATGACGTTGATGGCGTCGTCGATCTGCGAGGTCGTGGCGATGTTGGTGGCTGCGCCGGATGCGCCGCCGCCGATGGCGATGCCGTTGGTGCCGTCCCAGTTGGAGGTGACGGTGGCCAGCAGGTCGGCGTCGGCGGTGGCAGCGGTCGAGTCGACCACGGTGGCGGTGCCGGCGGTGCCGCCACCCAGCACGGCGCCGTCGATGTCGATGCGGTCGGTGGCGTCGGTGCCGGCACCCACCTGGAAGGACAGGGTGGTGGAGGCGCCGGAGGCGAACAGGGCGGTGCCGTTGAACTTGGTGCCCTTGACCGTGCGGTCGATTTCCTGCTGCAGTTGCTTGAATTCCTTTTGCAGGTTGGCGCGGTCGCCGTCGCTGTTGGTGGCGTTACGCGATTGGACAGCCAGTTCACGCATGCGCTGCAGGTTGTCGCCGATCTTGCCCAGCGCGCCTTCAGCGGTTTGAGCCAGGGAGATGCCGTCGTTGGCGTTGCGCACCGCGACGTTCATGCCCTTGATCTGAGCGCTCATGCGCTCGGCGATGGCCAGGCCGGCGGCGTCGTCACGTGCGCTGTTGACGCGCAGACCGGACGACAGGCGCTGCATCGATTGAGACAGGCTGGATTGAGAAGTGCTCAGGTTGCGTTGTGCGTTCAGAGCGACGACGTTGGTGTTGACTGAATTGCCCATGATGAGTTCCTTTGGCGATGTTTACTACCCGGCGATAGCGCCGGCGAACAAGTGCTGGCTGTCTTTCGACTCTCCAGATTGACCTGCCCGACGCTAGTCAGCCCATTCGCCTTCGTGGTGAGTCCACTCAGTGCTCTGGCCGGCTAACCGGACCCCGAAACCTTTCGATCCCGTTGGCTTGTGTATCGACCCGATCTGGCGCGTTCTTGAGTGTCTTTTTTCTCGTTTTGATCGGGTCTTTGCACAGTGCCCGCTTGACGTGTCCGGGAAATGCAGTCCCTTTTCGGCCCTCTTGCCGGGATCTTTAGGGTGTCTTTTTCCTAGACTTCGTAAAGCCCCGTGAAGCGTCTCGTGGCGAGGTGTGCCCCCACCATTGCCAAACAAGAAAGCCCATGAAAGTCGTCAGCAAGCCCAAGTCCGCATCAGCCCAGAAGGCCCACCAGCATTGGGAGCGCGGGGTGACCAAGCTCAAGGTCAAAGAGTGGGCGGCGGCTTTTCAGTCCTTCGATGCCGCGGTCAAGCTGCAGCCGAACGACCCTCTGTACAGATTGAACGCGGCGCGCTGCTGCCTGGAGCTCGCTCGCTTCGAAGAGGCCCTGGTGCACGCGGACCGCGCAGCCGAGCTGGAGCCGGGCTCCGAGGTGGCGGCCTTCATGCGCGTGCGGGCCATGCATCGGCTGCATCGCAACGCCGAGATCCTGCAGGTGCTGGCGGCCATGCCCGAAGCGCAGCGCAACTCGCGCGAGTACTGGGTGGCCAAGGGCTGCGCGCTGCAAAACACCGGCAGACACCAGGAAGCCATCCAGGCCTTCATGGACGCTTTGATGTTCAGCATGGATGACGCCCTGTCGCACTACCGCATGGGCATCTCCTTTTATGAGCTGGAGCTCAAGGAAGAGGCCTCGGAGTGCTTCCGCACCGGCCTGCTCCTGGGCCTGGGGCACAACGCCCTGCACGTTCACGGCATGCTGGCCTACGCCGAACGTGAGAACTGCCGCTGGCCGCAGGCTGCCGAGCAGGAGGCCCAGCTGCGCAGCTTGGTGAGCGCGGCGCCAAACAACGCCCGCATCATCACGGCTCCTTTCGCCCACATCACCTTGACGGACGATCCGCTGCACCAGCTCAAGGCGTGTACGCTGATGTCCAACACATGGCTGGACCTCAAGCCCGTGGTGCGGCCCAACCGCACGGGCAACCCGCAGCGCCTGCGCGTGGGCTACCTCTCCAACGACCTGCACCAGCACGCCACCTGCGTGCTGATGTGCGAGGTCTTCGAGCACCATGACCGCGATCGCTTCGAGGTCTTTGCCTATTCCACCGGTCGCGACGACGGCACGGCCATGCGCCGTCGCGTCATCAAGGCGGTCGAGCACTTCGTGGACCTGCAGGGCAAGCCCGATCACCAGATCGCCCAGCGCATCGCCGACGACGACCTTGACCTGCTGATCGACCTCAAGGGCTACACCGCCGGCAACCGCATGGGCGTGCTGGCCCGAAGGCCCGCGCCGCTGCAGGCCGCTTTCCTGGGCTTTCCGGGTACCACGGGCGCGCCCTTCATCGACTACATCGTGGGCGACCCATTGGTCACGCCGCTTTCGCACGCGGCCCATTTTTCCGAGCACATCGCCCAGATGCCGCTGTGCTACCAGCCCAACGATCGCCAACGCCCGCGTCCCCAGCCCATGACCCGCGCCGAAGTGGGCCTGCCCGAAAACGCGGTGGTGCTGTGTGGCTTCAACCAGGCCTACAAGATCACCCCAGATGTTCTCGATGCCTGGGTGGACGTGCTCAACGACCTGCCCGAGGCTGTGCTTTGGCTGCTGGACTGGCATGGTCAGGCCAAGCCCCACTTGCTGCAAGAGCTGGCCAAGCGAGGCATCGGTGCCGAGCGCGTGTTCTGGGCCCCTCGCTGGGACCTGGGGAAACACATCAGTCGCGTGCGCCTGGCCGATCTGTTCATCGACACCTGGCCTTGCAACGCCCACACCACGGCCAGCGATGCGCTTTGGGCAGGCTTGCCCGTCGTTTCGTTGATGGGGGAAACCTTCGCCTCGCGGGTTGCGGGCAGCTTGCTCAACGCTGTTGGCCTGCCAGAGCTGATCTGCACGGACGTGCGGCAGTACCGCCGAACCATTGTGGAAATTGCTCGTGATCCGGCACGTCGCCAGGCGCTGCGCGAGCGACTGGACCAGGCTCGAGAAGACAGCCCCCTGTTCGACAGCGAGCGCTTTACCCGCGATTACGAAGCTTTGATGGTGCGCATGATTGAACGCATGCGCACTGGCATGCAGCCAACACACCTGTCTGCTTGATCAGCGGGCTTTGTGCAACAAGGAGATTGATTGTCATGAACGGAAATGATCTCAGCGTCCTGATCTTCATGACAGGACGCAACTGCCAGGACTACATCAAGCGAGCGATCGCTTCGGTGGTTGAGCAAAGCCATCAGAAAGCGACAGTTCTGTATGTCGATGATGCGTCGGACGATGGCAGCCATGAACTGGCTGCGCGACTGCTCAACGAGATGCTGCCCGGTCGCCACACCCTGGTCAGGAACAACGAGCGCATGGGCAAGGCATTCAGTGCATCGACGCACCTGCGCGCGGTGGCCGGGGAGCATGACGTCATCGCGATTCTTGATGCGGACGACAGGTTGATCGATCCCAACATCATCAGGCAGATGATGCTGTCCTATGAGGCAGGCAAGGACGTTGTCTGGACCAACTTCATGACGGATCGAGAGCGGCTGGGAGGCAATGGCCCCTTGAGCCTGGAGATATCTCCTAGAGCGCAAGCTTGGCGCAGCAGTCATTTCTTCACCTTCAGGGCCAGCCTTCTGTTGAGCGTTCCTGAAAGCTATTTCCAGTACCCTGATGGGCGTTGGCTGGATGCCGCATGCGATTTCGCCATCGCATATCCGATACTGGATCAAACAAGACGGTATGAGTTCATCCCCAAGCCCGCGTATTGCTACACGGAAACCAACCCGAACTCCCATCACAACATGGCGAACATGGGCAATGACTTGTCTTCGCCGCGTCAAAGGAGTTGCGCCTCCATCGTCCGTGCCAAGGCACCATTGCCTCGACTGGACATCCCCAAGCGCGCCAGGCCGATGATGGCGAGCGCCGCGTCAGGGTCCAAGGTGTTTGAGACATCCGGTGCGCAGGGCTGGGTCACTGCTGTTGCGGCCCATCTCGCGGCATCGATGCCCCGCTTGCTGGAGCGCTTCGATGTCAGCGAGCTGGTCCGCCTCGATGCGCTGATGGGATTCGCCTGGCTGCAGCTGTTGAGGCAGGACTCACGTTGCAATACCTTGCTGCTCGGCTACGGTGAAAACTCGGTGATGCTGGAGTGCATTGCCCAGCATGTGAGGGCGCCATTGCTGGTGATGGCAAGTGGCAACGATGTGCCCGAGGTGACCCGCGGCGAGGTGAATGTGGTGCGAACACCTTGGGCGGAGTACGAGATGTCTGGGCAGGTTTGCTACTTGCCGCAGTTGGACCTGCTTCCTGCGTCCAGCCAATTCGGTCTGGTGCTCATTGACGCATCTGCATGGGGCAAGGGGCGTTCCGCTGTCATCGCTTTGGCCGCGCTGGCGCCCTACATGGATCAGAACAATTTCAGCGTCTGGATGAGCGGCATGAGCGCCGATGAGATCCAGATCGCCCATGAAGAAATCGGCGAGAGCTTGCCAATGCTGTTGGTGAGTTCGCCCTCTGCGGGCGTTTTGCACGTTCGCAGTTGAGCGGCAGCCTTCAACATCTACCTGAAAGGATTCCCCCATGGCTCACATGCAGCAAAACAGGTTCATCGGGTTTGTCAAAGAGGTTCTTCCTGAGTACTTTTCAGGGATGCGGTGCCTCGAAGTTGGCTCGCTGGACATCAACGGTAGCGCTCGAACTTTCTTTGATGAGTGTGATTACATCGGAATCGACGTTGCACTGGGGCGAGGCGTTGATCAAGCATGCAAGGGCGAGAACTTCCCTGGCGAGGCCAACTCGTTCGACGTGGTCATTTCATGCGAGTGCATGGAGCACAACCCCGGTTACGAGAAAACATGGCTGAACATGATCCGTCTGCTCAAGGATGATGGGTTGATGGTGATGACTTGCGCAACCCTGGGCCGCAGGCAACATGGCACTCGCAAGAGTGACCCGAGGTCATCTCCCCTGACCCTTCAGATGGGGCAGGACTATTACAAGAACTTGGCCGCTGACGACTTCCGCTTCGTCAACCTGGACAGGTTTTTCTCGCGGCATGCTTTCTTCACCGACTGCTCTCATGCCGACCTGCTGTTCTTCGGTCTGGGGCGATCCGCCTCTTTGGATGCCCAGCAGCGCTTCGATGAACGCTTGCAAGGCCTGATTGACTTCTATCAGAAGATCGCTGTGGACGGCGAGTTTTGATCGTCCAGGGGGCAACGCATGAAACGAGTGGCTGTTTGTTTGCACGGCGTCAACCGGTCGCTCTCCGTGACCCATCGCTCGATCATCGATCAGGTGGTGGCGCCTTGGTCTGAGATCGGTGAGGTCAGGCTGTATGGCGCATTCCTGCAGCCCAGATCGGGGCTGAACAATCCACGTTCATCGGAAGTGGGCGTTGCCACCGAGTCGGAATCGCTGAGATTGCTGCCGTTCGAGCAAATCACCTTGATCGATCAGGACGCATTCGACGTGGCCGCAGACCTTGATCGAACCCTGGCCATCATCCCCGATTACTACAAGGATGGTCACAGCAGCACAAAGAACATCTTTCGCTCTCTGCACGCCTTGAACAAAGTGCATGAACTGGCGACCCTCGATGCCGATCATGACTATGTCTTGTTCGTGCGGCCAGACCTGTTCTACATCGATCGGTTCGACGCTTTCAGGATGGTGCGTGACTTGGGCGACCCGCGCGGTTGTCGGGCCCTGACGCCGCTTTGGCAGCAGTGGGGAGGGCTCAATGATCGCCTGGCGATCTGCACCCCTTCTGCCGCAGCCGCGTTCGCCAAGAGATTCGAGCAGATTCTTGATTTTTGCGCGCACACCGACGAAGCCATCCAGGCCGAACGCCTTTTGCTGTGGGCCTGCATGCGCAATGGCGTGGCTTTTGATCGGTTCATGACTGAGCGCGGCATCAGGGTGCGCGCCACGGGCATGTTCCGGGAGGAGCAGTTCCAGGAACGTGGCATATCGTCCTTGTCCCTGGAGAAATACAAGCGCCTGGCCACGCAGCTCGGCGTCAACCAGGCATGAGTTGATGCTTTCTGCAGATCAAAAAATCCGCTGCCCGCTCAAACGCTCGTGTTCGCGCACCGCAAAGCGGTCGGTCATGCCCGAGATGTAGTCGGCCACGGCCCGGTGGCGGTCATCGCGCTGCGCGTAAGCGGCCTTCATCTCCGAGGGGGCCGCCACGTAGGCATGGAACAGCTCGGTCAGCACCTGTTTGGCCCGCGCCGTGGTCTCGTTGACCTGCGGATGCCGGTACAGCTCCTTGAACAGGAAGCGCTTGAGCTGGGTGCTGGCCTCGCGCATCTCGGGGCTGAAGCGCACCAGGGGCGGGCAGCGACGGGCCTCGTCGGCATCGGCCGGCTGGTGTTCGGCCAGATTCGCCCGCGTGGCGTCGATCACGTCATACACCTGCTGCGAGAGCATGCGGCGGATGGTGTCGAACAGCAGTCGCCTGCCCGTGGCCTCGGGGAACTCGGCCAGCGTCTCGTCGCGAAAGCGGGTGAACAGCGGCACCGCCTCGAGCTGCTCCAGGGTGATCAGGCCCGAGCGCACGCCGTCGTCGATGTCGTGGGCGTTGTAGGCGATCTCGTCGGCGAGGTTGCACAGCTGGGCTTCCAGGCTGGGCTGGGTGCCCTCGATGAAGCGCCGGCCCACGCCGCCTGGCTCGGCCGCTTCCAGCAGTTCGGCGTTGCGCCTGGAGCAGTGTTTGAGCACGCCTTCGCGGGTCTCGAAGGTCAGGTTCAGGCCGTTGAAGGGCAGGTAGCGCTCTTCGAGTTCATCGATCACGCGCAGCGACTGCAGGTTGTGCTCGAAGCCGCCGTGCTCGGCCATGCATTCGTTGAGCACGTCCTGGCCGGCGTGGCCAAAGGGCGTGTGGCCCAGGTCGTGGGCCAGCGCCACGGCTTCGACCAGGTCTTCGTTCAGGCCCAGCGAGCGGGCGATGGAGCGGCCCAGTTGCGCCACCTCCAGCGAGTGCGTCAGCCGCGTGCGGAACAGGTCGCCCTCGTGGTTGAGGAAGACCTGGGTCTTGTAGACCAGGCGCCTGAACGCCGTGCAGTGCACGATGCGGTCGCGGTCGCGCTGGAAGTCGCTGCGTGTGGGCGCGGAGGGCTCGGCGTGGCGCCGCCCTCGCGAACGATCGGGCTGGCTGGCGCAGGGGGTGGTCGTCATGCTCGGATCGGGCGCGGGGGCTTCAGCGGTGGGGTCAAGCCTGCTTGGCCACGTTGGCGGCGATCACCTCGCGCACCATGTTTTCGGGCGCCGCCTGCATGCTGGCTTGGCCCAGCGGCCCGATCACCACGAAGCGGATCTGCCCGCCCTCGGCCTTCTTGTCGACCTGCATGAGCTCCAGGTAGCGGTCGGCGCCCAGGTCCGGCCCAACAATGGGCAGCCCGGCGCGCTCGATCAGGGCCTTGATGCGTTGGGAGGTGCTGGCGTCGATCAGGCCCAGGCGGGCCGACAGGTCGGCGGCCATGACCATGCCGCAGGCCACGGCCTCGCCATGCAGCCAGGCGCCGTAGCCCATCCCAGCCTCGATGGCGTGGCCGAAGGTGTGGCCGTAGTTCAGGATGGCGCGCAGGCCCGATTCTTTCTCGTCCTGCCCGACCACCCAGGCCTTGATCTCGCACGAGCGGCGCACGGCGTGGATCAGGGCTTCGCGGTCGCGTGCCAGCAATTTGTCCAGGTTGGCTTCCAGCCAGGTGAGGAACTCGGCATCGGCGATGGGGCCGTACTTGATGACCTCGGCCAGGCCGGCCAGCAACTCGCGCTGGGGCAGGGTGCCCAGCGAGTCCAGGTCGCAGACCACGCGCAGCGGCTGGTAGAAGGCCCCGATCATGTTCTTGCCGGCGGGGTGGTTGATGGCCGTCTTGCCGCCCACGCTCGAATCCACCTGCGCGAGCAGCGTGGTCGGCACCTGCACGAAGGGCACGCCGCGCATGTAGCAGGCTGCCGCGAAGCCGGTCATGTCGCCCACCACGCCACCGCCCAGCGCGTACAGCACCGTCTTGCGGTCGGCGGCCTCTTCCAGCAGCTTGGTGAAGACCTGGTTGAGCGCGGGCCAGTCCTTGAACTGCTCGCCATCGGGCAGCTCGACATCCAACACTTCTTTGTGCAGCGAGGCGATGGCTGCGCGCAATTTGGCGGTGTAGAGCGGCCCCACCGTCGTGTTGGTGACGATCAGCGCCTTCGATGACTTGGGCAGCCCGGCGAAGCTCTCGGCCTTCATCAGGTCGCCACCGATCAGGATGTCGTAGCTGCGATCGCCCAGGTCGATGGGCACGATCGCGTCGGCTTGCAGGAGCGAGGAGGGGGAGGAGGTGGATGCCATGGGCGCTTCTTGCTGGGGCTTCGGGGGCGTCGATGGGCGCCCCGAACCTCGCAAAAGCGCAGTGCCGGCTGCAGCGAACGGGGCAGCGATCGAGCCGATCATGTTACCACTCGCCCCCTGAGGCCCCTGAGGCCCCTGGGGCGGCAGGGCTGCGCTGGCCCCGGCCGCATCGCGAAAACTGGCCGGTTTAGGTCGTTTTCAAACCGCCTTCGTGCCGGCCTCGCCCCGCTACGATGGAAGCCCCAATCCCATGCCTGGTCGCCCAGGACGGCCCATGAAGAAAGTCGCGATCCTCCAGTCGAACTACATCCCGTGGAAGGGCTACTTCGACATGATCGCGGCCGTCGACGAGTTCATCCTCTACGACGACATGCAGTACACCCGTCGCGACTGGCGCAACCGCAACCAGATCAAGACCCCCCAGGGTGTGCAGTGGCTCACCGTGCCCGTGCAGGTCAAGGGCAAGTACCACCAGAAGATCCGCGACACCGAGATCGACGGCAGCGACTGGATGGCGCAGCACTGGCAGCAATTGGTGCAGAACCACAAGCGCGCGCGCTGCTTCGACGAGGTCGCCGAGTGGCTGGCGCCCTTCTACAGCGGCGAGCCGCCGAAGATGCTGTCCGACCTCAATCGCCGCCTGATCGAGGCCATCTGCGCCCGCCTGGGCATCGGCACGCGCATCAGCAATTCGTGGGACTACACCCTCATCGAGGGCAAGACCGAGCGCCTGGCCGACCTGGTGGCCCAGGCCGGCGGCACCGAGTACATCTCGGGGCCAGCCGCGCGCGATTACATCGATGAATCGGTGTTCGCGCGAAAGGGCATCCAACTGACGTGGTTCGACTACGCGGGTTACCCCAGCTACCCGCAGCTGTGGGGCGAGTTCACCCATGGTGTGTCCATCCTGGACCTGCTGTTCAACTGCGGCCAGGACGCGCCGCAGTACATGAAGCACATGGGGCGCTGGCAGCGCTGAGGCAGCTCAGCCCTTGAGGCGATCCCAGAAGGCCTCGTCGCCGAAGTGCTCGTCCAGCGGGCAGGCGGGGTGGATCGCAACGGCTCGCCCTTGAAGGCTCAGGGTGATGGCGTCTTCCTGCTGGCGCCCGCTCATCCGCCGCTCGATGGCCGCGTACAGCGCCAGGCAACCTGCCCGGAACACCGTGTCCATCACCGTGGCCACGCTGTCGCCCTCGCGCAGCGGCACCGCCGCCTGCACGATGGGCCGGCCCAGGTCCAGCTCCTCGCTGACGTGGTGCACCGTGGCACCCGTCCACTTGGCTCCGTAGGCAATCGCCTGCTCCACCGGCTTGGTCCCGATCACCCCGGGGAAGGCGGGCAGCAGCGCGTAGTGCAGGTTGATCAGACGGCCTTCGAAGGCGCGCACGAACACCGGGAACAGGATCTTGTGGATGTTGGTGACGATGATGTCGGGCTCAAGCGCCGCGATCGCATCGACCATCCCGGCCTGACCTGCCTGGCTGAAATCGGCCGACCAGGCCTGCAGGCCCTGAGCGCGAGCGTATTCGAGCGCGCCACAGTCTCGGTCCGCCACGGCGGCAACGACCTGGGCCCCGGGCAGCAGCCCGAGCTCGATCACCGATTGCACAAAGCGCAGGTTGCCACCGTTGCCGGAGCACAGAAAAACGATGTTCTTCATCCGGGGCGCGGGGCAAAAAGAGAGGGGGGGAGGGTGACGAGCCTTGACCCTGGCACTGGCGGCTAACGGTTGGGGCTGCTTCGTTCCCGATCTGACCCGGTTGGCCGCGCCTCCATGCAGGGAGGCCCGTCACCGACCATTGTACGCGAGGCCCGGCACGTGCGGGCCTCCGAGGGCGAAATCACTCGCCCAGCAGCGCGGGCTTGAGCAGGTTGTCGGCCGGGTTGGCGCCGATCCAGATGCGCAGGATGGCGTTGTAGAAGCCGATGTCGGGCAGCGCCGAGCCCAGTTGCTTGCCGTTGAGCGTGATGGTGGTGCCCACGGCGGGGTTGTAGTCGCCGATGATCACCTCGCCCTTCTTGACGCCTTCGAACTCGGTGAACAGGTCGCCGAACTTGGTGATCTGGTTGACGTACTTGGTCTTCTCGTCCTTTTCCAGGTTCTTGTTGATGCCGGCCAGGAAGGCAGAACCGAACTCTTCGGAGGTCAGGTCACGCAGGAAGACGATCTTGAAACGCTTGGGGCCGTTCAGGGCCAGCACGTCGGCAGTGTTGGTCTTCTTCTCGGTCAGGTACAGGCCGATGGCGTAGATCTTGAACACGGCCTTGATGCGCGCGCCAGCGCCATTGAGCACCAGCGTCTTGCCCGCGACGGTGGCGGTGTCTTCGATCTTGGCGCCCTGGACTTCAACAGCCTGGGCGGTGGACAGCGAGCCCAAGGTCAGGGCGGCGGCGGTCATCAGAGCGGTGAGGTGAGCTTTCATCTGAATGTCCTTTTGGATCGGATCGGGGTGCTGACAAGGGGAAGGCGATCAGGTGTTCGAATCCAGCTTGAACACGCTGACCACCGCAGCCAGGTTGTGTGCCTGGTTCTGCATGGATTCGGCCGCGGCGGCGGCCTGTTCGACGAGGGCGGCGTTCTGCTGGGTCACGCCATCCATCTTGTGGATGCTGCGGGTGACCTCCTCGATGCCGTCGCTCTGTGAGCGCGAGGCGGCGGTGATCTCGCCGATGATGTCGGTCACGCGCTGGACGCTGGAGACCACGTTGTCCATGGTCTGGCCGGCATCGCTGACCAGCTTGCTGCCTTGTTCGACCTTGTCCACCGACTCGTTGATCAGCGACTTGATCTCCTTGGCGGCGGTGGCCGAGCGCTGGGCCAGCGTGCGCACCTCGCCTGCCACCACGGCGAAGCCGCGGCCCTGCTCGCCAGCGCGGGCGGCTTCGACGGCCGCGTTCAGCGCCAGGATGTTGGTCTGGAAGGCAATGCCATCGATCACGCTGATGATGTCGACGATCTTGCGCGACGAGGCGTTGATCGCGCCCATGGTGTCGACCACCTGGGCCACGACCTCGCCGCCCTGGGCCGCCACTTGCGAGGCGGCGGACGCGAGCTGGTTGGCCTGGCTGGCGCTCTCGGCGTTCTGGCGCACGATGCGCGTGAGCTCGTTCATGGCCGAGGAGGTCTGGGCCAGCGACGAAGCCTGCTCTTCGGTGCGCACCGACAGGTCCGAGTTGCCCGAGGCGATCTCGGACGAGGCCGAGGCGATGGCCACGGTGCCCTGGCGCACATCGCCCACGATGCGCTGCAGGCTGCGGTTCATTTCGTCGAGGGCGCGCATGAGCTCGCCGGTCTCGTCCTGGCTTTCGCTCTGGATCGAGGCGCTGAGGTCGCCACCGGCCACCTGCTTGGCCAGCGAGACGGCGCGCGTGAGCGGGCGGGTGATGCTGCGGGTGGAGAACAGGGCCACGCCGACGCTGACAGCGACGATGGCCGCGGCCAGGCCCAGGATGAAGACGGTGGTGTTGCGCGCGGTCTCCGCCGAGCGGTTGCCGGCGGCTTCCATCAGGGCGTGCTGGCGGGTGTTGAGCTGCTCCAGGGCCTCGAAGTACTTGGTGTGCGTCGAGCGAACCGAGAACAGGAACTTGGTCAGCGCCTCTTCCTTCTGGCCGCCCTGGATCAGGTCGACAAAGGCCTTCTGCGCCTTGCCCGAGCGCTCGCGGTACTTGGTCAGGTTGGCCAGCAGTTCCTTGTCGGCTTCGTCGGGCAGGGCCTTTTCCACCTCGGCGGCCAGGTCGACGTTGAGCTTTTCGTACTTGGCGATGTTGGCCAGCTCACCCTTGATCTGCTCGTCGTCGCTCATCACCAGCACGCTGAGCATGCTGCGAGAGATCTCGTTGAGGTTGGCCTTCATCCGGTTGGCGGTCACCGTCTGAGGGTAGGTGCCGCTGACGATCTCCGTGGTCTCGTGGCTCAGGGCCTGGATGCGGGTCAGGGCCAGGCCGGCCAGCAAAACCATCAAGGCGATGACGAGGCCGAAGCCGATCGTCAGACGTTGACCAATGCGGATGTTGCGGATGTTGATCATGTGGTTTGCCCAGGAAATGCGAAAGGCGCCCTCCGTCACGGATGCTCACCTTTTCGCGCATGGCAAAGCCGGTGAAATCCATCACGGATGAGCGCCTTATCGGACGTTCAGGGGCAAACTGAATGCGAACCGAGGGATCACCCTCGGTCGGTTTCAGCGCAGTTGCAGCTCCTCTGCGCCGTAGGTCACGCCCAGCGGTTCGATGACGACCTGCTTGGGGCCATCTTCCACTTGGCCGGCCACCCAGGCGTCGATGCCCAGGGACTTCGACACCGCCACGACGCGCTCGGCGTGCTCGGCCGCCACGTACAGCGCAAAGCCCGCGCCCATGTTCAGCGTGCCGTAGGCCTCGTGGTCGTCCAGGCCGCATTCCTTCTGCATGAATGCCAGCACCGGGGTCTTGGGCGGCACCTGCGTGATGCGGTAGGTCAGCTGCTTGGGATGGCGCAGCAGCTTGCGCCAGCCGTGGCCGGTGACGTTGGCGCAGTAGTTGGGGATGATGCCTTCCTTGGCCAGGGCCTCGGTCACGGGCGAGTACAGCGTGGTGGGCGCCAGCAGGGCCTCGCCGTAGCTCTGGCCGTTGCCGATGTCGGTCAGGTAGCCTTGTGGCAGGCGCTCGGCCAGCTTGCGCGCCAGCGACAGGCCGTTGGCGTGGATGCCGCTGGAGGCCAGGAAGACGATGGCATCGCCCGCGCCCAGCTTGTCGCCCACCGACAGGCGTTCCTTGGGGCTGATGATGCCGGTGCACGAAGCTGCCAGGTCGACACGCCCGTCGGCCACGATGCCGGCCAGCGCCGGGGTCTCGCCGCCGCCCCAGGCCACGTTGCTGACCTCGCAGGCCTTCTTCCAGCCGGCCACCAGGGCGTTGGCCCGCACCTTGTCGCCGAACCAGTCGGAGCCGCCAGCGGCCCAGTAAGCCTGCACCACCAGGGGCGTGGCTCCGACGGTGATCAGGTCGTTCACCGCCATGGCGATGGTGTCCTGCGCGATGCCGTCGTAGTAGCTTTTGCCCGTGAGCTTGGCCATGTCGTCGGCCACCAGCGTCTTGGTGCCCAGGCACTCGACGATGGAGGCCAGGTACATCGGGCCCACATCGACCACGTAGGCCGACTCGCCGCGCGAGGCCAGCACCTCGCTGAAACCGTGGCTGGCCAGGTGGCTGCCCGTGGCGGCGGCGGCACGCTGCGCGGCCACCTTCAGCGGGTCGATCAGGTCGTAGTTGACGCCGGCCTGGTCGTAGGTGAGGGGGGCTGGGTGGTTCGGGGGCGTGGCGGCGGTCATGGGCGGGCGTCGTCGTGGAGCGGAAAACCCGCAATTATCCCGCAGGCCGCGCCCGCCTTGGCGACAATCGGGCCCTCTTCCTGGAGTGCCCCGATGACCGGATTTTTTTCTTCGCTGCCCATTCCCCTGCAGACCATCGGTCTGCTGACCCTGTCGAACGTCTTCATGACCTTCGCCTGGTACGGGCACCTCAAGAACATGTCTCACAAGCCCTGGGTGGTGGCGGCGCTGGCGAGCTGGGGCATCGCCCTGTTCGAGTACCTGCTTCAGGTGCCGGCCAACCGCATCGGCGCCCAGCACTTCAGCGTGGCCCAGCTCAAGATAATGCAGGAGGTGATCACGCTGAGCGTGTTCGTGCCCTTCGCCGTGTTCTATATGGGGCAGCCCTTCAAGCTGGACTACATCTGGGCGGCGTTGTGCCTCGTGGGCGCCGCCTACTTCATGTTCCGGGCCTGAAGGGCCGGGGGCTCACTGGCTGAGCTTGCGCGCCTCTTCGATCTGGTATTCGAAATAGCGTTGTCCGGAAAAGGCAATGGTGGCCATCAGCACGCCCGCGCCGACCAGCAGCGCCAGCGCGATGCCGATGACCACCGGCCAGCCGGCCTGGGGCGCCTGCTCGGCCGGGATGCCGGGGTTGTGGCGGTTGTTCCAGCGCTCGTCGGGCGTCAGTCCG
>Ga0208492_1001021_pt1 | contig 19875 bp, 21 predicted proteins | sample Subbioar_CSW14AB_FD_184820 | JGI IMG/M metagenome (GOLD analysis project Ga0208492, IMG submission 184820) | Serpentinite rock and fluid subsurface biosphere microbial communities from McLaughlin Reserve, California, USA - CR12Mar_CSW14AB (SPAdes) | ecosystem: Environmental > Terrestrial > Deep... | reverse complement strand
GGCGGCGCAGGAGACAGGGTCAATTGGTGCGGTCATAGGTTCGCGCTTCTGCTAGGTCTTCCATACCATAACCCATGGCGGCGGCATTCCGAGCAGCCTTCACAGACCATCCCACCATTGGCGTCAGGGCCGCATCAATCGCTTGTGATGAATCAAGTTTCAGGGGCAGTCGCGCCGTTACCGTACATAGCGTGATGGTCCGGAATTGCGCGCGCGATCATGCCTGCCGCAAGCCGGACACGCATTCTTGCATTTTCGAACGGATTGAACCGGGAGTGTGACGACGTGAAACTGGATCGGAAGTGGGCGCTCGTCATCGTATCGCTGGGAATCGTGGCCGGGTTCTTCGTGCTCCGGGAGCATTGGGCGCACGCTCTGGGTCTGGCGCCCTACGCGCTGCTGCTAGCATGCCCCCTCCTTCACCTCTTCCATGGGCATGGAGGCCACAAGAAGCACGAAGATCACCACACCGGATCCGACAAAACGGCATGACCTACGCTTATGCCGCAGACGCGGTCGCAGAGGTCGCGGCGACCACGGAGGCGCTATTTGATTGTCTCGACGACCAGGCCAGTCTGGGTGCTCACATGGAGAAGCCGTCCGCCATGATGCTGGGTGGCCGTATGATCTACCAGCTCGACGCCGCGCAGGGACGGGCGGCAGGCGCCGTTATCCGAATGCGCGGCAACATTCTGTGGCTGAAGATCTCTGTCGAAGAGGTCGTCGTTGAACGCACGAGGCCCTTGCGCAAGACGTGGGAAACCCGAGGGCGGCCAGTTCTGCTGATTATCGGTTCATATCGCATGGGATTCGAGATCGAGGCTGCCGGCCCACGCCAGCGGCTCCGGGTTTTCATCAGCTACGACCATCCCGCGTCGATTGTTGGGGGCATGCTCGCCAAATTGCTTGCCGGCGCCTACGCCCGTTGGTGCGTCACACGGATGACAGATGAGGCCCGGCGACACTTTTCTTGATCGCGAAATGCGGTAGCGATTGCCCCCGGGAAAGCGAAGCGTCGTTGAGGGATCCTGCCGTTCGCTGCGTAATGTTCGTGGACGCGCAATCGCGCGACACGTTCTGACGAGGAGTTGCGGATGGTTGACAGGGTGGCGAGAGGCCTTGGCCGGCGCCAATTTCTGATCGGGACGGCCATCGCGGCCGTCGCCATCACCACTGGTCCCGGTGCGTGGGCGCAGCAGCCCCCCGCGGCGGCAGAGAAACCGCAAACCCTGTCCGGCCCTGATATCCACCTGACGATCGGGCACGGCCAGATCACGATAGATGGCAGGACAGGGCACGCCATCACCATCAACGGAACCGTCCCTGGGCCGATCATTCGGCTCAAGGAGGGTCAGAAGGTTCGACTGCATGTCACGAATACGCTGGAGGAGGACACGTCTATCCATTGGCACGGACTGCTGGTGCCGTTCGAAATGGATGGTGTACCCGGCGTCAGCTTTCCGGGCATCCCTCCCGGCGAGACCTTCACCTACGAATTCCCGGTGAAGCAGTCGGGCACCTACTGGTTCCACAGTCACTCCGGCCTTCAGGAGCAGGAGGGGCATTACGCCGCAATGATAGTCGATCCGGCGGGCCCCGATCCAGTGGCCTACGACCGCGAGCATGTCATCGTCTTGTCGGACTACAGCTTCATCCATCCACACCGGCTGTTCCAGAAACTCAAACAGCAAGCGGGCGTGTTCAATTTTCAGAAGCAGACCATCTCGGGGCTTCTAACCGGTAAGGATCAGTCGCTTGGCGAGCGTTTGACCTGGGGTCAAGAACTCATGGATCCGTCCGACATCTCGGACATCACTGGGGCGGTCTACACCTTCCTCATCAATGGCCGCGGGCCTGGAGACAACTGGACCGGGCTGTTCACGCCCGGCGAGCGCGTGCGTCTTCGCTTCGTCAACGCCGCCGCGCAGACCATATTCAATGTGCGCATTCCCGGCCTGAAGCTCACTGTCGTTGCAACCGACGGGCAGAACGTGCGCCCGGTTACGGTCGATGAGTTCCAGATCGGCAACGCTGAAACGTACGACGTTATTGTCACCCCAACAGAAGATCGGGCGTTCACGCTCGTCTCTGAAGCCGTCGACCGCTCTGGAATGGGGCGCGCGACGCTCGCGCCACGGTTCGGCATGACGGCCGAGGTTCCGCCGCTGCGGGAGCGTCCGCTCGGTACGATGAAGGACATGGGCATGGCGCACGACATGGGCGGCATGGCCGCAATGCCGGGCGGCGAAAGTGCTGAGATGGATCACAGCGCAATGGCGGCGATGGCCGTGCCAGGCATGGCAGCCCCTCGTGTGCGAGGGTCTGATGTTATGGGCGACATGGCGGGTATGGAAGGCATGGACATGTCCATGCGAAACTGGATGAACGCCCCGCAGGTCGAGATGGGCCCCGGTGTGCAGTCGATTGCGCCTATGCCGACGGACCGTACGGGCGAGACCGGGCAGGGCCTTGAGAGCGTTGGCCATCGCGTCCTCGTCTATAAGGACCTCATCGCTCTTGAACCCAACGCCGACACGCGTGCGCCATCGCGCGAACTGGAGATCCGCCTCACCGGCAACATGGAACGCTTCATGTGGGGCTTCGACGGCAAGAAGTTTTCCGACAAGCCGGCGCCCTACGCCTTCCGGAAAAACGAACGTGTCCGCGTCAGCCTCGTCAACGACACCATGATGGCGCACCCCATTCACTTGCATGGTCACTTTTTTGAATTGGCCCACCGGGCCCCTCTTGGCCACATGCCGCGCAAGCACACGGTGATTGTCGCCCCGGGCGGGATTGTGAAGTTCGACTTCACGGCCGAGCCGGGTGACTGGGCGTTCCACTGCCACATGCTTTACCACATGCATGCCGGGATGTTTCAGGTCTTCACTGTGCGTCCGCTCGATGGAGCTGCCGCATGAACCGGTATCTTCTTCTTGCCGCTCTATCCCTAAGCGCAGCTAGTCCAGCGTTTGCCCAGCACGAAGGCCATGGCGCGCCGCAGACACCGGCTCCCCAGGCGCCCGCGCCGCAAAGACCCGCGCCACAGCAGCAACCCGCTGCGCCTGCCGATCAACACGGCGGGCATACTCTGCCAATGCCTCCGGCTCCCGCGCCCCAAACACGCGCCCCTCAGGCGCCCGCTTCGCCCCAGCAGCCTGCGCCTACCGATCCGCACAGCGGGCATACGATGCCCGAGAGGCCGGCTGCGGCTGCAGACGAGCAGGCTGGTCATGCGATGGATGCCGAAGCCATCGACCCACCGGAAGCCGGTAACGACGTGCCGCCGGATGCACCCAGCGAGTTTGCGGCCGACCGCTTCTTTGCAGCGGGTGACATGAACAGGGCGCGCGGCATCCTGCGCGACGAGCATGGCGGCGCTCTCACTTACAAGATCATGAGCAACCTGCTCGAGTACCAAAGCCAGAACAGAGAGAGCGGCTATCGATGGGATGGACAGGCTTGGTTTGGCGGCGACATCGATCGTGTGGTTTTCAAGACCGAAGGCCGGGGGAGCGGCGACAAGATAGATGATGCAGAAGTGCAAGTGCTCTATTCGCGTGCTTGGGACCACGTGACGGACTTGCAGATTGGCATCCGTCAGGACATCGAACCCAGTCCATCGCGCACGTACCTTGCGCTCGGTTTTCAGACGCTGCTGCCCTCCTGGTTCGACGTCGAAGGGTCATTCTTCGTCGGCCAACGCGGCCAAGTGCTGGGACGCCTCAATGGCAGCTATGATTTTCATCTGACGCAACGCCTCGTCCTCCAGCCGCGCACCGAGGTTAACTTCGCCGCCAGGGACGATCGGGCGATAGGTCTTGGCTCCGGCCTCTCCGACGCGGAAGTGGGACTGCGCCTGCGTTATGAGTTCCAACGCGAGTTCGCCCCCTACATCGGCATCAACTGGGATCGCAAGTTCGGGGATACGGCCGACTACGCGCGGGCGGACGGCGAGCGTGCCGAGACGACTAGTTTTGTCGTGGGCCTGCGAGCCTGGTACTGACCTCTCGCGCGAGCGATCCTCTGGGAGCCGCACTGTAACTGCACGAGCAAGGCTCGCTGATGGGGCGACTTGGGCGCCAGCGCCGCAAGTAGCGGCGAAATCCCTTTGCCTTCAGTAAGGGGCGGAGCGGACAGGTGCGTATCGCCTATTGGCGGATCCGGCCGCCGGGCGCACGATCAAAGTGAATGCGGGGAGTGGGCATCTTGAGCGACATTGTGAGTATCCTAAGGTGCCCTTCATCCCATGAGCCGCTTTCGTTCGATCGAGACGAAAAGCGGCTCGTTGCTCCCGGCGGAGCAGCGTATGCGTTCGAAGCAGATATCGGGTGTTTCCTTGCGCCGGTGGCCGCCAATGATGGCAATCTCAGCACGCGAAATTTCTACGATGAGGGTGGATGGTCAACTGACGCCTCGGGTCTCTACGACGATACAAGAAGGTTCGTCGATACACGACCCACGCCTATGCGCTTCACACTCGCCTGCATGAAGAGGCTCCGGAAGTATTTCAGCAAGGGCGGAAAGTACCTGCTGGATGTGGGCAGTGGGCCTATCCCGCATGACGAGCTGCTAACGTACAGCGACAGGTTCACCAAGCGGATATGCGTTGACCTGTCGGTGCCTGCGCTTCGTGAAGCCCATAGAAAGCTTGGCGATCGTGGAGCCTACCTACAAGGCGACCTGACCAATCTACCTATCCAGACGGGCGTCATCGACGCGGTCATGTGTTTTCACGTCATCTACCAACTACCGCACGAGCAGCAGGCGACCGCCTTTCGCGAATTGTGGCGCGTGCTTAAGCCCGGCGGAATCGCGGTCATTGTTTACTGGTGGGCCAATCCAAAGCTGCCGGAGCAGGTGCAGCGCATCGCCAGCACACTGCGACGGAAAAAAAACAACTCCGCGCCGCAATCGCTGCAGATGGCGGCTAACGTTCCTGACCACAATCCGCTTTCGCTGGAATGGTTTCAGTCTCAGAGTTGGCCGTTCAGCTACAAGTTCGACAGCTATCGCATTGTCGGCAACTCGTTTCTACAATCCATCCCCGATGATTGGCGAGGCGCTCTGTTTCTGCGGGCTCTGATGGTTTTTCAGCGGCTTGCCCCCGACTATTGCGGCAAGCATGGTCTGATGCCAGCAATTGTCGTCCGCAAGCCGTCTTCCTGAAAACAGCCACAGGGGTGAACAACCATGATGCAAAATCTCTTCCGCGCGATGCTCGTCGTTGTGTCTCTCATGCTCGCGCCTGCCGCCGCCATCGCACAGAACACTCATGCTTCTGCCGCGGTCATGTCTCCGGAGACGCTTGAGGCGGCGAAGGCGGTCGATGCCTTCCACGCCGCCCTTTCCACCGGCGATGGCGGCGGCGCGGCAGCAATGCTGGTTGATGACGCGCTGATTTTTGAGAGCGGTCGCGCTGAACGCTCACGAGCCGAGTACGCTTCACATCACGCTGGCGCTGATGCCGCCTATGCTGCAGCTGTTCCATCAAAGCTCACGCAGCGCACCGGCTATGTCGAAGGCGGTACTGCCTGGATCGTCAGCGAAAGCCGCGCGACTGGAAAGTACCAAGACAAGCCTGTTGATCGCGTGACCACCGAAACGATGATCCTGCGCAAGACTGCCGAAGGTTGGCGCATCGCTCATATTCACTGGTCGTCGCGCGCCGCGAAGTAATTCCCTTCAAGATTCGTCGACATCAAGACCGTCAGCCTTGAGGGCTTCTGCAAGCAGCTTGCGGGCGCGGTAGACGCGGGTTTCGACCGCTTTCGCCGAGATTCCGAGCGCCTCGCCAGCCGCCGCTTGAGACAAGCCTTCGAATGCCGTGAGGAGCAGAGGCTCCTTGAGCTGGCCGGGCAGGGCCGCGATCGCGCGGTCGAGACGGGTCAGCGCGATCTCATTTGCGTTGTCTGCGCTCGCTTCAGGCGCCTCAGTGGTTTCATCAAGCGCTCGAGCGCCATAGAAGAATCCCCGCACGCCCCGGCGTCGTCCCCAGTCCCGGCATTTGTTGAGCGCAATCCGGCGAAGCCAGGTCGCCGCCGGGCGAGCGGGATCATAACGTCCGAGCGCTTGCCAGGCCGAAACGAAGGTTTCCTGAAGGAGATCATACGCCTCATCGGCATCGCCAACGTAGCGGCGGATGAAGCGGTAGAGCGGCTCCTGATGACGCCGAACGATAAGGTTGAAAGCTGAGCGATCCCCCTTTTGCGCGCGCGCCGCTAGCGCGGCGTCGCTATCGTCCGGGTTGGTCCGACTCATTTGGCGTCGGCGGTCAACGCCTCGCCAATCCTGTCGTCGAATTGCTTGCGCTGTTCCAGTGTGAGTACTTTGCGCATCGCGAAAACGTGCGCGATCGTCTCCGTCTGAAGCGCGCCCATGGCGTCATGGAAGTGGTGCACAGCCGCCTCTACAGCCGGGCCTGCCGTCTCGCTTGCCCGGATTGCAGCGGCCAGCTCAGCATTGGCCTCGCGCATCTCGTCTTCCAGCGCTTGCCGCCGTGCTGCGAAGTCCGCCTCGATAGTGTGAAGCGCTTCTTCCTGTTCGGCTGTCAGCGAAAGTTCGTTATGCACCATCGCGTGGAGGGATTGGTCGTGCGCGGGAGCAGTGAGCAACTGGTGCCCAAGCCACATGCCAGCGATCCCGGCCGTGAAGGCGAGGACAACCGTTACGATGGCGCTGCGCACCGAAACCTTCACTCCGAAGGCTCCAGCAGGGTTGACGGCGCAAGGCTGGACCAGGCGGCAAATGGCGATGGCGAGGGCGCCACGGCTGATGCGGTCGAGGCGCTTACGGCAGCGCCGCCCATAACGAGGAGCGCCATAGCGGCGGTGCGCAGCTGCCAGGTCTGGCCGTCAATCTTCGCACGCTCCGAGAGCTGCTCGCCGATCTCGGCGGTTATGCCGCCAAGATCACGGTCCAGCGACTGCTGGTTCAATTTCGCCAGCAAATGGTCGAGTTTTGGCGACATGCCGGTCTCCCAATAAGTCCGTCTCTCCAGTCTATACGCAGGGGAGGTGGAATTCACGCAAGGATTGGACAGGCATCCGATTCTTGGCCGCTGTCGGCGGGATTGCCGGCCCAGCGAACCACCCTGCACGGATGCTGAGCCTCCGTTACTCGGCAGGACCACCAATCGTGGTGGCGGCGGAGACGGCAATGATGGCCGCTGCAAACAGGGTCGCCTCGCACAGCAGCGTTACGCGCAGCCACTTGCGGCCGATGGCCGGATCAGTTGCGACCTTGGCCGTTATGATCTGCTTGTTCAGGGCGCCGAGGCCCATCGCGACAATGCCGATCGCGAGCTTGGCGAGCAGAAGAAGACCATAAGTCGTGCCGAATAGCTTCTCCGGACTGCCGGCCAACGTCCAGGCGAGCCATGCGCCGAGCGCGATCAGAACAGGAATGGCGACGACGGCGATTGAACTGAAGCGTCGGAGACGAGAAAGGAGTGCAGCGTGTTCCTGCATCGCGGCCGGGTAGAGACTGACCGGAGCCGCCGCCCAGAAGCCAGCGATGAAAACATGCACGGCGACCCCAAGCGGCGCGAGGCCAGGATCGGCCAGACCCTGCGCGTGTCCCGCGAGGCCGAATCCAAAACTGAGCGCGGCTGCTCCAAAGGCGGCAGTGAGTGGTGAACCGAACCAGACGCCTCCGACGGAGATGGCGGCTCCTGCAAGGATCGCAAGTGTCGAATCGCCGAGGACCATCCACGCCAGTGGCATCAGTTCGGGATCGAAGAGATTCGTCCCATCCCCCATCTGCGCGATCAGAATGCCGAACCGCACCATGGTGAAGAAAGCGAGGGCAAGACCGGCCAGCGCGATGCGTGACCGCAGGCCTCGAAATGCATCGCGCTCCACAATGCCCAAAGCAGCATGGAGCGCGAAGCCAACCGTCAGAAGCGCAAAGAGATTGAGACCGATCCGGTCGGCGAACTGTAGCAGAGACAGTCCGTCCCCGGTCACGGTGCTACTGGCCTGTCACCGTGAAGCGCACGGCGCCCGGCATGGCATGGCCATCCTTCGCCATCGACTTCCAAGACAGCGTGTAGGAACCTTTTGCGAGCGTCGGCAGCGGGATCGTGAACTCCTTGCCCATCGTCTTCGAGGGCTTGAAATCAACCGCGATCATCTTCTTGTCCGCTGTCATCAACATCAGGCTGGTGATGGCGCTCTCGTGCTGGAAGGTCACTTTGAACTCGGCCGGGGCCTGCGCAAGGCTGGCCTTGTCGTGAATGCTGGTTTCCATCATGCCGCCGTGGGCGAAGGCGGGCGATGCGCCCAGGAGCGTTGCCGCCAGCATGAGAGTCAGAAGCTTGTTTTTCATCGGATGCTCGTTGATCTAGCCGCAGATTGTGCGGCGGGGAGGGGGTCATACATAGTACGCAGCTTGTGGGCAGAACCCTCACCAAGGGCTCCGCCCCGGACCGCTAGTGGCAACTAGCGCCTGACCGGGTTGGCGCCGGAAGCGGTGGCTGGCCCGACCCGTGTGCTCCGTCGTTCGGCGTGGCCCCCAGCCTCAGCGAGTTCACGATTACCGATACCGAGGACAACGCCATGGCGAGCGCCGCGATCATGGGGGACAGCAGCTGACCCGTGATTGGATAAAGGAGGCCAGCGGCAACAGGGATTCCGAGGGCATTGTAGCCGAACGCAAAAACCAGATTCTGCCGGATGTTCGCCATTGTCGCGCGCGACACAGCCCGGCCTTTCACAACCCCGCTGAGATCGCCCCGGAGCAATGTGACGCCAGCACTTTCGATGGCGACATCCGTGCCTGTTCCCATCGCGATCCCGACGTCAGCCGCCGCCAGAGCCGGCGCGTCATTGACGCCGTCTCCCGCCATCGCAACGATGCGGCCTTCTCGCTTGAGCCTTTCGACTATGCGCGATTTGTCTTCAGGCAGGACTTCTGCCTCGACATTCGTGATGCCGAGGGTCCGGCCGACGGCTTCGGCTGTCGTGCGATTGTCGCCGGTCAGCATCACCAGTTCGATGCCTTGGGCGCGCAGCGCCTTGAGCGACTCAGGCGTGGTCGCCTTGATCCGGTCAGCGATGCCCAGAACGCCAGCTAGTCTGCCGTCGATCGCAACAAAAATGGCCGTGACGCCATCCGCGCGCAGACGTTCTGCTTCGGAGTGAAGGGAAGATGTCGCGATACCGAGTTCATCCAGATAGCGCTCGGCGCCAAGCGCGACGGTCTTGCCGTCGACCTTGCCGATGACGCCCTTTCCAGTCGGCGAATCGAATTCCGTCGGCTCGACCAGCGAGACGCCACGTTCTTTAGCGGCTGCGACGACGGCAAGCGCAAGGGGGTGCTCGCTGCGCTGCTCAAGACTTGCGGCTGCGCGCAACAGGTCAGCTTCGCTTGTCTCTGCAACCGTAGTGATCGCGACAACACCTGGCTTGCCCTCAGTCAGTGTTCCGGTCTTGTCGAGAACCAGAGTATTGACCTTCTCGAAGCGCTCCAGCGCCTCAGCGTTGCGGATCAGGACACCCTGACGTGCTGCGCGACCAACACCCGCCATGATGGACATGGGGGTGGCGAGGCCAAGCGCGCACGGACACGCGATGATCAGGACGGAAACGGCAGCGATCAGTCCATAGGTGAAGGAGGGCTGCGGACCGAACGCCCACCAGCCGATAAACGCCAGGACGGCAATAGCGATCACTGCAGGTACGAACCAGCCTGATACCTTGTCTGCCAGGCGCTGAATCGGCGCACGGCTGCGCTGCGCGTCGGCAACCAGCTGGACGATCTGCGACAGCATGGTGTCGCGGCCGACGCGTTTGGCTTCGATCACGAGCGCGCCGGTCTGGTTGAGCGTGCCCGCAATGACCGCGTCGCCGACGCTCCGCGTGACAGGCATGGATTCGCCGGTAACCATCGACTCATCGACCGTGGAGCGACCGTCGATGACAACGCCGTCAACCGGTGTCTTCTCACCAGGGCGGACGCGCAACCGGTCGCCGACGATGATCACATCGAGCGGTACTTCGGCCTCTTCGCCGCCACTGATGCGGCGCGCAGTCTTGGGAGCAAGATCGAGCAGGGCGCGGATGGCGCCCCCCGTACGCTCGCGTGCGCCCAGCTCCAGAACCTGCCCGAGGAGCACAAGCACTATGATGACGGCGGCCGCTTCAAAATAGACGGCTACATCGCCATGTGGGCCGCGGAACTCTGGCGGAAACGCCGAGGGGAAGAGCAGGGCGACAACGCTGTAAATCCACGCCACTCCCGTCCCGAGCGCAATCAGCGTGAACATGTTGAGGCTTCGGTTGACAAGCGAAGCGTAACCCCGCTCGAAGAATGGCCAGCCTGCCCACAGAACCACCGGTGTCGCGAGGCCAAACTGGATCCACGCGTTGATATTCGGAGGTACAAGAGCATCGACGTTGAACAAGTGACGGCCCATCTCCAGAACGAGCACCGGCAACGTCAGGACCAGGCCCACCCAGAAGCGACGCGACATGTCGGCGAGCTCGGGGTTCGGCGCGGCGTCTGCCGTCGGCATCATCGGCTCGAGCGCCATTCCACAGATCGGGCAGGAGCCAGGACCATCCCGCACAATCTCCGGATGCATCGGGCAGGTCCATTTCGCGCCGGCAGCAGCGGAGGCTGCAGCAGGTGCAGGAGATGGGGCGTGTGATTGGAGGTGATGATGGCTCACAGCAGCCTGACCGCCAGCGTGCGCAGCCTTGGCCCCATCCGCGGAGCAGCAGCTGTGTTCGGTATTGGCGGCAGGTTTCAGATATCGACCAGGATCGGCCTGGAATTTCGTCTTACAGCCCGCGCTGCAGAACAGCACCTCGTGGCCGTCATGCGGTGTGCGATGGGGCGTATCTGGCTTCACCGTCATGCCGCAGACGGGATCTTTCAGTTCAGGTGTGTTGGGGTGGCTGTGCGCCATGGCGCCCTCCGGGCTTGCATTTCGTCTCAAGCGTATATACCCTATGGGGGTATCAAATCAAGTACCCGGGAGGGGTGTATATGGAAAGATCGGTATCCGAGAAGGTTCTGAAGAGTTTGAACCGGGTAGAGGGGCAGGTTCGCGGCATTGCAAAAATGGTCGAAGAGGACCGCTATTGCATTGATGTCGTAACGCAGATCGAAGCCGCCCGTGCTGCATTGGCCCGCATCGAAAGTGACCTGCTGCGGCAACATCTCGGACATTGCGTCCATCGAGCCATGAACTCGAAGAACGCGTCAGAGCAAGAAAAGGTCATCGAAGAATTAGTCGGTGTCTTCCGGAGGTAGGTTTGGCCGCAGAAGCGTGGGGCTAGCAGCTGTCAGGTTAGCCCCATCAGCGAAGGCACTCTCACATCACCCCTCGCAGCGGGCCAAATCGTTTAGAAACTCCAATAGTTCCTCGCGGCGCAAAAGGCGTCATTTGCCACTGCTAGCGGTTTTGTCTTTCCCTGACAGCGCCAGCATTCTGAAGACGCAAGCGACAGGTTGCTAGGTTTCAAGAGTCGAGCGTCAACGCAGGGCGCGTGCGATGGCCTGATTTGGCAGTCGTCCCATAAGCCAGAACACGGCTCGGGCAGCGCAAGGAACGATACTCAGGTATAAAGCAGCAAGTGTGCGGTCGCGGACCGATCTGGGCGCGCCAAGCTGCAATAGTCGTTCTTTGCCCATTCGTAAACGCTGAACACTGACGAGCGGCAAAGGGCATAGTCCTCACTTTGCCGCGCTAGCTCTGAAAGATCAGGCAACCGCCAAAAAACAAGCCGAGGCCGGCCATGCATTCCAATGCTTCCATCGCCATCAGCGCTCTCTGTGTCGGCATAATCTCTGGCTGTTCTCCAGACCAGCCCATCAATGCCGCGCAGCCGACCGCAGAAGTTCCGGCGCAGGTTGTTGCTGCTGCGGATGCGATCACACTACCGGTCAGTCTGAATGCGGTGATGGTGGCCTTGGTTGATCACGCTTCAGAGCCACTGTGGTTGGATGCCTATGATCCCCCCAACACCGATGCGCGTTGGCGCGAAGCCGAATACAACGCCTATCAGATGGCCGTGAGCGGCAAACTGATCCAGCTGGCAGGCTCCGGCCCCAACGACGTTGATTGGGTCGCTGATCCGCAATGGAAACTGTTTGCCGAGGAGATGAGCGCGGCCGGTGTCGATGCGTTGACGGCAGTTCAGGCTAAAGACGTAACGGCTCTGAACGAAGCCGGGGACAGGCTCGTTGCATCCTGCGAGAGCTGCCACAAGAAATTCAAGCCGGGCCTTACCTCGATGGGCCTCTACAAATCCCCCAACTACCCGCCGCCAAGGTAGCGCAGCAAATTAAGCGCCAACGCTGACTGGACAGTTGCACGCGGCCCCTGACCTGCCCCAGGAGTTTCAGACCACGCGCAGCGCCTCAATGACGTCTTGTGGGCGAGGTCCCGCCGGATCTTCAGGGAAGTCACGAGCGGCAAGTCTTGAGCGGCTCTGCAGTTGGCAAGAAAGTGACGGGCTCGGAAGTGATGGCCCTTTCGAGAAACTCAGATTTGACGCTGACGGCGCGCTATCAGCGGTCAAAGCGGAAAGCAGTTTTTGAAGCGCGCTGACCCCATCGCGGAGCAACTCCTCCTCCCCGGACTGCGAGCCAGTTGTAACACGCAGACTTTGACGCAACCGAGCCTAACGTTTGCGAAACAATCTGTTGCCCGCGTTACAGGGTGTGCAGCAATCTCTTGCAATGGGTTGCAGCCGCTCCCTCTACGCGAGTTCGTCTACTGGCCCTCGGAAACATCAACACCGGGGTATGGTTCCTTGATCGGAGGTTGCTCACGTCCTTCACGTTCAAGGGCGCGGGCGCCGTTCAGTATACTGGGGAGAGCGTAGTTTCCTTCATGGCATGCGTACTCATACAAAGGCTGCTTTGAAGCGTTGAGCGCAATCTCGCCGTTCCATGTTTTCGTATAAAGCGTCGGGTCGTCTACGGTGAATTCATAGACGATTTGCCCATTGCTCCAGCGGGTGAAGCGCTCAGTTAGCTTTCCAGCTGCGGAAATGTATGACCGCTGCCCGGGGTTGGGGTTCACGGTCTCGACTACGAGCGTGTCGCCCTCATACCAGCCGATCGCATCACCGCCCCATTTCGGAATGTCGCGCGATGCATGCTGGCCTCCCATGGGGATGATGCGGACATCATGGATCATCTCGCTGAGAATCATCACATAGCCGGGCGTCTGCACAATCTGGTAGTTGCTGTTGTACAGACCGCTGTTCATCACGGGCCCGGCCCCGCCCGTAAAGCTCATCAGACATCGTTCCGACTGAGGCCGCGCTTCAGGTCCATCGAATATCTGCGTCCGAGGGCGTGTTGCGCTGGCTGGGTCGCGATAGGGAATGCGGCCATCACCTGGCTCTGTGATCCACGACGTGCGGTATTCGCCTCTCACCTGAGCGTAGCCCGTTCCGGGATCCAGCCAGAAACTGTTGTAAGCGCGTGAGGTGTTCTTGTCGGCCAGCAAGCGCCGGGACGACTCTGTATCCAGTCTGGACTGACTGCCGTCTTGATAGGCTGCGCGTGTATAGGTGTGCTGGCGGGCCAGAAACGCTGCTTCTTCTGCGCTGACCGCGAGCTTATCTATCCGTGAAGGTCGCTCCAGTTGAGTGAGCGACGTATTGTTCCACACGCCCTGCAGGTCCGGCGCCCCCCAGCTTGTCCGGGACGGAGTGTATTTCGAAACCTCTTGAGCCGTCGCCGTCGCGCCGATTGCGGCTAACGCCAGACTGTCAAACGGCGCCGGAACGGGACCCCGGATAGGATTGCAAAAGGGACCCCGTCTGACGATCGGATTGGAGCGCATCGGCTGCGGCGTCGCGGAGCCGTAGGCGGAGCGGCGGCGCAGCCGATGACGATGGTTTGCTGAAGCCTCAAGCGCGGTTCTTGAACCGCCAGCTCTCATTGCCGGTCTCGAGGATGTCGCAGTGGTGGGTGAGCCGGTCGAGCAGCGCGGTGGTCATCTTGGCGTCGCCGAACACGGAGGGCCATTCCCCGAACGCAAGGTTGGTGGTGACGATAACCGAGGTCTGCTCGTAGAGCCGGCTAACCAGGTGGAACAGCAGCTGGCCGCCGGACTGGGCGAATGGCAGGTAGCCAAGTTCGTCGAGGATGATGAAGTCCATGCGGGTGAGATAGTCGGCCATGCGGCCTTGCCTTCCGGCGCGGGTCTCGGCCTCGAGCTTGTTGACCAGGTCGACGGTGTTGAAGAACCGTCCGCGAGCGCCGGCGCGGATGCAGGCGCGGGCGATGGCGATGGCGAGATGGGTCTTGCCTGTCCCCGTGCCGCCGACCAGAACGACATTACGCTGATGGGCAAGGAAGTCGCCGCCGGCGAGGTCCCGCACCAGGGTCTCGTTGACCGGTGCGCCGTCGAACGTGAAGTCGTCGATGTCCTTGGCCAGCGGCAGCTTGGCGATGGTGATCTGGTACTTGATCGAGCGCGCCTGCTTCTCGCTGATCTCGGCAGTGAGCAGGTCGCCGACGATCCGTTGCGGCTCGTGCTGGCGCTTGACCGCAGTTGCGATGATCTCGTCGAACGCGGACTTCATGCCATAGAGCTTGAGCTCGCCCATGGCGGACATGATCTCGGAACGTTCCATCACACAGCTCTCCTCAGGTTGTCGTATCGGGCGCAGTCGGCGACCGGCGCATGCCTCAAGCGGAGCGCATCGGGCGTCATGATGGTGATCGCGGGCTCCGGCTCGCGCTGACGCGCAAGGATGTTGAGGATCACTGCGGCGGAGTGGACGCCCTCTCGCAGCGCCTCAGCGCAGGCGGCTTCGACCGCGGGCAGTCCATCGCTCAGCACCGTGGTCAGGATATCGACCATCTGCCGGTCGCCATCGCTGGAGCCAGCCAGCTTGCGGCGGACGCGTTCAAGGCTGGCGGGCAGGACCCAGTCCTTGAACGGCGCGCCATTGCGCAGCGCACCCGGCTTGCGCGCCAGCACGGGCACATAATGCCAGGGATCATAGACTGTCTGGTCGCGTCCGAAGCAGCGAGGATGCTCGCCGACAAGGCGCCCATCCTGGCGCAGCTCGATCCGGTCGGCATAGGCGCGGATCTCGACCGGGCGGCCGACAGCGCTCGCCATGACCGAGTACCTGTTGTTGTCGAAGCGGACCAGGCAGGTCTTCGACACCGAGGCGGGGGTCGCGTGGAAGCCGTCGAACCGGCCTGCGTAAGGAACGAGACTCGGCCGCTCCGCCTCGAACGCCTCCCACACCGTCTGGTCGCGGAACTCGGGATGGCGATGGGCCTTTGCATAGGCGATGCACTGGTCCAGGAGCCAAGCGTTCAACTCCTCATAGCTCTTCACCCGCAGCCGCGGTGAGAAGAAGCGCTCGCGCACCAGGCCGACCTGGTTCTCGACCTGGCCCTTCTCCCAACCCGAGGCGGGCGTACAGGCCACAGGCTCGACCAGATAATGACCACTCATCTGCAGGAAGCGGCGGTTGTAGGCGCGCTCCTTGCCGACGAAGATCGCATCGACCGCCGTCTTCATGTTGTCGTAGATGCCGCGCGTGCACGCGCCCCTGAAGAAGGCGAACGCCCGGTCGTGGGCGTCGAACACCATCTCCTGCGTCTCGCGCGGATAGGCCCGCGCGAACAGCATACGGCTGTTGCAGAGCCGGACGTGGGCGACCTTCACGGTCACCGTCGTCCCGTTGATCAGCACGATCTCGTGGCTCCAGTCGAACTGGAACGCCTCGCCCGGCGCAAAGCTCAGCGGTACAAAGGCCGCCGCCGTGGTCGATGACCACTCCTCCCGCCAGTCATGAACATACCGACGGATGGCGTCGTATCCGCCCTCAAAACCCATTGCGCGGACCTCCTCGAAGATCCGCACCGCGGTGAGTCGTTCTCGCGCTGGCCGCGCCTCATTGGCGGCCAGCAGCGCATCCAGCTTGTCCTTGATCGGACCGATCTTCGGCTTGGGCTGGACCTTCCGCTCGTAGCTAAACTCGGTGGCGCCGCTCCGCAGAACCTTGCGCACGACCTTCCGGGAGACCCCCAGCTCGCGGCAGATCGCCTTGATCGACTTGCCCTGAACAAAATAGGCCCGCCGTATCTTCGCAATCGTCTCCACGATCAGCATCCCAACCTGCCTCCGGCAAAACCGGAGGCACACTGAACCCCATCGTCACCGGGGTCCCGATTGGACGCCTATAACCCCGAAAACGGGGTCCTTATTCCACGCCTGTTCACAGCCAGACAAAACAGACGAGCCATTTTCATAGGCATACTCACCACTGTTCGCGAGACTGTGTCGCCTCGGTTCGGGCGCCTGCATAGATCGACCTTCGACCCTGCCAGGCGAATTGTCCAATCAGGTTTGCAGGCGGACATGGGTGAGTTGAAAGCGGTCTTTTCGTGGATCGGGACATTGCTCGCTCGTAGTGCAGGTGCCGGCTGAAAATGCGGAAGGCCGCAACCGCGCACCAGCGTGCAAGCGTCTGTAGTGCGCTGCGAGCTGCGTCTGATGCTCCGGGCATGCCAGCGAATCCGCACACGATGGCGTGAAATTGCTGCACCTGCTGAGCGAGTGCAATTCCCGTAGCCCTATTTCGGGGTTAAGGGGACTTATTCAGCAAAATGCAACAATTCGCTGCCAGTTTGAATCTATGTCATTTGCCCGGCGCCTCGTGAGCCTTTGCCTGACGCTTGCCTTTGCAAGCTATGGCCTCATTGCGGCTGCCCCGGCGCATGCGCACGATCATCACGACGCTACTGGCTACGCCATCCATGCAGTCGCTCTGGATGCCGGCCATGATGACCATGACGCCCACGGTCAGGACCACGACGAAGCCCTCGATCATCACGAAGAGGATCTGGGCAACGACACCGCGCCCGCCGAACACGGCGACCTGCATGTTCATGCGGTCGCGTCCTTCACCACCGTCAGCGGGTCTTCTGCAATTCCGGAACTGATCTCCACGGCGGTTCTGAACCGGTCCGAACAATCCATTGTTCGCGTCTCCGGCCACTTCTCGCCACTCAAGAAGCCGCCGCGCACTTTCCTCTGATCCAGACAATGCGTCCGCGTTTTGCGGGCACTGACGGTTTGCGACAGAGGAGTTTTCCGTGTCATCTCATCACTATGCAGTCCTTGTTGGGGCTGCGTGCGCAGCTTGCCTCGCATCGGGGCAGGTAGCGTACGGGCAGGCTGCTGCCGACGGCCCGCAGATCAGCCTGGCCGACGCATTTGCGCGGTCGCTGGGCGAGACGCCTGTTGTCCGGGCCAGCGAAGCTGCCCGTGAAGCGGCAGACGCTGGCGTTCGTCAGGCGGATCGCGGCATCAACCCCTCGATCGATTTCCTGCTCGAGAACGCTCTCGGCACGGGCCTGTACCAGGGTATCGACCGCACGGAAGCGACGCTCACTTTCAACCAGACACTTGAATGGGGAGGAGATCGTGAAGCGAGAACGCAGCTTGCCGTGCGCCAAGGGAACAGCATCCGCGCTCTCGGCGATGTTGCCCGCCAGGATCTGCTCCATGATGTAGAAATTGCCTACGTCGACGTTCAGCGCGCACAGGCCGACCTTCAGATCGCCGAAGAGCGTCTGGCGCTGGCGCGTGAGGTCGCAGCTACGGTTCAACGGCGAGTTGAGGCAGCGCGAGATCCGCTGCTGGCTTCTTCCCGATCGAATACCCTGGTGGCGGACGCCGAGATTGCTGTTGAAAATGCGCGTCGGGCAGACGCCGCCGCCCGCGATCATCTCGCCACGTACTGGGGCGGGGCGAGCAATTTCCAGGTTGATATGTCGACGTTCGATACCGTGTCTGGGCTCTTCGTGGACAGCGCATCGCTTGCCCCTGAAATTGCCGTCGCGCGAGCAGCGCAGCAGGAAGCCGAGGCCCGCATTGCCGTAGAGCGTGCGCGGTCGACACTCGACCCCACGGTTTCAGCGGGTCTCCGGTATTTCAGGGACGGAAGCGAGGCAGCGTTCGTCGTAGGCTTCTCAATTCCTCTGGGCGTCAACGATGACAACAGCGGGGCGGTGGCGAGGGCTTCAGCCGAAAGCTCCCGCGCCCGTCTCGAAGGTGAGGTGCTCCAGCGGAACATCGAAAGGCAGGCCGCGTCGGCGAGGTCTCAGATGAACATCGCGGCCCGGGAGATTGTCGCCATCGATGAGCGCCTGATTCCGGCGGCCGAAGAAGCGGTTGAGCGTGCTCGCGAAGGATACAATCAGGGCGGCTTTTCGTACCTGGATGTGCTGGATGCGCAACGCGTCCTGTCGACAGCCCGGCTCCAGCGCATCTCCGCCCTTGATTCCTATCATCGCGCCCGCACGGCGCTCAAACGCTTGCTCGGTGGCTATGCTGCCGGCGCGTTCCAATGAGGTCTGTCATGAATCCCTTCAAGATCACAGTGTTCGCAGCCGTTGCAGCTTCCGCCCTGATGTCTGGAAGCTGCGGAGAGAAGCCGTCTAGCGCAGAGGGCGTGGCTGAAGCTGCCGCCGCTTCCGGAGAGTATGAGCGTGGGCCTCACAGGGGACGCATGCTTCGCGATGGCACGTTCGCAATCGAGATGACGATCTTCGAGGATGGCGTGCCACCTGAATTCCACGTCTATGCCTATGAGAACGACAAGCCGCTTCCGCCGAATGCAGTCCAACTGAATGTTGAACTCCTGAGGCTCGGCAACAAGGTGGATCGCTTCGCCTTCACGCCTCGCGAAGACTATTTGCTGGGCAACGGCGTCGTCATTGAGCCGCACTCGTTCGCCGTCAAGGTAACGGCTACGCGCGGCGGCAAGGCGTCGGAGTGGACCTACGAGTCCTTTGAAGGTCGTACAACGATCGCTCAGGACCAGGCGGACGCTGCGGACGTCAAGGTTGAGCCTGCCGGAGCCGCTTCGATCGACCAGATCGTCGCCCTCACCGGGCGCGTCGAACTGCAGCCCGAAGGGAAGGCAGAAGTGCGCGCCTGGTATCCCGGGCGCATCGTCACAATGTCACGCTCAATTGGCGATCGTGTTGAAAAAGGTCAGACACTGGCGACTGTCACATCCAGCGAAAGCCTTCAGACCTATGCCATCCCGGCGCCCATCAGCGGCATCATCATGGAGCGGAACGCAACGCCAGGCGATGTTGCCGGCTCTGCGCCGCTCTATGTGATCGCCGATCCACGCAAGCTTCATGCGGAGTTCTTCATCTATCCGCGCGACGCCGAGCATCTGCGTGCGGGACAGCCGGTGACGGTGACCAGCATTGGCGGAGCAAGCACGCTCAAATCCAAGATCGAAGTTGTGCTGCCGACGTCCGACATGCTGACTCAGACGGTCATCGCTCATGTCGAACTTCCAAACCCGGACGGCGTCACATGGAGGCCGGGGCAGGCGGTCGAGGGCAATGTCATTGTAGCGGCCGATGATGTTCCACTCGCAGTCCGGACACGAGCGCTGCAACGCTTCCGCGATTTCACCGTCGTCTACGCGCGCGTGGACGAGACGTATGAGGTCCGCATGCTTGAACTCGGGCGCCAGTCGCCAGAGTGGACAGAAATCCTCGGTGGCATCGCCCCAGGCGAAGTCTATGTCAGCGACAATGCCTTCCTCATCCGCGCGGACATCGAAAAGTCTGGCGCGAGCCACGATCACTGAGGTCAGATATGCTGAAGCGCATCATCCATCTATCTATCGCGCACCGCTGGGCGGTGCTGGCGATCGTTGTCGCCCTCGGTGGGCTTGGCGTCTGGAGTTTCCAGCGCCTGCCGATCGACGCCACGCCCGACATCACGAACGTTCAGGTGCAGATCAATACGGAAGCGACCGGTTACTCGCCGCTTGAGGCGGAGCAGCGCGTCACGTTCCCGGTCGAGACCGCAATCGCCGGTCTGCCCGGCCTGCAGTACACGCGCTCTGTGTC
>Ga0208492_1001020_pt1 | contig 19903 bp, 20 predicted proteins | sample Subbioar_CSW14AB_FD_184820 | JGI IMG/M metagenome (GOLD analysis project Ga0208492, IMG submission 184820) | Serpentinite rock and fluid subsurface biosphere microbial communities from McLaughlin Reserve, California, USA - CR12Mar_CSW14AB (SPAdes) | ecosystem: Environmental > Terrestrial > Deep... | reverse complement strand
CTGCCGCTGCACATCGAAATCCTCTACAACGACAACAAGGCGGCTGCGGCGTTTGCCGTGGCCTCCCTGCTGGCGATGCTTGCCCTTATTACACTGGCGGTGAAGACCCTGCTCGAAGCGCGGTTCGCCGGTTCTCTAGCCGCCCAGCGGCGTCACTGAGTCATAGTCCGTATGCAGGTCCGCGCCGAGAATATCTCCAAGCACTACGCCAGCATGGCGGCGCTCGATAACGTGTCGCTGACCGTGCAGTCGGGCGAGCTGGTTGCGCTGCTGGGGCCGTCGGGTTCGGGCAAGACGACGCTGCTGCGCACGATCGCGGGTCTCGAGACGCCGGATTCGGGTGTGGTCTATTTCAACGACCGCGACGCCGCTGAAAGCCGCATCCAGGATCGTGGCGTCGGCTTCGTGTTCCAGCACTACGCGCTGTTCAAGCACATGCGCGTCATGGACAATATCGCCTTTGGCCTGCGCGCGCGGCGCAAGAACAAGCCGAAGGAAGCGGACATCAAGCATCGCGTGATGGAGCTGCTCGACCTCGTGCAGCTCTCCGGCCTCGAGAAGCGCTTCCCCTCGCAGCTCTCCGGTGGACAACGGCAGCGCGTGGCGCTGGCCCGCGCGCTGGCGATCGAGCCGAGCGTGCTGCTGCTCGACGAACCGTTCGGCGCGCTCGATGCGCGCGTGCGCAAAGACCTGCGCCGCTGGCTGCGCGAGATCCACGAGCGGACCGGCCACACGACGCTGTTCGTGACGCACGACCAGGAAGAGGCGCTGGAGCTGGCCGACCGCGTGGTCGTGATGAGCAAGGGCAAGATCGAACAATCGGCGACGCCGGACGAAATCTACGACACGCCGGCAACGCCGTTCGTGTTCTCGTTCATCGGCGAGTCGAGCGTCATTCCGGTGCTGGTCGGCAATGGCCGCGCCACGCTGGATGAGCGGGTGATCGACCTGCAGGTCGGCAACCTGCCGGACGGTCCGGCGCAGCTTTTCCTGCGGCCCGAAGACGTCGCCATGGTGACGGACGGCGGGCCGGGGATTCCGGGGCTGGTCGTCTCCACCCGCCGCATCGGCGGCAATCGCCGCGTGACCATCGAGTGCGGCCTTGCACGCCACCGCATCGAGTTCGATGCCCCGGCCGAAGTGCCGATCGCGAACTCGCAACGCCTGCAGGTCCGCATCATCGGCGGCCGCGTCTATGGCGCGGGCGAGGAAGGCTATGAGACCGAGAAGCTCGCAGCCTCCGCCACGTCCGACTTCAAGTGGGCGAAAGCCGAGGGCTGGCTGGATCGCTAGGGCGGACTTCGGGGCCCCCAATACATCCTTCGAGACGATCGTATCGCGAGACTTGAGCCGTTCAGACATCGTACCTGCGATCCCTCAGGATGAGGCCGGTGGATGTTCAATCAAAGGTCTGGCGCAACACCCACCGGCCTCATCCTGAGGGATCGCGGGCACAATGGTGGCAATCCGGACGATCCATCGTGCGATCGTCTCGAAGGATGTGTTCAGCTTACAGTCGTCGCACGAGCGCCGCCGCTACTGCCAGCCCCATGAACGCGCCGCCAATGCCGCGCTCGAACCAGCGTTTCACCGCGCCCTGGCTGAGCGTGCGGGACATCAGGCCACCCGCGGCGATGTAGAGAAGCTGGATCGCGAAATCGATGGTGATGGCGAGGAAGCCAAGCACCAGCGATTGCAGCCAGATCGTATGCGCCGGGTCGATGAACTGCGGAAATAGCGCGAGGAAGAACAGGATCGTCTTCGGATTGCCGAGGCCGACCATGATGCCGTCGCGATATGCCCGCGCGCTGGCTTCGCCGAGTGAGAGTGGCGCTGGCGCAGCTGGATTGAAGGAGGCGCGGATCGCCTGAAAGCCAAGCCATGCCAGATACGCCGCGCCCGCCCATTTGATCAGCTCGAATGCTGTACCTGACGCGGCGATGAGACTGGCGAGGCCGGCGGCGGAGCAGAGGACGTAAAGCGTGTTGGCGCTCTCGATGCCGGCGGCGGCGGAGAGCCCGGCGCGGGGGCCGCGCCACGCGCTCTGCGTCATGACGAAGAGGACGTTCGGACCGGGCACGATTGCGATGGCAAGCACAAGGCCGACATAGGCGAGGAGCGTCGGGCCGGCGATCAGGTCGAACATGTGAGCCTCCAGTGATGGAGGTGGCTTAGCAGGCCGAGGTGTCAGGACGTGTCAGCATTCCAACGCAGGTGATCGCTAGTGCTTGCCCCCTCCCCCTTGTGGGGAGGGTAGGGGTGGGGGGCGGTTCAACGTTCGCTGAATCCCGCTTTGCGAGGGACGGTAGCGCGAAGCGTACTTGGCATCTCGCCTGTTGAGCCGCCCCCCACCTCCTACCTCCTCCCCACAAGGGGGAGGAGGGGCACGTTGGCAGATCGCGTTTGATCGCTGACGGAGGCGCGCGTCGCGATCAGGCGCTAAGGCTCCTTCGGTGGTTCGTTTGCCTGCTGCTTCAGGACGTCGGCGTGCATGCCGGGGTCGGCTTCGGGGTTGGAGGCGCGTAGCACCTGCACCGCAGGACGTTCGTAGAGGCGGGCGAGGCTGACGAAGGCGGCGACGATGGCCGCGCCGGAGGCGATGAAGAGTGAAGCCATCGCGCCTTGTCCGGGGACGTGGACAAACATCATCGCGACAATGGCGGCGCCGCTGGTCTGGCCGAGCAGGCGAGCGGTGGCGAGCATGCCGCCGGCGCCGCCGCTGCGCGATTTCGGCGCGGCGTTCATCATCGCGCGGTTGTTGGGCGACTGGAATATGCCGAAGCCCGTGCCGCAGACGGCCATGCGCCAGGAGATGTCGAACACGCTTGCATCATGCGGCATCAACGCAAGAGACAGGAGGCCGATGGCGAAGATGCCGAGGCCGATGCCGCCGAGCAGACCAGCGGGATAGCGATCCGCAAGATGACCGGCGATGGGCGCGGCGATGGCGATTGCAATCGGCCATGGCGTGATCAAGAGGCCGGTCGCCACTGCGTGATAACCCATGCCGTGCAGCATGAAGGGCAGGGACACCAGCGCGAGCATCTGGGCCGCGAAGGACGCGATCGACGTGGCGATCGACAGCGTGAAGATCGGGATGCGCAGGAGGTCGACCGGCAGGACCGGCGATGGCTTACCGAGTTCGCGGCGCGTGAGGATCCAGGCGAGGATGCCGCCTGCTGCAAGTTCGACGACAAAGAGGCCAAAGCTCTCGCCCTGTCCAAGCGCATCGATGCTTCCGATCAGCAGGCCAAAGGTTGCCGCGCTGAGGAGCGCGCTGATGATATCGAATTTGTGGGTGGAGTTCTTCGTTGCGGGCAATGAGGGTATGGCGAAGGCGAGCGCGGCGATGCCGATGGGCAGGTTCACCGCGAACAGCCATGGCCATGGCGCGAAGGCGAGAATGGCGCTGGCGATGGTGGGGCCCGCCGCTGCCGCAAGTGCGATCACCAGCGCGTTGATACCGAGTCCACGGCCGAGCAGGCGCTGCGGGTAGATGAAGCGCAAGAGCGCCGGGCTGACGCTCATGATGCCCGCAGCGCCGATGCCCTGGATCACCCGGGCGAGGGTGAGCAGCGGCAACGATGTCGCCATGGCGCAAAAGAGCGAGGCCAGCGTGAAGATCACGAGGCCCGGAATATAGATGTTGCGGTAGCCGATACGGTCGCCGAGTGACGACAGCGGCAGCAGCGACACGGTGATTGCCAGCTGGTAGCCGTTCACCACCCAGATGGAGTGGGCAGGTTCCGCGTTCAAATCAGCCGCAATTGTCGGCAGGGCGACGTTGGCGATGGCGCTGTCGATGACGGCCAGCGTGATGCCCAATGAGACGCCGGCAATGGCCAGATAGCGTCTGGGTGTGGGCAGGCCGTCCTGATCTGTCATCATCAAACCGTCGTGAGCGTTCGCATCACCTCATTTGCGCCGGTGGGCAGTATTCGTCTAGGTTGTCCGCGTGGATGGCGCGGAAGTCGCCAGATAAGACAGATAGTCACCGGATCAAGGGAGAGAGATCCATGTGCGATGAGCATACCGAACACGACAACGAGCAAAGCTTCGAAAGTGGCAAGCTCTCGCGGCGCGGTTTCAGCGTCATGTCGGTGGCGGCGCTGGCCGCCTGCACGACGGCGCCGGCCAACCCGGAAGTGGTGACCGAGCGCGAAGTCGAGATCACGACGCCGGATGGCGTGATGGACGCGTACTATGTTGCGCCGGCATCGGGCACGTGGCCGGCGGTTCTGGTGTGGCCGGATATCATGGGCCTGCGCCCTGCCTTCCGCCTGATGGCGAACCGTCTGGCGAAGTCGGGCTATGCCGTGCTGACGGTGAACCCGTTCTACCGGCTCGCAAAGGGCCAGGTGTTTGACGCGACGACCGAGAAATTCTCCGACCCGCCGGTGCGCACGCGCCTTGTCGGCCTGATGGGGCCGACGGTCGGAAATCCTGAAAACACGAAGAAGGACGCAATCGCTGCGGTTGGCTGGATCGACAAGCAGAAGGAAGTGGATACGAAGCGCGGCATCGGGACGACCGGATACTGCATGGGCGGTCCGCTCGTGATGCGCACGATGGCGTTCGTGCCGGATCGCGTGAAGGGCGGCGCGAGCTTCCATGGCGGCGGTCTTGCGGTGACGTCGGCGACGGCTAACGAAACGCAGAAGGCAAACAGCCCGCACCTGCTGGTGCCGCAGATGAAGGCCAAGGGCGTCCTCATCGCCGTGGCGCAGAACGACGACAAGCAGGACCCGACCGTGAAGGAGACGGTGAAGGCCGCGTTCGTGGCGAAGAACATCCCGGTGGAAGTCGAGGTCTATCCGGCCGACCATGGCTGGTGCCCGCCGGACAGCCAGGTGTTCGACCAGGTGCAGGCCGACCGCGCGTGGGACCGCCTGCTCGCAACGTTCAAGGCGGCGCTGTAGTCAGCGATTGCACCGAAGTTCTGTGAAACGCGGTCCGCTCAGCGGGCCGCGTTTTTCACGAAGTCTTCGAGGAAGTCGCCTTCTTCCGCATCGGGCGGGCCTGTGAACCACGCGCCGCGGATGTGGCGGCGGATGACGCCGGTGTCGGTCGCCGAGGCGGCGGAGTGCCAGAGATAGGCGTCGTGGAAGAGCACATCGCCTTCGTCGCAGTAGATGGCGATCTCGCCGGGCGCTTTCTGGAAGGCGAGCGGCATGGGGTAGGGCGGCTCGAAGCGCATGTGGCCGCCGGTGGCCCTGGCGTTTTCAGGCACCGGCGCATTGTTGGCGTTCACGTAGGGCGCCGGCGTCGCCCAGCGCTGGCTGCCGGGGACAACGCGGAGGAAGCCGTTGGCGGGGCTGGTGCCGTCGATATGGATGGTGAAGGCGGCGGAGGGCCAGACATCGAGCTGCGGGCCGCTCTGCCAGTCGGAATGCCAGCCGATGCGCTTGTAGCCGGAGCCGAGCCCGGCGCGCGCGTCCTGGTAGACAACGCCGAAGCGGGAGTGTTCGCGGAGATGGCCACCGGGAATCCAGCGCTCCATCAGCGAGGTGATGGCCGGGTGCAGTACGGCGGCGCGGGTGACCGGGGCAATCTGCGTTATGTACTGCACATAGTTGGCGAAGCGGCCGGAGGCGGCGGCTTGCTCGTCGATCAGGATCGAGTTGCCGTGCTTTTCCGCCAGCTCCCCATTGGCGACCTTCGTCTGGGCGTCGGCGCATTCGGCCAGCATGCCGGCCATCTCGTCCGGACCGTACAGTCCGCGCAGGATGGCGAAGCCGTGCGTCTGGAAAAACATGTCCAGTTCGTCCAGCGCATCTTGCCGGAAGACGCCGAATTCGGGATCGATGCTGACCATGCCTCTCATGCCCTGTTGGCGAGCATGTTTGCGCGCCGAAAGCAAGCGGGGCGTTGTCGCGCGTGCGGATAGATTGAAGATGGGATACGGCTTGTGAAGCACAAGCCGGGGCGGGCAGGGATAGACGATGTTCACACTGGATAACCTGCGCAGCCTGTTTGGCGTCGTGTTCGTGTTCGCGATTGCCTGGGCGCTGTCGACCAACCGCAAGCAGTTTCCGTGGCGGATCGCGGCGGTGGCGCTGGCGATCGAGGTGGTGCTGGCGGCGTCGATGCTGATGCTGCCGCCGCTGCGGGCGGCGCTGGGCGCGGTGTCGGCGGGGTTGAACGGACTGCAGGAAGCAACGCTGCAGGGATCGCGTTTCGTGTTCGGCTATCTCGCGGGTGGAGCTGCGCCGTTCGATGTGACGCAGCCGCAGAACGGAACGATCCTGGCGTTCGGCGTATTGCCGCTGATCATCGTGGTGTCGGCCCTGTCGGCCTTGCTGTGGCGCTGGGGAATTCTTGAGTGGGCATGCCGGGGGCTCGGCTTCCTGTTGCGCAAGGCGATGGGGATCAGCGGGGCGCTGGGCCTCGCGACGGGGGCGAACATCTTCCTCGGCATGGTCGAGGCGCCGCTGATCGTGCGGCCGTACCTCGCGAGGATGTCCCGCTCGGACCTGTTCGTGGTGATGACCACCGGCATGGCGACCATCGCCGGCACAGTCATGGCGCTTTACGCCTCCTTCCTGGCGGGTACGTCGCCGGATGCGGCGGGGCATATCCTCGTGGCGTCCTTCATGGCGGCGCCTGGATCGATCGCGATTGCGCGTGTGATGATGCCGGACACGGCAGGCGATCTGTCGGCTGAAGTCGAGAAGGCGCCGCGGCTTTATCGCTCGTCGGTCGATGCGTTTGCGCGCGGCGTGCAGGATGGCGTCAACATGCTGATCGCGGTGATCGCGATGCTGCTGGGCGCCGTGGCGCTGGTGGCGCTGGCCAACATGATCCTCGCGGCGGCGCTGCCGGAGATCGGCGGGTCCGAGCTGACCATCGGGCGCATCTTCGGCTGGATCTTCGCGCCCTTCATGTGGATGCTGGGCATTCCCTGGCAGGACGCGCTGCCGGCGGGCGAGCTGATGGGCACGAAGACGGCGCTCAACGAGCTGCTGGCCTATCTCGACCTGTCGAACATCGGGTCGGCGGAGATCGAGCCGCGCACGCGGCTGATGATGATCTATGCGCTCTGCGGGTTTGCGAATTTTGGCTCGGTGGCGATCATGATCGGGGGCCTGTCCGCGATCTGCCCGGAGCGGCGGGATGACTTTGCCGATCTCGGCCTGCGCAGCCTGCTGGCGGGCACGCTGACCAACATGCTGAGCGCGGCGCTGATCGGGCTGGCGCCGTTCGCGTTGCTGCAGTTGTAGGCTGGAAACCCGCGCTCGTGCTTCGACGGACGGCCTCTCATCCTGAGGAGCCGCCGCAGGCGGCGTCTCGAAGGGCGGCCTGCTCAGCATGAGCGCTACGAGAGAACTGCCAGAGAAGCGCTCATCCTGAGCAGCGACCGGAGGGAGCGTCCGTCGAAGGACGAGCGCGGGCTCACTTCTTTTTTCTTGCAGTCGCTGCCTTCGCTTTCTTCGCCGCCGCGCGCTCGTTCGCGACTTCCAGGTTCTGCGCGATGCGGGCCTTGACGATCTTCTTGACGAGCGCGGCGGGGATCGGCTTGTCGGGCTGGAACTGCATGGTGCCGGAGGACGTCACGAAGGGCGCGGCTTCAGGAAAACGCTGCAGCAGGGACGAGCTCATCGGGAAGAAGCTGAGATGCTTCTTGAAGGCGCCGAAGGCGACGAGGTGACCGTGCAGCTTGAAGGTGGGCTGGCCGTAGGAAATCAGCTCCTCCGCGCCGGGGGCTGCGGCGCGGATCTGGTCGCGCAGCTTTTCCAGCGCAGCGCGCGGCGCCGGTGCAAGGCGCGCCAGCCAGGCATCGACCGAGGCGGCAACGGGCATGTCTCTCATGTGGGCGATGAAGCCATGAATTTTCCGACAGGTGAAGACGCGCGGGAGCGGGTTGTTTGGCGCTGTGTTCCGTGCTGACTCGGGGCGGGGTGGTGAGAAAGGGTTTCGGGATGCTGGAGAAGGAGACTCGTCCGCGCGCATTTGCGGCGATCGAGCTGTTTCTTGATCTCAATCATGTGTCGCGCTCGATGATCGCGGGCGATCTCGAGACGGTGCTGATCTGGTTCTCGATTACCGAGGCGACGTTGCGTCCGCTGATGCTCGACCGGGATATTCCCTCGCCCCGGAAGCAGGTGAAGAAGCCGCCCTCGGCGGACCTTGGAACAATCTCGCGCATCATGATCGCGGACCGGACGGGGCTGCCGCGAGAGACGGTGCGGCGCAAGATCAACGCGCTGCTGGAAGCCGGGCTCGTTGCGGAAGAGCAGCACGGACATGTGCGGACCGTGCTGGATATCACCAGACCAGACGTGATGGAGGCGATCGAGGAATCCTACAAGGCCGTGCGCCGCTACCAGCAGCGGTTGCGGGATATGGACGCCGAATGATGTCGGGGACTATCTGCCGTCCGGCGCCGTGATCGGGCGGGCGTCTTCCCAGCGGTACGGGAAGGTGTCGGGTGTTACATAGACTTCCGTCGTGAACTTCAGCGGGAATTTCATGCCGCTTGGGTAGGTGAGTTCGACGAAGAAGGCGGTGTAACCTTCGGCGGGTGTGGCGACCTGGCCGACATAGGTGCCGTCGGATTGCGGTTTCAGCTCTGTCGAGGTGAAGGCCTTGGGGCCGATGGAGTCGACGCGGAAATCGCGCGCCTTCGGATTCGTGCCCTGCCAGAGCAGGACCTGCGTGGGCTTCACACTGCCGGCATTGACGACGAGGGCGCCCTCGGCGCGGACGGTCCAGCTGTAGTCGGGCGCCGGGCGATTGTGGATCAGGCTGTCATACCATGCGGTCATGCTCTCATTGAGATCGGTGCCGGCGGTGGAGTGTTTCGAGTTGGGCAGCATGCGCAGCTGCTTGGCGCCGGGGAGCAGATGGTAGGAGTACCGTGTGATGTCGGGCGGGAAGAATTCATCGCCGACTGCATTGACGATGAATTTGGGGATCTTCATGCGCGGACGGCCGCGATAGCTGAACGGATCCTCGATGGCGTTGATCACGTCCATCTTCCCACCGATCTCGCCGGGGATCAGCTTGTGGTTGATATAGTCACCGACAGCGGGGGAGAAATATCCCATTGCCTTCCAGTGATGGCGCACCATCGCATCGAAATCGAGAACGTTGATGACGATGGGGATCATGCCGATCACACGCGGATCCTCGAGGCCGACGAGCCAGGTCGTCCAGCCGCGCTTGGAGCCGCCGGCGACGACGAAGCCGTCGATGGCCTTCTTGCCGCCGTCACTGCTGGCCATGAATTGCTGGATGGCGGTCATGGCGGCCGAGCCGCTTTTCACCATGGGCAGGCGAACGAGGGCTTCCGGGTTCTTCTCGGCGTCGTAGCGGGCCTGCAGGTAGGCGATGAGATCATCCTCGTTGCGCGCGATGTCCGCGGTTTCGGTGAAACGTGTCGGCTGGTTCGGGACTTGGCCGAGTTCGGCGACAATGGAGCCGGTATCGACGGCCATCTGGGCGAAACGCGGGGTCGGGCCGGTGGGGCCGGGAAGAAGATTGCTGCCGCCGCCGATGTAGAGGAACGCCTTGTCGCTGGTCAGCTGGTTCGGGATGGTCAGGGTGAGCCAGTGCTTCCACACGGAGCGGTCGGTCTGGTCTGCGGTGAGCCAGGTCTGCGAGGTGAGGTCGATGACGACGCCATGATAGCCCTCGCCGGTGAAGGTCTTCTCGACCTTCCAGGCGAAGGAGGGATCGGCGCGCGCGACATAGGCATCGAGCACGTTGGGCGGATTGGGCGCGACGGTCGGTGCGCTGGTGCAGGCGGCGAAGGCGAGCGCCAGGCCAAGCGTGCGGATGAAGCGCATCATGTCTCTCCCGTGGCCTGTCGTCGGCCTTGGACGGGAGTGGAGCCCGGAGTGGAGAGGGATGCAAGCGGCGCCTGCCAGTTGACCGGGGGCTGGGGGCGGATGGAGATTGGGGGGACAGAGCGGGGGATACAGGTGAAGGCAATCACGCGGGTTGCGGCGGTAACGGCCCTGGTGGTGGCGATCGAGGCGCCAATCGCGTTCGCGCAGGACAAACCTCCACGATTTTATCCACCATACGAAAGCGTCACGACGGGTATTGCCTACGTGTTCAATACGTCAGCGCGTGGCGCAGCGATTGGGGATGCGCTGCCCAGCCAGGCGATGTTGTCGAAGATCGTGGTGATGCGGCGCGAGGCGACGCCCTTGCCGGGTGGTGCGGCAGGCATACGGGTCAACTACACGCGATCATGCGAGACGGGAGAGCTGGCGCAGACGGTTGAGGTGTTTGACGTAGCCGGGACCCCGGCGCACGGAGACGTGGCTGAGACCGTGTCCGCGAATATCGGCTTTCTCGCGAACCTGACGAGCAGCGACATCAGTTCACTGGCGCGGGCGTGCGAGCCGCCGCTCCCTATGATGTCAGTGAGGGCGCCGCCGCTGTCCCCTGTTTATGCACTGCTAAAGCCATCGCGAAACCTCAAGGAAGGTGAGATCCGCGTGCCCGTTGTCTATTCTCCTGCGGATGCGGTGCGGTGGTCGAAGTATCGAGATGCGGCGCTGGAGCGCGCTCTGGATACATCAACCGGCCGCTATGTGGTGGCGCGCTATCTCGACACGACGAGTGTGGTGGACCTGACGCATCGTGAGTTGGTCGAGGACATGACGCGGATGGTGGTCTACGCATCGACAGAGGTGAAATCCTATACGACAGGAGCGCCTTATGCTCCTTCCTTCACCCGCTACAGCGCGCTCGTGAGTTGTGAGCGGCAGACGGCGCTTGTCGAGGATTCCGCGACGCTCGCCGCGTCGGGAAAAGTAACGTCGTTGAGCCTGCTGGGGACAAGCGAGTACCCTCTTGGCGGCGCCTTTCGCGGCAAAGCATTCGCGCACATCTGCGAGCTGGATCCGTCCGGCAAGGGACAGAGGGTGTTCGACAATCTGCCGGCTGCGCTTGCTGAAGCGAAACGGGTGGCGTCTACACCCCAGTGACTTCCGCCGCCTGCGCCTCTGACTTCAGCCACGCCATGAAGGTCCGCGCCAGTTTCGAGGGGGTGCGCCATTTGGGGTAGACGATCCAGTAGGCGAAATCGATGTCGGACGCTCCATCCGCGAATGGGGCAATAAGGCGGCCGCGCTCGAGGTCGCCCGACGCAATGGCAAATTTGGCGAGGGCGACGCCGCGGCCGGCGGCGGCGGCTTCGACGACGAGCGAGGATTGCGTGAAGCGCGGGCCGCGATTGCCATCGACGGAGGTGACGCCGCGCGCTTTCAGCCACGAATTCCAGTCGGGGCGCGAGGGGTCGTTCTCCGGGCTCTCGTCATGGAGCAGGACGTGGTGGGCGAGATCGGCGGGCGAGCGCAGCGGATGCGGGCCGTTCATCAGGTCGGGCGAGCAGACCGGCAGGATGGACTCCGACATGATCTTCTCGGAGCGCAGGCCCTCATACGTGCCCTTGCCGTAGCGCAGGGCAAGGTCGATGTCCGAGTGGTTGAAGTCGGTCATGGCCGTATCAGCCGAGACCCAGACTTCGGCTTCGGGGTTCAGCTGCTGGAACTGTTCGAGGCGCGGGGCCAGCCATTTGGCGGCAAACGACGGCGCCGATGAGATCATCAGCCGGTCGCGCCGGGCGGGCGCACGCATGTGGTGGACCGCCTCGGCCATCATTTCGAAGGCGTTGGTGAGCAGCGGCAGGGCGGCCTGGCCCGCGTCGGTGAGCAGGACGGTGCGGCCGGTGCGCCTGAAAAGCGGGGCGCCGGCGAACTCCTCGAGCTGGCGGATCTGCTGGGAAATGGCCCCCGGGGTGACGTTCAGTTCCTCGGCCGCCCGGGTGAAAGAAAGATGCCGGGCAGCCGCCTCGAAGGCGCGCAGGGCGTTCAGGGCTGGGAGGCGGTCTTCCTGGGCCATTTTACTTGAGGTTTTCTGCATCTGGAGGCGGGTAAGGGCGTCTAATGGTAGGGCTTAGTATTGGTTCATTGCGTCCGTACGTCCTTCCGGCCATTTGCCGTTAGGGCGGTGCGGGTGGATACTCGCGGCGCTCCCTTATACGCGCATGCGTAAGAAAAACTAAAGGGCCGAAATCGATGTCGGACGTGTCAGCCTCTCGGACGGGAGAGCGCGGGACGCAGCCCCGGGCGACCGGAAAGGTCGTACTCGTGGGCGCGGGTCCGGGCGACCCCGATCTGCTCACCGTGAAGGCCGCGCGGCTGATCGCGGCGGCCGAGGTGATCTTTGCGGACCGGCTGGTCGGCAAGGGTATCCTGGAGCTCGCGAGCGCGACGGCGGAGATCGTGTCCGTCGGCAAGAGCAAGGGCGAGCATTCGGTCCCGCAGGACGAGATTCACGCGCGCATGATCGCGGCGGCGCGCGCGGGCAAGCGCGTGGTGCGGCTGAAGGGCGGCGATCCCTTCATCTTCGGTCGCGGCGGCGAGGAAGTTGAGGCGCTGCGCGCGGCTGATGTGGACGTTGAAGTTGTGCCGGGGATTTCGGCGGCGATGGGCGTTGCAGCGTCGGCGCAGATTCCGCTGACGCATCGCGACACGGCGCAGGCGGTGACGTTCGTGACCGGTCACGCGAAGCTGGGCGAAGAGCCCGATCTCGACTGGCGCGCGCTGGCGCGGGGCAACCAGACCGTTGTCGTCTACATGGGCGTCGGCACGGCGGGCACGATTGCCGCGCGGCTGGTAGCTGCGGGGCGCGGGCGCGAGACGCCGGTGGCGGTGATCGAGAACGGAACGCGCAGCGACGAAATTCGCGCGTTCGGCGTTCTGGGCGAGCTGAACGACATCATCCAGCGTGCAGGCATACAGGGTCCGGCCTTGCTGATCATTGGCGAGGTGGCGGCGATGGCGAAGGATGCGCCGGCGCTTGAGACCAGCGCGAAGGTTGCGCCGAGCCTGTCCGACTTGTGGAGGATGTTCTCGTGAGTTCCGAACGTCCGAAGCTTGGACCTGATATTCCAAAGGTGGTGACGGCGTGGCTGTCGGCCACGGGGCGTGTGGTCTACCTCACGAAAGATCGGAACTGGTCGGAGGAATTGTCCGACGCGGAAGTGCTGACGGGCGCGGGTGCGAACGATATCCTTGCGTGGGCTGCGCAGGACCAGACGCGGGTCTCGGATCCCTACTTCATGCAGGTGACGCCTGAGGGCGCGGTTGCAGGACGCGAGACGATTCGCGAGACGATCCGTGCGCGTGGGCCCACGAACCATCCGATGTTCGGGAAGCAGGCGGGGAATAACTGATGCCAGATCGTTCGATCACCAAGCTGACGCTGTACGGCGACTCGATCTCGGGCAACTGCCTGAAGACGAAGTGGACGGCGGATTATCTGGGCGTCGACTATGACTGGATCGAGGTGAGCGTCGTCGAGGGCGGCACGCGCTCCGACGCCTTCATGCAGATGAACCCGTCGGGACAGGTGCCGGTGTTGCGCCTGCCGGATGGCCGCATCCTGCCGCAGTCGAACGCAATCATCCTCTATCTCACGGAAGTCTACGCCAGCGAGGCGCTGGTCCCGGCCGATCCGTTCGAGAAGGCGAAGATGATGAGCTGGCTGTTCTGGGAGCAGTACAGCCACGAGCCCTACATCGCCGTGCGCCGCTTCCGGAAGAAGTTCCTGAACCAGACGGACGAGGAGCTTGATCCCCAACTGCTGGCGCGCGGGCGCCGGGCGCTTGGCGTGATGGAGATGCAGCTCACCTTCTCGAACTATTTTGTCGGCGAGAGCCTGACGCTGGCTGACATCGCCCTGGTTGCCTACACGCGCGTGGCGGATGAGGGCGGGTTCGATCTCAACGAGTTTCCGAATGTGCAGCGCTGGGTGGCGCGGGTCGAAAGCGACCTGGGCATCGAGCATGCGAAGAAGGCGGCCTGATGTATCGTTACGACGAATTCGATGAAACGCTGGTCCGCGAACGCGCAAGGCAGTTCCGCGGGCAGGTGGAGCGTCGTCTGAAAGGCGAGCTGCGCGAAGAGCATTTCAAGCCGCTGCGGCTGCAGAACGGTGTCTACCTGCAGCTGCACGCCTACATGCTGCGCGTGGCGATTCCATACGGCCAGCTGAACGCGAAGAAGATGCGGCAGCTGGCGTATGTCGCGGACAAGTTCGACAAGGGCTATGCGCATTTCACCACGCGCCAGAACGTGCAGTACAACTGGATCAGGCTGGCCGAGATGCCGGATGTCCTCGACATTCTGGCAGACGTCGAGATGCACGCGATCCAGACCAGCGGGAACTGCATACGCAATGTGACGTCGGATCACCTCGCAGGCGCCAACCTCGATGAGATCGAGGACCCGCGGCCGTGGTGCGAGATCATCCGGCAATGGTCGACCTTCCATCCGGAATTCTCGAGCCTGCCGCGCAAGTTCAAGATCGCGGTGACGGCGGGCGAGACGGACCGTGCGGCTGTGCGCGTGCACGATATCGGCCTGCACATGAAGAAGAATGCGGAAGGCCGCATCGGATTCGAGTTCATCGTCGGCGGCGGGTTGGGGCGGACGCCCTATATCGGTCTCACCGTGCGCGAGTGGATCGCGAAGGAAGACCTGCTGAGCTATCTCGAAGCGAACATGCGCGTCTACAACCGCCATGGCCGCCGGGACAACAAGTACAAGGCGCGCATCAAGATCCTGGTGAACGAGCTGGGGCTCGAAGAGTACAAGCGCCAGGTCGAGGAAGAGTTCGCCGCGCAGAACAGCTGGGAAAAGGTCGTGCTGCCGCAGGAAGAGGTCGAGCGGATCACCGCTTACTTCGCGTCGCCGAAATTCGAGCAGCTTCCCGCCGTGTCGCAAGCCTTCGAAGCGTTCAAGGCGGGCGGTCGCGAGCAGGCGCGCTGGGCGAAGAACAACCTGCGGCCGCATCGCACGCCGGGGTATATCTCCGTCCATATCGCGCTGAAGCCGCAGGGCGTGGCGCCGGGGGATGCGACCTCCGACCAGATGCGCGCGATGGCAGACATCGGCGAGCAGTACGCGCTGGACGATATCCGCGTCGCGCACGAGCAGGACGTGGTCTATCCGCATGTGAAGCTGGACGATGTGCCGGCGGTCTATGCCGCGCTGAAGGCGGCGGGGCTGCATGCGTCGAACGCGGGCATGGGCTCGGACATCATCGCGTGCCCGGGGCTGGACTACTGCAACCTGTCGAACGCGCGCTCGATCTCGGTCGCCAACGAAATCCAGGCGGTGTTTGCGGACCCCGAGTTCGAGGATGACGTCGGCACGCTGCATGTGAACGTGTCGGGCTGCATCAATGCCTGCGGCCACCACCATGTCGGCCATATCGGCATTCTCGGCGTCGACAAGAAGGGCGAGGAATTTTACCAGGTCCTCTTCGGTGGACGTGCCGACGAGAAGGCGGCGATCGCCACCATTCAGGGCCCGGGTCTGAAACACGAGGAGGTCGCGCCTGCGATCCGCCGCGTGATCGGCAAGTATCTCGAGCTGCGCCGGGAGCCGACCGAGAAGTTCATCGACACCATGGGACGTATCGGACAGGCCCCCTTCAAGGAAGCGCTCTATGCCTCTGCTTAAGGACGGCAAGGTCGCGGACGACACGTGGGCGTTTGTGGCGGATGGCGAGGAGCTGCCGGCCGAAGGGCATGTGGCGGTGTCGCTGGCGCGCTTTCTCGCGGAGCATGAGGGGCTGCTGGCGGGCAACCGTCAGGTGGGCGTGAAGCTGGCCAATTCGGACGATCCGGGCGCGCTGAAGCCGTGGCTGGACCGGATCGGGATGATCGCGCTGGAATTCCCGAAATACACGGACGGGCGGGCGCTGAGCCAGGCGCAGCTGCTGCGCCGGCGCTACGGTTACTCCGGGGAAATTAGGGCGCTGGGGCAGGTCCTGCGCGATCAGCTGCGGCTGATGATCCGGTCGGGGTTCGACGCCGTGGTGATCGACCAGGCCGATGCCGAGGCCGTCTACGCGTTTTCCTCACACGAGTTTTCAGAATTCTACCAGGCCGCTGCGGACCAAACCGCGACTATCTTCGAGAAGAGACAGCAGGCCAGACAGTTGAAGAAGCCGACCGATGAGCGCACTCGCAATGGCAATTGAGACACCCGACGAGAAGGTGTCGCGGCTGAACGCCGAGCTGCGCGGCAAGGGCCCGCAGGACATCATTCGCGCTGCCATCCGCGAGTTCGGACGGCGCGTCACCTATGTGTCGTCCTTCGGCGCGGAAAGCGCGGCGATGCTGAGCCTGATTGCCGAGGTCGATCCCGATCTGCCGATCGTGTTCATCGACACGGGCATGCACTTCCAGCAGACGCTGCAGTATCGTGACACGCTGAGCGCGGCGCTGGGGCTGAGCGACGTGCGGACCTTTCATCCGGTGAAGGAAGAAGTGAAGGCGATCGACCCCAAGGGCGTGCTCAACAAGACCGACCCGAATGCGTGCTGCGAAGTGCGCAAGGTGCGGCCGCTGGGGCCCGCGCTGGAGGGCTTCGAAGCCTGGTTCACCGGCCGCAAACGCTTCCACGGCGGCGCCCGCGCGCACCTCCCGGCGGTCGAATTCTTCGAAGGCCGTTACAAGATCAATCCGCTGGTAGAGCTGACACAGGACGACCTGAAGGCGCTGGTTGCCGATCGGCATCTGCCCGCGCACCCGATGGTGGCGGAGGGGTATCCCTCGATCGGCTGCTGGCCGTGCACGGTGCGGCCGGTGGACCCGAATGACATCCGGTCTGGCCGCTGGGTTGGCTTCACCAAGGAAGAATGTGGCCTGCATCTGAAGCGCCAGGAACGCCCGCGCGTCTTCTGACGCACGGTCAACAGGCAGCGTTACCTCACTGTAATTGCTCAGGCGCCCGGACGGGTGGCTTGGACCGTCCGCTTTTGCTAAGCAACCGGATGGGCGGGACCCCGTTGCTCGAACGAGCCGGGACCCGTTTGGGGGTAATTGCTGCAGGCGAGAGGGTGCTGCATGTCGATCTGGTGGTTGATCCCGGCATTCGTGGGCCTTGTTGGCGTGCTGATGCTGGTTGGCGGCGTCGCCAAGCTGTTCAAGGCGCATATTGGCGGCGGCGTGATGCGCGTGCTGTTCGGCGGGCTGACGCTGGCGGGCGCGATGATTGTCGGCCTGATCGGGCTCAACCTGCAGACCTATGCGCAGCTCTCGAAGGAGCGGCTGGCGGGGCAGGTGGTGCTGAAGCAGAACGGCGATTACGATTTCACCGCGACGATTGACCTAGCCGACGACAAGGGGCAGCTGCGCGGGCAGCCGAAGGCCTATCAGGTAACCGGCCAGCGCATCCACATCGAAGGGCCGCTGGTGAAGTTCAAGCCGTGGGCCAACGTGCTGGGCATGGATTCACTGTTCAAGGTGAACGAGGTGTACGGCACCTATGTGAACCCGAACTGCACCAACAAGTACGCGCCGCGCCGGGAGTCGACCGAGGAGTGCGCGGCGGGGGATTTCTTCGGCTGCCTGGGGCAGAGCTGGAAGATGCTGAACCTTGCAGATTTTTCTCACACATCCGCAAGTGGCCAGCTGATGGGCGACGGCGCGGTGTATGACATCTATGCCAGCCAGGATGCGTTCGAGCTGAAGCCGTCGCTGGACAATAAAGTGGCGATGGACCTGCAGGAGCAGGTGGCGCCGCGCGGTCCGCTGGATTGCGATCCGGTGACGGGGCCGGTGTCGACGCCGTCGGGCGATGTCGAGTATCGCGCGCCGGCCGATGCGACGCCGCCGGCGCAAAACGTTGCGCCGCAAGCTGTGCCGGAGATGGTGCAGCCGCAGGTGATGCCGCAGACGAACAACTAGGGCGGGCTTAGCGGCCTTCGCCCAGATCCGCGAGCGCCCAGTCGGTGAACTGGGAGAGGTTGCCGCCAGTGAAGAGAAAGCCACGGACGCCGGCGGCGCTGGCGGCGTCGAGGTCGGCCTGCTTGTCGCCGATGAGGAAGGAGCGCTCCTTGATGACGGGGAAATCCGTCATGGCGCGGATCAGCATGCCGGGCTTCGGCTTCCGGTCGTAGCTGTCTTTCGTATAGCGCGGGATCGTGCCGTCCTCGTGGAAGGGGCAGTGGTAGACGCGGTCAATGCGGGCGCCGTCCTTGCCGAGTTCAGCGGCGATCCAGTCGTGCAGTGTCTGCATCTGTTCTTCGGTGTAGTAGCCGCGGGCGATGCCGGACTGGTTGGTGACGACGAATATCCACCAGCCCATGTCGTTGAAGCGCTTGATGACGTCCTTCGCGCCATCGACCCACTCGAAGTCTCCGACCTGGTAGACATAGTTCCGGTCGACGTTGATGACGCCGTCGCGATCGAGAAAGAGGGCGGGGCGGGCGACGGACATGTCAGGCGGATTGCGGCGCGGCGCTGGCCGGGGGCGTTTCCTCAGGCGGGGCTTCGCCGGCCGGATCGGCGGGTTGTTCTTCCACCTTCGGCGCAGTGGAGAGGCCGCGCATCAGCGGCAGCAGCGAGATCGCGCAGATGACGGCCGCCAGCGCGAACGCGGCGCCGGGGAAGAAGACCGACGCGCCGGGGGCGGTGAAATAATGGAAGGTCTGGGTGAGCGCCAGCGGCGCGAAGATGTTGGTCAGCGACTGTACGCTGGCGATGGCCCCCTGCAGTTCGCCCTGCGCATTCTTCGGCGTGCGGACCGACATGATCTGGTTCATCGACGGGCCAAGCACGCCGGCAAGCGCGCCGAACGGGATGATGACGAACACCATCCACGGTTGGCTCGCGGCGGCGTAGGCGGCGAAGGTGACGGCGCAGATGATGAAGCCAAAGACGGCCGTGTTGGTGGGGCCGAAGCGCTTGATCGCCGGGCCCGTGAGGCCTCCCTGCACGATGGCCGAGCCGATGCCGACGACGACCAGCGCAATGCCGATCATGCCTTCATTCCAGCCATAGCGGACTCCGGCGAAATAGTTGAACGTCGCCGGATAGACCCAGTGCGCGAAATTGAAGAGGCCGAGCGCCAGCATGAACCAGGCGAGATAAGGGACACGCAGCAAGTGCTTGAACGTGCCGAAGGCGTTGGCGCGCTTCCAGTCGAACTTCCGACGGTGCTCGTAGTCCAGCGACTCGGGCAGGACGAAGAGGCCATAGCAGAAGTTGATGAAGGCAAGGCCGGCCGAGGCGAAGAAGGGCAGGCGTGGATCGTACTGGCCGAGGAAGCCGCCGATGGCCGGCCCGAGGATGAAGCCGAGGCCGAACGCGGCGCCGAGCATGCCGAAGGCCTGCGCCCGGTTTTTCGGTTCGGTGACATCGGCGATGTAGGCCGCTGCGGTGGAGTGCGTCGCGCCGGAGATGCCGGCGAGGATGCGCCCGAGGAACAGCAGCCAGACCGAATGAGCTAGCCCCATGATCACGAAGTCGATCGCCAGCGTGCCGATGGAGAGCAAGAGGACCGGGCGGCGGCCGAAGCGATCCGACAGGCCGCCGAGGATCGGGGCCGAGAGGAAGTTCATGATCGCATAGACGGTGGTGATGTAGCCGCCCCACGGCGCGGCATCCGACAGCATGCCTTCAAGCAGCGTGCGGTCTCCGGCGGCGGCGAGTTCTTTTGCGTGAACCAGCACTTCCTTGCCGTTGAGCAACTCGGCCATCAGGAAGGGCATGGACGGCATGATGACGGCGAAGGCCATCATGTCGATGAACACGGTCACGATGATGAAGAAGAAGGCGTTCTTGCCGTGGACCTTGCCGCCGGGCATCGCGGGCGAAGATAGGCTGGCGGACATGTCCGGCTCCGGTGGCGAAGACCCAGCGCGGATACGCCGGGGGGTAAATACAGTCAATCTTGTCCGGCCCTAGCCGGGAGCTGCAGCGCGCAGTTTCAGGCGAGCGAGGCCCGCGCGCCACTGTTCGCCCTGTCTCTGGTTTGTGAGCTGCAGGGGGAAGCCGTGGCGGGCGAGATGTTGCTGGGGCACGCTGTCCCAGCCGCGGTGTTCCACACTGACACGGGTTTCGCTGCCGACGGGTTCGAAGCGGACATCG
>Ga0208492_1001019_pt1 | contig 19913 bp, 16 predicted proteins | sample Subbioar_CSW14AB_FD_184820 | JGI IMG/M metagenome (GOLD analysis project Ga0208492, IMG submission 184820) | Serpentinite rock and fluid subsurface biosphere microbial communities from McLaughlin Reserve, California, USA - CR12Mar_CSW14AB (SPAdes) | ecosystem: Environmental > Terrestrial > Deep... | reverse complement strand
CCCGCGTCACCGAGCCGGCCCCGACCCGCGACCACACCGAACTCATGCTGCGCGCCTGTGGCGTGGAACTCGAAAGCAGCCGCGGCACCGTCAGCCTGCGCGGTGGCCAGCGACTCAAGGCCTTCGATATTGCCGTGCCGGCGGACATCTCCTCCGCTGCTTTCTTCATCGTCGGCGCCGCCATCGCCCCCGGCAGCCGCCTGACCCTGCCGGCGGTCGGCGTCAATCCGACCCGTATCGGCGTGCTCGAGATCATGGCTGCAATGGGCGCGCGCATCGATCACGGCGCGCCGCGCGCAGTCGGCAGCGAACCGGTCGCGGATCTGACCGTGCATGGCTCTGAGCTCATCGGCATCGACATCCCGCAGGCCGCCGTGCCGCTCGCCATCGACGAATTCCCGGCCATTTTCATCGCCGCCGCCTGCGCCCGCGGCCGCACCGTGCTGCACGGCGCGGAAGAACTCCGGCACAAGGAAAGCGACCGCATTGCGGTGATGGCCGAAGGCCTCAACGCGCTCGGCATCGGCACCGAGGTGTTCGACGACGGCATCGCCATCGAGGGCGGGCAGTTGCACGGTGGTGAGATCGACGCCCAGGGCGACCACCGCATCGCCATGGCCTTCGCCATGGCCGCGTTGCGCGCCGATGGCCCGATCACCATCCGCAACGCCGCCAACATCGCGACCTCCTTTCCGACCTTCGTCGCGACCGCCACCGCCTGCGGCCTGCGGATCGCGTCTTGATGACGGGCGCGACTTCGCCGGTCATCACCATCGATGGCCCGAGCGGTACCGGCAAAGGCACCCTGGCGCGCCTGATCAAGGCTTGGCTCGGCTGGCATCTGCTTGATTCCGGTGCACTTTACCGTGTCACTGCGCATTACGCCGAGCGCTGCGGCGTGGCCCTGGACGACGCCGACGGCGTGGCCGCCCTGGCGGCCCGCCTGCCGGTCGAATTCGTCGAAAGCCTGGATGACACCCGCGTCCTGCTGGAAGGCGAGGACGTCACCGATCTCATCCGCAGCGAGCAAGCCGGCGCGTGCGCGTCGCAGGTCGCGGCGCTCGGGCCGGTGCGCGCCGCGCTGCTCGAGCGCCAGCACGACTTTCAGCAGGCCCCCGGCCTGGTCGCCGACGGGCGCGATATGGGGACCGTGGTGTTTCCCGCCGCCGACCTCAAAATCTACCTGACGGCCAGCACCGAGGAACGAGCGCGCAGGCGCTACAAGCAATTGAATGAAAAAGGAATGGGTGTTAACCTCCCGCAGCTTTTAGGGGACATCGCCGAGCGGGATCGTCGCGACGAACAGCGTTCCATCTCCCCTCTTAAGCCAGCAACCGACGCCATCATTCTCGATACGACCGATAGCGATATCGCCGCCGTGGTCCTGCATGTCAAACGTCTGGTGCGGGAAGCAGGTCTGGCCAGCGGTGCAGCGTCCTGAAGGACACGCCGGGGCCTATGGCCTTCCGATCAACACAACTTAGCTAGGAGACGGCAAGGTCTGACCCAAGCCCAGCCAGGAATGGCCGCGGCGTGACAGACTTTCGTTCAACAAAACATATGGCGGAAAGTTTCGCAGAATTATTCGAAGAGAGTCAGGTCGCAGCAAAGATGCGGCCCGGCACCATCGTCAAGGGCATCATCGTCGAGATCCGTTCGGATTTCGTGGTCGTCAATGCCGGGCTGAAGTCCGAGGGTGTCATTCCGCTCGAGCAGTTTCGTAACAATGCCGGTGACGTGGACGTCAAGGTCGGCGACGAGATCGACGTCGCGCTGGACGCAGTCGAAGACGGCTATGGCGAAACCCGCCTGTCGCGCGACAAGGCCAAGCGTGCCAAGGCCTGGGAAGAACTCGAAAAGGCCTGCGAAACCAACGAAACCGTCATCGGCATCATCAGCGACAAGGTCAAGGGTGGTTTCACCGTCGACATCAGCACCATCCGCGCCTTCCTGCCGGGTTCGCTGGTCGACGTGCGTCCGGTGCGTGACACCAGCTACCTCGAAGGCAAGCCGCTCGAGTTCAAGGTCATCAAGGTTGACCGTCGCCGCAACAACGTCGTGGTTTCACGCCGCGCGGTGGTGGAGAGTGAGAACTCGGCCGAGCGCGAAGCGCTGCTCGAAGGCCTGAACGAAGGCGCGACCATCAAGGGTCTGGTCAAGAACCTGACCGACTACGGTGCGTTTATCGACCTGGGCGGTATCGACGGCCTGCTGCATATCACCGACATGGCATGGCGCCGCGTCAAGCATCCGTCTGAAGTCGTCAACATCGGCGATGAGATCGAAGTGAAGGTGCTGAAGTTCGATCGCGAGCGTCAGCGCGTTTCCCTCGGACTCAAGCAGCTGGGCGACGATCCGTGGGTCGACATCGCACGTCGTTATCCCGAGCATTCCCGTCTGTTCGGCAAGGTCTCGAACATCGCCGACTACGGCTGCTTCGTCGAAATCGAAGAGGGCGTGGAAGGTCTGGTGCACGTGTCCGAAATGGATTGGACGAACAAGAACGTGCATCCGTCCAAGGTTGTGCACCTCGGCGAAGAAGTCGAAGTCATGGTGCTCGACATCGACGAAGAGCGTCGTCGTATCTCGCTCGGCATGAAGCAGTGCCGTTCCAATCCGTGGGAAGAATTCGCCGCCACCCATAACAAGGGTGAGCGCGTGGTCGGCAAGATCAAGTCGATTACCGACTTTGGCATCTTCATCGGCCTCGACGGCGGTATCGACGGTCTGGTGCATCTGTCCGACCTGTCGTGGGATCTGCCCGGCGAAGAAGTCGTGCGCAATTACAAGAAGGGCGACGAACTCGAAACCGTGGTGCTGGCCGTCGATGCCGAGCGCGAACGTATTTCGCTGGGCGTCAAGCAGCTTGCCCAGGATCCGTTCTCGACCTACCTCGCCCAGCATGGCAAGGGTGTGATCGTGGTCGGCAAGATCGTCGCGGTCGATGCCAAGGGCGCGACCATCGATCTGGCCGAAGGTGTGGAAGGCTCGCTGCGCGCTTCCGAAATCTCCATCGACCCGGTCGACGATGCCCGCAAGGTGTTGCGCGAAGGTGAAGAGGTCGAGGCGCTCATCGTCGGTGTCGATCGCAAGCGTCGCGTGGTCAACCTTTCGATCAAGGCCAAGGAGAGCGAGGAAGAGCAGGCTGCTCTGCAGGAATACAGTGCCGACAACGACGGTACTCGCACGACGCTCGGCGATCTGCTGAAAGAGCAGCTCGATAAGTAAGTCGCTGCGCACGCGCCCTTGAGCTCTCGGGGGCGCGTGTCCTGGCCGCAGGCAAGTTGAGAACAATAATGACGAAGTCTGAACTGATCGAATCTTTGGTGCGCAAGCAGTCCCAGCTTGGCTATCGTGACGTCGAGTTGGCGGTCAAGACCATGCTCGAGCACATGGGCCAGACGCTCGCGACCGGCGAACGTATCGAAATTCGTGGCTTTGGCAGTTTCTCTCTTCACTATCGGCCGCCGCGCGTGGGACGCAATCCCAAGTCCGGCGATCCGGTTTCACTGCCTGCCAAGTATGTGCCGCATTTCAAGCCGGGCAAGGAACTGCGTGAACGGGTCAATCTGGGCGCTGAAACGGCTCCCGAGATCAAGCTCGCGCGGGACTACGATCCGGATACCGATGGCGACAATGATCTGTTGGACTACGACGACGAGCCGTAGTCCGGCTCCTTCGTCGCGGCGGCCGCACGGCCGCACTCCCGGTGCGCGTCGATTTCCATCTGATCACAAAGACCAGCTCCGTCCCTTGAGGCGGTGAAGGGGAGTGTCGTGGCACGCGCGCTTTATCTCTCGATAGCCGTACTGGTGGCCCTCGCCGGTCTCGCTTTCCACATCCGCAACAAGCAGGACATCGTGCTCGATTACTTCGCTGGCACGGTCACGGTCGAATTGTCCCTGGTGGTGGTCGGTGCGCTGGTGCTGGGCGTGGCGCTCGGTGCCCTGGTCATGAGCAGCGCGGTGTTGCGCCTCAAGAACGAAGTACGTCGTCTCAAGCGTCGTCAGGTCATCGCGGGCCGAGAACTCGCCAGCCTGCGTGCGATTACGGCCAAAGATGTCACCTGAATATCTTTTCGCGCTGGTGGTCTGTCTGCTGCCGGTCGCGGCCCTGTCAGGCTGGCTGATAGGCAGACGCGAAGCCGGTGGTCGGCGCGGCGGTCGCGGTCGCGGCGTGGGCGGTGGCCTGTCCACTGACTACATTCGCGGCCTCAACTTTCTGTTGAATGACCGGCCGGACAAAGCCATCGAGGTTTTCATCAAGGCCATCGAGATCGAGAGCGAGACCGTCGAGACCCATCTCGCGCTCGGCAACCTGTTTCGTCGGCGCGGCGAAGTCGATCGCGCCATCCGTATTCATCAGAATATCGTCGCGCGTCCCAGCCTCGAGTTCGATCAACGCGCGCTTGCCCTGCTCGAACTCGGGCTCGATTACATGCGCTCGGGATTGCTCGATCGGGCCGAGAGCCTGTTCAAGGAGCTGCTGGAAAGCGGCGCGCACCAGCGCCAGGCCATCGATCATCTGGTCGACATCTATCAGCAGGAGCGTGATTGGGACAAGGCGCTGGAATACACCCAGCGACTGGAGAAGCTCGGCAACTCGGACCTGCGCGACCGTCGCGCGCATTTCCTCTGCGAACAGGCCGACGCGCTGCTCGCCGAGGGTGATGTCGAGGAAGCGAGCGCGCGACTGCGCCAGGCGCTGGCGGTGGACGACAAATGCGTGCGGGCGAGTCTCATGCAGGCGCGACTTGCCATGACCGCCGGTGCCTATGAAGCGGCTATTCGCCATCTGCAGCGCATCGAAACCCAGAACATCGCTTTCCTGGCCGAGGCCATAGGCCCGCTGGTCGAGTGCTATCGCATGCTCAAACGAGAGTCCGAGCTGGTCGCCTATCTCGAGCGCCTGGGGTCCTTGCGCACCGGTGTCACGCCGGTCCTGATGCTGGCGGAGATGCTCCATGAACTGCACGGTGTCGAAGTCGCCAAGCAGCGCATGGTCGAGGAATTGAAGCAGCGGCCGACCGTGCGCGGCATCGATCGCCTGATTGCCTATTCGCTGGCGAGTGCGGACGGTGAGGCCCACGAGAGTCTGTCGCTGCTCAAGGAAGTGACCTCGCGCCTGATCGAGCAGAAACTGAATTACATGTGCGGCAAATGCGGCTTCAAGGGCCGTTCGCTGCATTGGCATTGCCCGAGCTGCAAATCCTGGAACTCGGTCAAGCCCATCCATGGTATCGAGGGCGAATAGCATTCGAACCGCTCCGCCGGTGACGCTTCGTCCCGGTTCCATTTCAGACGCCGACCCATGACCGACTTAGACAAACCCCTGATCGTTGCCCTCGATTATGCCGACGCCGCGACCGCCCTGGCGCTCGCTGATCGGCTCGACCCCACGCAGTGCCGCGTCAAGGTCGGCAAGGAATTGTTCACCAGTGCCGGTCCGCAGGTGGTGCGCGAGCTGGTGGCGCGCGATTTCGCGGTCTTTCTCGATCTGAAATTCCACGACATTCCCAATACCGTGGCGGGTGCCTGTCGCGCGGCGGCGGACCTCGGTTGTTGGATGATGAATGTGCATGCCGCCGGCGGTCCCGCCATGTTGAGCGCGGCGCGTGCAGCCTTGGGCCAGGACGCCGGGCGGCCGCTGCTGATCGCAGTGACGGTGCTGACCAGCATCGATGAAGCCACGCTGCATGCCGTCGGTGTGGCCGGCTCGATAGCCGAGCAGGTCGCGCGTCTCGCGGCGCTCACCGAGCAGGCGGGCCTCGACGGCGTGGTGTGTTCGCCGCTCGAAATCGGCGTGCTGCGCGCTGCGCGCGGACCGTCTTTCAAACTCGTCACTCCCGGCGTGCGACCGGCCGCCAGCAGCCAGGATGATCAGGTGCGCGTCGCCACGCCGGGCGCGGCCATCAGCGCGGGCGCGAGCTACCTGGTGGTGGGCCGTCCGGTCACGCAGGCAGCCGATCCACTGGCGGCCCTGGCCGCCATCAACGCCGAAATCCAGGCTGCCCGACGCCATGCTTGAGTCGTCGTGCGTTGCGTTTGCGCGGTCGCCGGGATGAGCGACAACGCGCCCCGTTTGAGCCCTCTGCAAGCGGCGACGCCGCCGGCGCCCGGGCAGATTGCGCAATGGTCGCGCCTGTATGGCGGCGCACGTGCGCTTGCGATCGCGACCACCGCCCAGGCGTGGCGCGGGCCATTGGTGGTGATTGCGGCCGACGCCGCCGCGGCGGCACGTCTGGAACACGAGATTGGTTTCTTTGCGCCCACGCTGCCGCGCCTCAATCTGCCCGACTGGGAAACCCTGCCTTACGATCGCTTCAGTCCCTATCAGGACATCATCTCCGAGCGCATCGCCACCTTGTCCGCCCTGCCGACGCTGACGCACGGCGTGGTGATTGTTGCGATACAGACCGCACTCCATCGTTTGCCGCCACGCGCCTGGCTGGAGGGTCGCGCCTTTCACCTGCGTCGCGGTGAGAAGCTCGATAGAGATGCCTTTCGTCGCCGTCTCGACGCCGCCGGTTATCGCGCGCAGTCGCAGGTCGCCGAGCATGGCGATTTCGCCGTGCGTGGCGCGGTCATCGATGTCTTTCCGATGGGCACCGACCGTCCCTTTCGTATCGATCTGTTTGACGATGAAATCGAGACCCTGCGTCTGTTCGATCTCGAGACGCAGCGCTCGACCGACGAAATCGATGCCATCGCCGTCTTGCCGGCGCGCGAGTTTCCGCTGGACGAGGCCGCCACGCGCGAATTCCGCCGCGCCTGGCGGGTGGAATTCGAAGGCAAGCCCCAGGACTGTCCGGTCTATCAGGACGTCGGCGAAGGTCTGGCGCCGGCCGGCATCGAATACTACCTGCCGCTGTTCTTCGACCAGCTCGATCTGATCAGCCAGTACCTGCCGTCCAATACCCTGGTGGTGCTGGATGAGGCGGTGGAAGCGATGGGTGAACGCTTCGGCGAAGCGGTCGCCGAGCGCTATGAACAATTGCGCCACGATGTCGAACGGCCGCTGGTCAAACCGGCGCGCCTGTTTGCCGCACCCGCGGAACTGCTCGCGGGCTTCGCGCAGCACGCCTGCGTCAGACTGAGCGGCTTGTCCGGTGATGATCCGAATCAGTTGGAGTTCGCCACCCATACACCAGTGCGGGTGCCGATAGACGCGCGCGCCGCCGCGCCTTTCGCCTTGCTCGCCGATCACATCCAGCGTTGCACCGGCCGTGTGCTGCTGCTGGCCGATTCCCTGGGCCGACGCGAGAGCATGCTGGAGCTGTTCCAGCAGCAAACCTTCCGGCCACGCGCCTTTGACAGCTGGCAGGACTTCCTCGACTCCGACGCGGCGGTCGGGATCGCGGTGGCCGCCTTGCACGACGGTGCGGAAATAGACGAGCCGCGCCTGTCACTGCTGACCGAAGGTCAGCTGTTTGGCGAACGCGCCGCGCAGCGTCGCCGTCGTCGCGCGACCACCGATCAGGAAGCGGTGATCCGCAATCTCACCGAGCTGCGCCCCGGCGCGCCGGTGGTGCATGAACAGCACGGCGTCGGGCGCTATGTGCGCCTCGAAGTCCTGACCGTCGGCGGTGTGACCAACGAATTCATCAAGATTGAATACGCCGATGGCGACAATCTCTATGTGCCGGTCAGCGCGCTCGATCGCATCAGCCGTTATTCCGGGGTCGACCCCGATCACGCGCCGCTGCACAAACTCGGCAGCGGACAGTGGGAGAAGGCGCGACGCAAGGCGCATGAGAAGATACGCGACGTCGCCGCCGAGCTGCTCGAGATCCATGCCCGGCGTGCCGCGCGCAAGGGCCATGCCTTCAAGCTCGACCGCGCCGGCTTCGCCGCTTTCGAAGCGGCCTTCCCGTTCGAGGAAACGCCGGATCAGTTGAACGCCATCGCCGGCGTGGTGGCCGACATGCAGGGCGAACAGCCGATGGACCGTCTGGTGTGCGGCGACGTCGGCTTCGGCAAGACCGAAGTCGCGATGCGCGCGGCCTTCATCGCCGTCAACGATGGGCACCAGGTCGCGATCCTGGTGCCGACCACCTTGCTGGCGCGTCAGCATTTCGAATCCTTGAAAGACCGCTTTGCCGACTGGCCGGTTCGCGTCGGGCAGTTGTCGCGCTTCAGTGACAGCAAGGAAACCAAGGCCACCCTGGCCGGCATCGCCGATGGCACGATCGACATCGTGGTCGGCACCCATAAGTTGCTGGGCAAGGAAATCCGCTTCAAGCGCCTGGGCCTCCTGGTCATCGACGAGGAACACCGATTCGGCGTGCGTCAGAAGGAGAAGATCAAGGCGCTGCGCGCCGACATCGATATTCTCACCCTGACCGCGACGCCCATACCGCGCACGCTCAACATGGCGCTGTCCGGTACGCGCGAGCTTTCGATCATCGCCACCGCGCCGTCCCGTCGTCTGGCCATCAAGACCTTCGTGCGCGAATGGTCGAGTTCGCTGCTGCGCGAAGCCATCCTGCGCGAGATTGGCCGCGGTGGACAGGTCTACTTCGTGCACAACGAAGTGGAGAATATCCAGGAGATGGCCCAGACCGTCACCGAAATCGCGCCCGAGGCGCGCATCGCGGTGGCGCACGGGCAGATGCGGGAGAGTGAACTCGAGCAGGTGATGCTGGACTTCTATCATGGCCGCTGCAACGTGCTGTTGTGCACGACCATCATCGAGACCGGCATCGACGTGCCGAATGCCAACACCATGATCATCAACCGCGCCGACAAGTTTGGGCTCGCCCAGCTCTATCAGCTGCGCGGGCGTGTCGGGCGTTCCCATCATCGCGCCTATGCCTACCTCGTGATCCCCCACCGCAAGGAGATCACCGCCGACGCGGTCAAGCGCCTGGAGGCCATCGAGTCCCTCGAGGATCTGGGTGTGGGCTTCACACTCGCCACCCACGATTTGGAGATTCGTGGCGCCGGCGAGATTCTCGGCGAAGAGCAGAGCGGGCAGATCCAGGAGATAGGCTTCGGCCTGTATTCCGAATTGCTGAATCGCACCGTGGCCGCGCTCAAGGCCGGACGAGGCATCGATCTCGACGAGGCCCTCGAGGCGCGCGTCGAAGTCGAACTGCATGTGCCGGCGCTGCTGCCCGAGGATTATCTGCCCGACGTGCATGCGCGCCTGATTCTCTACAAGCGTATCGCCAGCGCGCGCACGGTGGCGGAAATCGAGGATCTGCGCGAAGAAATCATCGATCGCTTCGGGCTGTTTGCCGAGCCGGTGGACAATCTGTTTCGTGTAACATCGTTCAAACTCGAGGCGGAAGCGCTGGGCATACGGCGTATCGATCTCGGCAGCCGCGGCGGCCGCATCGAATTTCATCCCAAGCCGAATGTCGATCCGATACGCATCATTGAACTGATACAGCGCGATCGCGCCTACCGTCTGGATGGCGGTGAGAAACTCAGGATTACCAAGGAACTGCCCGATGCCGAGTCACGTTTCGCCGAACTCAAGAGTCTGTTCGAACGGCTCGCGCGTAAGCAGGCGGCCTGACATGGCGAGCCGCGCGGTGGTGCTGCTGATGTTGCTGCTGGCGCCGACACTGGCGGCGGCGCGCTGGTATCAGGTCGATGTGGTGGTGTTCCGGCATAACGTCGCGTCGACCGCCGGTGGCGAACAATGGCCTGAGATGACCGCCTTGCCGGACTTTGGCGACAGCATGGAATTGATCACCGATCTGCCGGCCATGGCCGATGAACCGGCTGACACCCAGCTCGCGAGCGGGCCGGGACCGATCGCCTTCAAGGCGCTCGAGCGCAATGAGCGTGGTCTCAACGATTTGGAACGACGCTTGCGCAACAGCGCGGAGTACGCGCCCTTGTTGTCAGCGGCCTGGCGCCAGCCGAGCTTTGGGGTGGCGGGGGCCAAGCGCGTGCACTTGAGTGACATCGACACGCGTGCGGGAGCAGCGGCGAGCAGGCCGCAGGCGGATGCGGCGTCCGTGCCGGCGGTGGCCTTGACGCCGCGCATCGAGGGCACGGTCGCGGTCAAGATTGCGCGCCAGATGAATGTCGATATCGATTTCATCTATGACCACGACGGCACGCCGGTGCGGCTCAAGGCCGCGCGCAGCATGAAGTTGCGCGAGGTGCATTACTTCGACCACCCGTTGTTCGGCGTGCTGGTGCAGGTCGTGCCTTACGACCTGCCCGAGGAGGATCCCGCTGCCGGCAGCGGCAACGATGAACCGATCGACGAAGGTCAGACGGGCGCGGCTCAGAATTCCACTCCCATCCCCGAGCCGGATTGAGTCATTGATTGCGCAGGTGCGAAACCATTTGCACCGCCAGCAGAAGTCAGACGTCCACCGAACCCAGGCGCGCCGCCAGCGCCGCGATGACGGTGCGTATGCGGCCCATGCCATTGCTCAGTTCGCGCTCGATATCGGCCATGGTGATCTCGCCCTTGGCGCGGCCGGCCGCCGGATTGACCACCAGCGAAATATTCGCGTAATCGATGCCGAGTTCACGGGCCAGTGCCGCCTCCGGCATGCCGGTCATGCCGACAATGGTGCAGCCATCGCGTTCCAGGCGATCGATTTCGCCGGCGCTTTCAAGGCGCGGACCTTGCGTCGCGGCGTAGATGCCTTGTTCGCGCACCGCAATGCCGGCATCCCAGGCCGCGGCAATGAGGGCGGCGCGCAAATCGGCTGTGTAGGGTGCGCTGAAATCGACGTGCTGCGGATGAGCCTGCGTGCCGTCGGAATAGGTATGTTCGCGACCATAGGTGTAATCGATGACCTGATGAGGAACGACGATGACACCGGTCCCGGCGGCATATTCGATACCACCGACCGCCGCGGTCGCGACGATGGCATTGACGCCGGCGTCGGCCAGTGCGGCGATGTTCGCGCGGTAATTGATGAGATGGGGCGGCAGATGATGGTGACTGCCGTGGCGCGGCAGGAAGAACAATTCGACACCATGCAAGCGACCGCGCGTGAGGGCGGCGGAGGGCGCGCCCCACGCGGTCATCACCTGGCTTCGCGTGACGTCCTTCAGGCCCGGCAGATCATAAAGACCGCTGCCACCGATCACACCCAGCTTCATGCGTTTTCTCCCACCGCAAAAATCCCTGGCGCGTTGCGCAGGTAGCTCTTGTAGTCCATGCCGCAGCCGAACAGATATTCGTCCGGCAAGGTCAAGGCCGAGAAATCCGCGGCGTCGAGTCCAGCGCGGTGCGCCATGCGCTTGGTGACCAGCACGGCACTCAATACTTCGGCTGCGCCCAGCGCCCGGCATTCGTCCAGCAAGGCACGGAGCGTCAGGCCGTGATCGAGGATGTCATCGATCACCAGCACCGTGCGTCCGGCAATCGATGCCGGCGGGCGTTTGATCCAGGTGATATCGCCGCCGCTGGTGGCGAGGCCGTAACGGGTCAAGTGCACGTAATCGACCTGCAAAGGGAAATCGAGGCGTTCGAGCAGAAGTCCCAGCGGCATGGCGCCGCCCGTCATCACGCACAGCAAGAGCGGATTGGCGTCCTTGAGTCGGGCAGTGATGTCGCGCGCCATTGCGTCACACGCCCGATGCACCTCGTCCATCGAGGCCAGGCAGCGCGCGCCGGCACGTACCGCCGCGAGCTCGGAAGGCTGAGTGTCGCTCATCGCTGCTTCTCCAAGGCCTGCTGTCCGGCAAAATCCCGCGCGAACTGATGGGCGGCGCGTCCGCTGCGCGAGCCATGCAACAAGGCCCATTGCAGGGCCGCGGCGCGCGCCACCTCGGGTTGCGAAAGATCGGCCTTGAACGCCTTCAGCCAATGCTCGGCGATGTCGAGGTAGCGGTCCTGGCTCAAGGGATGAAAGGACAGCCACAGACCGAAGCGCTCCGACAGCGAAATCTTTTCTTCCACCGCTTCGCTCTGATGCAGTTCACCATCCACCATGCGTGCTGATTGATTGTCAGACTGGTGCTCGGGCATCAGATGTCGGCGGTTGGAGGTGGCGTAGATGATGATGTTGTCCGGCGTATCGAGCACCGAGCCGTCGAGTACGGTCTTGAGGGCGCGATAGGTGGCGTCGTTGTCGTCAAACGACAGATCGTCGCAATAGATGACATAACGGCCACGGCTGTCGTGCAGCCTGTCGACGATGTCCGGCAGGTCGACGAGATCGAGACGATCGACTTCGACCAAACGCAGACCGTCCTTCGCGTAGTCGTTCAACAGGGCCTTGACCAGTGAGGACTTGCCGGTGCCGCGCGGGCCCCACATCAGGGCATTGTTGGCGGGCAGACCGGCCAGGAACTGGCGCGTGTTGCGCTCCAAGGCTTCCTTCTGACGCTCGACGTGCAGCAGATCGGCCAGACGCACCTTGTTGAAGCGCCGTATGGCTTCCAGGCGGCCGGGGCCACCGTTGGACTTGCGCCAGCGCCACGCGATGGCATCGTCGAGGTCATCGTCCATGGGCGTCGGAACGAGGCGTTCCAGCCGCTCGATCAGCTGCTCGGCGCGGCTGAAAAATTTATCTGCTTTTCCCAAGGCGAGGCGTCCAGTGGTTTCAAACCGGGCGTCATTCTACTGCATGGACCGGCCCGCGCGAGGCGCGGCGGGTCGGTCAGGAAGCCAGTGCGACGCTGGGTGCGCCGTCCGCCACATCACGCAGCAACGCGCGGGTCAGCTGATATTCGATGCGCTTCTTGTAGTTCAACAGATCGAAGGGCCGCAGGCTCTCGATGCCTATCTGCTTGCGAAAGCGCGGCGAGAGGTCGAGGTCGGTGATGTAGATAGGATAGATCTCGCCGAGCTTGCGCTGCGAGAGCACGAACTCGGCAACCTGCATGAACAGCGAACCGCCATGCTCCCAGGTCGAGAACTCGCGATGGTTGGCGTGTATGGTGAACTGCTGATGGCCGTGTACGTCGGCATCGGCCAAGACCTGGATGGACAGGTATTGGCTGCCGACCAGCGGCTGATCGGTATAGGGCCTGAGCTGCACGCCGTTGCCGGCGCTGACAATCTCGACGGTATCGACCGCCAGGTCGGCCAGCGCGACATCGCCGGCGCCATCGAAGCTGCAACGCGGCAGCGCGGTGTCGAGAAAGCGCCGGTAATGGTGGAGAAGTGCCGCCATGTTGTGGCATTCCTGCCGGTGCACCAGCAGCAACCCGCGTTCGTCGATGATGTAGATGTCGGCGAACTGGCCGCGTTGACGCGCGAACACCTGCAGTCGGCCGGCGCGGTTGTGCGGATAAATGAAAGGCAGCACGCCGGCGTGGGCGCATTCGCCATCGAAATGCACGGTATTGAAACTTTCGTTGCTGGTGTCGCCGAGCGCGCGCAGCAGTACCACCTGCCCACCGTGCACTTCGATGCGCGGCTTGCCCTTGCTCATGCGGATGTGATGCAACTGGTCGTCTATTTCAATGACGAAATGCGGCGTGGCGGCGGAGGCGTGCCGGATCAGGAAGCGATAGGCGGCGCTGAAGGTCTGCGTCACGCGCTCGGCTATCTGACTGGCGTAGTCCGAGGTGAAGCAATGCGCCTCGATCGGCGGCACGCTGATTTCCCGCTGCTCGACATTGGCCCATTGCAGACACTCGGCCAGCGCTTCCAGCACCGCGCCGTTGCCTTCGTAGTGATAGGTGAAGGTTTCCGACCAGGTGGTGACGAACACCAGATCGATGGTCCGCACCAGGTTCATGCGTCGCGCGCCGAATTGAAAGGCATCGGTGCGGTTGCTGGTCAATACGCCAGCGGCGGTCGAGGAAAAAGTCGAGACACCGACATTGACCAGCAGGATCACGCGCGAAATGCGCGGGCGGGCGCGCAGGCCGTCGTCGCTGTCGTCCTCATCGGCGGCATGCAGATTGGTGGCGAGCGCCTCGTTGGTGCGCTTGATCTCGAGCGCCGACAGATCAGTCGTCTGGGTGAATACATGCCAGGTGGTGGTCGGGTCGCTCAAGCGGTTCATATGGCACCAGATGAGGATTTCCGCCGCCGACGCGCAGCGCTTCAAGGGTCGGCGGAACTGCACTTCGGCGGGCCGCACCATGCCGGTGAACAGCATCCACACCGTGCCGGTCTCGCCGAGCTTCACTTCGTGCAACGACAGGCTGGCTTCCTGCGGATTGCTGCAGATGCCCCGCGTCACCACTTCAATCTTGGCCGGCTTCTTTTCAAAGGCGGCATAGAGCTGACGGCCCAGCACGTGCAGGTCGTGGCCACTGATCTTGTGGTCGTTGGCCTGATTGCGCGCGAACTGCGAGAGCATCGCGTAGCTGTCTTTCAGGGTGTTGATGAGATCGCGCCGTTCCTCGACGGCGGTGTCGATGCGCCATTCCTCGCGCTGGTCGAGGCGTGAAACCTGCTCCCAGCTCCAGCCCCAGGCCTGCACCATGTTGTTCAGGACATCGGCACGCCAGTCCTCGGCGGCCTGCGGCCCACGCGTCGAAAGGCGCAGATTGGCCTTGATGTAGAAACTGCGACGCAGCACATCGAGACGCACTGGATCGTTGCGCGCCATCAAATGTTCTTCGACCTTGGTGTACATGAGGATGTAGGGGTCGAGGCTGTCGAGATGCACGTGCTCGGATTCGATGCTCTGCTTGTAGCGCTGGCTGAGCAATGTGATGTTGGGAAACTCGGCCGCGTAGGCTTCCATCAACAGCAGCTTCAACACCGACTTGTAGGGGGACTTGATGCTCTTGTAGAGCTGCCACACCGCGGCGCCGAAGAATTCCTCGACCGGGATGCTGGGCAGGCCACCGAAGTCGATGTAGTCGCGCGGGTCGAGCAGGCGTGCGGCGACGGCCTCGCGCACGTAATCGTCGTACTGGTGTTCGAAGCGCGACGGCACTCGCCACCACAGCGGGCGCAGGCCGGCGACCAGCAGGCTCGAGCGGTAGAACTCGTCGAGCAGCAGGGAGTGCTGCGAGGAGCCGCTCGATTCATCGGACAGCGAGAGCATCTCGCCGGTACGGAAGCGCTCGGCATCGAGCACGAAGAAATGCACTTCCAGGCCAATCTCGGTGGCGAACACTTCGATGCGACGGGCCTTCTCGGCCAGCAGCTCGACACCCTCGGCGGGCAGTTCGGGGTCGTGGCACAGCCACATGTCGAGATCGCTGTGGCGGGTGTAGGCGATGGTGCCGGGGCTGCCCATCATGTACAGCGCGCGAATCGGAAAGCGCACCGCCGAGCGCCGGTCGTACTCGAAGGAACGCACCATGCGCTTGGCGGCGCGCAGGGTCGGTTCGGTCGGCCCGTAGTCGTTGATACCGGCCGGGGTCTCCTTCGACACATAGCCCGGCAGCAGCGGGTGGTTGATGTGGAAAAGCAGCGGCAGGATTTCGAGGAAATCCCGCTGGCGCGGAGTGAGGGAGGCCTGCACCCGGCGCAGACGATCGCGGTTCAAAACGAGAAAGCGTTTCTCGCCGTTTTCTTCGCCGGGCGTGAGCTCGCCATGGGGATGGATCTGCATGGAATTCCATAGCGGCCAAAGGCGCCGGATCTTCAGTCCTGGCGAGGGCCGCGCGCGAGCCCTCGGCGTGCATGATAAATCCAGTAAATTCAATGATTTTTGATTGTGCATCGAGCGCTATTCGTCGATAATCCCAGGGCAGGCGAAGGCGCATGGGGCGTCGTCGCTCGCCCACCCAGCATTTCACTCCCGGAGGATCTCCCGAGCATGTTTTCCCGCGATATGTCGATAGCCGGTTTCGACGACGAACTGTGGCGCGCCCTGGAGGCGGAAAGGTCGAGGCAGGAAACCCATATCGAACTTATCGCGTCGGAAAACCATGCCAGCCCGCGGGTACTCGCGGCGGCCGGCACCGTGCTGACCAACAAGTACGCCGAGGGCTATCCCGGCAAGCGCTATTACGGCGGCTGCGAGCATGTGGACGTGGTCGAGAACCTCGCCATCGAGCGCGCCAAGGCCCTGTTCGGCGCGAGCTATGCCAACGTCCAGCCTCATTCCGGCTCACAGGCCAATGGCGCGGTCTATCTCGCCATGCTCGAAGCGGGCGACGGCGTGCTGGGCATGAGCCTCGCCCACGGCGGCCACCTCACCCACGGTGCGGCGGTCAATTTCTCCGGCAAGACCTACCACGCCACCCAGTACGGTCTCGACCCGGCCACCGGTTACATCGATTACGACCAGGTCGCGCGCCTCGCCCGCGAGCACAAGCCGCGCATGATCATGACCGGCTTCTCGGCCTATTCGCGCATCCTCGACTGGGCCAAATTTCGCGAGATTGCCGATGAAATCGGCGCCTACCTGGTGGCCGATATGGCGCATGTCGCGGGTCTGGTCGCAGTGGGTCTGTATCCGAGCCCGGTGCAGATAGCCGATCTGACCACCAGCACCACCCACAAGACCCTGCGCGGCCCGCGCAGCGGTTTGATCCTCGGGCGCGGCGATGAAGCGCTGGAGAAGAAAGTGAGCTCGGCGGTGTTCCCCGGCATCCAGGGCGGGCCCTTGATGCACATCATTGCGGCCAAAGCGGTGGCCTTCAAGGAAGCAATGGAGCCCGGGTTCCGCAGCTACCAGGAGCAGGTGCTGGTCAATGCCAAGGCGATGGCCGAGACCTTCCTCTCGCGCGGTTTCAACGTCGTGTCGGGCGGTACCGACAATCACCTGTTCCTGGTCGATCTCGTCAGCAAAGGCTTGACCGGCAAGGCCGCCGATGCGGCGCTCGGCAGCGCCCACATCACGGTCAACAAGAACGCCGTGCCCAATGACCCGCAGTCGCCCTTCGTGACCAGCGGTATCCGCGTCGGCACGCCGGCCATGACCACCCGCGGCATCAAGGCCGACGAGGCACGCCAGCTCGCGAGCTGGATGTGCGATGTGCTCGATCACATCGATGATGAGAGCGTGATCGCGCGGGTGCGCGGCCAGGTCACCGAATTATGCGGGCGCCATCCGGTGTACGCGGCCTGAGCGCAGGGCACGCGTCCTTCAAGCAGGCACAGGGAGAGCGAGCGCTATGCATTGTCCGTTCTGTACCCACGTCGACACGCGGGTCATCGATTCGCGCCTGCTCGGCGAAGGCGATCAAATCCGTCGCCGTCGCGAATGCGTGAGCTGCAAGGCGCGCTTCACGACCTATGAAACCGCCGAACTCAGCCTGCCGCGCATCATCAAGAGCGACGGCCGGCGCGAGACCTTCAACGAAGACAAGCTGCGCAGCGGTTTTCTGAAAGCGCTGGAAAAGCGCCCGGTGGCGATGGAGCGGGTCGAAAGCGCGATCAACGACGTCAAACGTCAGATCCGCGAAAGCGGCGAACGTGAAATCGATTCGGTGCGCATCGGCGAACTGGTAATGGATGCGCTGCGCGGTCTCGACCAGGTGGCTTATGTGCGCTTCGCTTCCGTCTATCGCAGTTTCGAGGACGTGAAGGCCTTCCTCGAGGAAATCGAACGGCTGGAGAACGAACTGCCGCCCGATCTGCGTGAACAGCAACTGGATCTGCTGCAGGCCGAAAAAGCCAAGAAACCGAGCTGAGCGCGCGCCGCCGCGCCAGGGTGCCAGTCGCATGACGAGCAATGACGACTCCCGTTTCATGGCGCGTGCGCTGGAACTCGCGGCGCGCGGCCAATACTCCACCTCGCCCAATCCCTGCGTCGGCTGCGTGCTGGTGAAAAATGGCGTGACGGTTGCCGAGGGTTATCATCGCCGCGCCGGCGGTCCCCATGCGGAAGCCGATGCCTTGGCGCAGGCCGGCGCCGCGGCGCGTGGCGCGACCGCCTATGTCACGCTCGAACCCTGCAATCACCATGGTCGCACCCCGGCCTGCAGCGAAGGCCTGATCGCGGCCGGTGTGGCGCGCGTGGTGTACGCCATGGACGATCCCAATCCGCGCGTCGCCGGGGGCGGCGCGGCGCGCTTGCGTGCGGCGGGCATCGACGTTCTGGGTGGCGTGGGCGCCGCGGCGGCTGCAGAATTCAATCGCGGCTTTTTGCAGCGCATGCGCACGGGTCTGCCACGGGTGCGCATCAAGCTCGGCATGAGCATCGACGGCGGCGCGGCGCTCGCCGACGGCAGCAGCCAGTGGATCACCAGCGCCGAATCGCGCGCCGATGTGCAGCGCCTGCGCGCCGAGTCCTGCGCCATCGTGACCGGAATTGGCACACTGCTGGCAGACGACCCTTCGCTCAATGTGCGCGATGCGCGCTTCGACATGCACGGCCGCCAGCCCCATCGCATCGTGCTCGACCGCTATCTGCGCACGCCGCCCGATGCGCGCCTGCTGGCCTTGCTCGGTGAGACCTGGATCTTCTGCGGCGCGGAGGCGCTGCCAGGCGCCGGGCCGCTGCGCGAGGCCGGTGCGCGGGTCGAAGCGCTGCCGCTGGATGATGGCCGCATCGATCTGGCGGCGCTGTTGCGGCGCTTGGGGGAACTCGAGATCAACGAATTGCTGGTCGAGTCCGGCCCGCGGCTGGCCGGCGCCTTCATCGCGGCGCGTTGTTTCGATCAACTGGTACTGTATATCGCGCCCAAGATCCTGGGCCTCACCGCGCGCGCCGCGCTGGAAGTGCCGTCGCCCGCGCTGCTCGCCGACGCGCTCACCCTGCCTATGGTCGCCTGCGACCGGATCGGGGATGATTTGCGCGTCATCCTGCAAAGCCCTTGATGGAAGTGTCATGTTCACAGGTATCGTCGCCACCGTTGGCCGCATCACCCAATTAGCCAAGCGCGGCGATGCCATGCGCATGGGCATCGATTCCGCCGGCCTCGACCTCGGCGATGTGGGGCTCGGCGATTCCATCGCGGTATCGGGGCCGTGTTTGACGGTGGTGGAGTTCGGCGCCAGGCACTTCGCCGTGGATGTTTCGACCGAGACCCTCGCGCGTACCACCTTGGGCGCGCGTCAGGTCGGTGACGCGGTCAACCTGGAAAAGGCCCTGCGCCTGACCGACAGGCTCGGCGGCCACCTGGTCAGCGGCCACATCGACGGTATCGGCACCGTGGTCAAGCGCGAACCGCTCAATGACTACATCCGCTGGGTGGTGCGCGTGCCGAGCGAACTCAGCCACTATCTCGCCTTCAAGGGCTCGGTCGCCATCGACGGCGTGAGCCTGACGGTCAACGCGGTGGACGGCGACACCTTCGACGTGCTGACCATCCCCCATACCCTCGAGCGCACCACCCTGGGGGCCTTGAGCGCCGGCGCGGCGGTCAATATCGAGGTCGACCTCATTGCCCGTTACATCGAGCGCATGCTCAGCAAGACCGCGACCCCGGCCGGCAGCAACATCACCCTGGCGAGCCTTGCCGAGGCCGGCTTCGGCGCCGCGCGCAATCCCTGATCCGGTAGGCCGTTCACGCGGCGTCCACGGCCCGCAACTGGCGGGCCGAAATGTTTATAATCGGCTGCCCATTCACCAGCATCGACTCCAGCGACCCACCATGGCACTCAGCAGCACCCAGGAATTGATCGACGAGCTACGCGCTGGTCGCATGATCATCATCATGGACGATGAAGATCGCGAGAACGAAGGCGATTTCATCGTTGCCGCCGAACATTGCACGCCGGAGACGATCAATTTCATGACCAAATTCGGTCGTGGCCTGATCTGCCTGACCTTGACCGAGGACCGCTGCCGCCGGCTCAATCTGCCCTTGATGGTGCAGGACACCCGTTACACCCATCGCACCAACTTCACGCTCTCGATAGAAGCGGCCGAAGGCGTCACCACCGGTATCTCGGCCGCCGATCGCGCGCGCACGGTGCAGGCGGCCGTGAAGAAGGATGCCCAGGCGTCGGATCTGACCCAGCCCGGCCACATCTTCCCGCTGATGGCGCAATCGGGTGGCGTGCTGACGCGCGCCGGCCACACCGAGGCAGGTTGCGATTTCTCCCGTCTCGCCGGCCTTGAACCGGCGGCGGTGATCGTCGAGATCCTGAACGACGACGGCACCATGGCGCGACGTCCCGAT
>Ga0208492_1001018_pt1 | contig 19972 bp, 15 predicted proteins | sample Subbioar_CSW14AB_FD_184820 | JGI IMG/M metagenome (GOLD analysis project Ga0208492, IMG submission 184820) | Serpentinite rock and fluid subsurface biosphere microbial communities from McLaughlin Reserve, California, USA - CR12Mar_CSW14AB (SPAdes) | ecosystem: Environmental > Terrestrial > Deep... | reverse complement strand
TTCTTTGGTGCATTCGCTGCGCAAAAAAGAAAAACTCAAGGTACGCCAGCCACTTCAGCGCATTTTGATACCCGTACTTTCGGCAAAAACTAAGGCTCAAATTGAGCATGTAGAGGAACTGATCAAGACCGAAGTCAATATCAAAGCCATCGAATACCTGGATGATGCATCCGGTATTTTGGTGAAAAATGTGAAACCCAACCTGCCAGTTTTGGGTAAAAAGTTGGGACCAAAAATGCGCTTTGTCGTAGCTGCTATCAACAGCTGGAGCCAAAATGAAATCACCCAAATCGAACGTGATGGCAAAATCAATGTCGCTGTTGAAGGCGAAACCATCGAATTGCTACTAGAGGAAGTATTGATCAGCTCACAGGATATTCCAGGCTGGTCTGTAGCTTCAGACCAAGGAGTGACGGTGGCATTGGATGTGACGCTCACTGAAGAACTGAAGCAGGAAGGTGTAGCCAGAGATTTGGTCAACAGAATCCAAAACCTACGCAAGGACATGGGATTGGAAGTCCAAGATAAAATCAATGTAACCGTGGCAGACAGCCATCCACTGGTAAATGAGGCCATCTCAAACTTTGGCGAATACATTCAATCTGAGACCCAAGCATTGAGTCTTTTAACGGCAGCATATTTGCAAAACGCGGTTGTCTTGGACATGGACGATTTTGAACTGTCCGTAAACGTAGTGAAGGCATAAGCCAAGCATCATGAACAACTATATCAAATATTTCGGAATCGCACTTTTGGTGATTGCCCTGGATCAAGCAGTGAAAATGCTGGTTCATTTTCAAATGGACTTTGGCACCCCAGGTCAGATTCCTGTCTTTGGAGACTGGTTTAAGTTGCATTATACCACCAATCCGGGGATGGCCTTTGGCATGGAACTGGGGTCTGAATATGGGAAGATGATCCTGACCTCTTTCCGATTGGTGGCTATGGTTGGGATAGGATATTATCTACACTACATCATCGATAAGAAAAATCATCCGGTGTACATTCTTTGTATCTCCATGATTTTGGGAGGTGCTATTGGCAACTTGGTAGATTCGGTTTTCTATGGGGTATGGCTGGACAATGCGCCATATAATGCTCCCACCCCTTGGCTTCATGGCCAGGTAGTAGACATGTTTTACTTTGATATTTGGGAAGGATATATTCCGGAATGGGTTCCACTTTGGGGCGGAAGTTATACTGCACTTTGGCCGATATTTAATATTGCTGATGCATCCATATTTATAGGTGTTGCAATAATCCTGATATTCCAAAACAGGTTTTTTCCTGAAAAAAAAGCTGAGGAAACAATACCGGAAGCTTAATCCATCCTTAGTTCAACAGCTGATTTACAGGCGGTTTAGATCACTAAGCCGCCTTTTTTATGGATGGAGCCAAAAAAAGGAATATATTTTTCAATTTGGTGTCCGTTTTTAATTAATTTTCCTTTTGTATATCTATCCACCAACTTATCTACATCATATAGTATTTGAATATATATTTCTAATACTATATAAATTGATCTAAAGAGTATGATTGTAAATCCGGATCAGCCGTTTGAAATTGTTTATTCTATATTCAGCCATGAATTTTTAGGGTTACTTTTTGAATCGTATGTAGTACCCTTGGACGATAAAGGGAGACTCACTTATGCCTATCAAAATATCAGTTCGGCAAACGCAACAGAGTTTGACTCCGGATTGGATAAAACCGATTACGAACTGATCAAGCTCATGGATTCCATGCAGCAGGACGTGGTAGTGAAGCCTTACATGAAAAAGGGCAATCTGAAACCCAAAGAATACCTCCGAAAAATCTTTGATCCCAAAACAGAAGACAAAACCGTACAGGAACTTTTATTCAAAAATCTTGAAATTAAGAGAGCCAAAATCCTTCCTCTATTGATTGGAAAGCGACTTTTTGAAACTGCATCTGACGGTAATCCTACAGGAAAGGAGATTTTAATTCATGCGGAAAGGGCCACGGTAATTTTTCATTTTGACAAAGGTGAATTCAATACCCAGTATTATCCTACCGTAAAATTCAAGGGACAAAAACTAACCTGGCAACACCGGGGAGGCTATTTGGTGTGCAAAGATCCGGCTTGGCTGATTGTAGACCAGCAACTTTTCCATTTTGAAAAAGGAATAGATGGGAAAAAACTTCAGCCTTTTCTCAATAAAAATTCCATCATGATCGAGCGGAGGTTTGAGCCGGAATACTATCGCAAGTTTGTAACTGCGCTGATCACCCAGTTTGAAGTAATTGCCAAGGGATTTGAAATCCACACCGAGCAAGGTACCCCAGAAGCGCTTTTGGCTATCAGTGAACTGCCAGGAGGGGTACCTACTGAAAACCTATTCGGAGAAGAAATAGAAAACTCCACGGAGGAAATCATGGTCTTGGAGCCACGGTTCAAGTATGGAGAATTTGATTTCGGGATGCTGAGCAATGATGGAGAAGGCAGCGGCAACTCCTGCCGATATGAAGAAAAAGATGGAAATTTTACTTTTTTCAAAACCGTCAGAACAGCTAAGGTAGAAGAAAGGTATGTCACCATTATGAAGAAAAAGGGGCTTAATTTCATTCATGGAAAAACAGCCCTACCAAAAACCCAAGCCTTTGAATGGCTGGGAAATCATGAAGACTACCTGACAGAAAATAAAATCCGAATTGTCCAAAAAAGTGGGCTTAACGGAAAAACCTACCATATAGGAAAAGCACAAATCACCATTGAAGTCAATGAAAACATCGACTGGTTTGATGTGAAAGCTTTGATCAAATTCGGCGTATACCTGGTTCCTTTTGCTAAAATCAGACGATTGATCATCCAGGGAAAACATGAGTTTGAGCTTCCAAACGGAGAAATTGCCGTCATTCCAGCCTCTTGGTTTGTGAATTATTCGGAGCTGTTCAACTTTATCGAAGAGCGCTCTGCAGATGAGCTTGTGCTCCGAAAACACCACTTGGCTTTTGCCAGAGAGCTCCAAAATGGAGAGTTGATCCGACTCAATCTGAGCTTAAAGCTTGAGCGATTACGAAATTTTGATGCCATCGATGACTATTCCATCCCGGCATCTTTCCAAGGCTCGCTCAGACCTTACCAGCAGGCTGGCTACAACTGGCTGCGTTTTCTGAATGAATACCAATTTGGAGGCTGCCTCGCAGATGACATGGGTCTTGGAAAAACGGTACAAACCTTGGCCCTTTTGGCACATGAAAAGGAAGAAAATCCGGGCTTTGCATCATTGCTAGTCATGCCGACCTCCCTGATTTACAACTGGGAATTGGAAGCCCGCAAATTTACCCCTGACCTCAAAATCCTTGTTTATTCCGGCACGCAACGAATCAAAGATCCATGGAAATTCCGAGGTTATGATGTGATTTTGACATCCTATGGGATCGTCAGATTGGATATCGATGTCCTAAAGGACTTCTATTTCAACTATGTGATCCTAGACGAATCGCAAGCGATCAAGAATCCTACGTCCAATATTGCCATGGCTGTCAATAAGCTGAAAAGCAAGCGTCGACTGATCTTGACCGGTACGCCAGTGGAAAATGGCACGATGGACCTTTGGTCTCAGATGAACTTTGTGAATCCAGGTCTCCTAGGCAATCAGACGATTTTCAAAAAGCAGTTTTTGCAGCCCATCGAAAAGCAAAACGATAAGAGCAAGGCATCACGCCTCCACGCGATGATCAAGCCATTTATCCTACGCCGACTCAAATCTCAAGTGGCCAAAGATCTCCCTGAGAAACTGACCAATGTGAAATATTCCGACATGACGGCCGAGCAGGAAAAAGTGTACGAGGAAGTAAAAACCTACTACAGAGAAAAAATCATCGGCGAATTCGATGGGATGGGTAGGGGTAGTCAGCAATTCATGCTCCTCCGCGGTCTTACTCAGCTGCGCCAGATCGCCAACCATCCAAAGCTAGTTCGGGAGGATTATACAGGGGAATCAGGCAAGCAGGAAGACATCACCTACATGCTCCAAGAGACCATCTCGGAGGATCACAAAGTACTGGTGTTTAGTCAGTTTGTCCGTCATTTGACTATTGTTCGGGAGTTTTTGGATAGGGAAAAAATCCCCTATGCCTATCTCGACGGATCTACCAAAGACCGTCAGGCACAAGTCGAAAAATTCCAAAACGATCCAAATGTCAAAGTATTCCTGATTTCGCTCAAGGCAGGTGGTGTCGGACTCAACCTCACTAAAGCGGAATATGTATTCTTGCTCGACCCATGGTGGAATCCTGCCGTAGAGGCTCAAGCGATCGACCGGGCACACCGAATCGGACAGGAAAACAAGGTCATCATCTACAAATTCATCACCCGAGGATCTGTGGAGGAGAAAATCATGGCTCTTCAAGATCGCAAGCTGGCCCTTGCAGGAGAGCTGATCTCCAATGAAGAAAGCTTTATGAAGAGCTTGGACAACGAGGATATTCGGGCGTTGTTAGATTAATACTTGGAGTTTGAAAGTTGCAAGGTTGAAAAGTTGATTCAACGAACTTTGCAACTTTTGAACTTTGCCACCTTGCCACACTTTTTTTATCAAATTGATTCTCAAGGCTATCCCCTTGATTGAAAATTCTTAACCGTAATTTCTTGTGGGAAAATCATTTTTCAAGGAGATAATTATTTAAATTATTTCAACAGTACACCACTACAATTTTCCTGCGCATGCCTAGAGCCAAGTCCGATAAAGATCGGAAAATCTTCGTGCTGGACACCTCCGTGATCCTTTACGCACACAACTCCATTATGAATTTTGCTGAGCACGACGTGGTGATTCCCATCACGGTCCTCGAGGAGCTTGATCAGTTCAAGAAAGGCAACGACACCAAAAATTTTGAGGCAAGGGAATTTATCCGACTATTGGATAAGCTATCCCAAGATCAACGGATCGATCAGTGGACCCCGCTCAATGGGAAGACCAAGGGTTTTTTCAAAGTGATGATGCATCATCCCGAAAACGAAAACAATGCCATCAAGATTTTCGGTGAGGAGAAAAATGACAACAAAATCCTCAATGTCGCGGTGCATCTCATGGAAACCGAGAAGTCTCGTAAGGTTATCTTGGTCTCCAAAGACATCAACCTCCGCCTCAAAGCCAAATCGCTGAATGTTCACGCAGAAGATTACGAAACGGGTAAAATCAAGAATATCTCCGAGCTTGAAAACACGGGTAAGTATTTCCTAGACGATGTGGATCCACAAGCGATCAATTCACTTTACGACCAAGGATACATGGAGGCAAAGGCTATTTTGGGTACAAGGAAGCGGAAAGCCAATGCATTTTACATTCTGAAAAGCGATAAAAACTCTGTCCTTGCCTATTACAATTCCGACCAAAATGTGCTCGAGCGAGTAGACAAAAGACTGGCGTATAATGTAAAGCCACGAAATGCCGAGCAGACTTTTGCCCTGCATGCCATCATGAATCCCAACATCAAACTGGTATCGATTCAAGGAGTGGCCGGAACCGGGAAAACGCTCCTGGCTTTGGCCGGTGCTTTGGAGCAGCGACGCGATTACAAGCAGATATTCCTGGCCAGACCGATTGTGCCACTTTCCAACAAGGACATCGGCTACCTGCCCGGAGACATCAAGTCCAAGCTCAATCCCTACATGGAGCCGCTTTGGGACAACCTGAAATTTATCCAAAACCAATACAAAGAGACCGATAAGGAATATCAGAAAATCACCGAACTGGTCAATCAGGAAAAACTGGTCATCCAACCCCTGGCTTATATCCGAGGTCGCTCACTTTCCAATATCTTCTTTATCGTGGATGAGGCGCAAAATTTGACTCCGCATGAGATCAAAACGATCATCTCAAGGGCCGGGGAAAACACCAAAATCATCTTCACGGGTGACGTCTTCCAGATTGATACGCCTTACTTGGATTCGCAGTCCAACGGATTGTCGTATCTCATCGACCGGGTCAAAGATCATCCACTCTATGCCCACATCAAGCTGGAGAAGGGGGAACGATCCGAGTTGGCTAATCTGGCGAATGAGTTGTTGTAGGATAGTCAGTAAGGATCAATAAAAAAAGGTAGGCTAACTTTTCTAGCCTACCTAAATTTTAAAAAAGAAAAGTAAAGCTTGAATTTTTTATTTTCTCTTGACTAGATATTATTTCATTCAAAGTCGAACACCAATGGACAGCGAGTTGATCCAATGGTAACTGGCTTTTTCAAATGTATAGGAAAGTACTAATGGCAACTTAGAAGGAAACATATACCCTATTCTTACACCTAAAACTTCCTGACCATTATCTGCAACATCATACCGAAGGACATTTCCTTCTCCATCTAATAGAGTCGCTTCATTTCGTTCGAAACCAACTCTCCTATATCTCAATTGAGCCAGGAAAGTATCTTTTGAATTTATTTGGATTGTTTTAGAAAGACCAATACCAATCCAATATCCATTTTGAAACCATTCAGAATAGCAGGTAGTACAGTTCATCAATTTCTCATAGCCCAGACCTCCCAAACCATCCAGATCAATTTTTTTAATAATTGGGAATTGGTATTCAGCGCCCAATCCAATACCGGTATCCGAAAAGCCTCTTAATCTACTTTCAACTTGAAAATATCCAAGATTGAACTGAAATCTTTTTTCTCTTAATTCTTGAGAATAAAGATTATTAGGGCATACAAAAAAAGAAATGCAAATCGCAATGATAAGTTTTTTCATAGTCTCGTCAGTCTCGGTTCTAAGGTAAATTGTACCCTGCCATCTCTCCCAGTAAATTGCCAAATGGCATTCCCTCCATATAGTCCAAGTCCATTATCAATTTTGTATCCCCCATTGATTTCAGCACACCTATACCAAGTTTGAGAACCAAATGACATTGTATCACCCTGGGAGACTGTCTGTTGTGAATTAGTTGTCACTCCAGTAGTTGGATTGACACTCACGGAGGTTAAAGTCTGAGTCAGAACATGATTACTCCTTTGATATCCAATAATTATTTGTATCGAAATATTAGAATCATGCCAATGAGTTAGTATGGGTTGGGCCAAGAAATCAGTTTTCCATCCAAAATCGCCTCTGTTTATCTTTTTTTCATGAACAAGCCTATTGACGTTAAATCCAAGTGAAGGCACTCCAGATGAGTTTAAGCTATAAGCACCATAAGCAACCCAAAATGTGATGAAATTTCCTGATGGCCAACCTCTTGTATTATCCAAAATTCTGAAGTTCGGCAGATGATAGCGGACAACGTCAGTGGGTAGAACCTCGGCACAAGTTATACCTTCATTGAATGGAACCGCATTGGTTAAACTTAAATTTTCACGGTTAATTCCTTTCTTTTCGAATGACCTTTCATAAAGACCTTGTCCAAAGGCTCCAAAAACTATGGTTGGGTTTTCCATTGCATATTCATCACTTACCATAAACACCTCAAGTGTTTGATTTTCCAATCCCTCCAAGATTGAATCTAGTGACCGATTTTCTCCAAGCTTAACTTTAAAGGCGGGGGTTTCCCCTTTCCAATTAGGGTCCTTTCTGTAACCTTCGTCCTCCATCTCCTGAGTCCACCATGAAATAGTCAATTCATCTATTTCTTCAATGGAGAAGTTTCTTGCTAGGTATGGCGCTAAAACTTCTATATCATTTTGATTTATAAAGTCGATAAAAAAACCTGAATCATACGAACTACTCTGAGTTCTCAATGATTTTTCTTGATTTTTAAAAACTGAAACGATTGATGACTTCTTTCGAGAAATAAGGTCATTTTCAGTTTCGAAAACCCTTCTCAAACTAAATTCCAACTCTTCTTCATTCCCTTCAAGTCGAGAGTATCCATAAAATTCATTTAGTACATCAGGGTTGTCCAATATTGATGCAAAAATGGACGATAGATGAATTAAGTCGTTTTCATTAATACTTTTTAAATCTCCAGTTGAGATTTCACTCAATTCAGAAACTTTTGGCTCCGGTTCTATTTGGTTACATGCTCCAATTAGTAAAACAAGAGAGAGAGAGAGAGAGAGAGAGAGAGAGAGAGAGAGAGAACAAAAATCTAAACAGTTGTTTTTCATTTTTCATAAAATATTTGATTTGAAAGTGTATACAGATTCGGTAAAAGTATTTGGTTTTTAAACCTCAAAAAATACCCTAAATAGGGTATTTTTTGAGGTTTAACGAAATTTTTTCTAATGGAGAAGCTATAATTCGTTCAAATTGGAACAGTGAAACGTTAGGTTATTCCGGTATATTTTGGATTATGGGCTGATCGCATTTTAATCACCAAAAACTTTCATTTTTCATTTATAAGAGAAAGAATGTGGATTCTTAAATACTCCTCAAGTACTTTAATCCTTCAAAAGGATGGTTAATACCTTGATTTTCCGTCATCAAATTTTCTCCAGTTTTTTGTTCGCCGGTGAGGAACAAGTGTACGTATGCGTACATGTCAAATCCCGAAATACCTCATTTTAGGGAAATAGAAGGCTTTTTTAAAATTGGTCGCCTTTTGGCATATTCAGTCTATACGAAAACAAACCAACAAATTATTACTGCCATGACTACTTCATTCTTTTCCCAAAAAAATGTCTGCGCGGCGCTGGGATTCGCAATGGCAATCACCATGGTCCTCAAAGCAAAAGCTGAATCCAGCATAGAAAAGCATACTGCCCGATTTGAAACTACTAAACCAACTCCACAAATCGGTTTTAATTCCAATCCAGAAGTTGAACTGCATCAGATCAACATCTACAAAAATGAAAAGTCCCAGAATCCCGGGACTTGCTAATGAAACTATCCGTAAGGGTTAATTTGGTTGATTGTTTGGTTATCAAAAAAGGCGGGTTTTGCCCGCCTCTTTTTATGTGATAGAATTTTAAAATTTCGGCTTAAGAATTCTAAAATCAACTTCTGACTTTACATTTCACCTCGGGAATCTTATTTCCACTTTATTTCGCGAAGCGTATTTCTATTGTATTTCGCTTCTGGCTTATTTCCCATTACTTAACTTTCAGTGATGGTATTCAATTTGGCTAAGAAACTGTTGTAATACTGTCTTCCAACTTGGACCACCGACCCCTTTTTAAGGGTGATTTCCTTGGTATTGAAGCTTTCGATTTGTCCGAGGTGTACGATATAAGACTTCTGCACTCGAAGAAAATCATTGGAAGGAAGAATTTCTTCGATCTCCTTCATGGATTTACGAATGTGGTAGTCTCTGTTTTTAGTGAAAATCGTCACCATATTTCCATTGGCCTCCACGTAGTAAATATCCTCATATTGCACTCGCTCGAAAGCATTGTCTGCTTTGATAAAAACCGCATCATTGACAAGGTAAGGGCTTTCATTGACCGTCTTTGCAACTGCTACCTCCTGCGTAGGCTTAGTTCTTTTGTTGTAAAGGACGATCTCCACAATGGCATGGATATCATTGGTATTGAACGGCTTCACGATAAATCCTGCCGGATTGATTCGCTTCGCCCTTTCGATGATGGTAGGATCAGAATAGGAAGTCACGAAGACCAAAGGAACATCAAACATTTGGTGAATGATTTCTCCCAATTCAATCCCATCTTTATCACCTTTGAGTTTGATGTCCATAAAGACCAAATCAGGACGATTTTTTTTGATGGTCTTTATGCACTGATTGGCAGAGTTTGCTACATCAATATTGACAAAACCCAGTAGTTCAAGGATTTCTTGGATATTCTCTGCGATGTTAATATCATCCTCTACAATCAGAATCCTTTCTTCTTTCATAGTCTAAGCACTTGATTAGGTGGTTTTTAGGGCAACTGAACAAAGTAAAACATTACTTTAAGCCTAACTCAGCTCCTAATTTCCTCAATTTATTGGTAAAACCAAATGCTTTTTTCTGACTACGAAAATTACAAACTCATCATTTCCTTGAATCGGGCTGCTTGTCTTCGGCTGACTTCGATGCGATCTCCACCGCGCAAGGTCACGACCAGACCTCCATTAAACCAAGGCTCAATAGCTTCAACCCAACCCAAATTGATAATATGCTTGCGGCTTGCCCTGAAAAAAGACTTTTCATCCAATCGCTCATCGAGTGCATTGAGAGATTTGTGAATCATAGGCTTGAAATTGTCAAAGTACACCTTGATGTAATTACCGTCTGATTCAAAGAGACGAACATTGGATAACCTGACAAACCAGCAGCGGTCGCCATCCTTGACGAATACTTGGTCTTCCAGAGTAAGTTTTTTCTGATTGGCAAGGGAACCTCCTTCACTGCCTCGATTGATTCCTTCTATCTTGCCTTGAAGCTTTTGAATCGCTTCTTCCAGCCTTTTTGGTTCAATCGGCTTTAGCAGATAATCCAGCGCATTGACTTGAAATGCCTTCAGGGCATACTCATCATAGGCGGTGGTGAAGATGACATGTGGTACTTGGTCCAGCTCTTCCAAGAGATCAAAACCTGTTTTTTCCGGCATCTGAATATCCAGGAAAATCACATCAGGCTGAAGCTGCTCTATTTTTTCTTTGGCATCTTCCACATTTACTGCTTCGCCTACCACTTCCACGGTCTCCAACTGATTCAATAGATTGATCAGTTCTTTCCTTGCTAGTCTTTCGTCATCAATTACAATGGCTCTCATTTTTTGTGAGTTTGTTAGTCTAAAGTAACTCTTTGTTTCGGTATTTTGATTTCAGTGATTACAAATTGATTTCCGGAGTTGAAAATCCGAAAAGTGGCACGATCGCCATAGAGCAGTTTCAAGCGCTGCTTGGTATTTTCCAAACCATGCCCTCCACCGTCTTTTCTATTTTTGGAAGGATTGGGATTGAGGTATCCGCTGTTTTTTACCTGAATATATAACTCTTCCTGAAGCCCTTCTCTACATTTGATTTCAATCAGCCCTCCCTTCACCAGATTGGATATTCCATGTTTGATGGCATTTTCGACAATAGTCTGTAGCATCATCGGAGGTATTTTATAGCCATAGGCTTCTTCTTCTATCTGATATACCAACTCCAGCCGTTCTTCAAATCGGATGGATTCCAACGCAAGGTAATCCTTGACCGTAGCCAACTCATCCGAAAAGTCAATGACCTGCTTCTTGTCCATCATCAAGGAGAATCGTAGCATATTAGAAATCCGGGTGATGGCTGTTTTTGCCTTATCCGGATCTTCGTCTACCAGAGCTCTCACTGAATTCAGTGCATTGAAGATGAAGTGAGGATTGAGCTGACTTTTCAAATGATTGAGTCGAATCTCGTTGATTTTGGCTTCATACTTCAGGCTGCTGTTGTAATTATCAAGGAAGTGAAATAAGAAGTAAAGGAGAAACCAAAAGGCATAGTAGAGAAAACTAACAAAGAGGTTAACCGCAATCACCAGAGATCGAAAGTCTTGACCTGGATTGAGTGTGCCAAAGGCAATATTAATGACAATCTGTGCAAGGACGTTGACCACCGACAAGGCCAGTAGGGCAAAAATAGCCTGAATAAGCAACCGAAAAATCCCGAGTTTAAACCAGCCATACACTTTGACTACATGGCGAAATCCATGGGTAGAAAGCAGGTAATAGGCAGCCAAAGCCACAAATGCCCAGGCTTGGATAGGCGAAATACCCTCCGAAAGTGAGGCAAAAAAAACATTGACAAAGGCAAAGCTTCCCCACCCCAAAAGTTGTAAGATCCAATACAGCTTGACTCTGTTCATATTTGACCCAAAGGTAGCTAAGTACGAAGTATGGACTTTTCTATTTTGATAAAAGGGCGAGTCACCTGATTTCAGCCCCAAAATCAGCGATATAATTCCTGTTTGAGGAATTTACCTGTATGACTTTGAGGATGTGCGGCAACTTCCTCAGGTGTGCCCTGGATCAAAATAGTTCCTCCTTTATTTCCGCCTTCCGGCCCCAAATCCACCACGTAATCAGCCACTTTGATCACGTCCAGATTATGCTCGATGATCAATACCGTGTTACCTTTCTCGACCAGTTTGTTCAATACACCCATGAGCAAATCAATATCTTGGAAGTGCAACCCTGTCGTGGGTTCATCCAATATGTAAAACGTCTTACCGGTATCTTTCTTGGAAAGCTCGGTGGCCAGCTTGACCCGCTGTGCTTCACCCCCTGAAAGTGTGGTAGCATGTTGTCCCAAGGTGATGTACCCCAAACCAACATCGCTCAGCGTTTGAATTTTTCTCAAAATCTTAGGCTGAAACTCAAAGAACTCCACCGCCTGCTCTACGGTCATATCGAGGACGTCCGAAATGGACTTTCCTTTAAACCTCACCTCCAGTGTCTCTCTATTGTATCGCTTTCCTTTGCAAGTTTCACAAGGGATATGGACATCGGGAAGAAAATCCATTTCGATCAGCTTCATACCTGCACCCTCACATTCCTCGCATCGTCCTCCTTTGACATTAAATGAAAACCGACCGGGCTTGTAGCCGCGGATTTTTGCCTCCGGCAGCTCTGTAAACAAGGTTCTGATGTCTGAAAACACCCCTGTGTAAGTTGCAGGATTAGATCTGGGTGTTCGGCCAATCGGACTTTGATCTACTTCAATGACTTTATCCAAGGCTTTAAGACCTTCGATACTCTCATAGGGCATCGGCTCTTTCTTGGAGTTGTAAAACTCACGATTTAATATCGGGAACAAGGTCTCATGGATCAAGGTACTCTTTCCACTTCCAGATACTCCGGTGATGAGGATCAGGGTGCCAAGAGGAAGCTCAAGGGTCACATTTTTCAAGTTGTTGCCGGAGGCACCCTTGAGAATCAATTTTTCTCCAGTTCCTTGTCTTCTTACTTTTGGTACAGGAAGTCCTAAAGCCCCGTTGAGGTATCGGGCAGTGACAGAATTATTGTTTAGGATCTCTTCAGGCTTGCCCAAAGCCACAATATGCCCTCCATGTCTGCCTGCTCCAGGCCCCATGTCGAGCACAAAGTCCGACTCCAGCATCATGTCTTTGTCATGCTCCACGACCAATACGGAATTGCCTAAATCGCGCAAGCTTTGCAGCGCCTTGATCAACTTGACATTATCTCGCTGATGCAGGCCGATACTCGGTTCGTCCAAAATATACAAGACTCCCACGAGCTGAGTCCCGATCTGAGTAGCCAATCGAATTCGCTGGGCTTCACCACCGGAAAGTGTCCGAAGCGGTCTATTCAGCGATAAGTAATCCAAGCCAATGTCCACCAGAAAGCCTATTCGTTTTCGGATTTCTTTGAGGACTTCCACTCCGATGATCTGCTGCTTTTCCGTCATTCGGCTCTCCAAACCTTCAAACCAATCTGCCAATCCTCGAATGTCGAGCATGGCAAGTTCACCGATATGCTTCTCGTCAATTTTGAAATGCAGGGCTTCCTTTTTGAGACGGTACCCCTGACAATCGGGGCAAGTCTGGGTTATGGTAAATTCAGAAACCCAATCCTGTATTTTATCGGAGCTTCCTTCCTGGTATTTCTGGAGAAATTTGACGATCCCCTCAAAGGTAGTGTTCCACTGCGTACCGGGATATTTCACCGAATCGACTGCCACCTCGATTTTGTCGCCATACAAAAGTACTTCGACTACTTCGGCTGGAAGGTCCTTGATCGGTGTACTCATGGAGCACTTGTAATGCTTGAGGATAGCCTCAATTTTTTTGAAAATCCAAATGTCTCGGTACTCTCCCAAAGGAGCGATTCCTCCACGCGTGATGCTGAGACTTGGATCGGGAATGATGCTTTCACGGGTGATTTCTTCGATTACGCCCAGTCCATTACAGGTCGGACAGGCACCGTAAGGAGAATTGAAGGAAAAGGTGTTTGGCGCAGGCTCGTCATAGGAAAGCCCAGTCTCAGGATCCATTAAGTATTTGGAAAAATGATGAACTTCTCCATTTTCCTCGCGGATCATGATCACTCCTTTGCCATGCTGAAGGCCGGATTTGAGCGATTGAGTAATTCGAAAACGGTCCGATTCATCCGCCACTATGCGATCAATGACGATTTCGATATCGTGGATTTTGTATCGATCCACCTGCATTTTGGGCACGATATCCATCACCACCCCGTCAACTCGCACCTTGGAAAATCCCATCTTGCGGATCTGTTCAAACAGTTCCCGGTAATGTCCTTTTCGCCCTTTGACGATAGGAGCTAAGATGTAGAGCTTTTTCCCCAAAAACTTGGTGAACAACTGCTCGATGATCTGATCTTCGGTCTGACGGATCATCTTCTTTCCGGTCAGGTAGGAGTATGCCTCTCCGGCACGGGCATAGAGCAATCGCATGAAATCGTAGATTTCTGTGACTGTGCCTACCGTAGATCGTGGATTTTTGGAAGTTGTCTTTTGCTCGATGGCAATCACCGGGGAAAGTCCGTTGATCTTGTCCACATCAGGACGCTCCATCCCTCCAAGAAAAGATCGGGCATAGGCCGAAAAACTCTCCATATACCGCCGCTGTCCCTCCGCATAGATCGTGTCAAAGGCAAGTGAGCTTTTTCCGCTCCCAGAAAGTCCCGTCACTACCACCAACTTGTTGCGTGGGATACGGACATCCAGGTTTTTCAGGTTATGCTCTCGGGCACCAAAAATCTCGATATATTCTTCCTGTGAAGCAGGGGATTGAGTCATGGACGAAGGGAAATTATTAATCGGCAAAAGTACACTTTTTTGGGTGGTAAGACGGGGAAAACTGCGAAGATTGTAACTCCTCCAGCCTGGGAAAGTTGGAGCAAAATCAATCCTTTCCATCGAAAGAAATCTTCCAATAAAGTTCGGCTCGTAATAGCTGGAAAATTTTATCCGTGATGGAATGGACAGCTTTTAGTCTCCACTTCTTTTCTAGGCTGAATTTGCCAATGATGCTCTTGATAGAAAAAGTTGGGACTCAGGATCTCATTTCCCCAATCCCGATGGAAAACACCCATGGTCGAGCCGGCGGTCGGAGGTACGATCCAAGACCATTCAGCCTGAACTGTCCTTCCTTTTGATTCCTCTATATTGCAAAATTCCAAAAACTGCTCGGAAGCACTGTGATGATCAACTATTGCTACTCCTTTTTCTTGGAAAGAATAAAGCACAGCCTCCTGAAGAACTACCAAAGCTTTGTCTTTCCAAAGAGTCCGAGGATGCTTGGTGTCCAATCCCATTTTTTCGGCCAATTGGGGAAGTAAATTGTAGCGCTGGGCATCGGCAAGATTGCGCACAGCTATCTCCGTGAGCATGTACCACCCATTAAATGGCGCACAGGTAAAAGAAAGTCCACCGATCTCCAGCCTCATATCTGAAATCACCGGAATAGCATACCATTGAATCTGCATACTCTCCAACCAAGCGTATTCCGGATGGGAAATAGGTACTCGTAAGACCTTTTCCTCGGGGATAGAAAACCACTTTGGATCCTCATCAGAAACCTGGATTACCACGGGAAGGATATCAAAAGCAGTACCCTCCGACTCCCAGCCTAGATCCTGGCAAAGTCTCGTAAAATCCACGGAATCCGGGTCTCCTACCACATTACCATTCGGTAAACAATATCCTGCATATCGAATGAGCTGTTTATTCAAAATTCGGATCTCGCCTGATTCGGAATTGGCAGCTGGGTAAATGGATACTGTAGATCTGATTTTGCCTGCATTAGTAGCAAAATCCAAATGCTCCATCAAATCGGAAAAGATATCTTCTGCTCGGGAAATGGCTCTTCTGTCCCTCACTTTCAGACTTTTCCAAAAAAGTCTTCCAATACATCGGTTGCTGTTTCTCCAAGCAATTTTTGCCCCATAGTTCAGCTCTTCCTCAGTGAGCGTATAGCTTCCTGTGGCAGAGATTTCGTCTTGAACTTGCCCTACTCGCTGGGAGAGATCTTGCAAGTCATTTTCCTCATAGAAAACCTGAAGAAAATCTGTTGCCTTTTGAAGCAAATCGAATGGAAGTGGAAGCATAAATGACTCTAATCCCTTTACGCTGTAAAGAGACCAAATTGGATGGGGTGATTAAACTTGCAAGAAATGCCCTGCAAAGGTAATAGATCGTTAACCTGCTTTTGGAAAAGTAGTTTGAAGGCTTAAGCCTTTTTCCACGAAAAAGATGAAAAAATCCTCATTTTGGAAGTCGGATTTCGTACACTTTACCCTTTTTGGCTTTCAGGTTTCGATCTCTCAGCCAAGGATTATAGAGCTTGAGGTATTTGAAATTGCTGCCCTGATTTTTTGCCCATTGAGGCAAATCCTTGATGTCTCCTTGAACTTTGAAAGTCTTGAACTCCGGATTTTGATAAAAGTCTTCCTTCTCCAAATGGTAGCCAAACTTCCCTGGATTCTCAAAAATCACTTTAAATGCCAAAATCCTGAACAAATACCTGCTAGTCTCCTCGTTTAGATAAAGGTCGTAATAGTTGCGGTGCAGTTGCTCTTCCTGTCTTTTGGAAAATCCACTTTGGCCCATGTTGTAGCTGGCTGCCACTGCTGTCCAATCCCCAAATTTGGCATGTGCTCTCTTAAAATACTGGGAAGCAGCGATGGTCGCTTTTTCGAAATGGTAGCGCTCGTCTACAGTTGGGGTAATTTCGAGGCCATACTCCTTGCCTGTATCCTCAAGGATTTGCCAATAGCCTCTTGCGCCAGCGGGAGAACCCACATTCATCAGCCCACTTTCTGCCACAGCTACATATTTAAAATCATCCGGGATTCCCTGTTCCTTGAGAATCCGCTCAATGTCCGGTAGGTATTTGGCAGAACGCTTTAGTAACAGGATCATATTTGACTCCCAATAGGCATTGACATAGATCTCCCGCTCTAGTCGCTCGATAATGTCTCCATTTTCCAAGGGAACGTTCTCCCCCGCAAAATCCAACTCCGTGGGTAACTCAAACAGTCGAATCGAATCGCGAGTAAAAGAAGGGTAGGACTCAATTGCTGGATCCTGGTAGTGGAAGACCTCGGATGGAACCCGTAGGGTTATTGACCAAAAAGAAAAGGCTGCAAAAAAAACAGCAACAAGCGCCAAAGAGTAAAGTGAGATCAAATGAAACCGGGACATAAAACATTTACTAAAAAGACCTAATCAAGATACCTGTCTTCTCAAAAAATCCCTATAAACTTTCCTCGAGTGGCTTTTTTTACTTCTCTTCTTTCAATTAAAAAATCTTCATCTGTTAAATATCTTCTATTCAAGGAGCAAGTACTGGTAGCAAGGGTCCCCTCACTGCCCTCGTAGGCAAAAAATAGAATCTTATCTCCAGGCTTGAAAAAATCACCACAAAGGGACCAGCCATTATTCATTGTCAGGTAACCATCCTGAATATATTCCTGAACATTTCCTTTGAAAATCTCCTTGACCTTTAATTTAGGATGGTAGCCTCCTATTTGAACATAGGAGGCATCGTGCAAAAAAGTCATCGTATTTTCAAAACCTCTGATTTTTGGATCAACAATTTCTGTCACCTCAGCATAGAAGATATACTTGTAGCCTTTTGCCCACTCCCTAAGAGTATGCTTTCCAAAAATACACTCACATGCCTCTGAAGAAAAAGCTAAAAAAACGGCAAAAAACAGAAGTATTATGCCCTTTTTCATCTCTTATAACATCATCTCCAAAATCTCATCGATATATTCTCTGGAATTAGAAAGTCGTGGCACCTTGTGCTGTCCTCCCAATTTGCCCTTCTTTCCAAGCCAGGCCTCAAAGAGCCCATGTGGAGCCGCATGTAGTATCAGCTGTCGCAGGGCCAAATCCTTGTGTCTCTTGGCGTCATAGTCGGAGTTAACTTCTCTCAACTTTTGATCCATCAACTTGGCAAACTGTTCCAAACTCTCTGGTTCTTTTTGAAACTCGACCACCCATTCGTGGGCACCTTTGGATTGACTGTCCTCAAAATAGACCGGTGCTGCCGTAAAATTGCTGATCATCGCGCCCGTTTGCTCACAAGCATATTCGATTGCAGCCTCGGCATTTTCGACAATGACTTCCTCTCCAAAAGCATTGATAAAGTGCTTGGTCCGTCCCGAAATACGGAATCGGTAGGGTTGAGTCGAAGTAAACTTGACGGTATCTCCGATTTTATAGCGCCAAAGACCACCATTGGTGGTGATGAGGATAGCATAGTTTTTTCCCACTTCTACGTCAGACAGCGGGATCACCTTTGGGCTTTCTTTGTCCCATTCTTCTATGGGGATAAACTCATAAAAAATCCCATAGTCTAGCAGAAGCAATAGCTCATCTGAGTGAGGCTGATCTTGGATACCAAAAAAGCCTTCTGAGGCATTGTAGGTTTCCATGTATCGCATTTTCTCTGACGGAATCAGCTCTTTAAACAAGTTACGGTATGGGCCGAAAGCCACGGCTCCGTGAAAAAAGACTTCCAGGTTAGGCCACACTTCCAGAATGTGTTTGGCCTTTTTTAATTCCAAAATCCGCTGAAGCAAGACAATAGTCCAAGTGGGAACACCGGCGATCGAAGTCACATTTTCGTTCATCGTTTCACGGGCCATTTTCTCGATTTTCGCTTCCCACTCGCCCATCAAGGCTGTCTCTAAGGATGGTGTTCGAGCAAACTGTGCCCAAATGGGTAGGTTTTGCATGATCACTGCCGACACGTCCCCGGCACGTGCCGTACCTTGAGGATTGAGCGGATTCTTCTCCAGAGTTCCTCCTATAGACAGGCTTTTTCCTGTAAAAAGTTTGGTATCCGGGAAGTTATTGACATAAAGGGAGACCATATCCTTGCCGCCTTTGTAATGACATTCCTCTAGGCTTTCTTCAGACACGGGGATATACTTACTGCGACTGGACGTAGTGCCGGAGGACTTGGCAAACCATTCGATCTCGGAGGGCCAAATGACATTCTGCTTTCCAGTCATGGTCTTTTCAATGAACGGCTTGAAGGCCTCGTAATCAAAAAGAGGGACCTGCTTCGAAAAGTCTTGATAAGCCTTGATTTGATCAAAATGGAATTGCTTTCCAAATTCTGTCTTGCGGGAAGCTTCAATCAAGGATTGAAAAGTCTCCTCCTGAACCTGAATAGGATTATGTCTAAAATAATCGATTTGACCCAGTCGGCTTTTAAAAATCCAGGTCATGAAGCTGTTGAGCACTTCCATCAAATAAAAACTTTTCGTTTGAGCTCGAATTGACTTCCCAAATAGACCCTTCGGACCTGCTCATCAGCAGCCAGTTCTTCAGCGGTTCCTGCTTTGAGCAATTTTCCTTCAAACATCAAATAGGCACGGTCAGTGATCGAAAGTGTCTCGTTGACATTGTGATCGGTGATCAGGATGCCGATATTTTTGGTCTTGAGCTTGGCAACGATGGTTTGGATTTCTTCCACTGCAATAGGATCTACCCCTGCAAATGGCTCATCCAATAGGACAAATTTAGGATCCACCGCCAACGCCCTTGCGATCTCAGTTCGCCTTCTTTCTCCGCCGGAAAGCACCATGCCGAGATTTTTGCGCACATGAGTCAAGCTGAACTCCTCCAAGAGGCTTTCCATTTTCTCTTTTTGTTGAGCCTTGGGCATGGTGGTCATTTCCAACACAGCCAGGATATTTTCCTCCACAGAAAGCTTGCGGAAAACAGATGCTTCCTGAGCCAAATATCCCAACCCGAGCTTTGCGCGCTTGTACATGGGTAAGCCGGTGATGTCTTGATCTTCCAGAAAAATTTTTCCTTCGTTGGGCTGAATCAAACCCACGATCATGTAAAATGAAGTGGTCTTCCCGGCTCCATTGGGACCAAGTAGCCCCACGATTTCACCCTGCTCCACTTGCACAGAGATGTCATTGACCACACGGCGGCCTTTGTAGATTTTGACGAGGTGTTCGGCACGGAGCATCATATCAGTCAAATTTGATGTCTTTCACGTAGAGTTGCAAACTGCTTTTGTCCCGGAAGAAATTCTCCCGCATTTCGGCCACGATATCGAAGCGCATTTTGCCCCGCAGCATGTTGACAGTGGTCAGATCGGGATCTTTGGCTCGGTCGGCCATCCCAAATCCGAGGCAAACAGGA
>Ga0208492_1001017_pt1 | contig 19977 bp, 27 predicted proteins | sample Subbioar_CSW14AB_FD_184820 | JGI IMG/M metagenome (GOLD analysis project Ga0208492, IMG submission 184820) | Serpentinite rock and fluid subsurface biosphere microbial communities from McLaughlin Reserve, California, USA - CR12Mar_CSW14AB (SPAdes) | ecosystem: Environmental > Terrestrial > Deep... | reverse complement strand
GGCCTGTCCGCGAGCTTCAGCGTCGAAGCCCATCCGCCGGCCGGTGACGCCATCATCGAACGCGACGACGGTCTGCGCGTGTTCCTGCCGGCCGAAAGCCGTCTGCTGCTCGAAGGCGCGACCATCGACTTCGTCGACTCGCCGCTGAGTTCGGGCTTCGTGTTCCACAACGCCGCCACTGCCTGCGGATGCAGCAGCAACAGCGACAAGCCGGCGACACCGCCCGGCGTGGGCACCATCGACGTCTCGACCATCGCCCGCCGCCACTGAGCCCGGGCGGACGATCGCGGCCATGCCTTCCTGCGACCCCATGAGCAGCGCATCACCGGCCTGGCCGGATGACGCCTGCCTGGGCGCGGGTCTGCCGGCGGCGGCGGAACAGGCGCTGGCGCTGGCCGGGCTGCACTATGCCGAACCCGAGGTCGCACTGGCCCACCTCGAACAGGCGCGGCGCATGGCGCCCGGTCACTTCGCCATCGACATCGGCTTCTATCGTTTCTATTTCTATCGCGGTCGTCTGCACGATGCGCTGCGCGTCGCCCAGGAATGTCTGCGCCGCGCCGCGCAGGCCTTGGGTGCCGGCACGGACTGGCGCGCGGTGCGCGCCGATGCCGCGGATTTCGCCAGCTTCAGCGCCCTGCCGCGCTTTCTGCTGTTCAGCTTGAAGGGCTATGCCTATCTGCAGTTGCGCCTCGGTGCGCTGGATGAAGGGCGTGCGGCGCTCAGCAAGCTCGCCGAGCTCGACGTCGCCGACCGTCTGAAGGGCAGTGTGTTGAGCGACGTGCTGCAGGGCGATCCCGACGATGACTGAGCACGACGCCGATCACGAGATTCTCTCGGCCCTCGACTGGCGCGGGGCGCCCGTCGAGTGCGCGTCCTGCCCGCATCTGGCCTTGCGCGACACGGGCGCGTGCGAACCGCTGCGCAGCTGCGTGCATGACCGCTATGCGCGACGCGTGGAGCGCTTCTTCAAGCACAACCCGCAACTCGCCAACGACTATCTCACCCATCCCTATTTCGAAGTGCGGGCACTGGCCGCGCGTCACGCCGACGCCTTCCGTCTGCCACCCCTGCTCGGCGATGTGGATGAAGTGGTGCGCTGGGCGGCGGTCTCGCGCCTGCCCTATCGCTTTCTGCTCGAATTGCGCGACGACCCCCATCGTGAAGTGCGCATCCGCGTGGCGGGCCGCCTGGAAGACAACGATCTGCTGCCCATGCTGGGTGACAGCGACTACCAGGTGCGCCTGACCATTGCACGGCGCATCCGGCCGGAACTGCTGTCACTCATGATGCGCGATGCCGATGCCCATGTGCGTCGCACGGCGGCGGCGCGCATACCGGTGGCGTCCCTGCTGGAAATGTTGGGCGACCCGGAAGGCGAAGTGCGCCTCGAAGCGGCGCGTCGCTTGCCGAGCGCGCTGTTGCATCGCTTGAGCAACGATCCCGACTGGCGCGTGCGCTACGAGGTCGCGGCCCGCACCGAAGACAGCCGCGTGCTGCTCGAACTCAGCTACAACGACGACGAGGCCGTGGCGCGTCTGGCCCGCGAACGCTTGTTCGGCGTGCAGGCCAGCAACGATCCGGTGCTGCATTGAGGCCCATACCATGAAGATCGCCCGCGACAGTCATACCGTGGAACTCGATGGTCCGCCGCACTTCGACTACGGCGCCAAGGTCCGCGCGCGGCACACCATCCGTAACGACGGCACCTTCCGCGGCAAGGAGATCGGCGAGATTCTGGTCGAGAAAGGTGACCTCGGTTACGTGACCGGCATCGGCACGTTCCTGCAACAGTTCTACATCTACAGCGTGGACTTCATCGCGCGCGGCTATCGCGTCGGCATGAAGGGCCGCGAAATCGAAGCGGCCGAGTTCACGGTCGCAAGCACGGAGACGCCATGAACGCCCCGCAACGCATGCCGCTCTATCGCCTCGGCCAGATGGTCGGCGCCGAAGTCGATCTCTACAACGACGGCTCCCATCCGGAACTCGAGGCCGACGCCCTGCTGGTCGCGGCCGGCACCCCCGGTGAAGTGGTGCAGATCGGCCATCATGTCGAACTCGACCTGCCGCTCTACATGGTGGATTTCGCCAGTCTGCGCGTGGTGGGCTGCATGGAAGAGGAGATCGCGCCATGGCGCACGGTGCCGTGACCACCAGCGGCACGGCCTGTCGCGAGGAAATCGCGACGCCGTCGTCTGCCCGTCATCCCAATGAACTCGATCAGCGTCGCGTGACACGCGCCTTGCTGGGCCGTCATCGTTATCGCTACGTGACGCCGACGGTGCGCACCGTCGAGCATGGTTATCTCATCACCAGCCCCAATTGTTCACGCAACATCGATGCCGATGGCGGTGAGATCGAGATAGCCTTGGTGCAGTTCGAGGAAGCGAGCGCGCGCTGGCGGCTGTTCTACATGAATCACGTGCGTCACGGCTGGAGCCTCGGCGCCGAGGCCAACCAGCTGACCGAACTGCTGAGCGAGTTGTGCCAGGACCCCTTGCGGCGCTACTGGCCATGAGTGCCCTGTATCTCGACCACAATGCGAGTTCGCCGGTGCGTGCCGACTGCATCGCGCGCATGGTCGAGGTGATGGAAAGCCACGGCGCGAACCCGAGCGCCAAGCATGGCCTCGGCCAGGCCGCGAGCGGCGTGCTGGAAACCGCACGGCGCGAACTCGCCAGCTTGCTCAGTGCCGAGCCGCGCGAACTGGTGTTCACCAGCGGCGGCACGGAGGCCAATCACCAGGCCATCCTCGGCGCGCTGGCGCTGCAGGGCGATAAACGGCATGTCATCACCAGCGAAGTGGAACACGCCTCGAGTCTGGTGCTGCTGCACGCGCTTGAACAACATGGCGTGCGTGTGACGCGGCTGGCGGTGGATCGTCACGGACTCATCGCCCTCGACGCGCTGCGCGCGGCCTTGTGCCATGACACCGCGCTGGTGACCTTGCAATGGGCCAACAATGAAACCGGTGTGGTGCAGCCCATCGCCGCCCTCGCCGCCCTCGCCCATGATCGCGGTGTGCTGTTCCATAGCGACGCGGTGCAGGCGGTTGCGCGCTTGAAGGTGGATATGCGCGCGCTGCCCATCGACATGCTGTCGCTCAGCGGTCACAAGTTTGGCGCGCCCAGCGGCACCGGCGCCTTGTTCATACGCAAAGGCCTGGCCTTGCCGCCCCTGCTGCACGGCCACCAGGAGCGCGGACGACGCGCGGGCACGCCCAATCTGCCGGGACTTGCCGCCCTCGGCGTCGCGGCGGTTGCGGCGCGCGATGCGCTGGCGGCCAACGAGCGGACGCTGACGAAGTTGCGCGACCAGTTCGAAACCACACTCAAGGCACGCCTGCCGGGCGTCGTCGTCAATGGCCAGGGCGCGCCGCGCCTGTGCAACACCAGCAGTTGTCGCTTTGCCGGCATCGATGCCGAATGGGTGCTGGCGCGCCTGGAGAAGGCGGAGATCTACGCCGCCGCCGGCTCGGCCTGCACCAGCGCGGGCACCCTGCCCTCCCACGTGTTGCTGGCCATGGGCCTCGGCGAAGCCGACGCGCTCGCCACCGTGCGGTTCTCGCTCGGGCCGGAACACGGCACCGCCGATGTCGCGCGACTGCTCGATTGCCTGACCAGCGCGCTCGCGCAGCGTGCCGCCTGACCATGCTTTCCATTACGCCCGTTCACTACACAATCCGCCCTCTTGGAGCCCTGCCATGAAGATCATGATCCGCAGAAATGCCGCCGGTGAACTGTCGGCCTATGTGCCCAAGAAAGATCTCGAAGAGCCGGTGGTCGAGATGGAAAAGGCCGAGATGTGGGGCGGCACCATCACCCTCGCCAACGGCTGGTGTCTGGAATTGCCGGCGCTGGCGGCCGACACGCGCCTGCCGATCACCGTCGAAGCGCGACGCATTTCCACCGAGGCCTGAGCAGGAGCATTCCCATGCCCATCACACTCGTGGAACTCGACATGCTCGCCGCCGCGCTCGCCGCCACGCCGCGCGCCACGCCGCCGGGTTTGCGCGCGGCTCTGGGCGGCCGCCCGGTGATCATGCTGGCAGCGGAGGATCTCGACGGCGAAACGCCCTTCTCGGTGCTGGCCGGTTACGAGGTGCATCTCATGGACGGCAGCGCTCACTGCCCGCAGTTGACCCGCGACCCGGCGCAGGCGACCGGCTTCATCGTGGCCAGACAGGCATGAACGGCCCGGCGCAATTCATACCGCTCGCCGACCCCGACATGTCGGCCGCAGAGCTCGACGCGGTGGCGGCGGTGCTGCGTTCACCGCAACTCGGCCAGGGCCGCGTGGTGGAAGCCTTTGAACAGGCCTTCGCGGCGCGCGTCGGGCGCGCCCATGCGGTGGCGGTGAGCAGTGGCACGCTCGGTTTGTTGCTGGTCCTGCGCGCGCTCGATATAGGCGCCGGCGACGAAGTCATCGCGGCGCCCTATGCCTGGCATCAACTGGCCTGGGCCGTGCCCCACGCCGGCGCCACGCTGAAGCTCGCCGACATCGACTACTGGACCGGTTCGATTGCGCCGGACAAGGCCGCGGCCGCCGTCAACGAAAGCAGTCGCGCGCTGCTCGCGACCAACGTCAACGGCCATCCCGCGGCGTGGCAGGCATTGGAGGCGCTCGCCACGCAGCAGGGTCTGCATCTCATCGAGGACGCCAGCGAATCGTTTGGCTCGCGCTATCAGGGCCGCGAAGTCGGCACCTTCGGCCTCGCGTCCATCTTCGACTTCGCCGCGCCCTCGGCACTTTGCTGTGGCGAAGGCGGCATGGTGGTCACCGATGACAGCCGTCTCGCCGTGCGCCTGCGGCACCTGCGCTCCCATCGCATCGAAGACCGCCAGTCGGTGGTGATCGGCACCTATCCGGCGCTGCGTGCGACCATGAGCAACATCAGCGCGGCCCTGGGGCTGGTGCAACTCGGTCGCATCGACGCCATTCTCGAGCGCCGTGCGCGGATCGCGGCCAGCTATCTCGAAGCGATCCAGTCTTTTGAAGGCATCAAGCCGCCCTATATGGCGCCCGAGGTCGACACCGTGCACTGGTTCACCTACGGCGTGCATCTCGGCACGCGCTTTTCCAAGAGCAGTCGCGATGCGATCGTGGACGATCTCGCGACCGCCGACATCGAAGCCGTGGCCTATTGCCGGCCGCTGCATCTGCAGGCCTATTTCACCGAGCGCGGCTATCGCAAAGGCGCGCTGCCGGTCACCGAGCGCATCGTCGATCGTTCCTTTGCCCTGCCCTTTCACGGGCATCTCAATGACGAGCAGATCGCCTTCATCGTCCAGACCGCCAAGGACGCCTCGATCAACGTCGGCGCCGGCGCCGCCATCTACTAGCAGACATTCCAGGAGTTCCCGCCATGTATCCCACCGATGAAATGGCGAGTCTGCGCCGCGCGCTCGCCAATGGACGCCTGATTCCCTATCTCGGCCCCGCGACCCTGGAACTGGCCGGCAGTGCGCAGAGCGTGCCGGCTTCGCCCGAGGCGCTGGCCGCGGTGCTGACCGCGCGCGCCACGGTGCCGCACAAGATTCGCGGCAACCTGACCGCCGCCGCGCAGTTCATCGAGAACTTCAAGCATCGCAAGACCATCAGCAAACTGATGAGCGAGACCTTCGCGCCCAGCGCCCCGCCGAGCCGTCTGCATCTGCTGCTCGCCGAGCTTGCGCCCCTGCCGCTGGTGGTCACGGCCTGGTACGACGACACCGTGCAAAGCACGCTCGCCGGACGCGATGATTGGGGCATGGTGCAGGGCGTGAGTCATGCCGAACATCGCGATGGCTGGTTTCGCTACTACGACGCGCAGGGCCGGGAAAGCAGCGCCGACGTCGCGGCCACGTGGGCGACCCTGCTCTATCAGCCGCTCGGTTCGGTGCGACCGGCCGCCAACTTTCTGGTGTCCGACAGCGACTTCGTGGAAGTGCTGACGGAGATCGACATTCAAACGCCCATCCCGCCGCTGGTGCAGGAGCGCCGCCGCGAGCGTGGCTTTCTGTTCCTGGGGATGCGCTTCAACACCCAGTTGGAACGCAACTTCGCGCGACAGATCATGAAACGCTCCGGCGGCCCGCACTTCGCGGTGCTGCATGGACCGACCACCCGCAACGAAGCGCGCTTCATCACGGAACAGGACATCGTGCGCATCGACATGCCGCTGGCGGATTTCACCGCCGCGCTGGCCGGCATCGATCTCGCCGCCGGTATGGCGGTCGCGATTTAATGCTCATTGTGGGTCAGCCTTCAGTCTGACAGGCGCTGCGAATCAGCGCCGCTGGATGCGCCGTTGAATGTCAGACTGAAGTCTGACCCACAGAAGAATCATCCCACCGTCCCGGCGTCTGAATGGGCCGCCGGCGACAACGCAATCAGCGCACGGGTCTGCGCTTCGATGGTCGCCGCGACGTTACCCTCCAACTGCGCCGTCCAGTGGCGCGGTATCGCTGCGCGTCCATAGCGCGCGCCGGCCAGCATGCCGGCAATCGCGCCATTGGTGTCGGCGTCGTCACCCTGATTGACGGCGGCCACCACGCATTCCTCAAAGCTCGTGGTGGTGAAGAGGCAATGCAGTACGGTCTGCACGGTGTCGACGATATAGGCCGAGGCACGGCCGGGGTATGGCGCAAAACGGAATTGCCGATGGCGGGCAACCAGGTCATCGGCCATCGCCCGCGCCACCTCGAGGTCTTCGCCGAGTATCAAAGCCTGGGTCATGGCGCCGAGGGTGACGGTCGCGGCATCCGACAGCACATGATGATGGGTGAGATGACATTGGCTGAGGGTCGCGCGCGCGAACTGCCCGGCATCGCCCAGCGTCGCGAGCGCCAGTGGCAGATTGCGCATGCAGGCGCCATTGCCGGCGTCGCCCTCGGCGGGAGGACCGCTCAGCGAGCCATCCAGCATGTAGCGTCGAATGCCGCGCCGACAGGTATTGCCGACGTCGATGGGCTTGGTCTGCAGCCAGGCCGCAAACTGTTCGGCGGCGAGCGTGGCATCGAAGCCGTCGCCGGCAATGATGGCGCGGGCCAGGGCCAGCGCCATCTGCGTGTCATCGGTTATCTGGCCGGGCGCGAGTTTCAGCCAACCCCCGCCGACCATGCGGCGCAATTCGCCGTGGCGGGCGAGTATCTCGGTGCGCGTCATGAATTCAACCGGCGCGCCGAGGGCATCGCCGCAGGCGAGGCCGAGATAAGCACCCAGCGCGCGCTCGAAGTCGATGTTCACAGCGTGTGCCGGGTCACGCGATATTCGCCGCCGATGACCAGATACTCGGCTTCGCCCTTGAGCGGATGCCGCGGCAGCAGCTCGTTGAAGAACAGAATCTTCACCTTGGGCACGTCGACCTCCAGGATGTAGTCACCGAACTCGTCGGCGATTTCGCGGCAGTGGGTGAAGGAACTCAGATTGTTGAGCGTCACCACCATCTCGTGGCCGCGCGTGCGCTTGCCCACGCGTTCTTCGTCGACGCGATTGACGCCGCGATAGAGCTTGATATGCGCGGTGCTGTCGTCGTTGAAGCGCGCCAGATGCCATTGGCAGAATTCGTAGAGCAGGTCTATCTGCTGATAGATGCTGTTGTTGTGATAACGGCTCGCCATCTTCTCGGTGACATAGGTACTCCAGTGCGGGCCGGACAGGCCGCTCGGCAACGGGCCCTTGTGGAACGTCGGGTACAGGCCGAAACGCGATTCCACCCAGGCCTTCAACACCGCGCCGGCCACGCCGTTGGCGTCGAACCCCCAATCGGCCAGCAGTTTCAGATAACTCGCCGTGTAGTGACGCAAGGTCTGGCCATCGTCGCGCCGCCCGACAAGGGTGAGGGCGAACACCACCGTCATGTAGTCCTGGAACGTGGTACCGGCGGCAAACGCCGAAGCCGCTTCGCTGAGATAACGGAACAGGGTGTGATGATCCTCGCGCACGCCGCTGACATGCAGCGGCCGCGGCTCGGCATTGAAATCGACGGACGCCAGCACACTGGTCGGCACACCGACCAGGTTGCTGCTGAGTTCATCGCGATGAATCACGCCCGGCGCCGCGTCAGTCCGTATGGCGTCTCAGACCGGGCGGTTCTCGCGCACCTTCACCGGCCCCATCACTTCCAGGCCGCGGGCAAAATTGATTTCCGGCCAGGCGGCCGAGAAACGCGCGGCGGCGTCGGCCACGGCGGCGAGCTTGGCGGCGGTGTCGAGCTTCTTGAGATCGGATTTCTCCAGTGAGAACAGTTCCAGCAGTTCGTTGTAGACCGTCGCCTCGTCCAGCGGCAACACGTACCAGGTCGCGCCGCCAAAGGGGATGCGGTACTTGGCCGAGATGTCGAGATTGGTCGCGAACAGGAAGTACTTGCCAGTGCCGTCTATCTTGTCGCCCAGCACTTCGCACAACAGTTCGAGATGGGCGAGCGAATTGACCACGCCGGCGAAGAACGGCAGGACCGGCGCGTCGGCGTCGGCGACCGTCATGACCTGATCGATCTTCATTTCCGGGGGGCGCGCCTCGTCGGCGAACTGCTGGGCGAATTTCAGGGCGATTTCGCCGCGAAATCCGAAACGTCCCGGCTTGCCGGCCGGGCCTTTGTGGACAGGTGAGAGCAGACGCTTGTCGGCATCGAGGCTGGCGAGCGCGGTTTCGGTAATGGTGGCCATGTCAGGTCTCCGCAGTGTTGAGTTGAATGCATCGAGAGAAAAGGATTTCAGTGGCCATCGGAGTGCGAGGGTGGCGCACAGGGGCGATGATCGCCGCGCGCCGCGCGCAGGCAGCCCTCGTCCGGCGCGGCGCTGTCGTCCGCCACCCGCCATCGCGCCATCACCTGCGCATCGAAACCGACTGTGTAATCGCCATCGGCCGCGATCAGCGGGCGTCGTATCAGCAGCGGATCGGCCAGCATCAACGCCAGCGCGGTGTCGCCGTCCAGTTGCTCAGGGCAGATCTCGCCCGACTTCACACGTGGCGCCGCGCGATTGAACCAGTCCGCCACCGGCCTCACGCCGAAGAACAGGCGCAGACGTGGGGCGCTCCAGGGCTCGGCCAGCAGATTGCGCACCTCGAGCTCATGACCGGCGGCGTGCAGCCGCGCCTTCTGGCGCTGGTTGTTCCCGCAACCCGGCTTCTCGAAGAACAGCATGTCCATGGCATGACCTCGCGCGGTCAGGAACTGATTCCCAGCTAGAGCAATTTGCGTTCCGCTTTATCGCGCCGGGGTGATAAGACGCGATTTCCCCCGCCGGCGCGGCGTGGGCGTGTGTGCGACACGCGCCGTCGGGGCCCACGGCACATGTAACGTTTCCTACAAGCAGACCTGCATTGTTCTGTTTGCAACACGCAAACAGCCCTTCCCGACGCGCCCCTTCAGCAACAAATAAGCGAAGCATGACAGCCGTTTAGCAACGGCCATCGGCGCATGGCACAACCGTTGCTCTATTCAACCCGAACACGAATGGGTTGGCCGACCGAGTCACGCAGCCAGGGTGGTGAAGGCACTAGGGACAGTGCCGGCAAGCGGCGACACATTGGACAGCATCGCAAAACCAATTCCTCGAGGAGGAACGAAATGGCAGCTTTAAGACAGATCGCGTTCTACGGTAAGGGCGGCATCGGCAAATCGACGACCTCGCAGAACACTTTGGCGGCGCTCGCCGCCATGGGGCAGAAGATACTCATCGTCGGTTGTGACCCCAAGGCCGACTCCACGCGTCTCATCCTGCACGCCAAGGCGCAGGACACCGTGCTTTCGCTGGCCGCCGAAGCGGGCAGCGTCGAAGACCTCGAAATCGAGGATGTCTTGAAAACCGGCTTTCGCGACATCCGTTGCGTGGAGTCGGGCGGCCCGGAGCCGGGCGTCGGTTGCGCCGGTCGTGGCGTCATCACCTCAATCAACTTCCTCGAGGAGAACGGCGCCTATGACGGTGTCGACTATGTCTCCTACGACGTGCTCGGCGACGTGGTGTGCGGCGGCTTCGCCATGCCCATCCGCGAGAACAAAGCGCAGGAAATCTACATCGTGATGTCCGGCGAGATGATGGCGATGTATGCCGCCAACAATATCTCCAAGGGCATTCTGAAGTACGCCAACTCCGGCGGTGTGCGTCTCGGTGGCCTGATCTGCAACGAGCGCCAGACCGACAAGGAATACGAGCTTGCCGAGGCCCTCGCCAAGAAGCTCGGCACCACCCTCATCCACTTCGTGCCGCGCGACAACATCGTGCAGCACGCGGAACTGCGCCGCATGACGGTCATCGAGTACGACCCCGACTGCAAGCAGGCCGAGGAGTACCGCATCCTGGCCCGCAAGATTCACGAGAATCAAGGCAAGGGTGTGATTCCGACGCCGATCACCATGGATGAGCTCGAAGACCTGCTGATGGAATTCGGCATCATGAAGAAGGAAGACGAATCCATCATCGGCAAGAAGGCCCACGAGGCCGTCGCCTGAGGCAGCGCACGACGCGCCTTCGCTGAAGGCGCGTCGGCACTCCGCCCACGCACATACGCAGATTCAAGAATTCATAAGGACACCGTCATGAGCCTGACCGTAGAAGATACCAAGGCCCGCAACACGAGCTTGATCGACGAAGTACTGAAGGTCTATCCGGAAAAGACCGCCAAGAAGCGCGCGAAGCACCTTGGCACCTTCGAAGAAGGCAAGAGCGATTGCGGCGTCAAATCCAATATCAAATCCATTCCGGGTGTGATGACCATCCGTGGCTGCGCCTACGCCGGTTCGAAAGGCGTGGTATGGGGCCCGATCAAGGACATGATCCATATCTCCCACGGCCCGGTCGGCTGTGGCCAGTATTCCTGGGCCTCCCGTCGCAATTACTACATCGGCTACACCGGCATCGATACCTTCGGCACGATGCAGTTCACGAGCGACTTCCAGGAGAAGGACATCGTCTTCGGCGGCGACAAGAAGCTCGAGAAGATCATCGACGAAATCCAGGTGCTGTTCCCGCTCAACAAGGGCATCTCGGTGCAGTCGGAATGCCCCATCGGCCTCATCGGCGATGACATCGAGGCGGTCTCGAAGAAGAAATCCAAGGAATACGAAGGCAAGACCATCGTGCCGGTGCGCTGCGAAGGCTTCCGCGGCGTGTCGCAGTCCCTGGGCCATCACATCGCGAACGACGCGATTCGCGACTGGGTGTTCGACAAGTCCGACGACAAGCGCCCGGACTTCCAGTCGACCCCCTATGACGTCGCCATCATCGGCGACTACAACATCGGCGGCGACGCCTGGTCGTCACGCATCCTGCTCGAGGAGATGGGCCTGCGCGTCATCGCCCAGTGGTCCGGCGACGGCACCATCGCCGAACTCGAGAACACGCCCAAGGCCAAGCTCAACATCCTGCATTGCTACCGCTCGATGAACTACATCTCGCGGCACATGGAAGAGAAGTACGGCATTCCGTGGGTGGAATACAACTTCTTCGGGCCGAGCAAGATCGAGGCCTCGCTGCGCGAGATCGCCAATCACTTCGATGACAGCATCAAGGAAAAGACCGAGCAGGTCATCGAGAAGTACCGCGGTCTCATGGACGCCGTGATCGCCAAGTACAAGCCGCGTCTGCAAGGCAAGAAGGTCATGTTGTTCGTCGGCGGCCTGCGCCCGCGTCACGTGATCGGTGCCTACGAGGATCTCGGCATGGAAGTGGTCGGCACCGGCTACGAGTTCGGTCACAACGACGACTACCAGCGCACCACCCACTACGTGAAGGACGGCACCCTCATCTACGACGACGTCACGGGCTTTGAGTTCGAGAAGTTCGTCGAGGCGGTGCAGCCCGATCTGGTCGGCTCCGGCATCAAGGAGAAGTACGTGTTCCAGAAGATGGGCGTGCCCTTCCGTCAGATGCACAGCTGGGACTATTCCGGTCCTTATCACGGCTATGACGGCTTCGCGGTCTTCGCCCGCGACATGGACATGGCGATCAACAGCCCGGTGTGGGCGCTGACCAAGGCGCCCTGGGCCGCCTAGCCGCCCCGCGCAGCGCCGATCACGACGAATTCATTGGAGTTAAAGACATGCCGCAGAATGCAGACAAGGTCATAGACCACGAAATGCTCTTCCGCGAGCCGGAATACACCTCGATGTTCGAGACCAAGAAGGTCGAATACGAGTTCAAGCATTCCGACGAGAAAATTGCCGAAATCAACGATTGGACCAAGACCGAGGAGTACCGCGACCTCAACTTCAAGCGTGAAGCGCTGACCGTCAACCCGGCCAAGGCCTGCCAGCCGCTGGGCGCGGTGTTCGCCGCCAACGGCTTCAAGGGCACGCTTCCCTTCGTGCACGGCTCACAAGGCTGCGTGGCCTATTACCGCTCGCACTTCTCGCGTCACTTCAAGGAACCGACCTCCTGCGTGTCGTCCTCGATGACCGAGGACGCGGCGGTGTTCGGCGGCCTGAACAACATGGTCGACGGTCTCGCCAATACCTACAACCTCTACAAGCCCGAGATGATCGCGGTCTCCACCACCTGCATGGCGGAGGTGATCGGTGACGATCTCGATTCCTTCATCAAGACCGCCAAGCAGAAGGGCTCGATACCCGAAGACTACGATGTGCCCTTTGCCCATACACCGGCTTTCGTCGGCAGCCATATCACCGGCTACGACAACGCGCTGAAGGGCATCCTCGATCATTTCTGGAACAAGCTCGAGCGCACGCCGGTGGCCGGCAAGATCAATTTCATCGGCGGCTTCGACGGCTTCACGGTCGGCAATATGCCGCTCATCCGCCGCATGCTCGACCAGATGGGCGCCGACTACACGGTGTTGTGCGACCCCTCCGATGCCTGGAACACGCCGACCGACGGCACCTTCCGCATGTATGACGGCGGCACCAGCAAGGAAGAAACCGTGGCCGCGCTGAACGCCTCGGCCACCGTCGTCTTCCAGCATTACAGCGCCGAGAAGACCGCCAAGATGATCGCCGAGAAAGGCCAGGAAGTGGTGTCCTTGCACCATCCGGTCGGCGTCACCGGCACCGACCGCTTCCTGATGGAAGTCTCGCGTCTGACCGGCAAGCCCATTCCCGAGGCGCTGACCCGTGAGCGTGGACGTCTGGTCGATGCCATCGCCGACTCCCAGGCTCATCTGCACGGCAAGAAGTTCGCGCTCTATGGCGACCCGGATCTCATGCTGGGCCTGACCGAGTTCCTGCTCGAACTCGGCGCCGAGCCGGTCACGGTGCTGTCCACCAATGGCAGCGAGGACTGGGCGAAGAAGGTCCAGGCGCTGTTCGATGCGAGCCCCTTCGGCCGCGACTGCAAGGTCTATCCGAAGAAGGATTTGTGGCATATGCGTTCGCTGCTGTTCACCAACCCGGTGGACTTCCTGATCGGCAATACCTACGGCAAGTATCTCGAACGCGACTGCGGCGTGCCGCTGATCCGGCTCGGCTTCCCGGTGTTCGACCGCCATCACCACCATCGTTTCCCGATCTGGGGTTATGAAGGCAGCTTGCGCATTCTGGTGACGCTGCTCGATGAAATGTTCGAGGCCCTCGACATCAGCACGATAGTCACGGCCAGGACCGACATCAGCTACGACATCATCCGTTAAACCAGTGCGGCCGGCGGCCTGGCGCCGCCGGCTGGAGAGGCAATCATGGCCAATGTGACTTTCAGTTCACCGCGGATGAAAAAGGACCTCACGGTCTATGCCACCGCCGGCGACACCCACACCCTGCTGTCGGTCGCCAAGACCCACCGCATTCCGCTTGATTTCGAATGCCAGAACGGCGAGTGCGGTTCCTGCGCGGTGCAGGTGGTCGTGCTGTCGGGCAAACGCCCGCTGGGCGTGACCCTCACCGAGAAGGAAAAGACGGCGCTGACCTTGGCCGGCAAGATCACCAAGGCGCAGATTCAGTCGGCGGAAGTCGACGACATTCCGCCGCCCTGGCGGCTCGCCTGCCAGTTCATCGTGCGCCACGAGGACATCCTGGTGAATTTCTGAATGCCGTGCGCGTTGGCGTGACGGTCGAGGAGGAGTGCGCTCATGAGTAGCCTGAACGACAAAGTGGCGGCGGTGTTCGACGAGCCTGGTTGCGATACCAACCAGGCCAAGGGCGCGAAGGAACGCAAGAAGGGCTGCACCAAGCAGCTTGCGCCGGGCGCGGCCGCCGGTGGCTGCGCATTTGACGGCGCCAAGATCGCCTTGCAGCCGATCACCGATGTCGCGCACCTGGTGCACGGGCCCATCGCCTGCGAGGGCAATTCCTGGGACAACCGCAGCGCGAAGTCCTCAGGACCGATGCTCTATCGCACCGGCTTCACCACCGACATCAACGAGACCGACGTGGTCTACGGCGGCGAGAAGCGTCTGTTCCGTGCCATCCGCGAGATCATCGAGAAATACGACCCGCCGGCGGTGTTCGTCTATCAGACCTGTGTGACGGCGCTCATCGGCGACGATCTCGAAGCGGTGTGCAAGGCCGCCAGCGCGAGGTTCGGCAAGCCCGTCGTGCCGGTCAATGCACCGGGTTTCGTCGGCTCCAAGAATCTCGGCAACAAGCTCGCCGGCGAAGCCCTGCTCGATTACGTGATCGGCACCGAGGAACCGGAGTACACCACGCCCTATGACATCAACATCATCGGCGAGTACAACCTCGCCGGTGAATTGTGGCAGGTGAAGCCGCTGCTCGACGAACTCGGCATCCGCGTGCTGGCCTGCATCAGCGGCGACGCGAAATATCATGAAGTGGCGAGTTCCCATCGCGCGCGGGCCGCGATGATGGTGTGCTCCAAGGCCATGATCAATGTCGCGCGCAAGATGGAAGAGCGCTGGGGCATCCCCTATTTCGAAGGCTCGTTTTACGGCATTTCCGACATGAGCGAGGCGCTGCGTCAGATAGCGCTGCTGCTGGTTCAGCGCGGCGCGCCGGAGGATCTCCTGGCGCGTACCGAAAGCGTCATCGCGCGCGAGGAAGCCAAGGCCTGGGCGGCCATCGCCGGCTACCGTCCGCGCTTCGCCGGCAAACGCGTGCTGCTCATCACCGGCGGCGTGAAATCCTGGTCGGTGGTGTCGGCCTTGACCGAGGCCGGACTCGAAATCGTCGGCACCAGCGTCAAGAAGTCCACTCCCCAGGACAAGGAACGCATCAAGGAAATCATGGGCGGCGACGCCCACATGATAGACGAGCTCACGCCGCGCGAGATGTACAGGATGCTGCGCGAAGCGCGCGCCGACATCATGTTGTCCGGTGGTCGTTCGCAATTCGTGGCACTGAAAGCCAAGATGCCCTGGCTGGACATCAATCAGGAACGTCACCACGCCTACGCCGGTTATGTCGGCATGGTGACCCTGGTCGAGGAAATGGATCACGCGCTGTTCAACCCCATCTGGGAACAGGTGCGCAAACCCGCGCCGTGGGAAGTGCCGGCGGCGCCGGCCGCGCGCGCGGCGGGAGCATGACCATGGCCAACGTCGTCAACAGCAGGAAAGCCTGTACCGTCAATCCGCTCAAGATGAGTCAGCCGATAGGCGCGGCGCTGGCCTTCCTCGGCATGGACGGCTGCATGCCGGTCCTGCACGGCGCCCAGGGTTGCACCTCCTTCGGTCTGGTGCTGTTCGTGCGGCACTTCCGCGAAACCATTCCGCTGCAGACCACCGCCATGAACGAGGTCACCACCATCATGGGCGGCATGGAGAACATCGAGCAGGCGATCCTCAATATCGTCAAGCGTGCCAACCCGCGCATCATCTGCATCGCCTCGACCGGCCTGACCGAGACCAAGGGCGACGACGTGCCGGGCTTCTTGAAGCTCATTCGCGACAAGCATCCCGAACTCGCCGAACTGCCGCTCGTTTACGTCTCGACGCCGGACTTCGAGAATTCCTTTCAGGAAGGCTGGGCCAAGGCGGTGACGGCCATCATCGAAAGTCTCGTCATCGGTCGCCGCGAGGTGCAGCTCGCGCATCTGCGCAGCCCGCATCTCATCAACGTGCTGCCGGGCTGCCATCTGACCCCGGCCGACATCGAAGAGCTGCGCGAAATCATTCAGGCCTTTGGTCTGCATCCGGTTTTCCTGCCCGATCTGTCGGGCTCGCTCGACGGACATGTGCCGCAGGAATTCCTGCCCACCACCCTCGGTGGCGCCAGTGTCGAAGCCGTGCGTGCGATGGGCAGTGCGCGCGCCACCCTCGCCATCGGCGAGCAGATGCGCGGCGCGGCCATGACCCTCGAAATGGCGACCGGCGTGCCCTACACCCTGCTTGATCGCGTGACCGGCCTCGAAGCAAGCGACCGGCTGTATGCGCTGCTCTCGGAATGGAGCGGACGCCCCATCCCGGCGAATTTCCGTCGCCAACGCAGCCAGCTGGTCGATGCCATGCTCGATGGTCATTTCTTCTTCGGCGGCAAACAGGTCGCGATCGGCGCCGAGCCCGATCTGCTGTGGACCATTGGCAGCTGGATCACGGAAATGGGCGCGGAAATCGCCTGCGCCGTCACCACGCCGGCCCATTCGAGCATTCTTGAAAAACTGCCGACCGCGACCGTCACGGTCGGCGACCTCGAAGATCTCGAAGCCGGCGCGGCGGGCTGCGATCTGCTCATCACCCATTCCCACGGCCGCCAGGCCGCAGAGCGTCTCGGCCTGCCCTTCGTGCGCATGGGTCTGCCGATCTTCGATCGTCTCGGCGCCGCCCATCGCGTCTCGGTGGGTTATCGCGGCACGCGCCACCTCATCTTCGAAGTCGGCAATGTATTCATGGCCCACCAGCACGAAAACCATCCCGCCACCTGGGCGCAGGGTCCGCAACATCATGAAGCCACGCCGCCGCTTCAAGCTCATCGATGACCAAGGAGTCACAGGCATGAAAGTCGCTTTCGCCACACAGGACCTGAAACGGGTCGATGCCCATTTCGGCTGGGCCCGCAATCTCGCCATCCATGAAGTCTCGCCGAGCGGACACCATTTCGTCGAAGCGATTCAGTTCGACGGCGATCTGCAGGAAGACGGCAACGAGGACAAACTCGGCCCCAAGCTCGAGGCCATCAAGGACTGCGCGATTCTCTACGTCGCCGCGATTGGCGGTTCCGGCGCGGCGCGCGTGGTGGCGCACAAAATCCACCCCATCAAGGTTCAGCAGCCCGAACGGATCAGCGAAATCCTCGACAAGCTCAAGGACGTGCTGGCCGGCACGCCGCCGCCCTGGCTGCGCAAGGCGCTGGCCAAGGGCCAGGAACGCACCATCGATTTCGACGAAGAGGAGTTGAGCCATGTCTGAAGCAGCGCAGGTCGCGTCGACCACCATGACCAGCACGCCCTTCATTGCCGAGCTGATCAAGCAGTGGCGCGCCCAGGACACCTATGGCAGTTGGGAGGGCAAGAGCGACAGCGAATTGCTGGCGCCCTATGTGCTCGACAAGGAAAAGCGTCAGGAGATTCCGCTGTTCGGCGATCCCGACCCGGAAACGCTGTGGCGCCTGGAACTGTTCTACAACGCCGTCGGTCTCGCCGTCGAACGCGCCACCGGCACCATGGTCTCGCCGATCATGAAGATGCACCACGAAGGTTTCGGCCGCATGGTGTTGACCGCCGGCCGCCTGGTGGTGGTCAACAAGCATCTGCGTGATGTGCATCGCTTCGGCTTTCCGACTTACGACAAGCTCGCCGCCGAGGGCGCCAAGCTGGTCGATGCCGCGGTCGAGATGATCCGCAAGTTTCCTGAAGTCGCGCAGTACGGCTGAGGCCGGCGCGTACCGGTTCAACTTTTCACGAGTGAACACCATGTCCGACATCGAACAACTGAAGGCCGAAGTGAAACGGCTCAACGCCCAGGCGACCTCGCTCAAGATGGACTTGCACGATTTGTCCGAAGAGCTGCCGCGCGACTGGGAACGCATCCCCGACATCGCCGGGCGCGCCTTCGCCGCCTATCGCGACCTGGCGGCCGCGCGTCAGGCGCTGGCCGCCGCTTCCTGAACCGAAGGACACCGCCATGGATACCAAAGTCTTCACCGTCATCCTGCCCAGCGGTGAGCTGTGGACGCCGCAGTTCGCGCAGAGCATCGATCAGAACAAATGCATAGGCTGCGGACGCTGCTTTCGCGTCTGCGGTCGCGATGTCCTGCAGATGGCCGGCGTCGATGAAGAGGGCGCGTTGATCCCGGTCGAATTCGGCGCCGACGATGACGACGACAGCGAGTACGAGAAGAAAGTCATGACCATCGCCCACCCGGGCAACTGCGTGGGCTGTGAGGCCTGCTCGAAGATCTGCCCCAAGAAGTGCTATACCCACGGTGCCCTGCCGTTGGCGGATGCGCCGGCATGAGTGTCACCGACAGTGTCGAGGAATTTCTCGCCTATTCCATCCGACTGGAGGAGGAAGCGGCACTGCGCTTCGGTCAGCTGGCCGACGCGATGATCTCGGCCGGCAATCGCGAAGTGGGCCGCCTGTTTCGCCGCCTGGCCGATTATTCGCGCATGCATCTGGCCGATGCGCGGGCACGCGCCGGCTTTCGCGCGCTGCCGGATCTCGAGCCCGATGACTTCGAATGGCCGGATATCGAGAGCCCCGAGACCGCCGCGATCTGGGCGGCCGATCCCATGATAGGCCGCGAGCAGGCACTGCAGGTGGCCCTGGCGGCCGAACGCGCCGGCCTCGGCTTCTACAGCGATGTGCTCAACACCACCGAAGACGCCGAGATCCGCGCCTTTGCCGAGGAGTTCTCCAGCGAAGAAGCCGAACACGTGGCGGAGCTTGAGCGCTGGATAGCCTTGCACGAGGCGGGGCAGCCTTTGCCGGCCGGATCCTGAGCGTGCTCGGCCCTCGCCATGGCAGGAGCTTGCTCATTCATGGCTTTTGCACCGCCGGCAGGCGCGCGGCAGGTGTTGCGCACGAATGTGAGTCGCGCCCAGGCTGAAACCTGCGCAAATACACGGCTTTTAACGGGCACGATTTGTGCTGCGATGAATGGGAGCGCGACGCGTTCGTCGCAAGCATGAGCAGGGTGAGAGGTATCCATGAAGTCCAGCGTTCGTAACCGTCTCGAAGGCAAGGTGGTCGAGATCATCCGTGGTGAAGCGATGTCGGAAATCGATGTCAAAACCCGCGCCGGCATTATCTCCGCCGCCATCACCACGCGCTCCCTGACCGAGATGGCCTTGAAGAAAGGCGACAAGGTCACGGTCGGCATGAAGTCGACCGCGGTATTCGTCGAAAAGGACTGAGGCGGCGCCCATGCTTGCGGGCGCGAGCCACGAACAACTCTTGCCCTCCCCGGCGGCCGCGCGCCTGCCGCAGATGGCGGCGCTGCTGCGCTTCGCCCGCGACCCCCGTGATGGCGCCACCCGCGCGCTCGCCGCCGCGCTCGCGCAATTCCATTGTGTCGAGCACAGGCTCACGCCCTTGTGGGGGATGTCGGCCGTGGAATTCGCGGCGCTCATCGAGCACTACCTGCCCGGCGTGGAATCCAGCTTCCCGCTCGCCCCATTCGATGTGCAGGCACCGAATGCCAGCCGCATCGATGCCGATGAGTTCATCGACCTCTTAGTGCTGCTCGACGAGCACCGCGCCGACCGCGAGCCCGCCAGCGCCTGGCTGGCGCGCATCGTCGCGCTGTGCTGCATGGGCGAGAATCATCTGTGGGAGGACATGGGGCTGGCCAATCGTGGCGAGCTCTGCACGCTCATGGCGTCGAGCTTTCCCAGCCTCTGCGCGCTCAACCGCGACAATATGCGCTGGAAGAAATTTCTGTATAAGCAGCTCTGCGAGCGCGAAGATCTGTTTCTGTGCCGCTCGCCGATATGCACGGAGTGTGGCGACTACAAGAACTGTTTTGGGCCGGAGACTTCGGACGAGAGTGCCTGGGTGAGGCGATCGGAGTAGGGCCGGTTATCGCTCGACTCCGACCTTCTGTGGGTCAGACTTCAGTCTGACATTCGGGCCTTTCCCCCCCAATCATCGCCTGCCTGAAATGTCAGACTAAAGTCTGACCCACAATAGATTGCTTCTGCTGCTTTC
>Ga0208492_1001016_pt1 | contig 19991 bp, 15 predicted proteins | sample Subbioar_CSW14AB_FD_184820 | JGI IMG/M metagenome (GOLD analysis project Ga0208492, IMG submission 184820) | Serpentinite rock and fluid subsurface biosphere microbial communities from McLaughlin Reserve, California, USA - CR12Mar_CSW14AB (SPAdes) | ecosystem: Environmental > Terrestrial > Deep... | reverse complement strand
GAAGCCGAAGGCCTTCGACCGTATCATGGCGGTGATGACCAAGCCCGCCACCGCACTCGATATTTTTGACCGCGCCTGCACGCGCTGCGCGCGCCTGGCGGACTTCCTCGCCGAGGTGCGCGCCGACCATCCCGACTATCACGCTCGCCCTGTGCCGCCGTTTGGCGCGCCGGATGCGCGTCTGCTGGTGGTGGGGCTCGCGCCGGGCATGCACGGCGCCAACGCCAGTGGGCGGCCCTTCACGGGCGATCACGCCGGTATTCTGTTGTACGCCACCCTGCATGCATTTGGTTTCGCCAGCGCGCCGGTCTCGACGTCCGCCGATGATGGTCTCGAACTCATCGATTGCCGCATCAACAATGCCGTGAAGTGTCTGCCGCCGGCCAACAAGCCGACGCCGGCGGAAGTGCGGGACTGCAATGCCTTCCTGGCCGCCGACCTCGCGCGGGTGCCGGACGGCGGCGTGGTGATCGCGCTCGGCCAGATTGCCCACGGCGCGGTGCTGCGTGCGCTCGGCTTGCGTGACAAGGACCATCGCTTCGGGCACGCCGCCCGGCACGCCTTGCCGGTGCGCGGCCTGACTTTGCTCGATTCCTATCATTGCAGTCGTTACAACACCCAGACCCGGCGCCTGACCACCCCGATGTTCGAGGCCGTGTTCGCCGAGGCCACGCGTCTGCTCGGTGGCGGCGTATGAACGACGAGGAACGCATCGAGGGCTTGCGTGCCTACGCCCGCGATCTGCCGAACGATGCCGGCGTGTATCGCATGCTGGACGAGCGCGAGCACGTCATCTATGTCGGCAAGGCGCGCAGTCTGCGCAAACGCGTCAGCCAGTATTTCAATCGCCAGGCCAGTCATGCCATCAAGGTGGCGGCGATGGTCGCGCATGTCGCGCGGGTCGAGGTCACGGTCACTGCCAACGAGACCGAGGCACTGATATTAGAGAGCACCCTGATCAAGGAATTGCGGCCGCGCTACAACGTGGTCCTGCGCGACGACAAGAGCTATCCCTATATCTACGCGGATCTCGAACACGAATTTCCGCGCCTGCGTTTCCACCGTGGCGCGCGCACCGGCAAGGGTCGCTACTTCGGGCCATTTCCCAATGCCGGCGCGGTGCGCGAGACCCTGAACCTGCTGCAGAAGCTGTTCCTGATCCGTCAGTGCGAAGACACCTTCTTCAAGAACCGCAGCCGGCCCTGTCTGCAGCATCAGATCAATCGTTGCACGGCGCCCTGCGTCGGCCTGATTGAGCCGCCTGCCTATCAATCCGACGTCGAGCATGCCCTCATGTTTCTCGACGGCCGCGGCGAGGAGGTGGTCAGCCATCTGGTGGCGCAGATGGAGCAGGCCTCGGTCGCACTCAATTTCGAGCACGCGGCGCGACTGAGGGATCAGATCACGAGCTTGAAGCGTGTGCAGCTCGAGCAGAACGTCGAAGGCGAGGAGGGCGAGTTCGACGTCGTGGCGGCGGCGGTCAAAGGCGGTATCGGTTGCGTGCAGGTGTTCTTCATCCGCCACGGCCGCGTGCTCGGCAACAAGGCCTATTTCCCGGCGCATACCCAGGACAGCACCACCGCCGAGGTGCTGGAAGCGTTCCTGCCGCAGTTCTACCTGGCGGCCCACCGTGACCGCGATGTGCCGCGCGAGATCATCGTCAGCGAGACCCTGAGCGACGCGGACTGGCTTGCGCAGGCTTTGAGCGAAGCGCTGGGTCGGCGTATCGGCATACGCGATTCGGTGCGCGGCGAACGCGCCAAGTGGTTGCGCATGGCGCAGGACAACGCCCAGCTTGCCCTTGATCAACGTTTGTCCAGCGAGGCGGATCAGCACCTGCGCATCGCCGCGCTCGCCACCGCGCTGGAACGCGAAGACCCCATCGAGCGCATCGAATGCTTCGACATCAGCCATATGGGCGGCGAAGCGACGGTGGCGTCCTGCGTGGTGTTCGGTGAGAACGGGCCACTGAAGTCCGACTACCGCAAGTTCAACATCAAGGAAGCGCGGGCCGGTGACGACTATGCGGCCATGCACGAAGCGCTCAAGCGTCGTTACAGCCGCTTGAAGCGCGAGGAAAGCGCGCTGCCGGACATCGTTCTCATCGACGGCGGCAAGGGCCAGGTCATGCAGGCGGTCGAGGTGCTGGCGGAGCTGCAGATCGACAGCGTGCAGGTCATAGGCATCGCCAAGGGCACCACGCGCAAGCCGGGCCTCGAGACCCTGCTCCTGCACGACGGCACGGAGGAGCGTCGTCTGCCGCCCGATTCACCGGCCCTGCACCTCTTGCAGCACGTGCGTGACGAGGCCCATCGTTTCGCCATCGCGGCCCATCGGCGCGCCCGTGGCAATGCGCGCAAGGGCTCGCCGCTCGAGCAGGTGGCCGGTATCGGCGCCAAGCGCCGCAAGAGCCTCATGCAGCATTTCGGTGGATTGCAGGGCATCGCGCGGGCCGGCGTTGACGATCTGATACGAATCCCGGGCATCAATCGCGAGCTTGCCCAACGGATTTATGATGTGATGCACGACTGATCATGATGACCCTGCCGAACATCCTCACCCTGCTGCGCATGGCCCTGATTCCGTGCTTCGTGGCGGTGTTCTATCTGCCTTTCCGGCGGGCGCATCTGTTGGCGGCGGGGCTGTTCGCGCTGGCCGCGGCGACCGACTGGCTCGATGGCTACCTCGCACGGCGCTTGAACCAGACTTCCAAGCTCGGCGCCTTTCTCGACCCGGTGGCGGACAAGCTGATGGTGGTGGTGGTGCTGGTGGTGCTGCTCGAGGCGCGTCACAGTCTGTGGCTGGCGGCGCCGGTGGCGGTGATCATCGGCCGCGAAATCGCGGTCTCGGCGTTGCGCGAATGGATGGCCGAAATCGGTGCGCGGCGCAAGGTTGCGGTTTCAATGCTGGGCAAGGTCAAGACCACGCTGCAGATGATCGCGCTGACCGTGATGGTGATTGGCGTCGGCCCCGACATGCCGCCCTACTTGTATGGTGCCGGCATGGCGATGTTGTATGTGGCCACCATCATGACCCTCTGGTCCATGTTCGACTATCTGGCGCTCGCCTGGCCGGACCTGCGGGAATCCTGAATTCGCGCAGTTTCCTTGACAGATCGTTTGCCGAGGCTACAATGGCGCTCCGACCGAGGATGGGGCCAGACAGGCGCCATCCGACCCGCTGTCAGACCCGGGTCCCGACGGTCGCGAAGACGTTCTGACGACGCGGGAATAGCTCAGTTGGTAGAGCACAACCTTGCCAAGGTTGGGGTCGCGAGTTCGAGTCTCGTTTCCCGCTCCAGTTTTCCTGTCAAAGCCCCGCGCTGGCGGGGTTTTGCGTTTTAGCGCCTCGCAGCGTTCGCCGATCGAACGCAGGGCGGGCACCACCGGCTGGGTGGCAGAGTGGTTATGCAGCGGCCTGCAAAGCCGTGTACGCCGGTTCGATTCCGACCCTAGCCTCCATCTCTTCAATGGCTTCATTGTCACGCGCCATGCGTGAGAATGCGTGTTCCCGTGGGGACGACTGCGCTGCTCCGCGTTTAGCGGCGGCGAGCCGTCGTCGAACCCCCCGCGCCGCAGGTCCACGTTCAACATCTTCGATCTCGCGCTCGATTGCTTCGCTGCCTTGGCGACTGCGGCGCGATGACACCGCACTGTCTACTCGAGCGCGAAGAAAGCCGCTATCTGCCGCTCGGCCGCTGCGAGACTGAGTTCGTCATCCTTATGCCGGTTACCGGACGCGTCGCTGCGGCCCCGCCTCGCAGGGCCAGGTTGTCCGATGTGCGTCTCGCACGGCACCGATGCGCCGTCGATCGAAATCCCTTCAACTGATGCACTGCCGTCACGGGGTTTCCCGTCAATCGTCATGACTGCTCGGCCTCGCCGTTCGAATGCTTCAAAGGCGGCCGCTCAGCACAAGCACCAGAAGAATGAGGAGGATGACGCCCACGCCGCCGCTCGGTCCATAGCCCCAGCTGCGACTATGGGGCCAGGTCGGAATGCTGCCAATCAGCATGAGAACGAGCAGCACCAGCAAAATGGTTCCAATACTCATCTTTCGCTCCTCGAGATCAAAGGACAAACAGGCTGCGGGCATTCGCACGACGCCGACGCCCTACGGACGCCGCCAGGACGCGATGTGATGCACCTTGCATGCAAGCCTAGCGATTGCGCCTGCGGTCTTCGGTGCGATGGCGATCATACGACTGGTCGCGCGCGGCGGTTTTTGGTTATAGCCGACTACGCGGGATACCGGCCTCGACAGCGGGCGGTGCGGCCAGCAGCGATCGGGTGATTTCATTACGCCGACGGGGTGGCACTCCCGGGATCCGGGGCGAACGCGGTGCCGCGTTCCGTCATGCTGAGCATCGATACCTTGAGCGCGCTCGCTGTTGCGACGACAGTCGCGTGCACTCATGCGCCATGCCGTCGCAGCATCGTGGTCGTGCGCTCTGCGCCGCGACGACGGAACACGATAAAGCCGAGGCGCCGAATCGCGTCGCATCAATAGCGCTTTCATGTCGCTCAGCGTTCGCACGCTCAAGGATGGTCGTGGCGCGTCATCTGCGCTCCGATGAAGGCGCCGACCATGTCACGGGCCAACAGCACCGACGTGGCGACGGCCTTATCGGCGCGCGTAACGACGTCGTGCCATGGCGATCGGCCGTGACGTGAGGTGCTGCCAAGCTGGCGTGATTGGGTTAATCTGCGCGCCGTGTGACCCAACGCCCCAGTGACGAGCCATCTCGTCCCGCCCGGCGCCACCGCTCACGCCGTTTGCCCTCGCCAGCTCGGGCCCACGGATGGCCCCGTCCTACACGCGGCCAACGCTCTCTGATCCCTGCCCGGGTGGCGGAACTGGTAGACGCAGCGGACTTAAAATCCGCCGACCGCAAGGTCGTGCCGGTTCGATTCCGGCCCCGGGCACCACTCTGGTCCCGGCTGGCACTCAATCGTCTATCCAAGGCCCGAACAGCATGTTGTGAGGTATAGGGCGAGCAGGGACTCCCGGTTTCTGGGAGAGTCAGCGGCTTGGCGACTACTTCGACAATATCCGGGGCTTGAAAGCGGGGTCACTGAAAGCCCTGAAGCAATCGCATAGGGCAAAGCTGCAGTTCCCTGTCGACGCTTCACGCGTTCAAGAGCGGCGTTCCCTTCCGTCACGAAGTCAAAATCAATCATTGCACCGTGGCACGCGTTCGAGGTCTCGCATGGAGTCGCACGGCCAGCCGACAGAGTTGCTGAACGGCGGCACCTGCGTTGCACGGCCTACGGGCGTTCGACGCGATCCGGTTCGCCCCTGCCCCTGGGGGAGAAGATCCTGGCCCACGCGGCAACAAAGGATCACATCAAATTTTACAGCAGTAATTCTGGGGGATATCCGATTCTCTTGAAGCACGTATGTCGCTATCGCGTTGCTTTCAATCGAATTGTGCTCTTGCTGCTCTCTCGAGGCGGGCAAGCCCGCCGCGTCTGCGCCGAATATCAGGTCAATAAACTTTACAGTCCGCTACATTTCCCTATCGAACTGATATCCAGATTCTTTAAATCTCAATGAGTTAGGACATTGTAAAAAATTGGTGCGAAATTCGCATGCTGGCTTGACGTTACGACAAGTAAAAAGGAAGGCGCTTAGTCCCGACGAAAAAAACAGCACAAAAAGTCTGGAGAGTCAGCATGCAAACAGTAATGAATTTCGCGCGAGGAATAGGGTTCGCTACATGCCTGGGTCTGGCATCGAGCGCTTACGCTGTTCCGAGCCTCCAGCTTGGAATCGCCGGCGGCACTTACGACACGAGCAGCGAAACCAGTGTTTCGAACGGTCCCATCTTTGATCTCTATGCGTACCTCAACACGCAGAACGCCAACAGCCCCGCGATCTCAGAAACCTTTTACCTGTCGATGGCCCTGAGCCCGGCGGTGTCGGAAACGAACCCGGCGCCAGATTTCGGAACCTTCACTTACGACATCGGAGGTGGCGCCGTGCTGGTCAACGCGGCGTCTGACATGGTTTTCGGTGTGCCGCCGGTCGACTTGGACAATGGTGCCAGCGACCCCCAGGATCTGCAGACGCATGGCATTTTCCCGACTTATTTCCTGCAGGTCGCGCTGACGTTTTCTGCGACTGATCTTTCCAAGCTTTACGACACCCAGAACGTGGACGATGCGGCGCCTGTCACTCCCGGTGTCGGCGACGACACCATGTTCTTCCACAAGATCTCACTGGATCTCAGCAACCTCACGGGTGGAAAGCAGTTGCATTTCGATCTGTTCACCCAAACCCTCGTCAATTCGCGATGCTCACCGCAGGACATCAATTGCGTCCCGACGCTCGTCGATATCGATGCTGGGGACAATGCGCCTTTCAGTCACGATGCCCAGTCAGGGCCCAGCAGCAGCGGTGGCGGGCCCTCGAGTGGAGAAGTGCCTGAGCCTGGAACGCTAAGCCTGATAGGCGCCGGGATTCTTCTCGGTTCCATGACATGGTTCCGTCGCCGCGCGAGACGCGGCTAGCCGGCGCTGCATAAGCGGCCAACTGGCGAAGCACGATGAAGCGACAGGCCTCGGGGTTTTCCCGGGGCCTTTTTATTGGCACGCTCATGGTCCGTCCTCGGCCGAAACAACAAGGTTGTTTATCGCGCCGCGGAGCAAGTGCAGGCCGGCCCGCTGATCCCGATGAGTGACGCACAGGGCGTCTGCCGCCCCCCATCGACACGCCACCGGATTGTGCTACCCACTGCATGGATTCCATGAGCGGTGTCATCGGCGTGCGGCAGAGAATGGAGACCGCAGCTTCGCGAAGCTGACGTGTCGGCGAACGCGTTGAGGGCGGGGCCGATATCGAGAGTCGGGCTTGGCCGTGTGTCTATTGAGAACGCAAAGAACGGCTCCGCGCAGCGCGCGAAGCCGTCCTTGCGGCGGCTGCTACTGCCGGATGACGCTGACCGACGTGCTGGCAAGGTTGCCGGCAACGTCAATCGCGACGGCACTGACCGTGTGGCTGCTACCGCTCGCCAGCTTCCGCGTGTTCCAACTGCAGGACACGGTCGCCGTGCCCGAGCACAACAGTCTGCCGTCGCCATAGACGGCGATGGATTTCATGCCGACATTGTCTTTACCGCTTGCGGCAATCGAAAGGCTGGTGCCGATTTTCTGGCCGGCGATCGGCTTGGACAGCGTGACCGTGGGTGCCAGTGTGTCGGCCGCCGCATTCCTCACTGAAACCGACAAGGCGGCGGAGGTCGCAGCGTTCCCGGCGTTGTCGGTGGCACGTGCGGTGAGAGAGTATGCGCCGTCGGTGACGGTGGTCGAGTTCCAGGAAAAACTGAAGACGTTGTTGCTGCCCACGGTCGAAGTGGCGACCTGCATGCCGTTCACCAGCAGTGCAACGGATTTCACACCTGAGACGTCCACAGCCTTGATCTGAACACCGACTGTGCCCGCCAGCGTCACGCCCGCCGTGGGTGAGACAACGCTCACCGCGGGTGCAGTGGTATCGAGCGGCTGATAAGTGACGGCCTTCTGCGCGGCAGCCAGTTGGTCGACACGTCCATAGCCGAAATTCCTGTCCCAGCCAGCGGTGCCGAGATCAACCGCGGTGCTGGAAATCACCGACAACACATCGGTCGGCGCAAGCAACGGGTTCGCGGCCATCACCACCGCTGCAACGCCGGCGACGTTGGGTGTGGAAAAGGAGGTGCCTTGCACCAGGCTGTAGGTGCCACTGCGGTTCGTCGTGTAGATCGAAGTGCCTGGGGCGGCGATGTCGATGAAATTGCCGAAACTCGAGAAGCTGGCCTTGGCATCCGTGGCGTCGGTGGCCGCGGCGGTATAGAGATAGGGGCTGTTGCTGTAGCCGTAGTCGATGTTGTCATTGCCCGCAGCAACCACCACCACGCCGTTCCTGCTCATCATATAGCTGGCCGCGCTGGCCACGGTCGCACTGCCGGCCGCGCCGTCATAACTCAGATTGGCGACACGTGCGCCATGATCGGCGGCCCACAGGATGCCGCTCGCCATGTCACTGAAGCTTGCGTAACCGTCGGTGCGATCGGTGATGCGGATGGGCATGACCTGTGAGCCCGGCGCAACCGATGCACCGCCCGTGGCGTTGTTGGTGACCTCGGTCACGACGCCCGCGACCCAGGTGCCATGGCCCTGGATATCCGAGGTGTCGGAGGCGTTCAGAGTGCCCGCAGTCACATTGCGTCCCACCACGATTTTGCCCAGAAGATCGGGATGATTCGGATAGACGCCGGTGTCGAGCACGGCCACCGTCACGCCGGTGCCCACGGCAATATCCCATGCCGAAGGTGATTGCATCTTGGAAAGATGCCACTGACGAGACAGTGCGGGATCGTTGACCGTCATGCTGGGTTTGACGTAGCGATTCAATTCGGCGAATGCGATGTTCGGATTGTGCGCGAGTGCATCGACCAGCGCTTGTTCCTTGCCTTCTTGAACCTTTACGAGCGCGACTCCCAGTTTGGGCAGGCGCGAGAGCGCATGGCCTTTGGAGCGTGAAAGAATCTGCGCGAACTTTGCGTCGCTGAGTCCAGGTGCGGGTCTTACCAGAATCTGGCCTGCGACGAATTGCGGAGGCGCTGCCTGCACACTGGGTGCGATGAACAGGACTGAAGCACAAGCCGCGGTCCATCGCGATAGGTTGCAGATAGCGAATTTCATGATACCCCCGATGGTGAATTGTCACGGCATGTAACGGCGCGACCCTGTCTATCTGCAGGCCAGGTTCACGCTCACGTACCGATATGCGATGGGGTTGGCAATGTACTTGCCAGGGTTGGTGGGGTTTCGGACCTGGGTCACATTCGCGCATGCGTCGCGCTGAAATTCGCCCGCCAGATTCGATGAATCAGCGCGTCAACGCATACGGTGAATCAATAGATGCCGGGAATAAAACGATAGCGCACCACGTCACAATATCGGTCGTATTCGTCGTCGACCGAACGGAGATGATCCTCTTCCGTAAGCGCGCGCAGGACATAGATCGCGGCCCAGCCTGCGGAAGAGCCGAAGATCAGAAATGCCGCCCACCAGGACTGTGTGCAGGCCACGGACAGCGCAGGAAGCGTCGCCAGCCACCACGCCAGATTCTTGGTCACATAGGCGGGATGTCTCACGTAGCGATAAGGGCCGCTGGCGACGATGCCACGATGAGTCAGGTTGCTTGCCTTCCATTTCAGCGCGACGGACGCAGAGGCGTACACGGCCATAAGCGCCAATATCATGCCATTGATCAGCAGATGCACAGACGGATTGGAAAACTGCGGAAAATCGTTGACGTTGCCACCGAGAATCTTGACGGTGATGCCGTTGAAGGGAGGATAGCAGGCGATAGCTGCAACCCAACCGACGAGTGTCGCGTCGACAGAACGTATCTCGTTACGCAGCGATGGATGTTCGACCAGATAGCCGAATGTGAAAAGCCCGACATCCACCAGCAGAATGAGTTGAAAGAGGAACGTGAATCCATGGGAGTTGAAGGCGTAGAACAATGCCTCAGCCGATGTCGGCGCGTAACGGACGAGCGCAATACCATTGTTGAGTACGCTGCCGACAGCGCCATACAGTGACAGCAGCATCAGCGGCGCGAAAAACATCTTCAGCAAAGTGATGAGCAATCCCAGCCGCTCGTCGTGAGGCAGGACGATTCGCGTAAAGGCGAGAGGGGCCTGTAAGAGCCGTCGCAGTGCACGCAGCGCCAGCAGCGCGCGGGAGGGTTGTGCGTCCGCGAACCAGCGTGCATGGGCGAGAAGAAGGACTACGTACAGCCCATACACCCAGACGAGAAACTGATCGGCCGAAAACGGCAGGGCGCTATGCGTCGTTCCGCGCAGGCGGAGGGTGTGGGGTGAATATCGATAGACAAGAAAGGCAATGGTCGTGAATGCCAGAGAAGCCAACAGGCTGCGCGCGCGCAACCAGCCAAGATCTTGCTGCCCGTCTTCGTACGACACCGATACTTCCCGCATGGTCCGTCGCTCCTCGTCCGGCCACACCGACGGACTTCAGGATTGCCCGCGTGCCGGGTCAATGTGCACGTGACGGGCCATCATCCGCCTGCCTTCAATTGGCGGCGTAAAGTTTCAGCGGCAGCGCGATCGCTGAACATCCTGTCGTTCGAGAGCACGCCGTCAAGTACGGCGATCGCCTCATCCTTGCGGTCGTTGGCGGCCAGGGCTGCCGCATAATGATAGTGGATGAGGGCATCGGTGGGCGCCGCTTCGCTCGCCTTGCGCAGGTGCTGGAGGGCATCCTGCGCTGAGCCGGTTTTCAATAGTATCCAGCCCAGGGTATCGAGGAACTGCGGCGTTTCGGGCGCCGCACGATGTGCGCGCTCGGCCAGGCTTTGAGCTCGTGCATCGCCACGCTGGAATAGTGCATAGGCGAGATTGTTCAGCGCCACCGGGTTCTCGGCATCGAGTTTGAGCGCGGCTTCGTAGCCGGCAATCGCCGCATCGGCGCTGCCCTGGGCGTCGTCCATGCTGGCCAGCGCGAGCAGAACCGTCACATCCTGGGGATGAGTCTTGAGCCACGCCACATAGGTCGCCCGCGCCGCGCCCGCATCCCCGGCGGCGAACTGGGTGTCAGCCTTGGTCAGGGTGCCGCGCGCATCCTGAGGATAGAGGCGCTCGAATTCCTTGATGTATGCGAGCGCGGCGTAGAAGTTGCCTGAAGTGCGCTCGATTTTTGTTGCCAGCAGCAATGCCTGTCCGTCGGTCGGCGTCTTGCTCAGGGCCGCCATCACGAGGTCCCGCGCCGCAGGCCATTGCTCGGCCGCGACCAAGGCCTGCAACCACTGCTGACGCACGGAATTGAAGGTCGGAAAACGTTTGGCCAGTCCGGGATAAGTTGCGAGCGCCTCATCACGCCTGCCAGTCTGGGTCAGCAGTTCCGCCAGCGCCAATCCGAAGCGGGGATCCGTGGTGGTATCCCGATCCGCTTCCTTCAACAGTCGTTCGGCCTCGGCGGGTTTGCCGTTGCGTGCCAATTGCTGCGCCAACGCTGCGCGCGGTTCATAGGCAGTCGGTTGTGCACTGACGGCCTCGGCCAGAATGCCGGAGGCATGCGCATGGTCGCCGGCCGCACTCGCGATGCTTGCCAACTGCATGTAGGCCGGCAGAAACCGCGAATTTGCGTCAATGGCCGCGCGGTAATGCTGACGCGCTGCGTCCAGGTTGCTGGCGGCGAGATCCAGTTCGCCAAGGTTGAACAGCGCCGGCGCGTAACTCTGATCGACGGCCAGAGCAGCCTCATAGGCCTGCCGCGCGCCGTCCGGGTTGCCTGCCGCACGCAGCGCGAGCCCCTGCAGGTTCTGTTTCAATGCGGTATTGCCCGGCTTCTCCAGCAATGAGCGCGTGAGTTCCTGGGCGTTGGCTTTGTCGTTGGCCTTGAGATAGGCATAGACGAGCAGCACTTGCGTCTGCAAGGAATCGCTGGCGCCGCTCGCTTCCCGTAATTCTGCGATCGCTTCCTTGGTCTTGCCGCTGCCGAGGCGGACGGCCATGTCACGCAGATCGCGGGCTGGCGCATCGGGTTCGAGTGCGCGTACACGTTCGGCTGCGCGCTTGGCGCCCGCAACATCGCCGGCACCGCGCCGCGCATCGGCCAGCAAGGTCCAGAACTCGTAATCCTTTTCCGCAATGGGAACGTGCCGTGACAGCGTGATCACCGCCCGCCCTGGCGCATTGAGCGCGAGTTGCACGCGCGCCAGTCGCTTTGCGCTGGGGAAGTGGCTGCCACCATTGACTTCATTGAGACGCACGAGTTGTTCTTCGGCTTGCGCGAGTTCGCCACGCTGCTCGTAGATGTCTGCCAGGGCCAGCAGGGCCTGCGGATGCGGTACGGTCTGCACGACCTTGACGAAGTCCTCGCTCGCCTGCTCGTAGTTGCCGTTCAAATATGCGACCAGCCCTCGCAGGTAGGCGGTCAGCGGCGTCTCGCCATACTTCGTTACGGCGGCCTTGGCGATGGGCTCCGCTTCCGCGACACGCCCCTGTCGTGTCAACACGTCGATCAGACCGGCGGTAGCGCGGAGGTTGCGCGGCTGGATGGCGAGGGCCTGACGAAAATCGGCTTCAGCCCCGACCAGTTCTTCGCGCCCGTCGCGCAACTCGCCCCGCCGGACCAGCGCGGTGGAATTCCCGGGATCCAGCGCGAGCGCCTCGTCGAGCTTCGCCTGGGTGGTCGCCGCGTCGTTCTCCAGCGCGGCAAGCTTGGCCTGGGCTACCAGCACATCGACCTGATCGGACGCGCGCATCGGACGCGCTGAGTCGAGAACGAGTTTGGCGCCGATGCGGTCACCCCGCCCCAGTAGCGCTTCCGCTTCCAGCGCCGCGAGCTGCGCGCTTTGCCGCGCTTTCTGTTTGGCCATCGCAATCTGCTTGAGCGCGCGATCGAATTCGCCCTTTGCAACCATCACCTTGATCATTGCGATATGGGTGCTGAGAACATCTCTACCCAGTTCAACGGCTTTATCGATCTCCATCTGGGCGAGATCGAACTGCTCGGTCTTGATATAGAGAATGCCGAGTTGTTCGCGGGTGGCGCCATTGCGGCCGTTGAGTGCGAGCGCGCTGCGGTAATAGATGATCGCATCGCCCGGCTTGCCGGCGGCAACTGCGGACTCGGCCTGTTGCACGTAATACTGTTCGTCGGGCGCCGTGGCCTTCCTGTGATGCTGGAATGCGAAAGCGACAACTCCTGCCACCGCACACAGCAGCAGCCCGAGCCCGACCATCATTGGCCAGCGGCTGGGTGCCTTGGGAAAATCTTCGTAGAGCGGTATGAGCTCTTTGAGCGGAGCGTTGGGATCCGGAAGCTTGCTGGCCATGATATTTGAAGGTGCTTTGCGAGAGCCGGGATCTCAGGCGGACATGACGATCGGCATGATTACAGGAGCGGGGGCAAGCAACGAATACTCTTCAGCGGGGGGCACAAAATGCGTCGCCGACAACAGTTCAGCAGATGCATCGGACTCTCGATGAACAGCGCGTTGGTGCCTGAGGATTGAACTTCGCCTCTCGGCGCCGAGGCGCGGGAGGCGAAGTTCAGTGTACGCATCAAACGCGGGCTCGTGCCTTGCGACGGCGCGCGTAGGACAAGGCGCTGATCAGCAGGGCGCTGCCCATAAGGCTGATCGTCGCCGGCTCAGGTACTTCACCGCTGCTCGGATCACCGCCGCACTCTCCGTCGACCGTGCAGTTGCGCTCTTCCAGGTTGGTGCCCCATTGAAAGGACACATTCGTGATGTCGCTGGCGGCGTAAGTCTTGCCGGCGGTCAGGCCTGACAGGTTGAAGACGGCGGAGTTCTTGATCAAGCCGCCGGACCCCGTAACGCCAGTGTTGCCGGTGGCGGAACTGTCACCGGCAGAGAGCAGGCCGTACTGCAGACCATCGGGACTCGTTGGCGATTGCAGATCAGCTCCCGGGAACCGGTCGCCTGGCCCAAACAATCCGAGACCGGAAGACGAGATGCCTTCATCAGCGCCGTGGGGCGCGCCGGACAAACCGTCCTTGTAGGCCCACTCGCCGCCCACGACGCCACCCGCGGGCTGGCCGTCGTTGTCGTAATACACGGTTGAGCCAGTATTGAGCAGGGCCGACACGCGGCTTAGCGTCGGATCCCCGGCAAGTGAAAAGAATACTGCGGTCAGCACGTCGGTCGGTACCAGGACATCGCCGGTCCAGGTATTTGTCAGCGTAACGAACAGGTTGGTCCCATCCTGGGCGAATTTGACGTTCGCTGCCCGGGTAGCCGAGGTGTAGGTGCCATCGTAGAAAGTGACCGGCGCGGCGAAGGCCGTCGTGGTGGTGAGCAGGCCCGCGGCCAGTGTATTGAGCAGGAGCGTGGTAGCGCGTTTTTTCATGGTGATAGCCCTCGGTTTCCCTGGTTCCAGGTGTCATTAGTATTTGCGGAAGAGCACTTCACCGGGCGGGGCAGACCGTACAGGCTGACCACGGGGGCAACCTGTCGTGCTGTGCCAGGGGAGTGAGTTTGCCGACCCTGGCACCGCATTCGTCCGGCATTCGGGTGAGCAAATTCTGCGCCAATCCAAAAAAAAAATTTTATAAAAAACCACGCGTTATGTTGTTTCCGTCATGGATCCGCAAGCACTTTGTGGAATTTTGTAAAGTTGCTGGACACCCAAAAAGGGGCAAACAGCAAGGATCGGAACGGTAGATCCGAAATGCGACAGGATTAACTATTTGATTGATTGATCATTTGAATAAGCCGTCTCAACGGGGAGCGGCGTAGGAGGTGTCCGGCAGCTGTGTAAGATTTCTTGACGTTCGGCAGCAACCGCCGGTCGACGAAGGCCGGAACCGATCCCAGCCCCCGGCAGCCAATCGATTCAGTCCGAAACCGCATCCGCGCGCTGGCCAAGGAATTCAACGGTGGTGCACAGCGCGTCGAGACCGCCGGGCTTTGCCGAAAATCGCATCCACTCCCGCGTGCTGAAACTCGCGCAAGATCGCCCCGTTCGTGGAGCCGGAGAAACCGAAGACCTTGGTGCGCGGAAAGCGCAGTTTGAGTTCCCGTACCGTGGCCAGACTGTCGCCGCCGCGCAGCCTGATGTCGGCAATGACGAAATCCACCGTGTCCGCGATCAGGTAGGCCAGCGCCTGCTTCCCCTCGTCGACCTCTCGACTGATGACGATGTCCGGAACGTCGCGCAGACATTCGACGACCAGTATGCGCATCGTCTCGGAGTCCTCGAGCACCGCGAGCTTCAGCATGGCAGCCTGATCATTTGACAGGTTTGACTTGACCGCATTTCTGACCGGGGTCGCAATTGCGGGATTGATTCTGGCTCTGGGCGCCACCATTGTTGAAAGCAATCGAGGATGCGATGTCGTTTACACTTCGCCGGCCGCGGCGCCGTTATAGTCCTCGCGGTGACGTCTTATGGGGGACGGCAGGCCCGTCGTGCAGCGACTGAACATGCCGAAGCGCTTGTACATGGGATGTGGAACAGGAGGTTTGAAGCCAATGAAATTGTGTTCCATGCCGGCGCAGCCCTTTGCACCGGACGTCCTCGAGCAATTGGTGCGTGCGATTTCCCGGCTGTCCCAGGCACGCACGCTCGATGAAGTGGTGGCGATCGTGCGGGCCGCGGGTCGTGGTCTGCTGGGCGCGGACGGCGCGACTTTCATCTTGCGGGATGGCGACCTCTGTCATTACGTCGACGAAGACGCGATCGCACCGCTCTGGAAAGGGCAGCGCTTCGCCATGCAACAGTGCATCAGCGGCTGGGTCATGCTCAATGGCAAAGCGGCGACGGTTCCCGACATTCGCAAGGACCATCGCATTCCCATCGCCGCCTATCGTCCGACCTTCGTCAAAAGTCTGGCCATGGTGCCGATTCGCAAGACCGCGCCCATCGGAGCGATTGGTGCCTATTGGGCCAGTCTGCATGTCGCCAGCGAAGCGCAGATGAGGATGTTGCAGATTCTGGCGGACAGCGTCTCGGTGGCCATGGAAAACGTGGAACTGCTCAGTTCTCTCGAGCGACGGGTCTGCGAACGCACCCGTGACCTTGAAATCGCCAATCAGGATTTGTCGGCGTTCGCTATCAGCCTGACCCACGATCTGCGTGGCGAACTCATGAAAATCGACGGCTGGTCGCGTCTTTTGGAGCGTCGCCAAGCCGGCCAGCGGACAACACCGGTGGTGGACGAGGGGCTGACCGCGATCCGCGACAGCGTACGGGCGATAGGTCAGCAGATTGACTCGACATTGAGCCTCTACAATCTGACGCAACGTGACATCACGCGCGCGGCGGTCAATCTGAGCGAAGTGGCACAGGATGTGGTGGCAAACCTGCGCGCGCGTCCCGGGGCTGAGCGACGCGTTGAATGGCTGATTGCCGAGCAGATCGTCGCGACCGGCGATCACGCACTATTGCGGGTGCTGGTCGAGAATCTGCTGACCAATGCCTGGAAATACAGTGCGCGTCGCGACCCCGCGCGAGTCCATTTCGATTGCGCCAGGACTGCCGACGGCGAGTGCGTGTTCTTCGTCAAGGACAACGGCGCGGGCTTCGACGCCGCGCGCGCGAGCGATTTATTCAAGCCGTTCAGCCGTCTGCATAGTCCCGAACATTTTGAGGGGCACGGCATTGGCCTGGCGTCGGCGCATAGAATCGTACGCAAGCACGGCGGCCGAATCTGGGCCGAAGGTGAGCCGGACCGCGGCGCGACTTTCTCTTTCACCTTGCCGGACTGAGACGCACAGCGGCCTCTCAGCACGGCTCGAGTCGGCATGGCGATACTCAGTAGCGAGTTCTCGGACTTGTTGTGGAGCTACGACGTCGAGGATCTGGACAAGTATGCAAGCGCCGTCTACGGCCTGTCCGTCGACTGGCGCCTGTGCTATTTCAATGTGCTGAGCGCTGCCTGGCCCAAGGCCGCGTCTGGAGCCACGAATACGAATGTTCGAGCGCCGATGTCTATCGACGTTTCCATATGACGCTCTACCCGCGGTCAATATCGCGTCGCGGCTCAAGGACCGGGCCCGTACCGGGGAAATACTGGTAACCGAACCGGTGACTCGAAAGCTGGGCGATGCGCGCCTCGATTTCGAGGTCGTCAAAGTGCCGGTGATGTTGTTGAAGGGCAAGCGCGAACCCATCGACGCCTACAGCATCGTCGTCACGCCGCGCCGCGAACTCTGAGCGGTCGGCACAGGGCGCGGCCGATGACGAGCGCCGCGAGCGCGTCGCTGTCTACTTCAAACAAGCGTGTCGGCGCGTGCGATTTCCAGCGGCTGTCGCGTGGTCCTTGCGCCCATGCCGGGGCGGTATGGCCACGCTGGTCATTTTTGCTCGACAGCCGCTAAAGTTGTGGCAGCGGTGGTTGCGCATCGCCGGTGATCATGGCTGCGGACCGCGGGCAGGACACGACGGGCTGACGCTCGAACGATGAATTCCGCCGCAGGGCGATCAGGGGGAAGAATGGATAACCACGAGGTGTTGGTCGGTCTGTGCCGCGATTTGTTTGCGCGTGGTCTCGGCGAGATGCTGATGCTGCGCCAAAAGGGCCCGCTGGTGATGTTGGGCAATCTGGTGATGGACAAGGGCGCGCTGACCTTCAAGGACCGCGGCTTGCTGCGCGGCATCGAACCGGCGCAGGTGGCGACCTGCTGGGACATCGGCATCACGGGGGCGATCTGCGATCTGCGCGGCAAGGATTGGGACAGCCTGTCCTATCTCGGACCGGATCTCTGTCATATCCCGGTCAGTCTCAGCACCACCCGTCACCGTCTGCTGCGCAGTGTCGTGAACGTGGCCGGTGAAGACATGCTCACTTTTCACGGTAGTGCCTATCGCGGTTTCAAGATTCTTCTCGACGCGCACATGCTGCCCGTGGTCCTGCCGCTGGTCATCGAAACCCGTGAAGGCAATCCCGGCCTCGCGGTAACGGATTTCCGTTATGCCTCGGTGGCCCTGGAAACGGTGCTGGCGGTCAACGACGCGGTGCGCGCGTCGGTCGAGCGGCAGGTGAGTCTGACGGTCGAGGATTTCGAGGTCAGTGCCGAGGAGTTCGGGTCCCTGTTCAGTGGCTATCTCAAAGAGCCGTGAGGGCGCGAGCGAACCTCAAGCAGGGGCATTTGATCGCGCCCAACAAACAATTCTGAACACGGATAGCGTGTTAAACGGAATTTGTGATAAGTTCGACAAGGAAGTTCTCGTTAATATATAAAAAACATGAAAAAGCAGAGCGGTGGCGGCGTGCGATCAGCACGGACCGGCATGCCTCCCCGGATTGCCGCCGCAAAGCTGTCGGGTGGTCGCGCGATGCCCAAATTGCGTGCGGTGGGCGAACTGAGGGTGCTGCTGCTCGAACCGGACGCCCGCGCTGTCAGCGCGTTGCGCCGCCAGGTGCGCCATCTGCCCGGCGCCATGACCGTCAGTTTCCAGGTCGCCGCCAAGCTGTCCGTCGCCTTGACCCATCTGAGCGGACACAAATTCGATGCGGTGATGGTGTCGCTGCATTTCGGCGATGTCGACTTTCTCGACGCGGTGCGCGACGTGCATGCGGTGGATGCGGCGCTGCCGATTATCGTGCTGACCCCGGCGGCCGACGAGCCGGCGGTCGCGGCGGCCCTGTCCCTCGGCGCGGACGACTACCTGGAAGCCGGCCTTGAAGACGGCGCGCTGCTGCTCAAGACGCTGCGTTACGCCATCGAGCGCAAACACACCTCGCGCCATCTCGCCTTTCTCTCCCAGTTCGACAAGCTGACCGGGCTCGCCAATCGCGAGCTGTTTCGCGACTGCGTGCAACAAGCGGTGCGGCGTGCCGGCCATTCCATGCGCCTGGTCGCGGTTATTTCCCTCGACGTAGACCGCTTCAAGTCCATCAACGAAAGCTACGGCCACGGGGCCGGCGATGAATTGCTGGTGACGGTGGCCTATCGACTCAGCGCCAGTGTGCGCAAGGGCGACACGATTGCCCGCACCGGCAGCGACGAGTTCGCCATCCTGCTCGAGAACCTGCATGACCAGCGCGAAGTCGAGCCGTTGTGCCAGAAGATTCTGAACGGACTGTCCGAGCCCATCTTCGTGCGTGGCGAGGAGATTTCGGTCACCGCCAGCATCGGTGTGAGTTTCTGTCCCGGCGACGCCGCCGACGTCGCGGAACTGCTGCGTAAGGCGGACAACGCCATGAACCGCGCCAAGAAGGAGGGGCGCGGCCGCTTCTGCGTGTTCACGCCCGCCCTGCAGGCGGCCTCGGACGAGAACATGCAGATGGAAGCGGCGTTGCGACGCGCGGTGGCCGACGATGCCTTGTTCCTCTGTTACCAGCCCAAGCTGAGCCTGCAGACCGGGCAGGTGGTCGGCGCCGAAGCCCTGCTGCGCTGGCGTCATCCACGTCTGGGGGTGGTGATGCCGGGGCGCTTCGTGCCACTGGCAGAGGATTCCGGCCTGATCATTCCGATCGGGGAATGGGTGTTGCGGCGTGCATGTCAGGACCTGCGCCGCTGGCGTGAAATGGGATTCGAGGATTTGACGGTCGCCGTCAATCTCTCCACCCAGCAGTTCCGCCACGGCAATCTCGGCAAGATGGTGGAAAAGGTACTCGAAGAGACCGGTGCCGATCCCAACCAACTGGTGCTCGAGATCACCGAAAGTCTGCTGCTTGATGATGACGACAGCAGTCGCGCGCAGCTCGATGCCCTCAAGGGCATGGGCATTGCGGTCTATCTCGATGACTTCGGTACTGGCTATTCATCATTGTCCTATCTCAAGCGTTTCCGTATCGACGGCCTCAAGATTGATCGCAGCTTCGTTCACGATTTGCCCGGAAATCCGGACGAGGAAGCGATCACGCGGGCCATCATTGCGCTCGGACGAGCACTCCGTTTAGGGGTGATTGCGGAAGGGGTGGAAAGCCGCGCCCAGCTCGACCTGCTGGTGCGCGAAGGCTGCGATTCGGTGCAGGGCTATCTGTTCAGTCGGCCGCTGCCCTTCGACGAATTCGTCGCCGGTCTACCCGGCGGTTTTGCCGGCGACGAACTGGCCGCTGTCACCAGCAATCGCCACCTGCAGTAGCAAAGCCGCGCGAGGCCGTCGTCTGTCTGTTGCGTTTTTGCCGCAATGGCGCGTGGGATCTGTCTGATTTTACGCGCAAAACCTTGCAATGCCCGCTCGAATCGGGGATCATCCGCGTATTAATAAAACAACGAGGATCGGATCCGCAGCCGCGGAACCAATCTCGACGAGAACGCGTTTGAAGGTTATCTGGCCCGGACGACCCGCGTTGAAACAGCGGTAAGAGAGACAGCACCCACTGGGCAAATCTTCCACGGACAAAGGTCACGACGATCACGCGAAAAGCGGCGCGATACTTGCGCCAGGTCAGAAGTTTTCGCACCAAGTCCTGGAATGTTTGAAGTTTTGGGCTGTCCGTAGGTGACAAGCGCAGGCCTGCATGTTCGAATGTTGCAATACAACATCGACGTCACGGCTC
>Ga0208492_1001015_pt1 | contig 19995 bp, 14 predicted proteins | sample Subbioar_CSW14AB_FD_184820 | JGI IMG/M metagenome (GOLD analysis project Ga0208492, IMG submission 184820) | Serpentinite rock and fluid subsurface biosphere microbial communities from McLaughlin Reserve, California, USA - CR12Mar_CSW14AB (SPAdes) | ecosystem: Environmental > Terrestrial > Deep... | reverse complement strand
CGCAGCTCGATCCGCTGCGCCTGGACGAGCTCGTGGTCGAGTTCGGACGGGAGCTGAGCTTCGATCGTGCACGAAAGATGCTCACCGAGATCCGTCGGCTCTGGGCGCACCGCGACCTGCTGGCTGCCCCGATGAGGATGCCGGACGAGATGCCCTGGAACGGCGACCGGGCGTTCGATCTGCTCGCGCCACCGCGGTCGACAGCAGGTAGCAGGACGCCACGGATCAGCGACGCCACACTAGTTCCGCTCATCGCGTGGGCGGGACGATTCGTCGAGGACTACGGCGATGACATCGTCGCGGCGTTCCGCCTCTACCGTGAGCTGATCGTCCGCGAGTACCGGCATCGCCCGGCAAACGGTGAACCGACGCAGATGCTGTCGCATGCGGAGGGTCGCGCCAACATCGTCGGCGCGCTCGAATCGCTGCGGGATACCGGCGTCGGATTACCTGGTCGGGTCGCCGCCGATGGCTCGCGATCGGTGAACTGGTCCCACATCGGACGCCTCGCACGCGTCAGTGATACCCGGGTCCGTTCGGCGCGTTCGCTCGTCGAAGGATTCGGGCTTCCGATCGACGACGACTCCTACCTGCCGATCCGCTGCACCGGACTGCTCGACGGCGAGCCCTGGCGTGACAAGCCGATCGCGTGGGCCGACGCCCCGCGCTTCGCGACCTGGCTGCAGACCGCCTGCTTCCTCGTCATCGGCTACCTGTCCGGAATGCGGGCCGGCGAAGTACTCAGTCTGGAGCGCGGATGCCTCGACTTCGACACCCAGAGCAACATCTGGACGGTCCAGGGACGGCGGTGGAAAGGCGTCCGGGACAGCACCGGCAGCAAGGAACCCGAGGGGCGCATCCGCGAGAACCCATGGGTCGTGCACCCGACCGCCGCCCGTGCCGTGCAGATCCTGGAGCAGCTCAACGACCACCAGCTCCTGTTCCCGATCCACGTGAGACCCCAGGCACTGCGCGGCATCACGCCGCAGTCGAACCTCCGCGACGGCGAGGCGCGCACCACCAGCCAGATGGGGACGGACATCCTCGATTTCACTCGCTGGGTGAACGAGTACGCAAAAGCGAAGGGCAGGGCAGACCTGATCCCGGATGACCCGCATGGACGTGTGAACGCGCGTCGACTGCGTCGGACTCTCGCCTGGCACATCGTCCGCCGACCCCGCGGACTCGTCGCGGCGGCCATTCAGTACGGACATATCGCCACGCTCATCACCCAGGGGTACGGAGGAAACTACGCTTCCGGCTTCCCGGACGAACTCGCGTTCGAGCGCTGGCTCGAGAGATACGAGCACCTCAGTGAGATCGATAGCTATCGCATCGGAGGTGGCCGCATCAGCGGTCCGGCCGCCTCGGGACTTGCCGATCGTGCTGCGGCGACCACCGCCCGATTCGCGGGACGCCCTGTGCCGACCCATCGGCAGGCGCGCACACTGCTGAACAACCCGAACCTGCAGGTCTATCCCGGCGAGGGCATGCACTGCGTCTACAACGCCGAGACAGCCCTATGCGCACGCGACAGCGCGGAGCCGATCCTCGGGAACTGCCGGTCCGCATGCCGCAACATCGCTCGCACCGACGGCGACATCGGGCGGCTCAAGCAGATCTCCGCCCAGCTCCAGGACGACCGGCTCGCGCCCCCTATCCGTCACCAACGGGCTCAAGCTCTCGTCGCCCGAATGGACACCACGATCGCCGAACACGAGAGGACCCCCGGCGTTGACGAACGCAGATGAGACCCGTACAGCCCTCCAGCGCGCCGCCGACGACCTCCTGGAGGGCCGCGTTCCGGGCCCGCTCACCGGTGTGCGGCTCGTGGAGGTCGCCGGCGTCAAGCGTCATCGGTTAACCCACGACAACCCTGATGTCAACGCGGAGTTCCAGCGGCGGGCGCGCGAGCTCAATCGAACGAAGCCGGAGGTCGATCGCCTTCGGAGCGAACTTGATTCGGAGCGTGCTCGCCGACGTCGAGCGAGCGCCGAGGCCGACGAGCTCCGTGCCAGGCTGACCGCCTATGCAAGCGCGTTGCTCCTTGTCACCGAGGACAGGGACCGATTGCTGCGACTACTGGGGGCGAAGAGAAATCTGACGGCTCTCGATCCGGCGACGGATTGACCGATGGCTGCCTGAATGCGAGGAGGGGCCGCGCGGTGCGACCCCTCCTCGAGGTTCACAGCAGCGCTACGCAGCAGCGACGCTGCTGCAACCTGGGTTCCTCAGTCGGCCGCGGAGCCGCGCACGACGCAGGACCGGTTGTTCTCCCAGCCCCATCCGTCGCCGTCGGGGTCGGAGGAGGCGCTGGCGCAGTAGGGGTATCCGTTCGGTGCGGTGCCGCCGGTGCTGCCGCTGCCGGTGTCAGCCGCGGAGCCGCGCACGACGCACGACTGGTTGTTCTCCCAGCCCCATCCGTCGCCGTCGGGGTCGGAGGAGGCGCTGGCGCAGTAGGGGTATCCGTTCGGCGCGGTGCCGCCGCCCGTGCCGGGGTCGGTGGAGCCGTCGTAGACCGATGCGACCTGCGGCGCACGTGCCTTGAGGCCATTCGCACCGTTGATGAAGCGGTTGCCCCATCCGGTCAGCGAGCTCGCGGAGAAGTCGTTGACCATATCGAGGTACTCCACGCCGCTCCCGTTGCCCGACCAGGACCAGCCCAGTACGCCGATTCCCTTCTCGCGCGTGTAGCTGAGGATCGTGTCCTCGTCAGGGTTGCCGTCGGAGTGCATGTCGCCGAACTCGCCGACCATGATCGGCAGCCCGCGGTTGATGAACGAGTCGAGGTACGACCGCACCTCTGCAGCCGTGTCGTAGACGCCGTACATGTGAACGCTGAACACCGTGTTCCCGTCGGCCGCGGCGACCGCTGCGGCGCCGTCGCGCATCGTGCCGGACCAGTCCTGGCCCCAGTTCGGCGCATCCGCGATGAGCGTGTGGGTGAGCCCCGCCGCGCGGATGGTCGAGATCGCCGAGGTGGTGGCCGCAGCCCAGTTCTCGTAGCCCGTGTTGCCGAAGGGCTCATTGCCGATGTTGATCATCACGTACGCTTCCTGTCCCTTCAGTGCGGGCGCGATGCTGGTCCAGTACTGTGCCGCGGCGGCGAGGCTGGTGGCCGAGCTGTCTTCGCCGTAGCCCGTGGTGTCGTGGTTCTCAAGGATGCAGACGAGCTTGTTCTGCTTGCACAGCGAGATCACATTGGCCACATCGCTGGCGGAGTTCGTCCCGTATCGCCCGCCAGAGAGCACAACGCGCACAGTGTTCGCGCCTGCCGCCCGGATGTCCGCGATCGATGACGTCTCGGACGGATACCAGGCATGCGCGTGGTTGATGCCCTGCGGGATGAACTCCCGGCCGTTCGCGTCGAGGATCTTCCCACCACTCACGGAGAATCCCGACCCTGGGGCGGGCTCCGCCGCCACGGCGGGCGCTGCCACCAGCGCCAGCATCGCTGCGAAGAACAGCGTGATCGCACGTTTCATCTGTCGTCCTCTCGTCTCGTCGGGGCGGCTCCGCCCCGACCGCGTGCGGCAGGGCGTCGTCGCCCCGCCGGATCCCGCGCCCACATCATCACTAAAAAGTACTAATGACGACTAAAGCGCTTGATCTCGGGCAACCCTAGCGAGGTCGAGTCCGGGCGTAAAGGGTCGGCGCTCCTCAGCGGAGGGCCGTCAGGTGCAGCACGATCCCCTGCATCGGCCAGAGCGCCGGCAATTGCAGGCCGACCTCTGTCAGCGCCGCGCCGCTGAGCACGATGCCGCCGGAACTCAGCCACGGCGGGATCACCCACCCCGCCTTGGGAGTGCCGAGCTCCTCGCGCACGGCGACCCGATAACGGCGCCGGGGATCGAGACCCGACAGACGGAGACGCTCCGGTCGCGCATCCTCGAGACCGGCGAGCGTTGCGATGACGACCGCCGCTGCCGAGCCATCCGGCGCGGTAAACGAGGTCACCCGCCATGCCGGGTCCCGAAGGTCGCGGTGCGAGACGACGGCGTTGTGCATCAGCGGCCGCAACTCGCGGTAGAGCGCGGCGAACCGAGCCAAGGTCGCAGTCTCTTCCGCCGTGCACGAGAGGATGTCCCACTCGATCCCCGCCGAACCCATGAGGCTCACGGCCATCCGGAACGACAGATCCGTTGTGCGACCCGAACTGTGCGAGGTGGTGGGGCCCACGTGTGCGCCGATCAGCTCAGGGGGCAGCAGCAGCCCGGTCCATCGCTGGATGTCGAGCCGCTCGACGGGGTCGTTCGAATCGCTTGCCCATACCCGGTCCGTCACGTCCAGGATGCCGAGATCTGTCCGAGCCCCGCCGCTCGAGCACGACTCGATCTCGAGTCCTGGATGCCGGGACTTGAGCTCGGCGATGAGACGGAGGACTGCCCTCGTATGAGCGTGCGTCCCGGGACGGCCCGCGTGGACCGCCTCCGTCAGGTCGCGATTGTGATCCCACTTGAGATAGTCGATTCCGATCTCGTCGATGAGCGCATCCAGACGCTGCAGGATGTGCGCATACGCCGCGGGCTCGGCGAGGTCCAGTACGAACTGCGTCCGCCACGAGAGCGCCGGGTCGTGGTCGAGATGGCGTGGATCGTGGAGCAGCCAGTCGGAGTGGGACCGTGCGAGCTCGGAGTCGAGGCTGATCATCTCCGGCTCGACCCACAGGCCGAACTGCATGCCGAACGATCGCACCCGGTCGGCGAGGGGTCGGAGCCCATTCGGCCAGACATCTTCATCGACTTCCCAGTCGCCCAGGCTCGTCGTGTCGTCCCTGCGTCCCCGGAACCATCCGTCGTCCAGGACGAATCGCTCGACTCCGAGTTCCGAGGCGCGGGCGACGAGCTGCTCGATCTTCTGCGGGTCGTGGTCGAAGTAGACCGCCTCCCACGTGTTGAGCGTGAACGGACGAGGGGTGCTGGGGTGATGGGGCCGTGCCCGAAGCCACGTGTGGAAGCGGGCCGCGATTCCATCGAGCCCGGATGCGGAGTACGCGAACGCGACAGAGGGCGCCGCGTACTCGTCGCCCGGTGCCAGTGCGACCTCGCCGGGTCGAAGCAACTCACCCGCGCCGATCAATGTCACCGCGTCAGTCACCCGATCCACTCGGTAGGTCACATCGGCCGGCCAGGCGGCGTGAGTGCCCCAACTGCGTCCGGTGTTCCACTGCGGGAGTCCCTCGCTCAGCAGCACGAAGGTCGGCGCGTCGTGGCCGGGGCGGCCGCGACGCGACGTCCTGGTGGTCGCGCCCGCCGCGATCCGGCTCGTCACCGGACGTTTCTCCCGCGACCACCGCCCGTCGAGCGTCGTCGCATGGGTGGTCGACGTCGGTACTGGCAGCGTGGCCTCGAGCCAATCCACCGCGAGCAGAGCCGGATCGTCGGAGACATTGTGCAGCGTGTGACTCACCCACACCAGGCCGCTCTCGGCGACCTCCACGCGTGTGCGCAGCCTCAGACCGGCGTCGGCATCCGCCGCCACGACGACGCAGGCGGCATCGTCGGACGTCAGCTCCAGAAGCTGCCAGCGGGTTCGCACCTCGACCCCACCACGAGAGACCTGCAGGCCGGGCCGGCCACTCCATCCGTCCGCCTCAAGCGGTATCAGCGAAAGCTGCCACGCCGAATCAAGCGTCGCCGGCGGCGTCTGGCGCGAGACCGCATCGGCGAGGGCGGATAGATCAGCCTGATCCTGATCGCCGAGGGCGCCACCCCAATGGAGTACTGCGGGCAACCCGTCGCCTCTGGCGTCGAGCACGAGTGACGTGCCGCCGGCCTCCAGATGGACCAGTCCTGCGTTCATACTTCGCTCCTCACCGGGCGCTCGCCCGTGCCGCGTTCGACGATCCACGTCGGCATCGTCACTTGCTGACTGACCCCCGCGGGGTCGGCGATCCGGGCAAGGGCGAGACGTGCGGCGCGTCGTCCCAGCTCGACAGGGTCGTACGTGATCGCGGTCACGCCGATCACATCGGCGGTCTCGAAGTCGTCGAAGCCCACAAGGGCTGTCTGATCATCCCCGCGTGCGCGAAGCGCCCTCAGGGCGCCGATCGTCATCCGGTTGTTGCCGCAGATGATCGCGGTCGGGGGCTCGGGCGAGTCAAGCAGGGAGCCGACGATGCCCTCGAAGGATGCCGCGCGGTCGTCCACCAGGCGCTCCCATGACGTCGTATCCGTGATCCCCGCGGAAACCATGGCGGCGCGGTAGCCCGCGATCCGTTCGGTCTGCGAGTACACAGCCGCGGGGCTGCAGACGTACGCGATGCGCTGGTGTCCCCGAGCGAGAAGGCGTCTTGTCGCCTCCGCGACCCCGAACCGATTGTCCAGAACGATGGAGTCGGCGACGACGTTCCGCGCCGGCCGGTCGATGGCGATGATCGGCGTGCCGAGCTGACGCTCGCCCTCGAGGTGGGACTGGTCGGGTGAGGCCGGCACGAGGACCAGGGCCCCGATGCGCTGAGAGAGCAGTGCATCCGCGACGCGCTGCTCTCCCTGGGCCGTGTCGTCAGTCGTAGCGACGATCAGCGCGTAGCCGTGATTCGCGAGTTCGCGCTCCATCGCCTCGGCGATCTTGTAGTAGAAGGGGTTGCCCAACTCGCCCATCATGAAGCCGACGGTGTTGGTGCCGCCGCCGCGCCGCAGTCCGCGTGCGAGCGTGTTCGGGCGGAAGCGCAGGCGCTTCGCGGCTGTCAGGACGAGCTCGACAGTCTCCGGGGCGACCTGCTCGCGGTGATTGAAGACACGCGAGACGGTCTTCGCGCTCACGCCTGCCAGTCGGCCGACGTCGTGCAGCGTCGCACGTTGCTGGATGTTCACGGGGGCTCCTCGAGTAACTAAAAGCCAACTTTAGCCGACGTTGGACAGTGCGTGGTTCGGGTCGCGGGGCTACGGGTCGCGGGCTGATCAGGTCTGAAAAATCAGCACTGTGTCGAGGAGTTCGCGACGGGACAGGGCGGGACAGAAGGAATAAAGCGCTTTACATCTCCGGTCGATTTGTCCTACGCTGACATGGCACCCGGGCCGCTGTCCTGAGGACTGGGGCGACCTACCCGTCATCAATGAGGAGACATCACATGGCTACACGCAAGGCAATGATCGGCCTTGCCGGAACCGCGGCGTTGGCGCTGACGCTGACGGCCTGCGCGGGCGGCTCGGAGCAGCCGACCGGCGACACCGGCGAGATCTCGGGCGACATCACGTTCCTCACGAACCGCACGGATCTCGAGGCGGATGGCACGTGGGACACCTACGTCGAGGAGTTCCAGAAGCAGTACCCGGACGTCAACGTGACGGTCGAAGCCATCACGAACTACGCAGATGACGTCCGTACGCGCATGAGCAGCCCGAACGGCTACGGCGACGTGCTCCTCATCCCCGAGGTGCCCGCCGATCAGTTCCCCGAGTTCTTCGAGCCCCTGGGCAAGGTCGACGAGATGGCGGGTGAGTACCGCTTCGTCTCCGAGAAGGCCTTCGGCGGCGAGGTCTATGGCATCGCGCTGGGAGGAACCGCGAACGGTGTCCTCTACAACACGGAGGTCTTCGAGGCGGCCGGCATCACCGAGCTGCCCAAGACGCACGACGACTTCCTGTCCGCGCTCGAGAAGGTGAAGTCCGACACCGACGCGACCCCCTACTACACCAACTACAAGGACGGCTGGCCGCTCGGCGGACAGTGGACCTCGAACATCGGAGCGATCACCGGCAACCCCGCCGCGCAGAACGAGATGGCGCGCGATGAGGCTCCCTGGACCGAGGGCAGCGACATCTACGCGATCGACTCCCTGCTCTTCGACATCGTCGCCGAGGGACTGAACGAGGCAGATCCGCTCACCACGAACTGGGAGCAGTCGAAGGTCGATTTCGCCACCGGCAAGATCGCGACCATGGTCCTGGGGTCGTGGGCGATCTCGCAGTTCCAGGCTGCCGCGGCGGACGCCGGCGAGTCCGAGGACGTCGTCGGGTTCATGGCCTTCCCGTCGACGAAGGACGGCGAGCAGTTCGCCACGATCGGCGGCGACTACAAGCTGGCGATCAACAAGAACTCGTCGAACAAGGCGGCCGCCCGCGCGTGGCTCGACTGGCTCGTGGAGGAGTCCGGCTTCACGGACACGCAGGGCATGATCTCGGCAGTCAAGTCCGACCCGCTGCCCGAGAACCTGAGTGCTCTCGAGGAGGCCGGCGTGCAGCTGGTCGAGAACGAGCCCGCGCCCGAGGGCGATGAGGGCCTGCTGAGCTCCGTGGCGGATGCCTCGCAGGTCGACATCTGGGGCAACATCTACCGCCAGCAGCTGGTGGACGTGGCGCGTGGCCAGGCGGACGGCGACAAGGAGTCGTTCTTCGCCGAGCTGAACGAGCGCTGGGGCTCCGCCGTCGCGCAGCTCGCCGGCTGATTCGAACCGACTGTGACCGGCGGGCCCACGCACGGCTCGCCGGTCACCGTCGTCATGCGCTGAACGAACCAGGAGACGTTTCCATGTCCACATCCACGCCCGGCTCGCCCACGGCCGCTGCCGTGCCCGCGGCCCTGCGGGGCGACGCGCCAGCCGATGACACAGTGGCCATCACCACGGGCGGCCGAGGCCGCCGACCGCATCGGGGTGCCATCTCGGGGCGCCACGTCATCGCCGTACTGACGCCTTATCTGTTCGTGGCGGTCGCGGTGGGTCTCCTGCTGCTGCTGACCTACGCGCCGGCCGTCAACATGATCTGGTACAGCCTGAATCGCTGGAGTGGATTCGGTGCAGTCGATGACTTCGTCGGGCTGGCCAACTACATCGAGGTCTTCACCAACCCGCAGATCTTCGCGGTCTTCGGCGTGAGCCTCTACTACTTCGTCGCCTCGTTCGTGCAGATGGCGATCGCTCTGTACTTCGCCGCGCTTCTGAGCTTCTCGACGCGCTTCACGAACTTCTTCCGCGGCGTCCTCTTCTTCCCGTACCTGATCAACGGCGTCGCCATCGGCTTCGTCTTCCTCTACCTGTTCCAGCCCGGCGGCACGCTCGACACGGTGCTGGGGTGGCTCGGGCTGGCGGAGCCTCCGCAGTGGCTGGGCGACGCATCCGTGGCCAACTACTCGCTCGCGTCGACCTCGGTCTGGCGGTACACCGGGCTGAACTTCGTCCTGTTCCTCGGCGCGATCCAGTCGATTCCGGCAGAGCTCTATGAGGCGGCCGAGCTCGATGGGGCCGGCAAATGGTCGCAGTTCCGCTACATCATCTTCCCCGGCATCCGTCGCATCATCGGCCTCTCGTTCATCCTGGCCATCGCAGGAAGCCTCTCGGTCTTCGAGATCCCGTACATCATGACGTCCGGTGCGAACGGGACGACCACCTTCGTGATCCAGACCGTTCAGACGGCCTTCCAGTTCCGGCAGGTGGGGCTCGCTTCGGCCATGGCCGTCGTCCTCCTGGCCATCGTGCTGCTCGTCACGTGGCTGCAACGCAGACTCTTCCCCGACGAGAAGGTGGACCTCTCATGACCCGCGTGCTCGCGCCCGTCCTCAAGTACGGGTCCCTTCTGATCGCGACCGTGGTGGTGCTGCTGCCGCTGTCCGTCGTGCTGTTCGCGAGCCTCAAGACCAGCGAGGAGTACGGGCGGACAGGGCCTCTGGCGCCGCCCGAGAACTGGTTCAACTTCTCGAACTATGTGACGGCCGTGGACAAGGCCGACATGCTCCAGGGCTTCGTCAACACGACGATCGTGCTCGTCATCTCGCTCGCGGGGACCATCCTGATCGGCACCATGGCGGCTTACGCCGTCGACCGCTTCGCGTTCCGCGGCCGCAAGCTGATCATGGGGCTCTTTCTGGTCGCCACGCTCATCCCGAGCGTGACCAGCCAGGTCGCGACGTTCCAGATCATCAACGGTCTCGGCCTGTACAACACGAAGGCCGCGCTGATCCTGCTCTTCATGGGCACGGACATCATCGCGATCTACATCTTCATGCAGTTCATGCAGTCCATCCCGGTCTCGCTTGATGAGGCAGCCCTGATCGACGGTGCGAACCGGTGGACCATCTACTGGCGCGTCATCCTGCCGCTGCTGAAACCGGCCATCGCGACCGTCGTGATCATCAAGGGCATCGCGATTTACAACGAGTTCTACCTGCCGTTCCTCTACCTCCAGTCGGAACCGCTCATCTCGACGGCGCTGTTCCGCTTCAAGGGCCCGTTCGGCGCGCAATGGGAGCTCATCGCCGCCGCCACCGTCGTCGTCATCATCCCCACTGTCATCGCCTTCGTGTTCCTCCAGAAATGGATCTACAAGGGCCTCGTCGCAGGAGCCGTCAAGTGACCGCCGTTTCCCCCGTTCTCACCGCGCTCGTCCGACGCCCCCTGGCGGAGGGATGGCACGTCCGCGCGGCGAGCGGGCCCGCCGAGATCCCCGGCGCACCGATCCCGGCCACCGTTCCGGGAGTCGTCCACCTCGACCTCCTCGCGGCGGGGCTGATTCCGGATCCCTACCTTGACGACAACGAGTCGCGCCTGGCTTGGATCGGTCTCGTGGACTGGAGCTACGAGACGATCTTCGACGTCTCACCCGCCGCCCTGGCCGCGGCTGAGCGTCACGAGATCGTCTTCGAGGGCATCGACACCGTCGCGACCGTCCGGCTCAACGGCCAGGTGCTGGCCGAGGTGGCGAACCAGCATCGCCGGTGGCGCTTCGATGTGACGGAGATCCTGGCTCCGGGGGAGAACGTCCTCGCCGTCGACTTCCGCAGCCCGATCCGGTACATGAACGAGCAGAGCGTGATCCTGGGCGCGCGCGAACGGCCCTACCCCCTGCCGTACGAGGCGATCCGGAAGTCGGCCTGCAGCTTCGGCTGGGATTGGGGCATCGCGACGGCGACCAGCGGGATCTGGCGCCCGGTTCGGCTCGAGTCGTGGTCGCAGGCGCGCCTGGAGCGCGTGCGCGTTCACGCGGAGCCGTCCGGCTCCGGAGGCGTGGTCCATGTGACCGCCGATGTGGTCCGCGCCGCACCGGGCGCGGTATCGCTCACCGCGGCCGTAGGCGAGGTCGAGCGCACGGTCGAGGTCGGAGCCGAGGACGGCACTGTCTCGCTGTCCGTCGAGTTGGAGCAGGTGGAGCGGTGGTGGCCGGCGGGATACGGCGAGCAGCCGCTGTACGACGTGGAGATCGAACTGCACGCCGGCCACGAGCTGCTCGACGCCGCCTCACGGAAGGTGGGCTTCCGCACCGTCCGGTGGAACACCGAGCCGGATGACGCCGGCACGCCGTTCCAGCTGATCGTCAACGACCGTCCGGTCTTCGTGAAGGGCGTCAACTGGATCCCCGACGACGCGTTCCCGTCTCGCGTCGATCGAGAGCGCTACCGCCGGCGCCTCGAACAGGCGAAGGCCGCCCACATCAATCTGATCCGTGTCTGGGGCGGCGGCATCTACGAGGCCGACGACTTCTTCGAGCTCGCAGACGAACTGGGCCTCCTGACATGGCAGGACTTCCTGTTCGCGTGCGCGGCGTATCCGGAGGAGGAGCCCCTCCGTGGAGAGATCGAGGCGGAGGCGCGCGACAACGTCATCCGCATCGCGCACCACCCATCGCTCGTCCTGCTGACCGGAAACAACGAGAACCTGTGGGGGTTCGAGGACTGGGGCTGGAAGGCGCGCCTGGACGGAAAGACGTGGGGTGCCCGCTACTACTACGAACTGCTGCCGTCGGTGGTCGCAGAATTGGCTCCGCACGTTCCGTACGCGCCGGGCAGCCCGTTCAGCCCTGGCGCGGCATGGGACGGCCAGACGCAATCGGGACCCCACCCGAATGACGAGTCGCACGGGACCATGCACCTCTGGGAGCAGTGGAACCGGCTCGACTGGAGCACCTATCGCACGCATCGGCCGCGTTTCGTCGCCGAGTTCGGATGGCAGGGACCGCCCGCGTGGAGCACACTCACGCGAGCCCTGAGCGACGATCCGCTCACTCCGGAGTCGCCGGGCATGATCGTGCACCAGAAGGCGATCGACGGGAACGCGAAGCTGACCGGTGGGCTGGTGCCGCACTACCGCAAGCCCGAGGACATGGAGACGTGGCACTGGGCGATGCAGCTCAACCAGGCCGACGCCGTCCTCTGCGCGCTGGAGTGGTTCCGCTCGCACGCGCCGCACACCGCCGGAGCCGTGGTCTGGCAGCTCAACGACTGCTGGCCCGTCACCTCCTGGGCGGCGATCGATGGTGACGGCCGCGAGAAGCCCCTTCTCTTCGCGCTGAAGAAAGCGTTCGCACCTCGAGCGGTGTCCATCCAGCCCACCGACGGCGGGCTCGTCGTCGCGCTCACGAACGAGACCGCGGAGGCCTGGTCCGGTGACATCCTGCTCCGCCGGACGCGTTACGACGGCACGGTGATCGCCGAGCACTCACAGCGTGCCGAGGTCGCCGCGTGGTCGACGCTGCACTTCGACGTGCCCGTGGACGTCGCGGTGCCGCAGTCGCCTTCGGAGGAGCTGCTCACGGCCGAGGCGCTCGGCCAGCGCGGCGTCTGGTGGTTCTGCGAGCCGCGCGACAGCGCGCTGCGGGAGCCTCGCCTCTCAGCGGAGGTCACCCGGACGGGGCATACCTCTTTCGATGTGGCGATCACCGCGGGGGCCCTCGCGCGCGACGTCACGCTGCTCGTCGACAAGATTGCGCCCGATGCCACGGTCGATCGGGGTCTGGTCACCCTGCTCCCCGGTGAGACGGCGGTGTTCCGGATCGCGGGGATTGACGCGATCAGCGCTGAACAGGTTCTGCGCGCCGAGGTGGCCCGCACCGCCAACCAGCTGGTGGTCGGACGATGAGCACGACGGCCGGGGGCAAGCCCATCTGCGGAATGACCTGGGGGTGGGTGGGCACCCGCGGCACGTGGCAGACGCCCGCCGCCGCTACGTCGATGAAGCGGATGGCGGAGCACGCCGTGAACTGGACGGCGCTGGCCTATGCGGCCGTCCAGGCGACGCCGTTCTCCACCGACATCCCGTTCGGCGATGAGCCCACCGTCACGGACGAGGAGATCATCCACGCGATCCGCGCCGCGCACGCACTGGGTCTGAAGGTCTGCCTCAAGCCCGTGGTCAACGTCGCCGACGGCACCTGGCGAGCCCACATCGGCTTCTTCGACTGGGATGTGCCCGGCGAGCCGTCGTGGACCGAGTGGTTCGCCTCGTACACGCGGTTCATTCTCCATGCGGCGCGGATCGCGGAGTCCGAGGGCTGCGAGATGCTCTGCATCGGATGCGAGATGGTGCGATCCGATGGTCAGGAGGCGCACTGGCGGGCCCTCGTCGCCGCGGTGCGCGAGGTGTACTCAGGGCCCATCACCTACAACTGCGACAAGTACCAGGAGGACCGCGTCACCTGGTGGGACGCGGTGGACGTGATCTCCTCGAGCGGGTACTACCCGATCGACACGTGGGAGGTGCAGCTGGACCGGATCGAGCCGGTCGTGCGCCGTTTCGACAAGCCGTTCTTCTTCATGGAGGCCGGATGCCCGTCGAGGGAGGGATCCGCGCGCCTCCCCAACGACTGGAACCTCGCCGGAGCACCCTCGGGTGCGGAGCAGTTGGACTACTACCGCGAGATGTTCCGGGCCTGCCGTGCGCGCTCGTGGGTGGGCGGACTGATGCTCTGGGACTGGCCCGCCGACCTCTACTCGGAGGAGCAGGCCGCGCAGAACGACGACTACTGCCCCTATGGAAAGCCCGCGGGCCAGTACATGGCCGAGCAGTACCGAGCGTGGCAGAAGGCTGCTCGATGAGCGTCGAGACGATCGAACGCGCACGGCTGGCTGTCGACGCGGGACAGACCGGCATAAAGGCGCGCATGACGATCGACGGGGTGCCGGTGTCCGAACGGCTCTTCCCCGGGGTTCGGACCCACCAGCCCCTCATCCCGCAGCTCGTCGCCGTCGCCGCCGCCGTCAGGGACGGATCGGGGGCACCGCTCGAGGCGATGTCTTTCGGGGTCTCCGGCCTGACGTCGGCAGAAGCCGACGCCGCCGCCCTGCTCGCTGCCGTGCCCGGGACGCGGCCCCGCCGTGTGCTGTTGGCGCATGACTCGATCACGTCCTACCTCGGGGCCCTCGGCGACCGTACCGGCGCGGTCGTGGCGTCGGGAACCGGGGCGGTGACCCTCGCCGTGGGGTCCGGTCGCATGGCGCGCGTGGACGGCTGGGGAAACATCATGGGAGACGCCGGGAGCGCCTACTGGATCGGACGGGAAGCTCTCGAGGCGGTGATGCGGGCGCACGACGGCCGAGGGCCGGCGACCGCTCTCACGGAGGTCGTGCGAGCCCGTTGGCCGCGTCTGGAAGACGCCTACATCGATCTCCAGAGCGACCCGGACCGCGTCAGTGTGGTCGCCTCGTTCGCCGCCGATGTCCACACCTACGCGAGCTCGGACGCCACTGCGGCTCGGATCGCGCAACGTGCGGCGGGTGAGCTCGCGAACTCGGTGATCAGCGCCCTCGAGCAGGTGAGCGATCCCGCAGACGAGCGTGAAGAGCCGGTCGCTGCGATCGGCGGCGTGTTCCGCTCGGAGCTGATCCTGTCCTCCTTCGAGCGCGTGCTCACCCACGGGCGAGCGCGAGCGCGGCTCGTGCCGTCGGCCGGGGATGGCCTTGACGGGGCCGCACGTCTCGCTGAGCTGCCGCAGGGGCACGCCCTCCAGGGCGGAGTCTCCATCGCCGTCGACGGGGCCTGACCGGGTCCCCATCGCAACAACCTCGAGCCGGCCGGCACGAGGGTCGATCAGTCAGGAGGTCAATGATGACACGGAGACACAAGGTGACGAGGGGGCGGGCGGCCGCACTGTTCATGGCCGCCAGCATCGCGATCACCGCGCTCGGGGCGGCTGCCCCGGCCGTCGCGGATACCGACAGCGAATTCGTCTCAGCCAAAGCGGGCAAGCTCTGGCTCGACGGCAAGCCGTTCGAGTTCGCGGGAGCGAACAACTACTACCTAGGGTACAAGTCGCCCGGGATGGTGGATGCCGTGCTCGACGATGCGACCGAGGCCGGCCTCGATGTCGTGCGCACCTGGGGCTTCCAGGACTATCAGAACCCCGACGGCTCGGGATCGGTGCATCAGAACTTCGAGGGAGTCTGGTATCAGGCATGGGACGCCGCCGCGGGGCGGCCCGTCGTGAACACCGGCGAGGACGGCCTCGAGCGTCTGGACTATGTCGTCGCCGCCGCCGGTCAACGGGGACTGCACCTGGTCATTCCGTTCGTGAACAACTGGAACGCCTTCGGCGGGATGGACCAGTACGTCCGATGGGCCGGGCTGGACGAGCACGCCGACTTTTACACCGATCCGACTGTGCGGGGGTGGTTCCGCGACTGGATCTCGACCCTGCTGAACCGGACGAACTCGTACACCGGGGTGAAGTACAAGGACGACCCCACCATCCTGGCCTGGGAGCTGGCGAACGAGCCCCGTTGCACGGGAGCCGGCGTGTACCCAGACGGCGACTGCGATGCGGACACCATCACGACCTGGGCGGCCGAGATGAGCGCGCACGTCAAGTCGATCGACTCGTCGCACCTGCTGTCGGCCGGTGACGAAGGGTTCTTCTGCCGCAGCGAGGACGAGTGGACCCTCGCCGACCGTTACGGGGCTTCTGGCTACGGCGAAGGGTTCGGCGAGGACTGCGCCGACGGCGTTGACACTGTCGCCCTCGCTTCCCTGCCCGACATCGACATGATGTCCATGCACCTGTACCCGGATCACTGGCAGACGTCGACCGCGTGGGGCACCGGCTGGATCGAGGAGCATGCCGCCGCGGCGGCCGCCATCGGCAAGCCGGTGTACCTCGGCGAGTTCGGTCTCACGGACAAGGCCACCCGGATGCCGGTGTACCACGAGTGGCTGCAGGCGATCCGTCAGAGCGGTGTGGACGGCGCCCTGTACTGGATCCTCTCCGCCGAGCAGGATGACGGCACCCTCTACGCAGATTACGACGGCTTCACGGTGTACTGCCCCAGCCCGGTGTGCGAGCTCGTGTCGGCCCATGCCGCACTCGTCCCCCGCGCGGGCGGAGGCCCGCTGCAGCGCACGATCGCGGACCACGATGCCGCGACCACGGTGCGCGACGAGCCCCTGACCATCGACGTGCTCGCGAACGACGTCTCCTTCGGTGCGCCGGTCAAGGCGGGCACGCTGGACCTCGGCCCCTCGGTGCCGGGCCGCCAGGCCACGGCATCATCGCCAGCGGGTGTTCTGGCCGTCACAGCCGATACCACCGTCGCCTTCACTCCCGCGGACGGGTTCGTGGGCACGGCGTCGTTCGAATACTCCGTGGGCAACGGCCCCACCCGCTCCACGGCCACGATCTCCATCACCGTCCGGCCCGCGCCCGGCGATCCGGAGGTGATCGCCTCCTGGGAGGACGGTCTTGCGGGGTGGTCCCCGGCGAACTGGCAGAGCGATCCCGGGGTGCTCGGGGTCGGGCCGGAGGGATCGACGGATGGCGACCTGGCACTGCAGGTGGCCTCGAAGGGTGCCTGGTTCGGTTCCGCCGCGGACGCGCCGACGCGGGACCTGTCGTCCAGGAGCACGATCGAGTTCGACCTGACGACGTACGCCACGGGGACGTCCGTCGCGGTCGCGGTTCGCCACGGCGACGCGTGGAGCTGGTGTCAATCGCCCTGGCATTGGGTGCCTGAGCAGACCAGCTCGACGGTCGCCTTCCAGCTCGACGAGTTCGGATGCGCGTCGAGCGAGCTCATCGCGGTGCATGACGTCCTCATCTACTTCAACCAGGGCGACTACAGCATCGACCGCTTGACCATTCGATGAAGGAGCCGGTGGGCGGGACGCACGCACGTCCCGCCCACCGCTACGTGAGAGAGAGCAAATGACGGCGCCCACCTTCCTGGCGATCACCAACGACCCGCGTCCCTACGCATGGGGGGTGCCGGGTGGGATCTCCCGCCTGTTCGGCAACGCCACCACGGACGAGCCGGAGGCCGAGCTGTGGCTCGGCGCCCACCCTGCCTCGCCCAGCCGAGTGCTCGACGGCCCGGTCCGCGACCTCGCCGACTGGGAGCGTCTGAGCGGTGCGCGACTGCCGTTCCTGCTGAAGGTCCTGGCCGCCGCCAGCCCCCTGTCGTTGCAGGCGCATCCCAACCCGGCCGACGCGGCCGAAGGCTTCGCGAGGGAGGAGGCGCTCGGGATCCCGCGGGACGCCCCGGAGCGCAACTACCGCGATCCGAACGCCAAGCCCGAGCTGATCGTCGCGCTCGAAGACGGGTTCGAGGCCCTGTGCGGGTTCCAGACGGTGGACCGGACCATCCAGACCATCACGGCGCTCGGTCGCCATCTCGACGAGCACCCCGCGCTCACGCGATGGATCGAGGTGCTGCGCTGCCCCGAAGGCGTCCGCCAGGCCGTCGAGTGGCTGCTCGGCGCCCCGGGGGGACCCGCGCACCTGCTGGAAGAGATCTCCGCCGCGGCGCGGCAGGCGCCCGAGGAGTTCGAACTCCCGCTCCGCCTTGAGCGCGACTACCCCGGCGATCCCGGAATCGCCGTCGCCCTCATGCTCAACCACGTCACTCTTCGAGCCGGCGAATGTCTCTGGCTTCCCGCCGGCAACATCCACGCCTATCTCCGTGGAGTCGGGGTGGAGCTGATGGGTCCCAGCGACAATGTCCTCCGCGGAGGACTGACACCGAAACACGTCGACGTGCCCGAGCTCCTGCGAACGCTGGATGTCGTCGAAGCAGAGCCGCCGCTCCTCGTGCCGCAGCGCCTCGGAGAGAACATCGCTGCATACCGGCCGGCGTCTGTGCCGTCGGGGGAAGAAGCAGGATTCTCGCTCTTGGCCGTCACCGGTCCCGCGGCCTTCCGCGTCGAGGGAGCTGCGATCGCCTTGACGGTGGACGGCGAATTCGCGTTCGTCGGGGGTGGCGAAGTTCACCCGCTGCGCCAGGGAGCGTCGTGTCTCATCGACTCCGATTCGGACATCGAAGTCACGGGGGCCGGCCGCCTGTTCATCGCGATCGCGGATCGGGGAGCATCACGGTGAACTCGTAGCCATGCCAGCGGGCGTAGGGTTCTGTCGTGCCCACTCCTGCTCCGCACGCGAAGCGCGTCACGATCACAGATATCGCCGAGCGGGCCGGCCTCTCCATCACCGCGGTCTCGTTCGCGCTGAACGGTCGCAAGGGCGTGTCCGAGGAGACTCGCGAACGCGTTCTCATGATCGCCGATGAACTCGGCTGGCGGCCGACCAGCGCGGCACGCTCCCTCGCGGGCGCGACGACGAGCGTGGTCGGCATGGTGCTTGCCCGCGACCCCCGCGCCCTCGGCATCGAGTCGTTCTACATGCGATTCCTCTTCGGGCTCGAGGAGGAGCTCTCCAAGCGGGGGTACGGCCTCCTTCTTCAAGTGGTGCCCTCACCGGAGGAGGAGATCGCAACCCTCGACAGATGGCGTCGCTCACGCCGTGTCGATGGGATCGTGCTCGTCGACCTCCGCGACGACGATCCGCGCGTGAAGATGTTCGCCGGCGACCCATCCCTGCCCGTCCTCGTGGTCGGCGACCCGTCCGTCGCCGGCGGGCTGCCCGCCGTGTGGACCGACGACGCGACCTCGATGCGTGACTCGGTGCGCTACCTTGCCGCCCTCGGGCACCGACGGATCGCACGCATCGCCGGCGCCGAAGGCCTCGCGCACACGCGGATCCGCGACGAGGCGTACGGGGACGAGATGCGCAAGCTCGGGCTCGAGGGGGTCGTGCTCCGGACGGACTACACCGCACAGGCCGGAGCAGCGGCCATCCGCTCGGCACTGACGTCGCCGGAACCGCCGACGGCTTTCGTCTCAGACAACGACATCATGGCGGTCGCCGGCCTGACCGTCGCGCTTGAACTGGGACTGCGCGTGCCCGATGACGTCTCGATCATCGCGTGGGACGACTCGGTGCTGTGCGAGCACACCTTCCCTCGGCTGACAGCGCTGAGCCACGATGTGATCGGATTCGGCTCCCACGTCGGGCGTCGCCTGTTCGACGCGATCGACGGGTACGAGGCAGGCGCCTTCCTCGACTCGACGCCTCAGCTGGTGACACGAGCGTCGACGGGGCCTGTGCGTTCCTCATAGGGATGCTCTGCGCACGGTCGGTGGGTATCCGCACGGCTGACTTCCGTCACCGGCTGCGCAGATCGGGAGGGTTGCCAGGCAGGAGATCGACCACGGGCACCTCGAGGACCTGCGAGAGCGCCACAAGAGCCCGGAGAGTCGGATTCGCGGGCGAGCCTGGGCGGGACTCGCCCTTCTCGTACTTCTGGTAGGTGTACCGCGTCATGCCGGCCTGATAAGCCACGTCCTCCTGGCTCAATCCGGCGCGTAGGCGCAGCCTGCGGAGAGTCGTTGCGAACCCCTGAATGTAGACGCTCCACTCCTCATCTGGGGTATCGCTGCGCCTGGCCACCGGTCAAGCGTCACGATCTCGTCAGTGAGCAGCGGCCTATTCCGTATGGCATAATTCGTGAGGCCATACGAAACAATCATCACCTCCGTCGGGTTACTCCGCTCTCGTCTGCACGTGTGCCGCCGGTCCCGATGATCTCCGGTCGCGTCACGGGTCCGGCCCGCGCGTGCGACTGCGAATGTGATGGTGGACGTGGCTGTTGACCCGTATCCGATCTGGTGGCGAGGTATCGCGGTCCCGCCTCCAGCCCAATGGGTCTACCTCTTCGAGGAGTTCACGGGCGACGACAGCGCGGACGAGTGGGCTCTCGCCGCGGCGATCTTCATCGCGCAGACGCGACGTCGCACCGGCAGCGGCCCGACCTTCTCGGAGTTGTTTGCCCACCTGCTGCCCGATTCGAACGGTCTGCCTGGACCGTTCCCATCGGGGTTGGACTTCGTCGCACGCCGGCGCGCGGAGTAGTGCCCCGTAGAGTGGTGTAACGATCCCGGCCAGTAAACGTCAGCGTGGCCACCGGGATCTTCCTTCGAGGAAACTCTCACATCCCACTCGAAAGGCGTCACACCGATGACCA
>Ga0208492_1001014_pt1 | contig 20020 bp, 21 predicted proteins | sample Subbioar_CSW14AB_FD_184820 | JGI IMG/M metagenome (GOLD analysis project Ga0208492, IMG submission 184820) | Serpentinite rock and fluid subsurface biosphere microbial communities from McLaughlin Reserve, California, USA - CR12Mar_CSW14AB (SPAdes) | ecosystem: Environmental > Terrestrial > Deep... | reverse complement strand
CGAACGCTGAAGCAAAGCTTTCAGATCTCGGGCTACGCCTAAATGTGAAGCCGCATCTGCTCGGTTGGGTGTCAATCCAATCTCCAAAACATGGTCTTGGCTGACTTCAAAGTATTCCTTCGCCGCAGTCCCATTCGGTAAATCCGTATCCAAAACCATAATTCCAGCATGAGATGTCCCAAGCCCGATTTCATCCTCGGCGCAAATCATTCCTTCGGAGGCTTGGCCGCGGATTTTGGCTTTTTTGATTTCAAATGGCTCTCCGTTAGTAGGAAAAAGCTTAGCTCCAACGGTAGCCACGACCACTTTTTGACCGGCTGCGACATTGGAAGCACCACAGACTATTTGGGAAGGAGTCTCCAAACCAATATCTACCGTAGTGATGCTGAGCTTGTCCGCATCAGGATGCTTTTCACAAGTCAATACTTCCCCGATCACAATTCCTTCCAGTCCACCTGGTACAGAAACAAACTCCTCCACCGCTTCCACTTCCAAGCCGGAACGGGTGAGAAGGGCCGCGATTTCTTCAGGGGTTTCAGTGAGAGAAATGTATTGCTTGAGTCTATTGATAGAGATTTTCATATGAATTCGAGTTCGGGATGCTTCTACAGGTTAAGAAAAAAGGTGCAAAGGCACCTTCTGAAGCAGTTGGCAAATTTAAAAGAATTGCGGGAGGGCGGGATTATTTGTCATAATTTTTCTCCCCTGCCTCAATAGCAATTGTCATCAGATTTTCCTTGGGTGGAAGCGGACAGGCATAATCAGGATTGTAAGCGCAATAGGGGTTGTAGGCCAAATTGAAATCAATCGTGATACTGTTTTTACCGTCTTGACGTACATTGAGAAATCGACCACCTCCGTAAGTTTCTTTTCCGCTAGTCTCATCGGCAAAAGCCAAAAAGAAATTTCGCATGTCGGTTTCTTTTACAGACTGAAGCAAAAGCAGCTTATTGGTCTGCCCGCCGAGTTCAAACTCAGCGTATGAGTGCTCGATGTACTTTTCTTTGGAGCCGTCGGTCAATGGCACTTCTCGCACTTTTTTATTCTCAATCGGAATCAACCGTGCTTTAACACGGTAAAGTGGATTGATGTCATAAAAAGTCAACAGCTGAAAACTGCGCCTTTGCTCTTCATTGAGTGGCGATTCAACATTAAACTTGATGAATTTGAATTGGCGCTCACGTTCTTTCTCCACTTTCTCAATGTATGCTTCGGGGCTTTCCGCCGCGGTAAACATGTAGGCTACAGCTGCTAATACAACGAAGGAGACAACTACGATTAAAATATGACTTGATTTCACAGGGGATCAGATTTTCTCTTCAAAACTCCCACTTTCTTCAGGAGTTTGGGCTTTGGATAAATTTCTATGCGAGAGGATCAAAGAATCCCCTCGTCGGCGAAGCTAAAATAGCCATGATCTGTGAAAATCATATGGTCCAATATGCTCAAATCCATATCACGCCCGATTCGAACCAAACGTTGGGTAAGTTTTTTATCCTGTTCGGAAGGGCTTGCCGATCCACTTGGATGGTTATGGACCAAAATAATGGAGTGCGCCATGTGCTCCAAGGCAGTTTTAAACACCAACTTAGGATCTACCACCGTACCAGATGTACCGCCTTGACTAATGAGCTGCTTCTTGATGACGTAATTTGATCTGCTCATCAGGATGAGATAAAAATGCTCAATGACCTCATCGTAAAGCTCTGGACGCATCAGCTCATAGGCATCTCGAGACGAAGTAATTTTTTGTTTTACAGGCGCATCCTGGTCTTTCCTTCGCCTCCCGAGCTCCAAGGCGCTTACAATTGATATTGCTTTTGCCTCGCCGATCCCCTTGAATTTCATCAAATCTTTTACAGAAAGCCTTGCTAAGGCCGAGAGGTCATAATTGATATGACGGAGGATCATCCTGGAAAGGTCCACAGCACTCATCGAGGGAGTGCCTGAGCCTATCAAAATTGCAATCAGTTCGGCATCAGTGAGGGCTGATTTTCCTCGGAGAAGAAGTTTTTCTCGCGGCCGATCTTCCTCGGCCAGTTCCGAAATCTTGGTAGAAAAAGTAGAATCCATATCTAAGTAAAAGTCTTTAACTAAAACTAGCGATAAAAATAAAATAAAAAAACCCTGCTTGTGACAGGGTTTATAGTAAGAAAGTCTTTCTTAATTAAGCAAGTGCATTGACGAACTTGGCCAATTTTGATTTCTTATTGCTAGCGTTGTTTTTGTGGATCACATTTTTCTTCGCCAGTTTGTCCAACATGGAAGAAACCTTCTGGAAAAGCTCAGTAGCCTCGATCTTATCGGTAGCAGCCTTCAGCCTTTTGATGAAAGTTCTGGTGGTCTTGGCCTGATATCTGTTTCTCAAACGCTTCGCTTCGTTGGCACGAATTCTTTTCAGAGCTGATTTGTGATTTGCCATATTGTTTTAAATAATTTCTGTTCTTTCCCTATTCTGAATCGGACTGCAAAGTTATTGTAAATAATTAATTCTGCCAAAGGAATTTCGAACATTCCTTTCAAGATCCGCATCTACGGAACTAAAATAATTGGATTATTGTCCAAAATAAACCTGAATAATAAGGTTTATGAAAGTCAGGAAATTAAAGTTTTGATTAATTTCAAAGATGAATTTTTTTTTAGTGTGGCTTTTTATTTTCTCTGTTAGCAATGGAAATCCGCCATTTTGGGGATTTTTTGCCCATTCTCTTATTAACAGACAGGCGGTCTTTTCACTTCCACCAGAGATGATGCCTTTGTATAAATCTGAAATTGAATTTATCACAGAAAAGGCGGTCAATCCCGATCGAAGAAGATATGCCGTGGCTGGGGAAGCTGAAAAGCACTACATCGACCTCGATCATTATGGCGACAGCGCCCTTTCTATCCTTCCTACCTATTGGCCTGAAGCTATTAAACTTTTCCCGGAAGATTCGCTGAGGGCCCACGGAATTGGACCTTGGTCGACCTATTTGACTTTTTTGAGCCTGACCAAAGCCTTTGAGCAAAAGAACAAAGCTGCCATTCTGAAGCTGTCCGCAGATTTGGGGCACTACCTTGGCGACCTCAATGTCCCCCTTCACACGACCAAAAATTACAATGGACAACTTACCGGTCAGGATGGGATTCATGGGTTTTGGGAAAGCAGAGTTCCTGAGCTTTTAGCTAAAGATTATTCGTTTTGGGTAGGAAAAGCGGAATATGTCGAGAAGCCCCAATTGGCGATTTGGGATGCCGTGGCGGTAGCGCACACCATGGTGGATAGTGTTTTACGAATTGAAAAAGAACTCACTGCGCAATTTCCTGAAGACCAGAAATACAGCTACGAGGAGCGAAATGGATTGACTGTTCGGGTTTATTCGAGAGATTTCACCCTTGCCTACGCGCAGGCTTTGGATAATCAGGTAGAGCGTCAAATGAAAAAATCCATCAAAATGATCGCTGATTTTTGGTATACGGCTTGGATTAATGCCGGTCAACCGGATCTAAAGGACTTTTCATCATCAGAAAAAGCAGAGGATGAAAAAATGACTCCCGACCCAAAAATCAAAGTCAGGAGCCATGATAACGATTAACTTCTAGGAGGCCAGATACTTCTGAATAGCTCTCCCCAACCTTTCAAATGTATTTTTGAAAACCGTCTCATTTTCTTCCAATAAGGTCACTCTAAAACCTCTCAGGTCAGAGCAAAAGGAAGAAATCGGTACTACACAGATTCGCTCAGAGGCTAATAAGTAGTAGACAAAACGCTTATCCAAAGGCATATCAGAATCACTGAGCCAAGTATCTAACAACTGCTGTAATCGCGCATCCTCGATGGGTAGCGTTTGATGAGGATTCAATAATTTCTCATCGAATACTATGGTATTATAAAATGCACCTTGAGTCGGGTTAAATTTAATTCCCTCGATATCTCCCAAAATCTCCCTCATCCAGTCGCTACGTTGACCGATTTGCGCATTGGCCTGCTCCCGATAGGCGTGGTATTCGGGATGACTCATGATTCTGGGGATCGCCAACTGTGGCAAAATCGTCGAACAAACCTCGATCATTTTGGCATTTTCGAGGGTTTGGCAAAGTTTGGCAAACTCCTTTGAAGACTCCCGATTGTAAAATTCCATCCAGCCACAGCGTGATCCCGGCCAAGGGAATTCCTTGGAAATTCCCTTCAATGAAATTGCCGGACGGCTTCCGATCACTTCTGCCAAGGCCACCGCTTTGATCCCGTTGTAGGTGATATTCTGGTAGATCTCATCGGCGATCAAAAGCAGGCTAAACTCCTCTGCGATTTTTACAAATCCTTCCAACACCTCTTTTGGATACACCATCCCCGTGGGATTATCCGGATTGATGATCAGGATACCGACAATGGAAGGATTGTATTTAACCTTCATGTAAAGGTCCTCCATGTCAGGCAGCCACTGATTATCCGGATCAAGCTTGTAAGTAATCGGAGCGGTATTGGCATGAGCTGCTTCTGCCGAACTGTGCGTGGAGTATGCTGGAGAAGGGCCGATTATTCTGGCTGTTGGAATCAAGAACTGATACAGCTTTGCAATAGCATCTCCCAAGCCATTAAAAAACAAAATGTCCTCTGCGGTGATTTGGGATCCGCCTTTTTCATTATTGAAATTGGCCAAAAACTTTCGGGTTTCCAAAACGCCCTTGGAGTCAGCATAGCCGTAGGTTTTATCCTCCTTGAGCAAGTCTGCAATGATCGCCTTCATCCAATCGGGCACGTGGTTATGCTTTTGGATAGGGTCGCCGATGTTTTCCCATGTCATGGGATAGCCAAGGGCTTCAATCTGTCGGGCTTTTTTTACGATGCCCCGGATTTCGTAATTCAATTCTTCTGCTCCGGGTCTGAGGAGTAGCTGTCTCATAGGTCAATAGGCTGGTTTGGAAAAAATTCCGCCACAAAGTAAGAGAAAAGCAAGTTGAAATTTCAGGAATAGACTAAAAACCAAAACATATCCTGATCCTAAAAAGTGATCACTCGTAAACTTTTGTTGGCTCTTATCGTTTCTGGAAAGCTTATTACCCATTCAGATTACTACCAAAAGCTCCATAAACTTCCATTTCAAAATAGCTCACCAAGTGGTTCTTCTTCGAATATTGCTCTTCCTTATTTTCCTTTTTTTCATTGATTGGTATACGTTTCAAGCGTTTAAAACAACTTTCCCAAGTCAGACATGGGTAAAAATTGGCTATTGGCTTTTTTCAATATTAGTTTATACCTACGTCCTCTATGGTTTTTTAACCTTCAGTAGGGAAGCTATGAATCCGAATTTTGGAACGATGGTTTCATTGATGATTTTGTCATTGGTTCCCAAACTGATTATTCTGACATTCCTCTTTGGTGAGGATGTTTTACGGTTTTTTACAGGAAGCTTTCAGTCTTTTTCAGGCAGCCGACAGGGAGACTTTTTACCCGATCGGAGAAAATTCATCAGCCAAACTGCTCTCGTGCTATCTGCTATTCCTTTTATGGGAATCCTTCATGGCGTCCTGATTGGAAAGTATCGCTATCGGGTGATGAAGCATACACTGGAATTTGACGACTTGCCGGAAGAGTTTGACGGGTTTAGGATTACCCAGATTTCGGATATCCACTCGGGAAGTTTTGATGACAAAAAGAAGCTAGAATACGGCATTGACTTGATCAATCAGCAAAAGTCAGACGTCATTTTATTCACCGGAGATTTGGTAAATAATCATGCCGGAGAGATGGAACCCTGGGTGGATACGTTTAAAAAACTCCATGCTCCGATGGGAAAGTATTCCATCTTAGGTAATCACGACTATGGAGACTACATGTATTGGCCCAGCCAGGAGGCTAAGGCAGAAAATCTAAAGCGTCTGTTTGAAGTTCAGGAAGAGCTTGGATTTAAGCTTTTACGAAATGAAAACGTCAAAATCGAAAAGCCTGCCCTGAGCGGAGTCGAAGGGGCTGGGGCAAGCATCGATCTGATAGGTGTAGAAAACTGGGGAAAAGGTTTCGCTCAATACGGGGACTTGGCCAAAGCAGCTAGCAACCTTTCGGCAGAAAGTTTTAAAATCCTGATGAGTCACGACCCTTCTCACTTTGACGAGGAGGTCAAAAAATTTGCGCAACATATCCACCTTACTCTGAGCGGACATACCCATGGGATGCAGTTTGGTATCGAGATTCCCGGCTTGATCAAATGGAGCCCTTCTTCCCTTCGCTATCCCAAATGGGCCGGACTCTACGAGGAAATGGGCCGGTATCTGCATGTAAATAGAGGCTTCGGGTTTTTGGCCTTTCCGGGAAGAGTTGGGATTTGGCCGGAGATTACTGTGCTGGAGTTGAGAAGAAAAAGTTCCTAATCATTAGTTTTCACGATTGCATTTAAAGCTTGTATTGATAATACACGATATCTTGTATTGTGAATACAAGCTTTTAAAACTAATTGAAAATCAATAGACTAGCTAGCCACTTTTCTTTCTATTGCGCATCCCATCCACCACAAATGCTATCGCTCCCCAAACAATAGCTACTCCCGAAAGCCATTTGGGCAATGGAAACAAGTCCAAATACTTGACCATTAGCAATAGTCCAAGTAAGAGAAAAGTGAATGCATGCAGGTATTTGTATGTTTTGTATGTTATTCGACTCATTTTCTCCTTAGTAAATATCTTAAGTGACCATTGGAATAACCGAAAATAAGGGTGTCACCCGAGAAGCCATATCGATTTTGGCTGGATCCTTCGCTGGTTGTGATTTCAATTGTTTCAGAATTAAAGGTTTTCCAAGAAAAAGAAGGAATCAGGGAATAATCCAAGGGTTCAGTAATCCCATTGCGCTTCAAATCATCCCGTAAATACTGAGGGTCTAAAATAAGCTTCCCTTCCTTTGTGTAAGTTTCGACGTAGCTTTTCGCATAAAACTCATCCTGGATGATTTCCCCATTTGCATCCTTAGAAAAAAGCATCGTCCATTTCCCGACCAGTCGCGGGTCTCGTTCGGCTTTTTGAATAATGAATAGGAAGAAGAGTAAACTAAATGGCACAAATTTCATATTCGGTTCAATTATTTTTTTCTAAGCTTTCTATTTTGCTGGACTATGCCTACGCCAAACCAAATGCAATACAAAAACATGGAGACAACAATGGGATTGGGGTAGTTCTTCCCCTCAGAAATAAGGCCTGAATTCCACCAAGAAAACACGCCAATCAAAAGAGAGGAAACAAAAAGCAAACTGTAAGCGACATAAAGACTTCTATCCATTTCACTAAAAAACCTATCTATAATTCATTTTACTTTTTTGAGCCCAGTCCTTAAAGCAATTACCTGCGCAACCACCATCAAAACCATCGAAATCGCTGTAAAATTGGGCACCTTATTTCTACCTTCCATCCACCATCCGCTGTGCCACAAAGACACACCACCAACAAAAAGCGCAGAAATCAGCAATACCACATGAAAATAAAATCTTCTCTTGCTCATGATTTAAAAACTAATTCTGAAGTAATAAATCGAAATAAATACTAAAAACAAAGCCCCCCGAAGATTTCTCCTCGAGGGGTTTAGTTTGAGCTTTCTAATTTTAACTCATTTGATTTAAGCCTTCGACTCATGTTCCACTGAGAGAAGTCGAAGTAAGAGGTTGACAATCTGAATACTGCAAACTGAGACTGCTTACTACTTAAGGTTCTTATACCGAATCCTTTTCGGAGTCAAATCACCCAATCGCTTCTTCTTATTTTCCTCATAGTCGGAGAAGTTACCTTCAAACCAATAGACCTGAGAGTCGCCCTCGAAAGCCAAAATGTGGGTACAGATACGATCCAGGAACCAACGGTCGTGAGAGATAATCACCGCACAACCACCGAAGTTTTCCAAGGCTTCTTCCAGAGCCCTAAGGGTGTTGACATCGAGATCGTTGGTAGGTTCGTCAAGAAGGAGCAAGTTTCCGCCTTCTTTTAGCGTGATCGCCAAGTGAACTCGGTTTCGCTCACCACCTGAGAGCACGCCTACCTTTTTCTCCTGATCAGAACCGGCAAAGTTGAACTTGGATACATAAGCCCGTGAATTGACTTCCTTGTTTCCCAGCTTCATCAATTCATTTCCTCCTGAGATCAATTGATAAACCGTCTTGTTAGGGTCAAGCTGATCATGCTCTTGATCGACATAAGCTAGTTTTACAGTCTCACCTACTTCAAAATTTCCGGAATCGGGTTTTTCCTGTCCTGTTATCAGTTTGAAAAGCGTGGTTTTACCTGCACCATTCGGTCCGATAATTCCGACGATTCCACCTTGAGGCAAAGAGAAGCTTAAATTTTCAAAAAGCAGCTTGTCTCCATAAGCTTTGGACACATTATTCACTTCAATCACCTTCGCTCCCAACCTTGGTCCAGGAGGAATGAAAAGCTCCAGTTTAGCTTCTTTCTCTTTTGCTTCCTCCCCGATCAATTTATCATAGGCATTCAAACGTGCCTTTCCCTTGGATTGGCGGGCTTTGGGTGACATGCGAATCCATTCCAATTCCCGCTCGAGGGTCTTTTGACGCTTGGATTCTGTTTTCTCTTCCTGCTTCAGTCGGTTTTGCTTTTGATCCAGCCAAGAGGAGTAGTTGCCTTTCCACGGTATGCCTTCCCCACGGTCCAATTCGAGGATCCAACCAGCCACGTTATCCAAGAAGTAACGGTCGTGTGTTACGGCAATGACGGTTCCTTTGTAATTCTGCAAGTGCTGCTCCAACCAATGGACTGATTCTGCATCAAGGTGGTTGGTAGGTTCGTCAAGCAAAAGCACGTCCGGCTCCTGCAACAACAAACGACAAAGCGCGACGCGTCTTTTCTCACCCCCAGAAAGGTTTGCCACATTGGCATCCGCAGGTGGGAGGCGAAGGGCGTCCATGGCTTTGTCAAGCATCACATCCAGTTCCCAGGCATTTGCTGCGTCCAGTTTTTCCTGCACTTCCCCTTGGCGTGTAATGAGCTTATCCATCGCATCAGGATCTTCCATAAGCGCAGGATCCATGAATTTCTCGTTGATTTCTTCAAATTCTTTGAGCAAAGCCACTGTTCCTGCTACGGCCTCTTCCACCACTTCTTTGACGGTTTTAGTTGGGTCAAGCTTAGGTTCCTGCTCCAGCATACCCACCGTATATCCCGGTGACCAAACTACCTCGCCTAGAAATTCTTTGTCCATCCCTGCAATGATTCTAAGCAGGGAAGATTTACCAGAACCGTTGAGACCGAGTACGCCGATCTTGGCTCCGTAAAAAAATGAAAGGTAAATATCCTTTAAAACTTTCTTTTGTGGGGGGTAAATCTTGGACACCCCAGCCATGGAAAATATGATTTTTTCTGCGCTCATGCCTGTATGTTAGTTACTGTCGATTGTGAATAGATCAAGTCGGCAAAAATATACCTTTCTTAGGATAAGTGAGGGCTAAATGATTATTTTGCAAAAAATCGAAAACGACCACCTATAACCTATTGTAGTATAATGGAACATCCATTTGGATATATCAAAGACGGTAAAGTCTTTTTGAGGGGTTTTTTAGGGAGGAATGATCGCGAAATCGGCGAGGTTAAAGAAAGCGAAAGCTCTACTATTCAGTACTTTGAGACTCGTTTTGAACAAATCAAAGAGAAGGTAGCCAAACTGAAATCAGACATTGAGGAAAACCAGAATAAGGGTTCTTTCCTCATGAAACTCATCCACCTAAGAGACTCACTTTTTGAAAGTGATGCTTTGGGTGATTTCGAACCTTTAATTGAGGAACTGAACCAGCAGGAAATTATCCTTAATGAAATAATTCAGGCCAATCGCTCCAAAAACTTGGAGGTCAAAAAAGGACTGATCCTCGAAGCAGAATCCCTAAAGAACGATACGGACTGGAAAGAAACCGCAGAGAAATTCAAAGAATTGAAGCTCAGATGGATCAAAACTGGACCTGTAGAAAAAGAGATTAACGAAGAAATCGAACAGCAATTCAACGAGGCTATACAAACCTTTTTTGAAAATCGAAGACATTTCTTTGAAGGCCTCGCCCTTCAGGCTGAGGAAAACATCAAGGTCTATGAGGCATTAGTCATACAGGCGAGAGAAGCACACGACTTACCAGATGCCAAAATGGCCTTCGAGATCAGCAAACGTATCCAAAGAGAATGGAAAGAGGCCGGCAAAGTACCTGCCGAAAAACGTCAGCCACTTTGGGATGAATTTTCCAAATTGAATAATAGGATCTTTTCCAGATACAAGCGAGGTCTCAATCCAGGACCGCAAATGCATCCAAGGGAAGTGCTCCGCAAAATTGAGGGAATGGTAGAAGAGCTGAAAAAAATGGCTCATCAGCCAAGCAGCTATTCCATCACCACGCGTGCGAAGGCTATCCAAGAAGATTGGAAAAAGCTTCCCATGAGAAAACCGAAAGAAGCCAACTTACCGGCTAGATCTTATCAGTTTTTCATGGATATCATTTTCGAAAAGGCCTTCCTGGAAAAACTGGCTCATGGAAAATACGAAGACTTTGACCAGAAAAACCCGCAGGAGCAAAATCAGATTAAATCATCCATTCTCAAGGACTTACTTCATAGAGATCAGAGTGAGTTGGAGACCATGCAAAACAATTCGGATAACTTCCGAGTAGAGACTCCGGACTTTGAGATGATGATGAAAAAAAAGTTATCCAGCCTGAAGCGCAAAGTGGACGTAAAAAACTATATTTTGAAGCAACTTTCTCCTCGATATTGAGTAGAAACTACTTATTGAAAAAATCACTATTCTTGCAACCTTAAAAAATCCGGAACACCTTTTAAAATAAACACTATGTACTGGACACTTGAACTAGCATCCTATCTAGAGGACGCTCCCTGGCCAGCGACCAAGGATGAGCTTATCGACTACGCCATCCGCTCCGGCGCACCACTGGAAGTAGTGGAAAACCTCCAAGAACTCGAAGACGACGGAGAGCCCTATGAAACTATCGAAGAGATTTGGCCTGATTATCCGACCAAAGATGATTTCTTCTTTAACGAGGACGAATACTAAAATGAGAAGCCCTGAATTTCCAGGGCTTTTTTCTTTTTATAGACAGTAAACCTACCCTTCCTTTTACATTCCCAAAACTTGTCTCAGCCGTGTGTATCCTGTTTTACTGACAGGAATTTTTTCTCCTCTTCTAAGCTTGACTAAGTAGGAATCTCGCTCATATGGTTCTATACCAGCAATTTCATTCAGATTGATCATAAAAGACCTGTGGACTCTGGCAAACTTTCCCGGGTCCATACTTTCCTCGAGTTGCTTCATGGTCATTTTTTTCAAAAACTTTCCTTCAGCGGTATGAATACTTATGTAATCATCCTCCGCTTCGAAATAACTCACCTCAGTGACGGGAATGATCTTTATATCATTTTTCACCCGGACCACCAATCGATTACTTTTCTCAGCCAATAATCTATTTCCAGCTTCATCTTCAAGAGAGGAGGATTCCTTTTGGGAAAATTGAATCAAAAACCGTTCAACCGCCTGCTTAAACCTTGCCGGTGAAAAAGGCTTAAGTAAATAATCCATTGCTTTGGCGTCAAAAGCTTTGAGCGCATATTGATCAAAGGCCGTGGTAAAAATCACCGCTGGAGGTTCTTCCAAAAGTTCCAACAACTCAAACCCGGTAATTTTCGGCATTTGCACATCCAAAAAAATTAGATCGGGCTTATGTTGCTGAATCGCTTTGAGCCCTTGAAATCCATCATGACAAATTTCCAAGATCTGAAACTGAGAAAATGTCCCCAAGTATTCTTGAACGATACCTGCGGCTAGAGGCTCATCATCGATAATTATTGTCCTGATCATACAAACTGAGGGATTTGTAATTGAATAGTGAATAGGCCTTCGTGGGCACTCTTGTGGAGTAAATCCTTACGCCCAAAAAGAAGGTATAACCTACGCTCTACCGAACTTAGGCCAAAACCTGTTCCCTCGGCCCCGACATAATCAGGGTCAAAAGGATTTTGGATCCCTAACACAAGATAGTTGCCTTCCTTTTTACATTTCATCTCGATCTTGACCTCCCCTGTGACGCCATATAGGCCGTGTTTGATGGCGTTTTCGACCAAGGGCTGAATCAATAACGGAGGTAATTTGGCATGCTCAACCTCTTTTTCCATTGAAAATTCCACCTTCAACCGATGCCCAAATCTCACTCTCTCAATATCCAGATACATCTTTAGATAGTTGACTTCCTCCTCGAGCGTAACCCAAGTCTGCACATCCTTTCGGATTGTACCTCGCAGAAAATCCGAAAGAAGAAGGACCATTTCTCTTGCTTTGTGAGGTTGTGACACGACCAAGGCGTTGATCGAATTGAGACTGTTAAACAGAAAATGAGGCTGAAGCTGCTGTCGAAGTTGAGCCAACTCTGCTTCTTTGGAGAGTTCGAGCATTTGTGATTCACGGTTGCGCAGTTCTTCCTGCCTTTCAAGCTTGGACACCACCAAGGCCAAAACCCCAATCAATTGCTCCGCCAGTCCCAGTACCATCCAGCGCAGGTAAACTGACTTTTCAAGAAGCTCCAGATATATGTCATCTTCGAGATACCACCACGAAAGCAAAAATCGGTGTCCATATACTGAAAGTCCACTTAGTGCGACAGGAACCAAAAAGACCAACAAAAGATTTTTTCCCTTGGGTGAATAAAGGCTGAAAACACGATCCAATACAGCCACCCCGCCCAAAAAGAATAATGCAAAAAAGAACGAATCCGTAAAGGCGACTTCTGTCGATAATCCCTCATTGGTCAGTAAAAAGAAACATCCCAAGAGCCAGATGATGCCGGCTCCGGGGATGATCCATTTTCCAAGTCTTGGATTTGAAAATGCGTTTAAAAACAAGGTGATGGTGGTAAAATAGTTGGTTTAATCTCGTCAAAAGGATTTGATTTCCAAGCCTCCAAACAAAATGGTGCCTTTCAATACCACCACTTTGTTGGGATCAACCCCTCCTTCTCGGAAGAATCGCTTGTCTTCCAATCCAGCTGCAATGTTGGTCACCTCAGTACGGATATCCCAATGTGGAGGCACGATCATCTTGACACCACCAAAAATGATATCTACTTGGATAGTCACTACACCATTGAAATCCACTTGGGTCAAATCCAAGTCTGCTCCACCGAATGCCGCAGTCACTTTTCCTCCCTGGAAGTTTTTGGACATCAACTTTCGATTGACCCCACTGAAGATTGCATCGATATTTAATCGATCAGCAAAGGAAGTCCCCGTGGTTCGGGTAAATCCAGATTCAGTACTGGATTGGAAACTGCCAGTTGATCCAGTTTCGTCTACTACTTTGGCCTCTTCTACGGTAGAAGTACTCGAAAAGGAAGTCTTGCTTTTTCGCTCAGACTCCCAATTGCGACGGATATCTTCGAGCACTTTGTTTTCTCGAGTCTTCTGAGTGATCAGGTAAATCCCCAAGATGATCAAGCCCAGTGGCCATACATATTGTCCCAATCCAAAATCCAGGTCAAACTCTCTTTTTAAGAGGAAATAAGCTCCTATGAAAAGAATGACAAAACCAAAGAAACTCTTGAACTCATGCTTGATGATCGAAAAGGTACCAATTACAATTAGGATCATCGGCCAGGTAAGAATCCAATCGGGGATGAAAAATCCGATTTTGCGAAGCAATAGGATCACTCCTATACCGAGAATAATAAATCCGAAAGCGATACTTCCGTCATTTCGAGGTTTGGTGTAGTTGTTCATAGCTGTAAGAATTAAATGATGACCAAAAATATACTGCTGTGATCTGGTCTGGAATCCCTCTTAGGCCAAGGTGTTTGAAAAGTCGGTAAAGGCGGCTAAACAGTCGGTGAAAATGCAAGCTGATTTTTTACCGATTCACTTTTTTCTGGAAAGCAGAAACTCTGCGTACTCCAAGTCCTCTGGTGTGGTCAATTTGATGTTTTCCATATTGCCGTCAATCAGAGTGACCTGCCATCCTTGAAATTCATATACGGTGGCATCATCGGTAAATTCCCCTCGCTCGGGAGTCTCAAATGCCTTTTTTATTTTATCCAGTTGGAAAGTCTGCGGGGTCTGCACCAGTCGGTATTTGTGCCTTTCTCTAAACTGACTCCAACCATCATGAATACTTACTTCTCGGAGCGAATCCTTTAAAGGAACAACAGCGATGGCACTTCCGGATTTTTCAGCCTTTTCAAAACTTTCCTTAATCACATCCCCACTCACAAAAGGCCTGACTGCATCATGAATTGCCACCAATCCTGAGGAAGTCGAGATAGCATCCAGCCCATTTTTCACGGATTGAAATCGTGTAGCTCCTCCCGATACCACTTGATGAGCAAGCGTAAAATCATATTGAAAGCAGAGATCCTTCCAAAATTCAAAATCATCTTTGGGCAAGACAAGGATCAACCGGATTTGAGAGTCAGCATGGTAAAAAGCTTCCAAAGTATGCATCAAGACAGGTTTGCCACCAATGGGAATGTACTGCTTGGAAATGGAAGTCCCCATTCGGGTTCCCCGTCCTCCTGCGACCAAAATTGCAACTTTATCCATGTCTTTGATTTACTGCAAAAGTAACCTGATGGTCGAAACGGCCAATAATTTATGGATCCGAAAAAGAAAACATCATAAAAAAAGCCCCTCTCGGGGCTTTTCAATTACAATATCAACATGGCGTCGCCATAGGAGAAGAAGCGGTACTTTTCTTTTACGGCCTCTTTGTACGCTTTCATAATCAAATCGTAACCTCCAAAAGCTGCAGCCGTCATCAGCAAAGTAGACTCAGGGAGATGAAAGTTAGTGATCAGAGAGTTGGCAATTTTAAAGTCATAAGGAGGAATAATAAATTTATCCGTCCATCCGCTGCTGGCCTTTAGCCTTCCGCCTGCAGTAACCGAAGATTCGACTGTCTTCAGAGAGGTAGTTCCCACCGCTACTACTCTTTTTTTATTGTCCAATGCCTCATTGACCAGGTCTACAGTTTTTTCAGGAATAAAATAATTCTCCGAATCCATCTTGTGTTTGGTCAGATCCTCAACATCCACTTGACGGAACGTACCCAAACCTACGTGAAGCGTTATGGGAGTTACTTCGACACCTTTCAGCTCCAGTCTCTTGAGTAGCTGTGGAGTAAAGTGTAGACCTGCAGTAGGTGCAGCTACGGCACCCACGTTTTTAGCAAAAACGGTCTGATATCGCTCACGGTCTTCCGGTTCAATCTTTCTTTCGATGATTTCTTTCAAAAGAGGTGTTTCACCTAAGGTATCAATGGTTTTTTCGAATTCTTCCTGATTTCCGTCAAAAAGGAATCGAATCGTACGGCCTCTGGAGGTAGTATTGTCAATAACCTCAGCCACCAGATCACTGTCACCAAAGTACAGCTTGTTTCCAACTCTGATTTTTCTTGCAGGATCTACGAGCACATCCCAAAGACGCAAGTCGGGATTCAATTCTCTCAATAGGAAGACCTCTATTTTAGCTCCGGTTTTTTCCTTGTTGCCGTAAAGACGAGCAGGAAATACTTTGGTGTCGTTTGTTACAAATACGTCCCCTTCACCGAAATATTCAAGGATATCCTTGAATGTCCGATGCTCAATTTCACCTGTTTTCCGGTGAACCACCATCAATCTGGATTCATCTCGATTGTCTGTTGGATAGAGGGCGATAAGTTTTTTGGGAACGTCAAATTTGAAATCTGATAATTTCATAGATAATCTTTAGGAGTCTGACTCGATATTCTAACTCGGTGATTTTGATTTGCTTTAAAAAATGCAAAGTTAATAACAATAATGCCCAATTTCAGCTAACTTGACAAATTGTTTTAACCAACTATTGATCGTATGCTGTTTTTCCAACTCACTTGGGAAAGTTTCAGGTTTGCCGTCACCGCCCTCAAATCAAATCTCACCCGCACCATCTTATCCCTTTTGGGGGTTACCGTGGGTATTTTCGCCATCATTGCAGTGTTTACCCTCGTGGATTCCTTAGAAGGAAAAATAAAATCTTCCTTTGCTTTCCTTGGAACCAATGTAATGCGGGTAGATCGGTTTCCATTTGCCAATGGACCGCAGGATTATCCATGGTGGAAATATTTTCAACGACCTCCAGGCACCTTTGCAGAATACAAATTTCTGGAAGAGAGGCTCAAAAACGCGGATGGAGTGACTATTTCTGCCTCCTCAAATGCTACCATTCAAGCAGGTAGCAATTCATTTGAAGGCTCAGCTTTGACTGGAATTGCTTACACCTATCAGGATGTTTTTGAAGTCGCTTTGGAGGAAGGCAGATATTTTTCGGAATCCGAAATCAATGCTGCCAGAAACCTGATCATTATTGGAAAAAAAATAGCCACGACCCTTTTTCCCAATCAGCCGGCACTCGGCAAAGAAGTAAAAATCAAGGGAATGAAGTTTACGGTTATTGGGATTTTTGAAGAAGAAGGTGAAGGCTTTCTGGAACTTCCTTCCAAAGATGAAGCCTGCCTGATCCCTTTTGGGGCATTTAGCAAAATGTACTACACAGGAAAAAATGGACTTGAACCTACCATTGCTGCCAAAGGTCGCGATACAGACATTGGTTTGGTAGCCCTAGAAAATGAAATGACAGGCTTGATGCGGGCAAAAAGAGGATTAAAACCTACTCAAGAGGACAATTTCGCATTGAATAAAACTGAATTTATCCAGAACGCGATCGGGTCAATCTTTGATGTGATTTCTGTGGCAGGATGGGTAATTGGAGGATTTTCGATTTTGGTCGGAGGTTTTGGAATTGCCAACATTATGTTTGTATCGGTGCGTGAACGTACCAATATCATCGGTATTCAAAAATCATTAGGTGCCAAAAACTACTTTATCTTATTCCAATTCCTTTTTGAGGCAGTCTGCCTGAGTTTGATTGGAGGAGGCACAGGAATTATATTAGTTTACCTTCTCAGCTTTGTGCAGCTGGGAAGTCTGGACTTGATTCTCTCCTTTGAAAATATCATCCTGGGATTGGGTGTTTCTTCTATTATTGGTGTGGTAGCAGGAATAGTACCTGCCACCTTGGCTGCAAGAATGGACCCTGTAGAAGCAATCCGGACTGCTTAATTCAACCCCAGTAAAACAAAAAAGGAGGCGATTGCCTCCTTTTTTGTTTTACTTTATCTTATTAATCTTCCAAATCTACGGTTGGTTCGGTAGGAAGAAGGCCAGAGGCGGCCTTAATTTTTCCTTCCAATTCTTCCATCAATTCAGGATTATCCAAAAGTAAATTCTTGACCGCGTCGCGTCCTTGTCCCAATTTTTCTCCATTGTAAGAGAACCAAGAACCAGCTTTCTTGATGATTTCCAACTCTACACCCAAGTCAATCACTTCACCTACTTTGGAGATTCCCTGGCCGTACATGATGTCAAATTCAACTACTTTGAAAGGAGGCGCTACTTTGTTTTTTACCACCTTCACTCGAGTTCTATTACCAAGCACATTGTCTGCACCTTCCTTGATCTGGCCTACTCGACGGATATCTAAACGAACCGATGCATAAAATTTCAAGGCATTACCACCCGTCGTGGTTTCAGGATTTCCAAACATCACGCCGATTTTGTCACGGAGCTGATTGATAAAAATACAGGCACATCCTGTCTTATTAATTGCACCGGTGAGCTTTCTTAATGCCTGAGACATCAATCTTGCCTGGAGCCCCATCTTGCTCTCTCCCATTTCGCCTTCTAATTCTCCTTTCGGAACCAAAGCTGCCACCGAGTCAATGACGATGATGTCAATGGCGCCAGACCGGATCAGATGTTCCGCTATTTCCAAGGCCTGTTCACCATTGTCAGGCTGAGAAATCAATAGGTTTTCAGTATCGATACCTAGTTTTTCAGCGTAATTTTTATCAAATGCATGCTCCGCATCGATAAATGCTGCCAGACCACCTGCCTTCTGAGCCTCGGCGATACAGTGCATGGTCAAGGTTGTTTTACCTGAAGATTCAGGTCCGTAGATTTCAATGACCCTTCCTCTTGGTATTCCCCCTACTCCCAATGCCATGTCAAGTCCTAAAGAACCTGTGGAAATAGCCGGAACATCCTGAATTTTATTGTCACTTAGCTTCATGACGGTTCCTTTACCGTATGTTTTTTCAAGCTTGTCGATGGTGAGCTGTAAAGCTTTGAGCTTTTCTGCGTTATTACTCATAAGAAGTTTATAAAATGAAATTTAAATTGTTCAAGTTAAGCAAACACGGAGGCATAACCAAGGCGGTAGCATCTATTGTTTTCGGACACCAAATTCGTACTTTTAATCATCCTTACACTCTTTTTTCGCGTATTTATCCACAAAGCATCCAGGTTTTGTCACGTATTGTCAGATATCCAGTGAATCTCTTCCTTAAAATTATCTTGGTGATTGGCCTTTCGGCCACTTGGGCGAAAGGTCAATCCACTGCCAAAAATACCGCATTCACTTTTGGTGAGGAATTGCGCTTTGAAGTGACTTATGGCTGGCTAGATCTGGCAGAAGCCAAATTGAAAGTGGATAGAAAAGCAGTTTTGGAAGGAAACAAAGCCCACTACAAAATTGACGCTTTTGGAAATACCAAAGGTGCAGCAACTTTGTTTGGAAGAGTAAATGACAATTGGGGCACGCATCTAGATACTAATTCCCTACTACCTAGTTTGTCCTACAGATATATCGAGGAAGGAAAATATCGAAAGAATGAGAAGGTCTATTTTGATCAAATTAACAAAAAAGCTAAAGTAGAACTCTACGATAGAGAAAACAAAGCTCTGAAAGAAGTGAAAGAATACAAACTACCCGATCAAGTGCAGGATCTCGTCAGCGGATTTTACCTCTTGCGTGCGATGGATTTGACCAACTTGAGAAAAGGACAACAAATTTTGATCACCGGATTTTTTGACAAAGAAATATATAACCTAAAATTAATATTCGAGGGAACTGAAAAGCTGGAAACAAGTCTAGGCACAAAGGAAACCTACGTCTTCTCTCCTCAGCTTCCCAAAAACAAACTATTCCGGGGAGATTTTCCTGTGAAAGTCTGGGTCACTAAGGATCAGAACAAAATCCCTGTCAAAATCAAGGCGAATCTATTTATCGGATCATTGAATATCGATATTGCATCCGCTAATGGATTGAGAAACAATTGATTCATATTGAGTTAACATAAAATTAACAAGAGGAGTAAAATTCAAACTTTTCTACCTTTTGGTCTTGAAAATCTACACTACGACCAATGATTGTTTGGTTCTAATCTTTGAATATTCCTTAATTTTAACCTGACTATTAAGAAATCCTTTCATGGCAGACAAACAAAAAATTAAGGTTTTGGTGGTAGATGACGAGCCAGACATCGTCGAAATCCTCAAATACAATCTCCAGAAAGAAGGCTACGAAGTCGCTACAGCTGAGGACGGGATCAAAGCAGTAAAAACTGCCACGAAGTTTCAGCCTGATGTAATCCTACTCGACATCATGATGCCCAATCAGGACGGTGTCGAGACTTGCCTGCAAATTCGCCAGATTCCCGAACTGAAGCATGCCTTTATTATCTTCCTCACTGCACGCATGGAAGAATATTCCGAGGTAGCTGCATTCGACGTAGGGGCAGATGACTACATCACCAAGCCCATCAAACCTCGGGCACTGATGAGCAGAATTGCCGCACTTTTCCGCAGGGAATCCAAAAAAGAACAGGAACAGGCCCAGATCAAAATCCGTGATTTAGTCATCGATCGGGGCAGCTATACCATCGACAAATCCGGCAAGACCATCACCCTACCCAAAAAAGAATTCGAACTGTTGTATTTCCTGGCCAAAAACCCTAATATGGTTTTCAGCCGTGATGAACTTCTCCACAATATTTGGGGATCTGATGTATTTGTACTCGCCCGCACCGTGGATGTACACATCCGAAAAGTCCGAGAAAAAATCGGGGAAGACTACATTACTACTGTCAAGGGAGTAGGATACAAGTTCGACTTAGGATAACAATGCTGACAGGCTCCAGAGGGATATCTTTCATACT
>Ga0208492_1001013_pt1 | contig 20034 bp, 9 predicted proteins | sample Subbioar_CSW14AB_FD_184820 | JGI IMG/M metagenome (GOLD analysis project Ga0208492, IMG submission 184820) | Serpentinite rock and fluid subsurface biosphere microbial communities from McLaughlin Reserve, California, USA - CR12Mar_CSW14AB (SPAdes) | ecosystem: Environmental > Terrestrial > Deep... | reverse complement strand
CCCGCATTCGATTCCTCCAACTCCCGCTTATTCGTCCGCGGCCAGAACTCCTTGCTTGAATTTGCGAATTTGGTCACGCTGACTCACATCGACAATGTGGGTTATGAATTCGCCATCACCGTCACGCAATCGGGTACGTTGAGTCTTCCACAATTGACGACGATCGCCAAGACGGGCAATGTGGGCACCTTTCTGATTCAGGTCGATCTCGGGGGAATCGTCCAGGTTCCTGAATTAACGACCGCCAATCGGACCCATTTCGACATCGATGGCTCATTCGCGTCGATGGACTTGCCGAAGTTGACAACAGCCAATCACGCTGCTTTCTTGGTTTCCCACGCGGTCGACCTCACTCTTCCGTCACTCCTTGCGGCCAATGGCTCCGCTTTCAACGCCTCAGACCTGTCGACGATCCTGGCACCCTTGCTGCGAAGCGCCGCCAATCTCGAACTCCATTCCGAGGATTATGCGTCCGCGATCACCATGCCTGCGCTGATCGATCTTTCGCGCGATCGCAGCGTGAGCGGCAGTCTGCTCCTTGAGGCGACCGCCAACGGCACCGTGGATCTCCCCGCTCTCGTTCGCTTGCAAGACCCGATTCGAGATAGTTCCACCTCCGTGACCGTAAGCGAAGGAGGGACCATTCGGCTGGGCAGCAAGGGAGCCCCGCTTTTCATCAAGAACGCCACCCTTGCGAAGGATCTATACAGCCACCTCCTTTTCGTCGGCACCGCTCCAGATGGTCCCGACTTCGGACCTGGTCCACTCACCTTGCAAGGAAGCGGCGATTTCTACGCACCGCCGCTTCTGTCGGAAGGCGGTTTGAAACTCGAAAGCGATGCCGACTGGAGTTTCCATCAAGACATTTACCTGGGTGGCGGCGCCTACCTTGATATCGCGCCCGGCGCGACTCTGGGTCTTGCCGGAAGCCTGACGGGAACGACCGTCAATAGTACCGATTTCCGCTTCGGCGGCACGCTGAGGTTCGAAGGCCATGGCACCGCTCAATCCCCTCAATGGTTCGAAGCATCAAGCGCCGATCATGGGAATCTCTTCCCGACCGATGGAGAGAATTTTTACATCGAGCATCTTGAGTTAGCCCCCGGGGCCTATGTCAAACTCCAAGATTTGGTCAAGAACTCCGCGGGCGCGGGCCGTGACGCCATTTATGTGGGATCCGTGACGATTTCCGATGGCGCCACGCTCGACTTGAACGGAGTTGAGTTGCACGCGAAAAACTTCGTGGTCGGGGGAACCGTGCTCGGTATTGCCCCCACCCAGATTGTCAGCGCCGACTCGACGATCAACACCTACGGCGCGACCAAAAGCTTTGCGGTTTTGACCACGGGCAATTCCCTGGCAACGAAGTTTTATCTGATCGGTTCCGTCCCTGCCGGCGTGCAGATCGATTTGGTGACGGGTGTGATCGACATCGGCTCCCAGGTCCGCGCGGGATCCTACCATTTTCAGGTGGTTGCCGCGAACCAAGTCACTGTGGCCGCCATCCAAAATTTCTCCTTGATCGTCAATCGGGCAGAGCTCACCCTTCGTGCCGTGGACAAGGCCAAGGCCTATGGCAAAGCCATGCCCAACCTTACGGTCGATATCGCCGGACTCGTCAACGGTGAAACCAGTGCCGTGATCGCGGGATTGGGCGTGACCACCGTTGCCACGCCTTTCAGCCCGGTCGGCACCTACACCCTGAAACCGACCGGCGCCAATCCGAATTATGCGATCACCCTGGTCGATGGCTCATTGACCGTGACCAAGGCGAACCTGACGATTCAGGCGGAAGACAAAACCAAGGTGTATGGCGCGGCAATGCCGGCCCTCACTTTCAGCGTGAATGGCCTGGTCAATGGCGATACACTTGCAAACTTTGCCAGTTTGGCCGTGACCACAAGCGCGACCGCCATGAGCAGCGCGGGCTCCTATCCGCTTGTTCTCAACGGTTTGCCGGCCAACCCCAATTACCAGATCACCCTGGCGAATGGCACGTTGACCATTGCCAAGGCGGCGCAAAACATCGTCTGGGCCAACCCCTCACCGATCGTCTACGGCACGAAACTAAGCGGCACCCAACTAACTGCGACGGTGAGTGGCGTCGTGGGCGGCACCCCGGCCGGGGGACTGAGCTACGACCGCCCCATCGGCACGCTGCTTTCCGGCGGCACGCAAACTTTGACGGTCACGGCAGCCGAAACCGCGAACTATCTCGCCACGAGCAAGTCGGTTTCCTTGGTGGTCAACAAGGCGTTACAAGCAATTGCCTGGGACACGCCTCTGGCCATCGGTTACGGCACCGAGTTGAGCTCCAATCAGCTGAATGCCTCGAACATGGGAATCCCGGGCGGTTCCGCGCCGGGTTCCCTCATTTATGATCAAGCGATCGGCGACATCCTCAATGCCGGCTCGCGCCTCCTGACAGTGACCGCGGCCGAAACCGACAACTATCTGGCCGCGACCAAGACAGTGATCCTCGTCGTCAACAAGGCGGCGCAGAACATCGCCTGGGCCACGCCCGCGGGAATTGTCTACGGTACCAAGCTCAGCTCCGATCAGCTCAATGCCGCCGTGACGGGAATCGCAGGCGGTTCGGCACCGGGCATGCTGATCTATGGCCAGGTCCTTGGCGACATCCTTAACGCGGGCATCAGAACCTTAACTGTCATCGCGGCAGAAACGACCAATTACCTGAGCGAGACAAAAACCGTCCAACTTGCGGTTGCCAAGGCGGCGCAGACCATCACCTGGAACGATCTGCCGCAAATCGACTACGGTGTCCGACTAACCGCCAGGGAACTGGGCGCTTTGGCCCAAGGAGTTGCCGGCGGTTCGCCTGCCGGCACGCTCAGCTACGACCGAGCTCTGGGTGAACTGCTCAATGCGGGTTCCTACACCATTACCGCGACGGTGGCGGAAACGGCCAACTACCTGGGTGCGAGCAAGACGGTCAACCTTCTCGTCAATAAGACCGAGCCGACGATCAACTGGGCGACTCCTGCCGCAATTCCCTATGGCACCAAACTGAGCACCACCCAGCTCAATGCCGAGGCCGTCGCGGTCAAGGGGGGAACCGTCCCCGGCGCGTTGACCTACAGCAGCACCCTGGGAGAATTTCTGAGGGTCGGCATTTACTCCCTTACTGTCACCTCGGCCGAAACCGAGAACTACCTCAGTGCCACCCAGTCGGTGAACCTGGTCGTCGACAAGGCGCATCAAACGATCGACTGGAGCACCCCGGGCGCCATCGTCTACGGCACCAGGCTAAGCACCGACCAGCTCAATGCCAAAATCGGCGGCGTTCTGGGCGGCAGCGCCGCGGGAATGTTCTCTTACAATTTGGCGATTGGCGAACTCCTTAATGCCGGCAAGCACACCTTGACCATCTCCGTCGCCGGTACCGAGAACTATTTGAGCGAAACGCAGTCGGTGACGCTACTCGTCGAGAGAGCCCACCAGGCGATCAACTGGGCGACCCCCGATCCGATTGTCTATGGAACCACGTTGAGCGCCTCACAATTCGGCGCCACGGTCCATGGCGTCGCGGGCGGATCGCAACCGGGAGCCTTGAGCTATGACCACAACATGGGAGAGCTGCTCCACGGAGGCAAGCAGGAGCTGGTCGTTTCCGCCGCGGAAACGGAAAACTATCTGCCCGAATCCAAAACGGTGACGCTTATCGTCGAGAAAGCCAAACAGACGATTGCCTGGAATCAACCCAGTGCGATTGTCTACGGGACGCGTTTGAGCACGACCCAACTCAATGCCAGCGGCAGCGGTCTCGCCGGCGGTTCCGCCCCCGGCGCCTTGAGCTACAGTTCCGCGCTCGATTCGCTGCTCAACGCAGGGCCCAATCTGCTCACGGTGACGGCCGCGGAAACCGCGGATTACTTGGCCGCGACCCAGACGACCACCCTTCTTGTAAACAAGGCCAAACAGGTCATTACCTGGGCCAATCCGGCCCCGATCTCCTTTGGCACCCCATTGAGCGCCACGCAACTGAACGCCACGGTCAATGGAGTGGCCGGCGGTTCCTCGCCGGGAATTCTGCGATACGATCGGGCGAGTGGCGAGTCGCTGCAGCCCGGCTCCTACACCTTGGCGGTGAGTGCGGCGGAAACGGACAATTATCTTGCCGCGAGTAAGACCGCTCTGCTGCTTGTTACGCAGACGCCGGGGTTTGTCAGCGGTAGTGCGGCCACGTTCCTGGTGGGAAGCGCCGGATCGTTCACGGTTCTTACGAACGGTTTCCCCGCGCCCACGATCACCTTGAAGTCGGGGGTCCTACCCGCCGGAGTCGCGCTGGAAAACGGCGTGATCTTGGGAACGCCGGGGCAAGGTACAGGCAAGGCCTATCGTTTCGTCCTGGCGGCTTCCAATGGCATCGGCGGCGAGATCACTCAAAACTTCACCTTGAATGTCAACCAGCCGGCTTCGATTTCCAGCGCGAACAAGGCAATCCTGGAAGTGGGCAAGGCCGGATCATTCAACTTTACCGCCACCGGCTTTCCCTTACCGGTTTTTTCGCTTGTCAGCGGCAGCTTGCCTGAGGGAGTCACCCTGACATCAGGCGGCATGCTTTCCGGCACACCGAAGCCCGGCACCGGCAGGGACTACACCTTCACCGTTGCCGCAAGCAACGGCGTCGGTCAAGCCGCCTCTCAAAGCTTCACGCTCACCGTCAATCAGGCTCCCGCCATTACCAGCGCCAACAGCGCGACCGTGGAAGTTGGCAAGGCGGCCTCATTCTCGTTCGCTTCCAGCGGCTTTCCCGGCGTCACTTACGCGCTCAAGTCCGGGTTGCTGCCAGCCGGCATTACGTTGAGTCCGGCGGGCATCCTTTCCGGCACCGCCCTGCCAGGCACGGCAAAACCCTATGCCTTGATGATCTCGGCCACGAACGGAGTCGGTACCGCGGCAACCCAGATCTTCACACTCAATGTCACCCAGGCGCCGACGATTATCAGCGCCAATCAAGCGATCTTTGAAGTGGGCAAAGCGGGTTCGTTCAGCTTTGTAACCAGCGGATTTCCCGCTGCGGTCTTCTCGTTGAAAGCCGGGAATTTGCCCGACGGGCTGACGCTTAGTCCCGTCGGGGTTCTTTCGGGAACGCCGCGGCCCGGCACGGGCAAAATGCAAACGATCACGATCCTGGCAAGTAACGGGATCGGTATGGCCGCCAGTCAGAATTTCACGATCGTCGTCAACGAGGCGCCCGCGTTCACCAATGCCGCCAAGGCCAGCTTTGAAGTCGGCAAGAACGCTTCCTTCCCCCTTTCCTCCAGCGGATTCCCTGGGGCGATCTATTCGATCAAGTCGGGGCTGCTGCCGAGTGGAGTGAGCCTGAGTCCAGCAGGAGTTCTATCGGGTACGCCAAGGCCCGGTACGGCCAACTCCTACACGGTCACCTTCGTGGCAAGTAACGGCGTCGGTCAATTGGCCACCCAAACCTTTACGATGACGGTCACTCAGGCTCCGGCGATTACCAGCGCCAACCGCGCCAGTTTTGAAGTGAACAAGTCCGGTTCGTTTACGATCACCGCCAGCGGCTTCCCCGCCGCCGTCTTTTCGTTGAAATCGGGGGCGCTGCCCGATGGAGTGACTCTGAGCGCCGGCGGTCTGCTTTCCGGTACGCCCAAGCCTGGCAGCGGCAAAAACTACGTTTTCACGGTTCTGGCAAGTAACGGCATCGCAGCCGCGGTCACTCAAGATGTCACACTCACCGTCACCCAACCGCCTGCAATCATCAGCGCGGCCAAAACCGCGTTCGAAGCAGGCAAGGCGGGGTCATTTACGTTTATCGCGAGCGGTTTCCCATCCGCGACCTTCGCGCTCAGCTCCGGAACGTTGCCCGTAGGCGTGACGTTGACCGCCACCGGCTTTTTGTCCGGCACCCCCAAGATGGGCTCAGGCAAAAATTATCCGATTGTGGTGACGGCGACCAACGGTGTCGGCCTGATCGCGAAGCAGAACTTCACGCTGACGGTCAATCAGGCGCCAGCCATCACGAGTGCGAGCCAGACCTTCTTCGAAGCAGGCAAGACTAGTTCTTTCCTTCTGGCGGCAACCGGCTTCCCCGCGGCGACATTCACGATCGGTTCGGGAGCGCCGCCCGAAGGCCTTACCCTCAGCGCGGCCGGGTTGCTATCTGGCACGCCGGCGGCCGGCTCAGGTAAGGTCTACGCCCTTACGATCATTGCGAGCAACGGCGTGGGCTCGGTTGCCAGCCAGAGCTTCCAGCTTACGGTGGGTGCGGCCGCTTCGATCACGAGCACCAATCAGGCGACTTTTGAAGTGGGCAAAGCGGCCACGTTCATGGCGGCGGCGAGCGGTTTCCCCTTGCCTGTTTTCCGATTGGTTTCTGGCAGCCTTCCCGCTGGAATCAGTCTGACAGGCGCAGGCTCACTCGCCGGAACGGCGGAGGTAGGCACCGGCAAGACCTATTCGTTCACGCTGGGTGCATCCAATGCCTTTGGCACGGAGGCCTTGCAGAATTTCACGCTCACCGTCAACGAAAAGCCATCTTTTGGCGGCAACAGAGCCGCGCTGTTCGAGGCGGGTAAGGCCGGAACCTTCACGATCACCGCGTACGGCTACCCTGCCCCAACATTCAAGCTCGCCTCCGGCGCGCTGCCTGCCGGGTTGAAATTATCCGCCGACGGCATCCTTTCGGGCACCCCGGCAGCGAACTTGGCGAAATCATTCTCCTTGAACCTCACCGCAACCAATGGCGTCGGCTCGGTCACTTCTCCTTTGACGCTGACCGTGGGTTCGCCGGCGAAGTTCACCAGCGCGGCCAAGGCCACTTTCCAGGCCAACGCCACCGGGTCCTTCTTCCAGTTGACCTCTTCGGGATTCCCGGCTGCGACTTACCGCATCGTCGCGGGCACGCTTCCCGCCGGAATCGCGCTCGGTGCCGGCGGATTGCTTACAGGCAAAGCGGCGGTCGGCAGCGGCGGAGTTTACGCGCTCACCCTGGCCGCGAGCAACGGCCTCGGCCTTGAGGCGATGCAGAATTTCACGCTGGCGGTGAATGAGGCGCCAGCCTTCACCTCGCTCAATAACGCCACCTTCCGCGCGGGAATTTCCAACGCCTCCAGCGTCACGGCAACGGGAGTGCCGCTGCCCTCCCTGTCGATCGCGGCAGGCACCTTGCCCGCGGGCGTGAGCTTCGATGCGAAAACAGGAACGCTTTCTGGCACGCCATCGCTAGGCAGCCCGCCCAGCACCGCAGCGATCACTTTCAAGGCGACCAATAGTCTCGGCACGAGCACGCAGTCGTTTACCCTGATCGTCGCCAACCGCGCGTTCTCTTATATTCCGGTGGGAACCGTGCCAATTTTGACCACGACCGTAGGCGCGGCGAGCGGTGTGACCGCCTGGGGAGCCGCGGGGAAAAAATTGGGGACGATTAATCCCTATCCCGGCTTTTCCGGCAAGATCAACACTTTGCTCGCCGATCTGAACGGCGATCTCGTTCCTGAAATCATCACCTCGCCGGGCGCGGGCCTGGCTGCCACCGTGAAGGTGTTCGATGGCCGATCGTTCGCCGAGGTGCAAAGTTTCAGCGCCTACGATGCCAACTTCACCGGCGGCGTTAGTGTCGCCGTGGCCGACACCGATGGAAATGGCACCCTGGACCTCGTCACGAGTCCCGGCAAGGGAACGGCCCCTCTGGTCAAGGTGTTCGATCAGGACGCCCGGATCTTGGCCTCGTTCAACGCTTACGACGCGGCCAACAAGAACGGTCTGACCGTCCTCACTGCCGACACCAACCTCGACGGCAAGACAGAAATCCTCACCATTCCCAGCGCGCCGAGTTCCGCCGAACTACGTCGCTTTGATATGCAGGGCACCTTGCTCAACAAGATCCAAGCCTTTGAGCCCGCCTTTACAGGCGGCGTCAGCGTGGCCTTGGGTGACCTCAATGGCGATGGAAAAGCCGAGATCGTTGTGTCGAGCTTGGCGGGAAGAACTTCCGCCATTCGTACCTTCGCCGCGACAGGAGAACTCCTCAAGGAATGGACGCCTGTGGCGAGCTTGACCAAGGGGGGCACGGTTGTCGTGGGCGACCTCGACGGGGATCGCAAGGCAGAGATCGTTTTTGCCGTGGGAGCGGGCGCCACGCCGACGCTCAAGGTGTTCGATCAGGCCGGCCAATCGTTGGCGCAGATCACGGCTTATGACAGCAAGTTCACCGGCGGCGTTTCCGTGGCGCTGGCCGATCTCGATGGCAACGGCACCAAGGAGATCATCACGGCGCCGGGCAAGGGAACAGCGCCCCAAGTGAAGCGCTACGACAACAAACTGAATCTGCTCGACAGTCTGTTCGCGGCCGCGACCGGGTTCACCGGAGGCATCAACCTGGGGTAAAAATGATTGGCCTTGAGTCAGAAATCTACCTGGAAATCGGTTACAATCAGTTTGCGCATTTCGATCTCCTTCTAACCGGTCCTTCACGACCAAGGCGCCTCATGAGGACACCTCGCCCATCAAGGCCGTCAGTTTCTCAAGAACCGATTGCCAGCCTCGTTCCACGTTTTCGGCCACATGTGGCAAAGAAGCGGCAAGCTCTTCCAATCGCTCGTGGACGAGCGTGAGCGACGTATTACCCCCCGGCGCCACACCCAACGTGATGGTGAGCAGAGAGTCATAAACGGGTCCCTCATTCCGATCTGGGCCGACGAATCCCCAGCGGAACACGATTCGTTAATCAAAACGAATGTCAACCATTTGGTTGAATAGGGTCGTTCCACGAACCACTTGCTACCATGACCAGCAAACCCTTGCCTGCCAGAGGAAGCAGTGCCTTGCAGGCGGCGTTCATGGTTGCGCAAGCGAGGCAAGCCTGAGGGAGTTGACAGCCATAACTCCTATCCCGGCAGACATCGGCGATTTGGACCGAACCGCCCTTGCGAATTCTCTTGGAGAAAGATTGATCTAAATGCCAAGTATCCAGGCCGAACCAGCGGAATTTCGCGCTCCCGGGGCACGATTTCGGGCCGCGGTCGAGGCAGAACGCCCACTGCAAGTCGTGGGGACCATCAACGCCTATAGCGCCCGCCTGGCCGACCGTGCGGGCTTTCGCTGCCTCTACCTCTCCGGGGCCGGTGTCGCCAATGCCTCCTTCGGCTTTCCCGATCTCGGTCTGACCAGCCTGAACGATGTCTGCGAAGATATTCGCCGGATCGTCCAGGCCACCGACCTGCCCCTGCTTGTGGATGCGGATACCGGCTGGGGCGGCGCGTTCATGATCGCCCGCACCATCCGGGATCTGACTCGCGCCGGAGCCGCGGGCTGCCACCTCGAAGATCAAGTACAGGCCAAGCGCTGTGGCCACCGGCCGGGCAAGGAACTCGTCAGTTCCGCCGAGATGTGCGACCGCATCAAGGCCGCCGTGGACGCCCGCATCGATCCCTCGTTCGTCGTCATGGCCCGCACCGACGCTCACGCCGGCGAGGGGCCGGCTGCGGCCATCGACCGCGCACGCGCTTACGCCGCGGCAGGGGCGGACATGATCTTTGCCGAAGCGCTAACGACTCTGGACGAATACCGCGCATTCACCGCCGCGCTGGGCGATGTGCCGGTGCTGGCGAACATCACGGAATTTGGCAAAACCCCGCTCTTCCCTCTCGACGAAATGCGAAGCGCCGGCGTCCGCCTGGTCCTGTACCCCTTAAGCGCCTTTCGGGCGATGAGCCGGGCCGCGGAACAGGTGTATTCGGCCATCCGGGATGATGGCACACAGAAGGCCGCCATTCCACTTATGCAAACGCGCGCCGAACTCTACGAGGTCCTCGGCTACCACGCTTTCGAAGACAAACTCGATGCCTTGTTTGCCAAGGAAAGATCCGCGGAAAAGAACGAAGAACATAAAAAAGGAGAGAAATCGTGAGTGAGGGCGCACCCGGTGTGTTCAAGGCCAAGAAATCGGTCGCGCTGTCCGGCGTGCCCGCAGGCAGCACCGCCCTCTGCACCGTGGGGCGCGAGGGGAATGATCTGCACTACCGCGGCTACGACATTCACGATCTCGCCACCCATTGCGAATTCGAAGAGGTCGCGTATCTGCTGCTCAACGGCGCCTTGCCCCATTTTCAGGAATTGACCGAATATAAGAAGAAACTTCGGTCGCTGCGCGGAGTTACCACCGAAGTCAAAGCCGTGCTGGAAGCGCTGCCCGCCACTTCTCACCCGATGGATGTCCTGCGAACTGGCGTCTCGGCACTGGGTTGCGTTTTGCCCGAAAACGAAAGCCATGATACACCAGGTACGCGCGGCATCGTGGATCGCCTGCTCGCCTCGCTCGGATCGATGCTCCTCTACTGGTATCAGTTCTCCCACGGCGGCCGGCGAATCGATGTCGAAACCGAGGACGATTCGATCGGCGGGCATTTCCTGCGGCTGCTGCACGGCCGGCCGCCCTCGGCTTCCGCGGTGAAGGCGATGCACACCTCGCTCATCCTCTACGCCGAACATGAATTCAACGCATCCACCTTTGCGGCCCGAGTGATTGCCGGCACCGGTTCCGACATCTACTCAGCAATCGCCGGAGGCATCGGCGCGTTGCGCGGGCCCAAGCATGGCGGCGCCAACGAATTCGCCCTCGAAATCCAGCAGCGATACTCCCGCCCGGAGGAAGCCGAGGCCGACATCGTCCGCCGCGTGGCGAACAAGGAAGTGATTCTTGGGTTTGGACATCCGGTCTACACCGTCTGCGATCCGCGCAATCAAATCATCAAGGAGGTCGCGCGCAATCTTTCGCGCGAAGCGAACGACACGAAATTGTTCGACATTGCCGAGCGCATCGAGAGCGTGATGGCCCGGGAAAAGAAAGTGTTTCCGAACCTCGATTGGTTCAGCGCCGTCGTTTACCATCTGCTTGGCATTCCCACGAACATGTTCACGCCGCTATTTGCCGTGGCCCGCACCTCAGGGTGGAGCGCGCACGTCATTGAGCAACGAAACGATAACAAAATCATCCGTCCTAGTGCCAACTACACGGGTCCAGAAAACCTTCCCTTTCTTCCCATGGATCAACGCTGATGTCTCATCGCGACCTTTCCGATGCCTCTCGTCCCGAGCCCGACGCCCTCTTGCTCCAAATTGCCGACTATGTTCTGGCAACCAAATCCATCGTTAGTGATGAAGCACTCGACACCGCGCGTTTGTGCTTGATGGACACACTCGGCTGCGGCTTACTCGCGCTCAATTACCCGGCTTGCGTCAAACTCCTCGGCCCGGTCGTTCCCGGTGCCACCCTGCCCGGCCGTGGCGCCCGCGTGCCCGGAACCTCCTATGAGTTGGAGCCGATCCAGGCGGCCTTCAACATCGGCGCCATGGTCCGCTGGCTCGATTTCAACGACACCTGGCTGGCAGCCGAGTGGGGGCACCCTTCCGACAATCTCGGCGCCATCCTGGCCGTGGCCGATTATTTGAGCCGCGACAACGAAAAGCCTTTGACGATCCGCGATGTCCTCATTGCCATGATTCAGGCCCATGAGGTTCAGGGCGTGCTCGCGTTAGAAAACGGCTTCAACCGCGTCGGCCTCGACCATGTGCTTCTTGTCCGCATCGCTTCGACGGCTGTCGTCACCCGGATGCTTGGCGGCAGCCGCGACGATATCGTCAACGCGCTGTCCAATGCGTTCATCGATGGCGGCGCGCTGCGCACCTACCGGCACGCCCCGAATACCGGATCGCGTAAAAGCTGGGCCGCGGGCGACGCAACCAGTCGCGCCGTCCGCCACGCTTTGTTCGCGCTCAAGGGGGAAATGGGATACCCCAGCGCCTTGACCGCCAAGACCTGGGGCTTTCAGGATGTGCTCTTCAAAGGCAAATCTGTCACGGTCCCGGTGCAGGGGTTCGGCAGTTATGTGATGGAGCATGTGTTATTCAAAATCTCCTTCCCCGCGGAATTCCACGCGCAAACCGCGGTCGAAGCCGCCGTGGCCCTGCATTCCCAAGTGGCTTCGCGAGTCGACGAGATCGAGCGCATCGTCATCGAGACCCAGGAGAGCGGCAAAAGGATCATCGACAAGACAGGACCGCTCGCCAATCCGGCCGACCGCGACCACTGTCTTCAGTACATGGTGGCCATCCCGCTGTTGAAAGGTTGGCTGACCGCGGCGGACTATGAGGACGAATCCGCCGCCGATCCGCGCATTGATGCGCTTCGGGCCAAAATGGAGGTGGTTGAAAACGCCCAATACACGAGGGATTATCTGGACCCTGCCAAGCGCTCGATCGGAAACGCCGTTCAGGTCTTCTTCCGCGACGGCAGCTCAACACAGCGAATCGAGGTCGAATATCCCGTCGGCCACCGCCGCCGCCGGAAAGAAGGTATTCCCCTGCTTCTGGAAAAGTTCAAGGCGAATCTAATTGGGCGGATTCCCGCGCGAGCGGCGCAGGCCATCCTTCGATTATGCCAGGATCGCACTGCGCTAGAATCCACACCGGTCAGCCGGTTCATGGACCTATTCGTTCTTTGAGCGCGGGACAGGTTTGGGGGCAGGGCTCCCAAGGTGCCAGCTGCTTTGTAAGTTATAACCTGAAGACAAGTTAAGGAAAACGCCAACGAGGTTGAGCCATGATGGCCTCTCATTTTACACCGTTTATAGAGGGCGCACCCTCTGCGCGACGAGTCGGGTGGTGCTGGAAAACCTCTTTGATCCGAAGAGGTTGGACGATTTATTTCAGGAAAAGGCTAATTGGCAATATCAAAAAGAAGTTTTGTTTTCCGAAGTAATTGAGTTGATGTTATCGGTCGTTCTGCGAGTAACGCCAAGCGTTCATGCAGCGTATCAAGCTCAGAAGGGGCAGTTAAAGGTCAGCGATCAAGCGATTTATGACAAGCTTCAGAGAATGGAACTGGGGATCAGTTCAGGACTCGTTGTTGATTCCGCGAGATACCTGGAACCGGCTATCAAGAAATTGAGATCGGGCTTTGCATCCTGGATACCTGGGTATCGAGCGAAGGTTTTGGACAGATGTCATCTTGCAGCAACCCAAGGGCGGATTCGAGAACTTCGAAAGACCATTGCCAGCCGCGCCTTTGCCAGGAACGGTTCTTGCTGTTTATGAACAAGAAACGGATCTGGTTACGGAGGTATTTCTAACGCAGGATGGCCACGCGCAGGAAAGATCATAGCTTGACGAAGTTTCGGCAGCCTTGAATCCTGGCGATCTTTGGATTGCAGATCGAAATTTTTGCTCCACGGATTTTTTGATTGGAATCAATGCCACATCGGCCTATTTCTCAATACGGCAACACGGAGCCTTAAAGGGAAAACTCCTTGGTGAACGCAAGGATTGTGGAACAACGGAAGCCGGAACTTTATCAGAACAGGAACTGAGACTACCCATAGGCAAGGAAACACTGGTAGTCCGCCGGATAAGCCTGGCAATGAAGGAGGCCACTCGTGATGGGGAAACCGAAATCCACATTCTGACAAACTTGCCACCCGAAGTGGGTGCTGGCAAAATTGCGGAAGCCTACAGAAACCGATGGAGTATAGAGAAGCGTTTTTATGAAGTAACCCAAACAGTGAATTGCGAGCCCAATACACTGGGTTATCCAAAGGCTGCACTCTTGGCCTTTTGTCTGGCATTCGTGTCTTCACACGCGGTTGCATTAGCCAGAGCAACCCCGCGCTCCGTTCACGCTGAAGCCGAGGTTTCGGCAATGTCGTCTTACTACATGGCCAATGAAATCAGAGAGACCATGCCCGGAATGATGATTGCATTGCCGCCGGAGAAGTGGAATGACTATCGCGACCTGAAACCTGACAACTTAGTCGAAGTACTAAGCTTCATTGCAAAGTATATAAAAGTCGAGAAATATAAAAAGGCGGTATGCGGGCCAAAGAAGTCGCCCGTACTAAAGGGGGAGTACAAAAAAGGCGAACATATATCAGCTTATAAGTTGATCAAAAAACGTAGGCCGTGACACCTTGGAAGCCCTGAGTGAACATGGTTGCCAACGATTTGTCCATCTGATCCACCTTAACACCGCTCGATAATCCGGGGGGTCTGCTCTAAAAAAGGCAAATCACACGCAGGGTCAACGCCCATGCACTTTGGATATCCGAGCGTTTCCCCGGGTTGGGTATGAAAGAAAGGGCTTGTTCAAAAAAGGTGTCCTTGAAGAGATGGGCCTGGTAATAACCTTGTAACATCAATTCGTTGTCCCGGAGGGGGGTGGGCGTGGGGTTGGTTTCGGGGAAGAAAAAACTTCCCGCATTTGGGTCCCGATTCAACAAACTCCAGGCAAAGCCGCAGCCATAGGAATCTTTGGGCCGGGATGGGATCAAGGAAAACGCCGTGAGCCCACCGCCAAAGAACTGGCGTACGAACATGGTGTTGGAGTTATTGCAACCAAACTGGTAGTATCCGGAAACACCGGAAATATCCTCGCCCGGATTTTTGAACCATAATCGTTGCGTTCCAAAAAGGTAAAACCCATTGGCCCCATTAACCTGGGCGCCATTGGGCGTGTCCAGTTTGCCCGTCTGGAACCAATAGCCCATTCCAAATCTTCCGGGTTTTTCATCAACGCCAAGGGTCCATGACCTACCCACTTCCCAGATATTGTAATAGTAACCATTAAATTGTGGGCCCTGAAGGCCCGTTTGTTCGCCGTTGGCCAAATTTCCATCATAAAAACCATAGCGGACATAGGCTTTCTCGGTGACTTCCATCGATGCCGAAATGCCCGTGGAAGAGTTGTAATATCCCGGGGTTGGCCCCAGCATCGCCGGGTTAATAAAAGCCGGAGTGAAGATCAAACCGGTCACGGCGGGTATGGCCGCAGAATCCCGGCTGGTCGGAGTTGGATTGACGACATTGCCAAAATCAACGGTGGGAACCTGTTTGCCGATCCGGAAGTTGAATTTGCCGTCCAATAATTCCTGGCGCCACCAAAGTTTGTAGATCTCCTGGCGTACCAGGGGCGGCGGACCGGGAAGACTGTTGTAACCTTGAACCACCCCTGCCTCGGCGTTGGTCGGTTGGGCTGTAAGTTGCAAAAACTCGATGGCGAAAAGCCCTCCCTTCCAGTTCATGGCCTTTTCGGCATCTATATCCAAGGCAAGCAAGGTCAAGCTGTTTCCCGTCCAAGATCCCGGCTCCAGCCCGCCGGACATCAGCCAGTTGTAATCGCCGACCCAGGTTCCGCCCAAGCGCACGGCTGAATCTTGGGCCAGACCGAAAAATCGGCCTAAAGCCCCCGTGCCGGTGAACATGTTGGTGGCCCCTGGGTTTCCGCTGCTTGCACCGTTGTCGAGGTTCGCCTGCCTGCTTCCCGTTTCGGGAAGGCCCGGCGCTCCAACCGCAGGGGCTACCGGGTCATCTGGTTGCAGGGTGCGGACTTCGACGGTCTCGGGACTTCTCGGCGGAACTGGCTGATCGGGGGGGGGAGGCTGCCCCAAGAGGGGCGTCGAAATCAGGGCGGCGGCAAGAATCGCCACCCCAAAGGAGTTCAACGGAAAGGAAGGGAAAAACCGCATGCTACATCCCATTCCGTCAAGAAAACGGTCCGCACCATCTATCTATTCATCGGCCGGAAAAAGATAATCCTTGATGGGAATGACGATAGTGCGCAAGTAAACGGAAATGCGGGCTAAAGATGGCCCACAAATGCTCCCAGAAGAACCATTTGGTGGCGGCGATAGAAACTTGTTTGCATTGCTTAAATCCTTTTGCGCATGAGAAATGCCCCGATGGGCCCCAGAAAGAAGGGCCACCGGGGCGTCGCGCTGGCCAGCAAAAGCGGGATTATTTTTTCGTCATCGGTTTTCCAGCGATATAAGTTGCCGACACGGCCCTTTCGTCGCCCAGGACCATCAGTCCAAATATCTTGTCCTCAAGTTCCTTGAGGTCAGAGACTTTGCCATTTTTGTTACGGGCTTCCAATTCCGGCGTCGCGACCAAATTCAGAACGATGAAATCGGCCTCCAGGCCCGGTTTGAATCCCCCAATTTTATCATCAAGGTATAGTGCGTGAGCCCCACCCTTGGTCGCAAGATAAAAGCCTTTTATTGCGGAGAGGCTGTAATCCTGCAAAATGGCCACCTTATAGGCGTCATTGAGGACCTTGATTTGGCAGAAGTAGTTGCCGCCCGCCATGTCGGTGCCAAGGCTCATGCGAACAGGAAGAGTTTTGGACTTGGCTTGGGAAATCCGGAATAAACCACTTCCCAGGAAAAGGTTGGAAGCCGGGCAGAAGGAAACGCTCGTTCCTGTTTTGGACATTCTTTCGAACTCCGAATCGCTCAACCAAATCCCGTGCCCATAGGTCGTTCTTGGTCCGAGCAGTCCATGCCGTTCGAAAATATTGAGGTAATCGCTCGCCTCGGGGAACAGTCTTTTGCAGGTCAACCAATCCTCTCCGCCCCAGATTGGTTTTCCATTTTCGCCGATGGCTTTGGGCTCAGAGATATGGGTGTTCATGTAGACGCCTGGCAACTCCTTGTAGAGTTGGCCGGCCTTGGCCAGGAGTTCATCGGTGCAACCTGGAGCGTACCGCGGGGTTACAGCATAAAGATTGCGCCCTTTTCCATGCCATTTTTCGTAGAGCTTTTTACTCTGTTGGTAAAAGGCGCCGGGAGTGGTCGCGTATCCGGGAGGGCCCTCGCCCTTTCGGTCGACCCCAGTTAATCCGGAAATCACGCGCATGTTGCGTTTGGAAGCCTCCTCGAAAAACACATCAACCGATCCGGGAAAGGGTGTGGTGAAGGATTGGACCGTGGTGGTTCCGCACCTCAGCATCTCGTCAAGGAAAAAAGCGGCGACCGACCGGGCGTATTCCTCGTCGCGGCACCGGACCTCCTCGGGAAAAATGTAGCCGTGGAGCCATTCGGGTTTGTGCTTTCCGAATGCCCCTGTCACCCGCGACTGCACATAGTGGACATGAGTGTCGATGAAACCCGGCATGATCAGCCGGTCCTGGTAATGGGTGATTTTGGCTTCGGGATACTTGCCGACGAGGTCCCGGTAATGGCCAAAATCCTTAATGATGCCCCCTTCGATGAGGAGAAGGCCATCGGCAAGGAACCGAACGCTTTCACTTTCGTCAAAGAAAAAAGGATCCTTGGAGTAATCCATGAAAGAGCTGCGGATTCCAATGATTTCCGCGGCCGCCACCGAGCCCTGAAGGCAGCCGGATAAACCTATCAACATGCAGGCCAACCAAAGATTGCAACTTTTCAAATGTCGACTCCTGGAATTTCAGATGAGAAAAGGGGGAGGTTAAAGATGCGCGATTCCCAACAGGGTTGAAATGTCCTCGCCCAACGATTTGGGCCGGGAAACCTGACTACCCTTGTTTTTTCAATGTTTTCATAGCAAAGGCGACGGGCAAGTCCAAGGGGGTGCAAGACGGGGCCAAATGCACCACGATGGGAATTCTAGGACAACTTGCCAGATGCGTTCTAGGAAACGGAAGGATCGCCTCGGATTGCAGTGGCCAGGCGGTCTCGTTATCCGCCGGATCGCCGGATATCGGTAGGAAGTGTTGATTTGCGTTTTAGAGCATCAGTCCCGTTGAAGCGCCCCAGCAGAAAATCCGCAGTTTCCGCGATTTCTTTTGGGACTATATCGCTTCGCACACAATTTGTCGGGGGAACACGCAGTCGAGAGTGAACTTTCTTCGCCAGTCCAATCAGGTTGATCTGATGTCTCGCCGCGGCCAGGCCAGCATTTCCTGCCGGAATTGAGGTTTGCCCGTGCCAATGAAATTGTTGGAATCGTGTAAGAATTCCAGGTGAGGCAGATGATTATTGTTAGGAAGACATGACGTGGAAGAGCTGCCGGAAACCAACCTAAGCCTCATCGCCCGAGGCAAAGACCTCGGTGATGGTGCCTCGTGGAAGGAGTTTTTGGCGATCTACCGGCCAGTAGTCTTGCGGATGGTCCGGCGACGGCAATTGCAGGATGCCGACACCGAAGATGCTATACAGCACATATTTATGTCAATCTCGTGGTCAATTGAGGGGTGGGAATCTGGAGAAGAAAGACCTCCTTTTCGTGCATGGCTGACGACGATTGCCCGCAATGCGATTTCAAAGGCGCTGATGCAGCGTTCTCGTACCCTCAAGACTGGAACGACATCCGTAGCTGAGAAACTGAAGAACCACACGGTGGCTGATGCAACCGCCAGTGAAATCCTTAAGGAGGCACGTCATGAAATCATCCGTTGGGCAGCAGAGCAGATCCGTCCCGAATTCAGTAACGAATTCTGGCGGCTCTTTCAAATGACTGCAATCGACGGCGTTCCCATTACCGATGTGGCAGCAGCAAATGGGCGCTCGCCAGGTTCGATCTATGTCATGCGGTATCGCGTGATTGCCCGACTCAAAGAGAAAATCCAGGAAGTGTCGGATCATTGGGATCTTCAAGGAAGACCTTCATGACGACAAATCAACGAATCCCTTGTTTGACCATGGAAACAATCGATCTCCTGGCGCAGAGCGCATTCTCGCAAGACGAATTGGCCCGGATTGAAAAACACATCGATTCCTGCGAACAATGCCGAGGCCTCGTTGAATCAGTTTCGATTGATTTTGAGTGGCAAAACGAAGTCCTTCCCGCGCTAAAACCCACCTCAGAGACCGAAGAAGTCCTCGACAACCAAAAAGCGGACTGCCAAGACGAGGGGGCCCTAGAATCCATCTTGACGCTTTTAGGTCCGACGGATGATCCGCACAAGCTCGGCCGCGTTGGAACCTGTTAAGTCGTCAGCATCGTTGGGCACGGCGGCATGGGCGTCGTTTTCAAAGCGTTTGATACCATGGATTCCCGCACAGGTGTGTCCGTTGACGCAACCCCATCCCTGCCCTGGGCGAACGCACGTTAAATCATTTGGCAAATAGGACTTTAAGGATGTAATCTGGGTTCCAACCTGCTGCAAGCCTTTTGTTTTTGACACCAGCTTTTACCGTTTTCTCGTTTTTTAGCTTGCTGACGGCGAATCTGCGGAGATGTCCCAGATTGATATCCGCATTCCCTTTTCTAACACGGCAGGCATCCTCCCCGAAACTCACATCCAACTGCCAGTGAAGTCAATTCTCAATGCCCCAGTGAGTTCGGACGGCGTTGGCGTATTTCTTGATTGGGAGGACCCGGCTCATGATGTAGTGCTTCACTTGCTCCGTGGTCTTGCCGTCACGAACCGTTTCGCTGCGGACCAATCCTATTCCTTTCAGACGAGGCCACTGTAAGAATATTGGATTCTTGGTAGGAACTTTGATCATCAAATCTAGACACTTCTCCTCTCTCCCATATCCTTTTTCTGTCGTTTCCAGCCAGGCACCCTTTGATTTCCAAGATTTCCAGCAGTTGGGGTATCGCAGTAATTTCGTTGCTCTTCTCGTGGTTGAACTTTCCGACGGCGAGGGTCCGTAATCCTCAACAGAATCTGCATCAATTGCTTCTCGTTCGATCGACTACCCTCCATGATTTCACCGAGGTGACCGCTCCAACCCGAGGGGATCCGTCCCTTACAGGATCGCATCTGCCCAATTATCCTATAACTCCCACCATGGTGCAATCGTCCTGGCCTTTTGTCTGGCATTGGTGTCTTCAAACGCGGTTGCATTAATCAGAGCAACCCTGCGCTCCGTTCACGCTGAAGCCGAGGTTTCGGCAATGTCGTCTTACTACATGGCCAATGAAATCAGGGAGACCATGCCCGAAATGATGATTGCATTGCCGCCGGAGAAGTGGAATGACTATCGCGACCTGAAACCTGACAACTTGGTCGAAGTACTAAGGTTCATTGCAAAGCATATAAAAGTCGAGAAATATAAAAAGGCCGTACGCGGTCCAAAGAAGCCGCCCGTACTAAAGGGGGAGTACAAGAAAGGCGAACATGTATCAACTTATAAGTTGATCAAAAACCGTAGGCCGTGACACCTTGGAAGGCCTGGGTTTGGGGCGAAGGAGCGTCCGGTGGTGACGAAATGAGGACGCATGACTGATGCTGTCATTGACTATCCGAATTCGACGATGGCTTGATGACGGCTTAGAATCGGCGGG
>Ga0208492_1001012_pt1 | contig 20041 bp, 19 predicted proteins | sample Subbioar_CSW14AB_FD_184820 | JGI IMG/M metagenome (GOLD analysis project Ga0208492, IMG submission 184820) | Serpentinite rock and fluid subsurface biosphere microbial communities from McLaughlin Reserve, California, USA - CR12Mar_CSW14AB (SPAdes) | ecosystem: Environmental > Terrestrial > Deep... | reverse complement strand
TCGATGCGCGTCTGGATCGACCCGGGCAAGGCCGCGGCGCGCGATCTCACCGCCACTGAAATCGTGGCGGCGCTGCGGGCGCAAAACATCCAGGCGGCCGGCGGTTCGGTCGGCTCGCCGCCGTTCGACAGCGGCGTCGTCAACGAGCTTCCCGTGCAGGTCGAAGGCCGTCTCAAGACGGCCGAGGAATTCGGCAAGGTCGTGATCAAGCGATCTGCTGACGGGCAGGTGACCTTCCTGCGCGACGTGGCGCGGATCGAGCTTGGCTCGCAGGACTATTCGGTGCGCGGCTATTTCGGCGGCAATCGCGGCATCGCCATGGCCATCACGCCCTCGCCGGGCGCCAACGCGCTCAATGCCTCGCACGCGGTGATCGAGGCGGTGAAGGCCGCCGAAGCCAGCTTCCCGCCGGGCGTGCAATGGACCATCCCCTACAACCCGACCGAATATGTCGAGGCGTCGGTTGAATCGGTGCAGCACACGCTGATCGAGGCGATCTTCCTGGTCGTCATCGTGGTTGTCGTGTTCCTGCAGACCTGGCGCGCCGCGATCATTCCCATCGTCGCGATCCCGATTGCGCTGGTGGCGACGTTCATCGTGCAGCTGCTGCTGGGCTATTCGATCAACTCGCTGTCGCTGTTCGCGCTGGTTCTCGCCGTGGGCATTGTCGTCGACGACGCCATCGTCGTCGTCGAGAATGTCGAGCGCAACATACGGGCAGGGCTGTCGCCAAAAGAGGCGGCCTACAAGACGATGGAGGAGGTGTCAGGCGCGCTGATCGCGATCGGCCTCGTCCTGCTGGCGGTGTTCGTACCGGCGGCGTTCGTGCCGGGCATTCCGGGCGTGTTCTTCCGTCAGTTCGCGGTCGCCATTGCGACGGCTGCGGCTGTGTCGCTGCTGGTGTCGCTGACGCTGTCGCCGGCCATGGCGGCGATGCTGCTGAAGCCGCACGCGCGTGGCGAGCAGAAGAAGCGCGGGATTTTCGCGCCGATCAACTGGGCCGCCGCGAAGTTCAATGCGGGCTTTGACTGGCTGTCGGATCGCTATGGCCGTCTCACCGGCCGCCTGATCCGCATGTCGACAATCATGCTGGTGGTTTACGCGGTGCTGCTGGGTCTCACCGGCTGGCGCATGACGGCGACGCCGACGGGCTTCATTCCAGACCAGGACCAGGGCTTCCTGATCGGCGTGGTGCAGCTGCCGCCGGGCGCTTCGCTGGAGCGGACGGATGCTGTCGTCACGCGCGCGGCGGCGCAGCTGGCGCAGACCGAAGGCGTGCAGGATGTGGCGGCGTTTGCCGGCATGGACGGTGCGAGCTTCACCAATGCCTCCAACGCCGGCGTGATGTTCATCCGTCTCAAGCCCTGGGAAGAGCGCGGCAGCACGCTCAGCGCCCAGAACATGGCCGGACAGATCATGGGCGCGATGGGCGCTATTGAAGAAGCCAGCGTGTTCGTGCTTGCCCCGCCCGCGGTGCAGGGCATGGGCAATGGCGGCGGCTTCAAGATGATGCTGCAGGATCGCTCCGGCGCGGGTTATCGCGCGCTTGAACAGGCGCAGATGCAGATTGTCGGCGCGGCCAGCCAGCCGGGCGCGCCCGTGATTGGCGTGTTCCCGGGCTTCACCACGGGCAGCCCGCGCATCACGGCGGAAGTCGATCGCGAGAAGGCGCTGATGCTTGGCGTCGAGCCGGCTGAAGTGTTCGGCGCGATGGGCACGTATCTTGGCTCCACCTATGTGAACGACTTCAACATGCTGGGCCGTACCTTCCGCGTGACGGCGCAGGCCGAGCCGACGCTGCGGGACGATGTGTCGGACGTGGCCAACCTCAAGGTACGCTCGGCCAATGGCGGCATGGTTCCGCTCGGCTCGGTCGCAACGCTGAAGGATGACACGGGGCCGGTGCGCGTCGTGCGCTTCAACCTGTTCCCGGCGGCGGAGATCCAGGGCGGGGCAGCGCCGGGCGTTTCCTCCGGCGCGGCGCTGGCGGCGATGGAAGGCTATGCGGCGCAACTGCCGGAAGGGTTCAGCTATGAATGGACCGAGCTGGCGCTGCAGGAGAAGTCGCAGGGCAATACCGGGCCGATCGTGTTCCTGATGGCTGTCGTGCTCGTCTTCCTTGTGCTGGCGGCGCAATACGAAGCGTTCACGCTGCCGCTCGCGGTGATCCTCATTGTTCCGATGTGTATCCTCGCGGCGATCCTCGGCGTGAACCTGCGCGGGTTCGACAACAACATCCTGACGCAGGTGGGCTTGCTGGTGCTCGTCGCGCTCGCCGCCAAGAACGCGATCCTGATCGTGGAGTTCGCACGGCAGGCGGAAGAGAGCGGCAAGAGCCGGTTCGAAGCCGCCGTGGAAGCTGCGCGCACGCGCCTGCGTCCGATCCTGATGACGTCGTTCGCGTTCATCTTCGGTGTCGTGCCGCTGATGCTGGCGACGGGTCCGGGACAGGAGATGCGTCAGGCGCTGGGTACGGCGGTGTTCTTCGGCATGCTTGGCGTGACGCTGTTCGGCCTGATCTTCACGCCGGTGTTCTACGTGGTGTGCCGGTGGATCTCCGAACGGTTGCCGGGCGGGAAGCGCAAATCACAGCCGCCGGTCGAGACGCCGGACGCGCCGGTGGTTCACGCGGAGTAGACAGGGCGCTCTGACATTGAAGGCGTAGCCGCTTACCACGGCTGCGCCTTTGACGTTTGTGGCGGATCGTTCAGGGCCGGCCGGCGTGGGGCGCGTCGACCTTGGTGATCAGGATGCGGCCCTTGGGCGTGACAGACGCCACGGCAGATGCAGCCGAAGGGGCGACCAGCATGAACAGCGTTCGGCCATCGTCGCCGCCAAGCATGCAGGCATAGCACGGGTCTTGCGTGTCGATGACCTGCAGCACCTCGCCCCCGGCGCCGATGCGCACGCATTCGGGACCGGAGGCATTCGCGATCCAGATCGCGCCTTCGGTATCGAGCGCGATCCCGTCCGGAATGCGCGGCCAGGTCGGCGCCCACTGGCGACGGTTCGACAGGCTGCCATCGTTGGCAATATCGAAGGCCGTCAGGCTGCCGGCCAGTGTCTCGCCGATGATCAGCGTCTTGCCATCCGGTGTGATCACCGTGTCGTTCGGAAAGTGCATGTCGTCGGAGGCGACGGTCACCGTGCCGTCCGGCAGGATGCAGGCGAGCTTTGCCGCGATGTGATCGGCAATCACCGCCGGGGCGCCGCGCGTCTCGAGATGATGATCGAGGTCGAACCCGAAATTGCCGACATAGGCGCGTCCGGCGGCGTCCACGACCATGTCGTTGCAATGGAAGGTGGCGATGCCATTGAGGTCTGCATGCACGGCGATCCGCCCGTCCGGCCAGCGGCGCAGCACCTGCCGCTTTGTCATCGATACAACCAGCAGCGGCCCATCCGGCATCCAGCCGAGGCCCGAGGGCCGATCGTCGATTTCCAGTTCCGTCCTCAGGTCGCCGGCCGGCGAGACAGAGTGGACCTTGTGGGCGTAGAAATCGCTGAACCACAGTCGGCCACCATGCCAGCGCGGTCCCTCACCGAAATAGATGCCATCGACCAGCAGTTCCGGCGCCTTGGGCATGTGTCTCGCGCGTTGCAGCTTGAGCGACACGATGCCCCGGCGCGCGGCGCAACGCCAGATACCGGTGCAGGAAGGTCAGTTTGCCGCCGCGCGCGTCGTGCGCTGCAGATGCAGCGTGTGGTCGAGGGTTTTCCGGAGCACGATGTCGGCCTGGTCGCGCGCTGGCGCGATGTGGTCGCGCAAGTTGGGCAGGTTGATGCCCGCCCAGACGGCATGCGCGAACTTCTCGGCGTCCGGCTCGGCCATGGTGCGGAAGCGGTTGTAGAAGGAGTCCGGGTTGGCTTCTGCTTCGCGCAGGAAGCCCATGAAACGGCGCACGAACCAGGTTTCCAGATCCTGTTCCGACGCATCGATATAGATCAGCACATCGACAAGAGCCGAGGGAATGCGCTGCGCATGACCTGAGGAGAGGCCCAGTCCTTCAACCAGGACAACGTCCGGGCGGTTGATCGTGCGATCCAGCTCGGACGCACGGTCATACAGCTTGTGGCAATACCCGGGCACGCGGACGGCGCCGAGGCGCACACGCTGCAGCGTTCCTGACATCAAGGCGGTGTCATAGGTTTCGGGAAAGCCCTTGCGAAGCGACAGCCCCAGCTTCTCCAGAACAAGGTTGGGCATAAGGAAGCCGTCGGTCGAGATCGTTTCCACGTGCAGCGTCGAACGCAGGTAACTGGCGATGCTCGCACACAGCGCTGTTTTGCCGGCAGCGACCGATCCGGTCACGCCGACGATCAGCGTCTCGCCAGGCTCGGCGCTGTCCGCGATCATTTCCGCCAGCGCGGCGGCATCGATCGGGACATGGCCGTCAATGCCGGGCTGGCGAAACGCGCCAACCGATGCGGATAGTCTTGCTGCCGCGCTGCTGGTGACCAACCGGTTCTGCATCAACTCGCCTGTGTCGCTGAAGGCAAACTGGGGAGATTCGCAGTCTGGCGAATTTTCCAGGGAACCGGAAGCGATAGGTTTGCACAAGCTAAGGCTGAAATGTCAGAAGGAACCCTGGAGCTGGCCGAACGCGGGCAGCTTTGCCAGATCGACCGGCCGGGCGGCCTTCGGCTCGCGCAGGGACAGGCGGCTCAGGGCGGCATCGCGCAGGTCGGCTGCGGACAGGTGCGGTGCTAGGATTTCCACGAAGCGATAGGCAAAGGCATGCAACAGAGAGCCGTGCTGGAACGCCACTTTCGTTACCGAGGGGTCGAACAGCGTTCGTGATGCCTTCACGGCGACCAGCCCGTCATCGGCGCGTGTTTCCACCGCCATCTCCGACAGTATGCCGATGCCGATACCGCGCTGGACATAGTGTTTGATGACATCGGCATCCATCGCGGTGAGGCGAATGTCGGGCTCGATGTCCTGGCGCTGGAAAGCGGCGTCGATCTGGCCGCGACCGGAGAATTCCGGGCTGTAGGTGATGATGGGGAACGCCGCGACATCGGCCAGCGTCAGGTTTGCAAGCTTTGTCAGCGCGTGCCCGCGTGGCGCGATGACGGTGTGGCGCCAGGAAAAGCAGGGGTAGGTCAGGAGATCGCTGAACTGGTCGAGCGCCTCGGTGGCGATGGCAAGATCGGCTTCGCCGCTAAGCACGCTCGCGGCGGCCTGCTTGGGCGTGACCTGCCGCAGTTCCAGCTGCACATCTGGAAACTCCGCGACGAATTTCAGCACCACGTCGGGCAGGGCGTAGCGTGCCTGGTTGTGGGTGGTGGCGATCACCAGACGGCCGCTGCTCTCGCGCGAGAACTCGCTTGCGAGCTTGCGCAGGTTCTCCGTTTCGACCAGCACGCGCTCGATCAACTTCACCGCGCCTTCGCCCGCGCGTGTGAGGCCGGTGAGGCGCTTGCCCTTGCGCACGAATATCTCGATGCCGAGCTCGATCTCGAGTTCGCGAATCTGCTTGCTCACGCCCGATTGCGACGTGTTCAGCGTCTGCGACGCCTCGGTGAGATTCAGGTTGTTCCGGACCGCTTCGCGGACATAGCGGAGCTGCTGGAAATTCATGGCCGGTCTCTTGTGACTGCCAGACAGGCCTAAATCACGACCATTCTAATAGGAATAAGCTTTCGGTGATTTCGCCATGCATATTGCTGCCATCTGGCGTTAGAAAACCTGAATACAGGCCATTACCTGAGTGTTATGGTCGTAAATGCGCATGATCGACCTGCGGCGTGATGACAGGGGCGCAGACACACTTCGTCACAAACGGGCAAACGCCAGCAAGGTTGGGGGCGCAGGCGTGGGGCATCGGAAGTCCCACACGGAGCCCACTTATGTGCATCAACGGCGGCGCCCTCATTGATCTCGATCAGTCTGCCCTCGGTTGGGTCGCCTGTGAGCCCGGCGGTCGGCAGGTAGCGGCCCACCAGCATCTCTTCTTCGAGGGCGACGCGCGCACCAACCTGTACATCGTCGAGAGCGGGTGGGCGAAACTCTACCGCACGCTGGTCGACGGACAACGGCAGGTGGTGGGATTCTGCCATGCGGGCGCGGTGGTCGGCATCGAAGGCGGCGACACGCACGCCAATGGCTGCGAGGCGGTGACGCCGCTGCGGGTGCGCAGCATCCCGGTGAAGCGGCTGCCGGACCTCTGCGCGCGCGATCCGCAACTGGCGGTGCAGCTGATCGGCCAGGTCGGCAACCAGCTTGGCGCAACGCAGGCGCAGCTCACCAGCGTTGGCGCGCAATCGGCGGACCAGAAGCTCGCGACCTTCCTGCTCGCGGTGGCCGATGTTTCTCAAGGACGTGACGAGGAATTCGATCTTCCGATGCGCCGCAGCGAGATGGCGGAGTTCCTCGGCCTGCGGCTCGAGACGGTCTCGCGCAAGATGTCGGACTTCCAGCGCCGCAAATGGGTGAAGATGATCTCGATGTACCGCTTCCGCGTGCTCAATCGCCGCGCGCTCGAATGCCTGGCGGAAGGCGGCGACATGGAAGACGCGGGGTATGCGAACATTGCCGCCTAGGAGCAAGTCCTAGACGGCGATGCTATGGCGGGCTGCTGCTGCGGTAAACTCCCTGTCGAAACAGCTCGCGATGTTGCGGACATAGGGACGTCCGCGCGCGGTCACGGTCAGGCGCGTTCCCGACAGCTGGGCCAGTCCATCATTGATCATCCCGGTCAGGCTGGGGCAGGCCGCGATGAGAATGTCGCCGGGGATGGTCGCCTCAAAGTCGCACAGGATCTGCTCGATCAAGCGGCCGATGCGGAGATCGTCCTCAGAGAGAACGGTCCCGCGCACGACCGGCATGTCCCGCATCACCAGCTTGCGATAGGCGGCCGTGTCCGGCGTGTTCTGGTAGATCAGGTCGGGCAGGGACGAGATCGCCGAGGCGCCGAAGCCGATCAGCGCCGTGGCGGCGTCATCCGTATAGCCCTGGAAATTGCGGCGCAGCTGGCCGTTGCGTTCGGCGCGCACCAGCGGATCATCCGGCGTCGCAAAATGATCGAAGCCGATCGGTTCATAGCCCGCGCCCTCAAGCGTGACGGCCGCAATCTCCGCCTGCCGGAATCGTTCCTCGCCCATGGGCAGGTCGGATTCGGAAATGCCTTTCTGGTGTCGCTTCATCCACGGCACGTGCGCATAGCCAAACGAAGCGACGCGATCCGCATTCCGCGTGGCCGCAAAAAGCGCCGTCTCCGCGACATGCTCGCGCGTCTGCCCGGGCAGCCCGTACATCGTATCGACATTGAGCGCGCCGACGCCCACCTTGCGCAGCGTGTTGATGGCCGCGTCGATTTCCTCGCGGGACTGGACGCGGTTGATCCGCGCCTGCACGCCGGGATCGAGCACTTGCACGCCAAGGCTCGCGCGCGTGAGGCCGCCATCGCGGAAGGCGCGCGCGGTGTCGGCGGTCAATCCGCGTGGATCAAGCTCGGCGGCGATCTCGGCGGTTGGATTGATGCGGAAACCGTCGTGAATGGCCCCGAAAATCTGCGCGATCTGCGCCGGCAGGAGGATGTCCGGCGAACCGCCACCGAAATGGATCCGCGTGACGCGGGCACTCGACGGGACGGTTGAAGCGATGAGCGCAATCTCGGCGACCAGCGCATCGACATAGGACTGCACCGGATCAGCGACGGTCGGAACGCTGGTGTGGCAGCCGCAATACCAGCAGAGCTTCTTGCAGAAGGGGATATGCAGGTAGAGCGACAGGGTGGCGTCGCCGGGGAGCGCTCGCAGGGCCGCGCGGGCGTGGGCGGCGTCGACCTGCGGGCCGAAGCGGTTGGCGGGCGGATAGCTGGTGTAGCGCGGGATCTGCGCCGAGGCGTAGCGCGGCAGGTAGGACCAGCTGCGCAAGGCGTGTGGCTGTGCGCTCATTTGCGCGCCTTTGCGTGGGCGACTGCGGCAGTCGGGCGTGTCCGCACGGCCAGCACAAGCGATACGGCGATCAGCGCGAGGCCCGCGACCAGCATGACGCAGCCGGCACAGTGTTCGTGCGCCACGGACAGCGACTGCAGGGGCGGTCCGCACCAGGCGTGGGCAAGCTGCGACGAAGCGTCCTGATCGCAGGTGCGCTTGACCACGCCGGTGATCGCGACGGCCACGCCTGACAGCATCAGGACTGCGGGAAATGCCTTCACGTGCGTTGCCTCCATGGGCGGCCGCCGAAAGAATGGGCGGCTTATGTCGCACCTCTCTCACGCAAGACCTCTCGAAAGTTTGAGGTGGATCAAGCCTCGCGCGCATCGCGTGAGGCATCTGGACCTCATCGGGGCGATCCGTTCGGGGCCGCCATCTCCCGCGTCAGAGGACACGTCATGTCGGCCAGCACTACCCGCGCGGATGGACCAGATCCCAGTGTGATCGTTGTCGGGCTCGTGACGCTTCTTGTGCTCGTGCTCGGCGTGATGGGCGCAGCCAACGCCGTCGATGCCTCGTTCGGCGCTCATTCCTGGATGTTCGCCATCGCGGCGGCGATCGGGCTTGTCGGGCTGCTGGTGTGGCATGAGGACAAGGCGCCCACAGGCAAGCGGTTCGATCCCACCTATTACGAGGACGGCATCGTCAAGGCGGGCGTAGCCGCCACCATGTTCTGGGGCATTGCCGGCTTCCTCGCCGGGCTGGTGATCGCGCTGCAGCTCACCTGGCCGAACCTGTTCTACTTCCCCGATTTCGGCTGGACCAATTTTGGCCGGCTGCGCCCGCTGCATACGTCAGCGGTCATCTTTGCGTTTGGCGGCAACGCTCTGATCGCCACCTCCTTCTATGTCGTGCAGCGCACCTGCCGCACGCGCCTCGCCGGCGGCATGTGGCCGTGGTTCGTGTTCTGGGGCTACCAGCTCTTCATCGTCATCGCCGCCACTGGCTATCTGATGGGCGTGACCCAGTCGAAGGAATATGCCGAACCCGAATGGTATGCAGATATCTGGCTGACGGTCGTCTGGGTCGCCTATCTCTGCGTTTTTGTGGCGACGATCCTGCGCCGCAAGGAGAAGCATATCTATGTGGCGAACTGGTTCTACCTCGCCTTCATCGTAACGATCGCGCTGCTGCACCTCATCAATAACCTCTCGCTGCCGTCGAGCTTCGCGGGCACGAAGTCTTTCTCGCTGTTCAGCGGCGTGCAGAGCGCACTGATCCAGTGGTGGTATGGCCACAACGCGGTCGGCTTCTTCCTCACCGCTGGCTTCCTCGCGATGGTCTACTATTTCATTCCGAAGCGCGTGGAGCGGCCGGTCTGGTCCTATCGCCTGTCGATCGTCCACTTCTGGTCGCTGATCTTCATCTACATCTGGGCGGGTCCGCACCACCTGCACTACACGGCCCTGCCGCAATGGGCGCAGACGCTGGGCATGACCTTCTCGATCATGCTGTGGATGCCGAGCTGGGGCGGCATGATCAACGGCCTGATGACGCTATCCGGCGCCTGGGACAAGCTGCGCACCGATCCGGTTGTGCGCATGCTGGTGGTCGCCGTCGCCTTCTACGGCATGGCGACGTTCGAAGGCCCGGTCATGTCGGTGCGCGAGGTCAACGCCCTGTCGCACTATACCGACTGGGGCATCGGCCACGTCCATTCGGGCGCGCTCGGCTGGGTCGGCTTCATCACGTTCGGGGCGATCTACTGCCTGACGCAATGGCTGTGGCGTCGGCCGAAGCTCTACTCGAACGCACTGGTCGAATGGCACTTCTGGATCGCGACGCTCGGCATCGTTCTCTACATCTGCGCGATGTGGGTGTCGGGCATCATGGAAGGCCTGATGTGGCGCGCCTACAACCAGTTCGGCTTCCTGCAGTACTCGTTCATCGAGACGGTCAGCGCGAAGCACATCGAGTATGTCATCCGGTCGCTGGGCGGCGGGCTCTACCTCATCGGCGCGCTCATCATGGTCTACAACCTGGTGCGCACGGCGCGGGGCGACGTTCCCGCTGACGAACGCCGGCGCACCGACGCCGCCAACCTTCAACACGCAGAGTAGGGGGACCGGCATGGCTGCGCGTCCGAACTGGCTTCTTCGCAATCACAAGATTTTCGAGAAGCACACTTTCATCCTGCTGATCGGCATCCTGATCGTTGTCGCGATCGGCGGCCTCATCGAGATCGTTCCGCTCTTCTACCTGAAGAACACGATCGAGAAGGTGGAGGGCATGCGGCCCTACACGCCGTTGGAACTTGCAGGACAGAACATCTATATCCGCGAAGGCTGCAATGTCTGCCACTCGCAGATGATCCGTCCGCTGCGTGACGAGGTCGAGCGCTACGGGCACTATTCGCTCGCCGCGGAAAGCATGTACGACCACCCCTTCCAGTGGGGGTCGAAACGCACGGGCCCCGATCTCGCGCGCGTCGGCGGCAAGTATTCCGACGAATGGCAGAAGCAGCATCTGATCGATCCGCGCTCGCTGGTGCCGGAATCGATCATGCCGCCCTACGCTTTCCTGGAGAGCCGGCCGCTCGACCTCGCCAACATCAGCGCAGATCTCAAGGCGCTGAAGCTTGAAGGCGTGCCCTACACAAAGGCCATGGTCGACAATGCCGCCGACGATGCCCGCGCGCAGGCCGGCATGGATATGGACGTACAGTCGCTGCAGGACGGCTACAGCACGCTGGCGGGTCGCAAGAACAGCGTCACCGTCCGCGACTTCGATGGCGAGCCGGGCGAGCCGTCCGAAATGGATGCGCTGATCGCCTACCTGCAGATGCTGGGCACGCTGGTCGACTTCAAGACCTACGAAGCCGGCGATCTCGAGAACCAGCGGTGATCCGATGACATACGAAGACTGGTCACACTTCGCGCAGGACTGGGGCACCGTCTATTTCGTGGCGATCTTCGCGGTCGCGCTCGGCTATGCCCTCTGGCCCCGCAACGGTCGCGACTTCAAGCGCGCCGCCCAACTCCCCCTGAACGAGAAGGAGCACGGCGATGACCGACCGCTCGCCTGAAAGCCACGCACCTGAAATCGACCAGCACAGCGGCGTCGAGACCACCGGCCATGAGTGGGACGGCATCAAGGAGCTGAACAATCCGCTGCCGCGCTGGTGGCGCTTCATCTTCTGGGCGTCGGTGGTGGTCTCCATCGTCTACTGGATCCTCATGCCGGCCTGGCCGGCTTTGCCAGGCCTGCAGGGTAACACGACGGGCGTGCTCAAGCAGTCCGACCGTTCGGAAGTCGCGGCCGACATCGCCTCCATGAAGACGGAGCGGGCGGCGTTGAGCGCGAAGCTGGCGTCGGTCGATGCGGCCAGCATTCTCAAGGACCAGGGTCTGAGCCAGCTGGCTCTGTCGCTGGGCGAGAGCGCGTTCGGTGACAATTGCGCGGCCTGCCACGGCGCGGGCGGACGCGGCGCCAAGGGCTATCCGACGCTGGCCGACGATGTCTGGCTGTGGGGCGGCTCGCTCGACGATATCGAACGCACGCTGCGCTATGGCATCCGCTCGGCCCATCCCGAGACCCGCACGTCGGAAATGCCGGCCTTCGGTCGCGACCAGTTCCTCACCAAATCGCAGATCAGCGATCTGGTGGAATATGTGGTGGCGCTGTCACGGCGGCAGGCCGATGCGGCGGCCGTGGCGCGGGCTGCCCCGCTGTTCGAGCAGAACTGCGTCAGCTGCCATGGCGCATCTGGTCTCGGCGATCGCACCAAGGGCGCGCCCAATCTCACGGATGCTGACTGGCTCTATGGCGGTGACCGCGCGGCGATCCAGCGGACCATCTACGGCCCGCGCAACGGCATGATGCCGGCCTGGGGTGACCGCTTCGATCCGGCGACGGTCCGCGCGCTCGCCATCTACGTCCACTCCCTCGGCGGAGGCGAATAGCGATGGCCAGCGCCACGCTCATCGATCTCCGCAAGGGGCGAAGCTCGCCGCCGGGTGGCGGGCCGCCGGAGGGCGATGAGCCGGTGCAGCTCTACGAGAAGCGCAAGCAGATCTATCCCAAGCTGGTGTCGGGCCCGTTCCGCACCATCAAATGGGTGCTGCTGTTCGGGTCGCTGGGCATCTACTACCTGCTGCCCTTCCTGCGCTGGGACAGGGGGCCAGGCGCGCCGGACCAGGCCGTGCTCGCCGATTTTTCGGCCGGGCGCTTCTATGCCTTCGGTCTCGAGATCTGGCCGCAGGAAGTCTATTACATCACCGGCCTGCTGATCCTGGCAGCAGTAGGCCTGTTCCTCGTGACGGCGCTGTTCGGCCGTGTGTGGTGCGGCTATTTCTGCCCGCAGACAGTGTGGACCGATCTCTTCATCGTCGTCGAACGCTTCTTCGAGGGCGATCGCAACGCCCGCATGAAGCTCGACAAGGCGCCGTGGAGCTTCAACAAGCTCTGGCGCAAGGGAGCCAAGCACGCGGTCTGGCTGCTGGTCTCGTTCGCAACCGGCGGCGCCTTCGTTCTTTACTGGCACGACGCACGCTCGCTGGCGGAAACCTTCTTCACCGGCGAAGCGCCGATGACAGCCTACGCCTTCGCCGGCATCCTCACCCTGACCACCTACGCGCTCGCTGGAACAATGCGCGAGCAGGTCTGCACCTACATGTGCCCCTGGCCGCGAATTCAGGCGGCGCTGATCGACCGCAAGACGCTCGCCGTCACCTATCGCGCTGAACGCGGGGAGCCGCGCGCGCCGCACAAGAAGGGCGACACGTGGGAGGGGCGCGGCGACTGCGTCGACTGCACGCAATGCGTCACCGTCTGCCCGATGGGTATCGACATCCGCAACGGGCCGCAGCTGGAATGCATCCAGTGCGCGCTCTGCATCGACGCCTGCAATGGCGTGATGAAGAAGGTCGGCCGCCCGACCGGCCTGATCGCCTACGATACCGACGAGAACGAGGCCCTGCGCCACGCAGGCAAGCCGCCGAAACCGTTCCGCCCCCTGCGCTCGCGCACGGTTCTCTACGCCGGCGTTTTCGCGCTCACCGGCTCGATCATGGTGTTCGGCCTCGCGACGCGTTCCAGCATCGAACTGTCGGCGCTGAAGGACCGCGCGCTGCCCTTCGTGCGACTGGCCTCGGGCGACATCCGCAATGCCTACACCATCAAGGTGGTGAACAAGCAGCACGTCCAGCGTGATGTCGCGCTGTCTGTCGAGGGCCTTCCCGGCGCGACCTTCGAGCTGATCGGCGCTGGTGAAAACGCCGTCGTGCACCATCTCGTCGCCGAGCCAGACGCCGTCGACACCTATCGCCTGCTGGTCACCGTCCCTGCCGCCGCCCTGACGTCGGAGACCGCCAGCATCAACGTCGTTCTCTCGGACGCCGGCGAGACACTGGCTACCGCCTCGACACGCTTTCTCGGACCGGAGCGCTGACATGCAAGCCAAACCGCTGCGCGGAGTCCATGTCTTCTGGATGATCTCCGCCTTCTTTCTCACCTTCATCGCTGTCGACGCCTACTTCATCTTCGGCGCCGTCACGTCCTTTCCGGGCGAGCAGGTGAAAAACTCCTATGTCCTCGGCCTCAACTACAATCGCGAGGTGGAAAGCCGCGAGCGCCAGGCCGAGCTCGGCTGGACTGCCGAAGCTGGCCTGCAACGGAACGGCGGCGCCGACCTGATCTTCCGCCTCAAGGATCGCGACGGCAGGCCTGTTTCCGGCCTCAATGTCTCGGCGACCTATCACGTGGCCGGCGGCGGTCGCGGCGAGTACGACGTCGAGATGGTCGAGGGCGCATCTGGCGAGTATGCGGCGCGTATCGATGCGCCGGGCAATGCGCGCATCGAGGTGAGTTTCAGCGCCCGCTACACCAAGGGTGAAGCCGTGGTGTTCGAAGCCGGCAAGACGCTGGTGACATCATGACAGCCCTGCCGTCCGGGTGCCCCAGCGCGCTGTCAACCGCCACCGAACTGGCAACGCCACAGGATCCCGCAGCCTTCGTCGTGAACCGCGATGGACGCCAGACGCTGGATGTCCTCGTGCGTGGCGCCAGCTGCGCCGGTTGCCTGGCCAAGATCGAAAAGTCAGTCGGCGCCTTGCCAGGCGTCGACGTCGCGCGGCTCAACCTGTCCACGGGGCGGCTCCGGGTCGAGTGGACCGGCGCGCTCAAGCCGAAGCTGGTGGTCGAGACGATCGCCGGCCTCGGCTATGGCGCCTCTGCGTTCGAACCCGCCGCGGCGGACTCAGCCGGCGCAAAAGCCGAACGCAAGCTGTTCGCTGCGCTTGTCGTCGCCGGCGTCGCCACGGTGGGCGTGATGTTCCTGTCCGAGCCGCTCTGGTTCGGCAGCGACCTGGCCGACGAGACGCGAACGATCCTGCGCTGGATCTCGGCGCTTGTCGCGATCCCGGCCGCCGCCTTTGCCGGACTGCCGTTCTATGCCTCCGCCTTCGCCTCCATCCGCAGCCGGCGGCTGAACATGGATGTGCCGATCTCGCTGGCGGTCATCCTCGCGCTTGGGCTGAGTGTCGTCGAGACGATCAACAACGGCCGCCACGCCTTCTTCGATGCTGCAGTCATGCTGCTTTTCTTCCTGCTGATCGGCCGCGTGCTGGATGCGCGGCTGCGGCGGCAGGCCTATTCCGCCGCCAATGCGCTAGCCGCCATGCAGACGGCCTCCGCAACACGCCTGCGGGCGGATGGCGTCGCCGAAGCGATCAAGGCGTCGGACGTGCGCGCTGGCGACCTGCTGTTGATCGCGGCGGGGGAAAGGCTGCCGGTCAATGCGGAGGTAATTTCGGGAACAAGCGAAGCCGATCTTCGCCTCGTCACGGGTGAGGTCGAGCCGGCCCCGACCTTCCCCGGGCAGGTCATCCATGCCGGCGCCATCAACCTCTCCGTGCCGTTGCGCGTGCGCGCGCTTGCCCGCGCCGACCAGTCGCTGATGGCGGATGTCGCGCGCCTGCTGGAGGCTGGTGAGCAAAAGAAATCGGCCTATCGCAAGCTTGCTGACAAGGCGGCCGAGATCTACGTGCCGCAGGTCCACGCGATGGCGGCGTTGGGTTTTGTCGGTTGGCTGGTATTCGGGGCGACCACGGCGCAGGCCGCGTTCGTCGCGATCACTGTGTTGATCATCACATGCCCGTGCGCGCTGGCGCTTGCCGCGCCGCTGGTTCAGGTCGTGGCGGCGGGCGCGTTGTTCCGGCGTGGCATCTACCTGTCCTCGGGTGATGCGCTGGAGCGTCTTGCCACCGTCGATCATGTCGTCTTCGACAAGACGGGCACGCTCACGCTCGGCGACCCGGTGTTGCGGAGGGAAGGGCTGGACGCGAGCATCCTCAAGGATGCAGCGCGGCTGGCGCGGGCAAGCCACCATCCCTTTTCCCGTGCTCTTGCCCGCGCAGCAGGCATGGGTCCTGTCGCGGACAAGGTGAAGGAGCATCCCGGGCAGGGTGTGTCTGGTCTGGTCGATGGGCGAATGGCGCGCCTCGGCTCGGCCAGCTTTGTTGGTGCGGTGCGTGGCGCAGGATCGGAGCTCTGGTACGCTGTCGATGGCGAAGCGCCGGTGGTGATGCATTTTGACGACGCGATCCGCGTCGATGCGGGCGAAACCGTCGCGCGCCTGAAGCGCATGGGGCTGTCGGTGGAACTCCTGTCAGGCGATTCCAGTGGCCGCGTGGCGCAAGCTGCCAATGCGGCCGGCATTTCGGACTGGCGCGGCGAAGCAACGCCTGTGTCCAAGGCGGAGCGTCTGGCCGCGCTGCAGGCCGCCGGGCGAAAAGTATTGATGGTGGGGGACGGGCTGAATGACGCGGCGGCGCTTGCGGGGGCGCATGCCTCCATCGCGCCGGGCGGCGCTGTCGATGTCTCGCGGCTGGCCAGCGACTGTGTCTTTTCCGGCGACAGCCTGTCGGCGGTGGCTGACATCATAGAGGTCGCCCGCAATGCACGGCGGCGCATGCGCGAGAATTTCGCCCTGGCAGCTGTCTACAATCTGCTGGCCGTGCCGGTGGCGCTCGCCGGATGGGTGACGCCGCTGATCGCCGCGGTGGCCATGTCGGGCTCGTCGGCCGTGGTCACGCTGAACGCCTTGCGGCTGGCGGGGCGAGGCCGCGCGCCAGTCAAGGCATCGGTGGAGTCGCTCGGATGAACGCCTTCCTGCTCATGCTTCCAGCGGCGTTTGTGCTCGCCGCAGTCGGCCTTGCCGCTTTCGGCTGGGCGCTCAGGTCCGGCCAGTTCGAGGACCCCAAGGGCGATGCCGCACGCATCCTCGGCAATGACGACCGGCCTGGCTGACCTGATGCGACGCTGACCGGATGCTGCCCCGACCGCGCGCCATGCGAGCAGGATGCGGCGGCGCGCCGGGTTGGCGCAATCGCTTGCTGCGCGTTATAACCTGCTTCGGGTCGCAGGGCCGGATCGAGAATCCTCTCCAGGGGATGCGTAGCAGGGATCAGACGATTGTCCGCAGCAGCCGAAAAGGCGAGACTTCTTGTCATCGACGATGACAACGGCCTGCGCGAGACGCTGGCCGATTTCTTCGAGATCGAAGGCTATGAAATCCTGCAGGCCGCCAATGTGACGGAGGCGCGGGCGCGCTTTGCGGAAGCAGCGCCCGATCTCATGCTGCTGGATATCAACATGCCGGGCGGCGACGGGCTGACCTTCGCCGCCGAGATGCGTGTGCAATCGTCCATTCCGATCATCATCCTGTCCGGCAAGGGCGCGATGATCGACCGCGTCGTCGGGCTGGAGGTTGGCGCCGACGACTACGTCGCAAAGCCGTTTGAACTGCGCGAGCTGCTGGCCCGGGTGCGGGCCGTCTTGCGCCGGACGCGCGCGACGGTCGCTGCGCCGGAGCCGGTGGCAGATGAACGCCAGGCGCGGTTCGCCGCCTTTGTCTTTACGCCCGGACGCAGGAGCATTGCGACGGCGACAGGCCAGGCCCTCGATCTTACCGGCGCCGAATTCAATCTTCTCGCGGCGTTCGTGGATCGGCCAAATCGCGTGCTGTCGCGCGACGCCATCGCCGACCTGACACGCAAGGACGATTGGGAAGGATTCGACCGCAGTATCGACACGCTCGTCAGCCGCCTGCGGCGCAAGCTGTCGGCGTATGAAGGCGCGACGAACCTGATCCAGACCGTGCGCGGCGAGGGCTATGTGCTTGCGGCTGACGTGAAGTGGTCGGGCCCCGCCCCCGGCTAGGTGTGGGGCTTGTCGAGGACGCTGCGCACCAGCTGCGCCATCTGCGCGCGCGTCGTGGGCTTGGCGAGGAAGGGCGTGTTGGGCCGCGCGCCGGAGGCCGCCATGCGCGGCGAATAGCCCGAAGTCAGGATCAGCTTCACCTGCGGCGCGATCTTCTCGATCTCATCGGCGACAGCATGGCCATCCATGCCGCCCGGCATCACGATGTCGACCAGCGCAAGCCTGATGTCGTGATGCGCACGCACCGACTCCAGCGCCGAGCGTCCATCGACTGCGATCCTGACGCTATAGCCCAGGCTCTCGAGCCGCGAGACCGTTATCAGCCTCACGTCCGGATCGTCCTCGACGACAAGCACCGTCTCGCCATTACCCGTTGGCGCTGACAAATCGGCCTCACGTATCTCGGCGGTCGCGTCCAGCCCCTGTCGCGGGAAGAACAGGCTGACGCGCGTGCCGCGGCCGATCTCGCTATAGAGCTGGGCGTGGCCGCCGATCTGCTTCATGAAGCCATAGACCATGCTCAGCCCGAGCCCGGTGCCCGAGCCGACATCCTTGGTGGTGAAGAATGGCTCGATCGCGCGGGCGCGCACTTCGGGCGTCATCCCGGCGCCGGTGTCGGAGACCGACACGCGGATATAGTCGCCGGGCGGCGCATCTTCAGCCGTATGTGCGCCGCCATCAAAGCGCACGCCTTCCGTCTCGATTGTCAGTGCTCCGCCATTGGGCATCGCATCGCGGGCGTTCACGGCAAGGTTCAGCACCGCCGTCTCGAACTGGTCGATATCCGTGGTGACCTCACCGACATCCGGCGCGAGATGCATCTCCACCTGGATCGCGGGTCCCACCGCGCGCTGCAGGATATCGGTCATGTCCTCGAGCACGCTGTTGATCGCGATCGTCTGCTCCCGCAGCGGCTGACGACGCGCGAACGCCAGCAGGCGCTGGGTAATGCGCGCCGCGCGCTTGGCGGCGTCTTCCGCGCGCGCCACCGCGCGCCGCGCCGCCGGGGGGAGATCAACAGCCGCGATCATCTCCAGATTGCCGCCGATCACGCTGAGGATGTTGTTGAAATCGTGCGCGATGCCGCCCGACAGCTGGCCGATGGCGTCCATCTTCTGGTGGTGGAGGATGATCTCCTCGGAACGTTTCTTTTCGGTCAGGTCATAGATGATGCCGACGAAGATCGTCTCCGCGCCCGCGATCGCCTCGCCGACGGACAGGTACATCGGGAAGATCGTGCCATCCGACTTGAGCCCCTTGAGCTCGCGACCGATGCCGATGATGCGCTTGACGCCTGTCTCGCGATGCCGCGCCAGATACCGGTCATGCTCCTCCTGGAAAGGCGACGGCATCAGCATCTTCACATTCCGGCCGAGAAGGTCCTCCGACGCGTACTGGAACAGCCGCGTGCACGCCGGGTTCACGTAGTTGATGATGCCGGCAGTATCGATGACGATCAGGCCATCGACCATCGTCTCGGGCACGACCAGGAAGCGGTTGTCCGAAATCAGCGCCTTCAATGTCGCACCGGGCAGGGGAAATACATCGCGCATGTCTAACGGCTTGGCCGCGCCGGCGCCAGCCGGAGTGGGGTCGCGAGATACGGGGTAGTTCGCCGGATCGGTCACGCGCTGGCTTTCAAGCATGGTTGCTCCACCAGCCTGAAAAACGCGCCGCAGGCCTTGACGCAGATCAGAGGCCGGCGGGGCGCCGGCAGCTAGCCAGAGAGGGTGAAAGGAGAGCCCCGATGAGCCCTGTCAAGACCATCACCGCAGCCCTGCTGGCCCTGAGCGCCGTCGCCGCCTGTTCGACCTCGGTAACCCCCGCGGAAATCGACGCCAAGCTGAAGGCGGCCACCCTCAAGGCGACCGGAAGCGCCCCCACGGTGTCCGTTATCCTGTCGAACAAGCAGGAAACGCCAAAACGCTGGCTGTGGAATGCCAGCGTGAACGGCAAGGCCTTCACTTGCGACGTCGACACCTTCTTCGAACTGCCGGACTGCCAGCCGGCCTCCCAGACCGGAGCCTGATCGCCATGGATCTCCAGCCTCTGTTCATCCCCTTCGTCATCGCCCTGATGGGAACGTTCGCGGTGGTTCTCGGCGGCGTCGCCCTGTTTTCCCGCGACAGTTCTTCATCCCGCAAACGCTAGGGTCCCGAAAGCGCTAGGCGTTTCTGTCCATCCCCCTCGATGAGGGGGTCTCCCGGCGGCATGGCCTTCTGGCCCTCAGCTGCTCCCCCTTGTATGAGGGGGAACGGTGCCCCGGGGGGACGTGACATGAAGCTGGAAATCCCCGACTGGCGCGTGCTGGTCCGGTTCATCTTGCTGCTGCTGGCGGCGCAGGCCGCGTTCAGGATCAGCCTGACGCTGGCCGAGCGACGGCGCGGCCGCCCGGCATGTATGCCCGGCCCTATGTGGAATTCACGGTCGTCGACGAGGCCGGACAGCAGCTCGCCGGCGGGCAGAGGTTTCGCGCCCCCTACCAGCCCGATCCCAACTACAAGACCAGCATCCGGGAAGGCTCCGCGCGCGGCGTGTTCCGCATCCCGTTCCAGGTCGATGACCCGACGCAGGAACTGGCGCTCTATCTCGCCGTCAGCCGGTCGATCCAGGAAATCCGCGTCAACGACGTGATTGTGCAGCCCAACGTGCCGCTGGACAGTTTCAGCGGCGGCGCGGGCTGGGAGCCGGTGTTCTACGTCCTTCCGGTCGCCATGATCCGCAAGGGGACCAAGGCGTTCATCGTCCCGGTCGATTGCGCGAGAACAACCGCGCCCAGAATTCGCATCTGCCAATTCGGCGACGTGAGCGAAAGATGCTTGGGCTCAAGTCCGGAGATTCGGCGCAGCGATTTCTGATGACGCACGCTGCGATATACAACGCGCTCGATTTTCAGCGGCACCTGATCAGCCGACCGACCCTCCGCTTCTTCCGGGCA
>Ga0208492_1001011_pt1 | contig 20064 bp, 13 predicted proteins | sample Subbioar_CSW14AB_FD_184820 | JGI IMG/M metagenome (GOLD analysis project Ga0208492, IMG submission 184820) | Serpentinite rock and fluid subsurface biosphere microbial communities from McLaughlin Reserve, California, USA - CR12Mar_CSW14AB (SPAdes) | ecosystem: Environmental > Terrestrial > Deep... | reverse complement strand
AAGTGGCTGAAGAAGAAGGCTACGGACTGGCAATCACCAACAGAGATGATCTAATTCCAGGTAAGCTGATGAAAGGCCATACAGGTTCAGCCTACGGACTTTACAGTGCCATGTTCTTCCAGCCTAAAGAAAAATTCGGCATCGTAGTGATTACCAACGGATGTAATCCAACTTCAAGCAAAGGAATGAATAATGTCCTCAGAGATGGTGTAAACATCCTATTCAATAATTTCATCCAGTAAAAACCGAACAGACCCATTGGCCCGGTAAAGGCCATGAATTCAACCTCATGAAAAAACTATACCTCATACCTCTTTTTTTACTCTTCCTTAGTTTTGGATTCAGTATTTATCAAAATCCGAAATTGCCTCCTGCGGATAAAAACAATGCAGGTCTTTTTCTTCCGGATGGTTTTCAGGCATTGGCGGTTGTCGACAGTCTGCAAGGGGCTGCAAGGCACCTGGCGGTTAATGATAATGGCGACATCTATGTCAAGACCCGCTTTCATACCCGTACCGGTGGTTTGGGAAATGTGGCCCTCAGAGACACCAACCAGGATGGTAAAGCGGATATCATCAAACATTTTGCTGCTTACGAAAGCGGTCCTTTCGGTACAGCTATGAAAATCCATAATGGTTACCTCTACTTCAGTTCTAACCTGATGGTCTTCAGACAAAAACTCAGAAAGGGCGAGCTCCTTCCGGAAAGTACCATTGACACGCTGGTAATCGACTATCCACCGGCTCATATTCATCAGGGAAAATCCATTGCATTTGATGGAAAAGGTTATATGTATGTAGGCTGGGGAGCAGGTTCTGATGTTTGCTCTGATGGTAAACCAGGCTCGAAAGGTGAAGGAAAACCTGATGCTGTCATTCCCGGCGAGGGTTGTTCCCACTTAATCGATCATGGCGGTATCTTTAAGTTCGATGAGAATAAGAAAAATCAGGTTCAGGCACAAGGATTGCGTTATGCAACCGGAATGAGAAGTATTATTGGCATGGATTGGGATAAAAAAACGAATTCTTTATATGCCGTGGTTCATGGAAGAGATTATCTTCATATGCTGTGGCCTAATCTTTTCTCGGCATGGGAAAGTGCTGTTTTACCTGCAGATGAGCTGTTTAAGGTTGATAAAGGTATTGACGGTGGCTGGCCATATTATTATTACGATCAGATAAAGGGTAAAAAACTTCTGAATCCTGAATACGGCGGAGATAAAATCAAACAAGGGAACGGCGCAAAGCTTGCCCAGCCTATTGTTGGTTTTCCCGGACATTTCGCTCCCAACGATTTGCTCTTTTACAAAGGGAATCAGTTTCCTGAACGCTATAAGAAAGGTGCCTTTGTTGTATTGCACGGCTCTACGATTCGTCAGCCCTACCCTCAGGGTGGCTATTTTGTAGCTTTCGTACCGATGGAAAACGGAAAAGCTACAGGCCCATGGGAAGTATTTGCCGATGGGTTCATTCAGACAGATCCTGTATTGACAGCTAATTCGGCAGGATACCGTCCAATGGGAATTACTGAGGGTCCGGATGGTTCTTTATACATCAGTGAAACTGAAAAAGGAAAGATCTGGAGGGTAATGTACAAAGGCGATAAAACGAAATTCGGTCCGGCACAACTGGCAAAAATGGAGATCAGAAAAAAGACAGCCAGTAATATCAAGACACCTGATCCGGTGAAGGATAATCTGGATCTGGGCAAACCGCTGGTTGCTTCAGCAGTTTACAATACCTATTGCGGAACCTGTCATCAGCGTGATGGCAAGGGAGACGGAGCCCGCTTTCCTCCTCTTGAGGGTTCTGAATGGGTTTCAGGAGATAAAACAAGACTCATTAAAGTGGTACTAAACGGTCTTTCAGGCCCTATTACCGTTAAAGGAGTTCCATACAGCGAAAATATGCCAGCCCATGGAAGTTTCCTGAATGATGATCAGATTGCCGAAGTATTAACCTATATCCGAAGCAACTGGGGCAATAATGCAGATGCTGTGACCAGAAATGAAGTGGCAGTCGTCAGAAAATCAGGAAGTAAATAAAAAGTCTATAAAAACAAACATGATGAAGTTTAATTTTAACACTCTAATTAATCGCGGTAAGTCAAGATTACTTCTTGGCGGATCGCTGGCAGTTATTGCTGCAATTTATGGGTTTACCCATTATCAGACCCCCAAATTACCTCCGGGAGATAAAAATAATGCCGGACTTGTGCTTCCGGATGGATTTGAAGCCCTGGCAGTAGTTGACAGCCTGAAAGGCTTTGCAAGACATCTTGCGGTGAACAGCAATGGTGATATCTATGTGAAGACCCGTTTGCATGCCCGGACTGATGGTTATGGAAACGTAGCACTCAGAGATACAGACAATGATGGTAAAGCCGATATCATTACCCATTTTGGCAAATATGAAAGTGGGCAATACGGTACCGCAATGAAGATTCATAACGGATATCTTTATTACAGTTCCAACCTGATTGTTTATCGTCAGAAACTGAAACCAGGTCAGCTGGTTCCCGACAGCAAAGTAGATACCATTGTGATTGATAATCCGCCAAGTCATTCACATCAGACTAAACCACTGGCATTTGACGGTAAAGGCTATATGTACGTGGGCTGGGGAGCAGGTTCTGACGTATGTACCAATGGCCGTCCGGGTTCGATGGGTGCCGGTAAACCGGATGCTGTTATTCCGGGAGAAGAATGCCCGCAATTGATTGATCATGGTGGTATCTGGAAATTTGATGAGAACAAGCTGAATCAGAGACAGGAACAGGGACTTCGCTATGCCACCGGTATGAGAAGTATAGTGGGTATGGACTGGGACAAAGCCAGCAACTCGCTGTATGCAGTGGTTCATGGCCGGGATAATTTCAGAATGCTATGGCCGGGCTTATATTCTCCATGGGAAAGCGCTGTATTGCCTTCGGAAGAGCTCTTCAAAGTTCATCAGGGAATTGACGGCGGCTGGCCTTACTACTATTATGATCACATGAAAGGTAAAAAACTGCTCAATCCTGAATATGGTGGTGATAAAATCAAAGAAGGTAATGGTGCAAAACTGACTAAACCTGTGATGGGTTTCCCGGGACACTTTGCTCCAAATGATATCCTGTTTTATAAAGGAAATCAATTACCTGCACGTTATAAAAAAGGTGCTTTCGTAGTATTACATGGCTCTACTATCCGTCAGCCTTACCCACAGGGAGGTTATTTTGTCGCTTTCGTACCAATGGAGAACGGTAAAACTACCGGTCCATGGGAAGTGTTTGCCGATGGGTTTATTCAAACAGATCCGGTGCTAACCGCCAATACCGCAGGTTATCGTCCGATGGGAATTACAGAAGGACCGGATGGTTCTTTATACATCAGTGAAACTGAAAAAGGTAAGATCTGGAGAGTGATGTTCAAAGGAGATAAAACCAAATTCGGGCCGGCACAACTTGCTAAAATGGTAGAAAGAAAGAAAACAGCCAGCAATATCAAGGATCCTGATCCGATTAAAGACGATCTTGACCGTGGCAAGCCAGTGGTTGCTTCAGCTGTTTATACCATGTACTGTGGTGCCTGTCACCAGCGTGATGGCAAAGGAGATGGAGGCCGTTTCCCTCCTCTCGAAGGTTCTGAATGGGTTTCGGGTGATAAAACCAGATTAATCAATGTGGTTTTAAATGGCTTATCTGGACCAATCACCGTGAAAGGATTACCGTATAGTGAAACGATGCCGGCACATGGAAGCTTCCTGAATGATGATCAAGTTTCTGAAGTGCTGACCTACATCCGTAAAAGCTGGGGAAATAATGCCGATGCTGTTTCCAAAGATGAAGTGGCAGCTGTAAGACGGGCAGGAAAAAAATGATTTCTGTTTAAAACGACAAAAAAGCTGATTCCGTTCATTCGGGTCAGCTTTTTTGTTTCAATCTAAACTAAGCCAGCTCCATGCAAGTATCCTGCTTTGCTTCTGCCCTTGTTTCATCTCAATTGTTCTGACCTCGGCAACCATTAGTTTGTCTAAAGCCCTGTAACAGGCGGCAAGACTCTCCTTTTTTGAAACAAGAGAAGTAAACCATTTCACCGAACCGGCGTATTCTGCACTTTCCCGGATCATCTGAAGAAGAAAGCCCTGCTCCCCTCCTTCGCACCATAGCTCTGCATTCTTACCCCCGAAATTCAATAATTCTGAACCTTTTTTATCCTTTCCGAGATTTTTCCATTTACGCCCGGTTCCTTCATCTGCAGCTTTCATGGATGAATGAAACGGAGGATTACAGATGCACAGATCAAACTTTTCATCACGATGAATGATGTCCTTAAAAATAGATTTTGCCGAGTTCTGTTTACGGATGGTGATGAATTTAGCAAGTCCGTTTGCTTCAATGATATTTCTTGCTGAACGAATAGCTAACTGATCAATTTCAGAACCCACGAATGTCCATCCATATTCATGATGCCCGATCAAAGGATAAATACAATTCGCTCCCACCCCGATGTCCAGAACCCTTATATTTTTGCCTGAGGGAATATTTCCATTTTGATCTGCCAGAAGATTAGCAGCATAATGAATATAATCAGCTCTTCCGGGTATCGGCGGACAGAGATATCCATCCGGAATATCCCAGAATCTTATTTGATAAAAATGATTTAATAAGGCCTTGTTCAGTGTTTTAACAGCCAGAGGATCTGAAAAATCCAGAGAAAGATTACCATATTGATTCTGAAAAACATGATCAGCAAGCTCCGGCGTACCTTCAATCAACTGAGGAAAATTATAAGCACCCCGATGCTTATTTCGCGGATGAAGTTCCTGCTTTGATATTGATTCCTGCTGATTCACGATTTGAGTTAAATAATCTGCTTAATCAATGTGAGTTAGATATTAAAAAAAGATAAATATTTAACCACATAGAATAAATTTAATGTGCTTTAAAGGATACATAGATTAAAAATCACATAGATTGAAGCGATGCTTCAATACTATATATCTCTAAAATATGGGGTAAATGCTATAACAGGTATGTGGTTTTTAAGATAATATGCCTGGTTCACGTTAATTAAGCTTCAGAAATCACAATTCCACTAGCCCTGAGATCCTCAATATCATCAATATCATTGAGTTCAGGCAATAAACCATATGAAATACTCATTCTCCGTAGTTCATTGATGGTTTGTTCCATGACTTGATCAGTACTCCAGGCTTTATCAAAAAATAGGTCTGGAATCAGCATGTTCATTCCCATTAAATAATAGCCCCCATCCGTCGCAGGTCCGATTACTACCTTATTCGTATTTAATAATTTGAACCCATCCCCTATAATTTCGGTTTTGAGATCAAAGCAATCACTTCCGATAATTAAAACCTTCTCAAATCCCAGATAAAACAAATCCTTGAATGCATTAAACATTCTTTCGCCAAGATCCGCACCCTCTTGTACTTTCTTAACATATCCGGCAACATTCCATAAATCGTTTGGATTGATTGCTTCATCATAATATACAAACTTCGGGCATCTGATAGGTAAACTAACCTCCAAAGTCCGGTTTAAAAGCTTTTCATAAACCATCAGAGCCTTTTCATCTCCAATATCCCTGGCAAGTCTGGTTTTAACCTTTCCAATCTCAGGGTTCCTGACAAATAGAATTAGCGCTACTGATTCAAACTCTTCCATCATTATTCTGTCAAACTACCACCGCAACTGGATCCTGCCCCGGCAGTACATCCATAACAATGCTGATTCAAGACAATATTTCTGCTATTTAAAACATCCTGATTAAATGCTGAAATATGCTGAGAGGCTGTTGATGATACCTTCAGATCAAGCATTTGATTGAAATCACAATCATACAGATAACCATCCCAGCTCACCGAAATGGTATTTCTGCACATCAGGCCTGAAACGGCTGCCGGATTGAATGCTGATATCAGCTTTTCCATGTACCGTCCGTAATTTCCGGAATTCAGTAAATAATCAAGATATCTGCTGACAGGCATATTGGTAATAACATAGAGACTGTTAAAAACAATATGATAAAGCGATAAAAGTTCTGCTTTATATTCCTTTTCCAGAGCGCTCTGAGCAGGTGGAAGAAATGCTCCCGCAGGATTGTAGACAAGATTAAGCACCAGTCCACTTCCTTCTACTCCATATCCCGCCTGATTCAGCATCTGCAAGGCTTTGATCGAGTCCTCAAAAACCCCATCTCCACGCTGCCTGTCTGTTCGGTCTTTGGTATATCCGGGAAGTGAAGAAACTACTTCCACTTTATTTTCCGCAAAGAATTCAGGAAGATCATGAAAATGCTTGTTAGCCAGGATAATTGTCAGATTACAACGAACAATAATATGTTTGTTCATTTTTCTGATTTCCTGAACAAACCATCTGAAATCAGGGTTAAGCTCAGGTGCACCTCCGGTAAGATCTACTGTATTAATGTCTGAATCCCTAAGCACATCCAAACATTCTTCCATTGTCTCCCGACTCATAATCTCTTTACGATCAGGCCCGGCATCTACATGACAATGCTTACAAGTCTGATTACACATCTTACCCACATTAATTTGCAAAATATCAATGCCTGAGGGTCTTAAAGGAAACATCCCATATAAGCCAAGCTTCTCACTGAATGAAATATCTTTTGAATTTGCTTCAAGAATTTCGAGCTGATTGTGCGGGTCGGCAAGAGGATGATGTAAAACTTTGAGTGATTTGATCATAAAGTCATTACATACCAATTTCTTTAACTTTATTCATCATCTGAACGCCGTGTACCAAGGCTGCTCCACCTTTGATGGCTGCGGCTACATGAACAGCCTCCATCATTTGTGATTCACTATAACCCTTTTCAAATGCATCGCTACTGTAAGCATCTATACAATAGGGACATTGAACGGCATGAGCCACTGCAAGAGCTATCAGTGACTTTTCCTTCGCTGTAAGATGCCCCTCTTTAAATACCTCTCCATAATAAGAGAAAAATTTATCAGCCATTTCCTTTTGATATTCACCTACGCTGGCGAATTTCCCAAGATCTTCTGCATTATAATAGTGATTACTCATAGTCTTTCTTTTATTAAATGAACACCAATTACCTCTGAACAAACATCAGGCAAAACAACCAAAGTTGAAAATAAGAAATCGTTTAAATGTACTCAGGATGTAAATTATCACAAGAAGAGTTCTTAGATCAGATCAAAGGAACGGGCATACTGGCTCAACTCAAAATAGGATTTTGTTTCGAGCTTATTTCTGATATTCTTCCGGTGTGTATCTACTGTACCCTGTGAAATAAACAACTCTTCAGCTGTTTCTGCTGATGATTTACCCAGCGCCATGTATTTGAGTACTTCTTTCTCTCTTTTAGTTAATCTGCAATAGCGGTTATGATTTTGCTGAAGAAAGTTACTTTCATCAAGAAGTTTATCGGCCTTATTAACCATATGGTGCATCGCATCAATTGGAAACGACATAGTGATTGTAAACAATGGTTTATTTTGTTCATCACGATAAAATATCCTTGAGCTGCTCATATGCCATGTCCAGTCCAGATGCTCACGATACCTTACCTGTTGAAAATAAGTAATGATCTCATCATCGTTATTTCTTTCAAGCAAACCCAATATTTTGGGAACATAATCTTTCGCGTCTGCCTCATTAAAGAAACGGGAATAATAATCTTCTGCCGGGCGATTGATCAGATCTTCTATGCTGACACCCAGTTGCTCTAATCCCATCTTCGACATCCACTTCACTCTACCCTGCAGATCATGAATAATCACCACTGCAGGTATTAAATGTTGAACGGAGGCAATTTTTTCTATTTCCTCATTAAGATTAGATAATCTATACTCATCTGTCATATCAAAGCTCAATATTCCTGTTGTTAATATGCACTCAAGATAAGGCAATCGTAATGGAAAAAGTCAATTAAAAACCGGAAGAAATCCCGAAAATCATCAATAACTTCATTTTCAGGAGCTTATATTTAAAATCAGATACCTCATATTGATTAGTATTTGTAAAATGTATAGTTCAGCTCATTTTGCTGCTTTTTACTCCCAAATACACTAAATTCATAGATTAATTGAATCAGTATTATTAATCGTCATTATGAAATTAAGAATCATCATTACTTCAGCAATACTATTGACAATCTGTTTAAACCTAAATGCTCAGATAGCAGGCAAATGGAGTATCGAAAAAGCCGGAAACTGGCAGAAGGAAAATCCATGGATCAATGGTGCCAATTTTATTCCGAGTACTGCGATCAATCAGCTGGAAATGTGGCAAGCCTCCAGTTTTGACCCCAAGACGATTGATCGTGAACTGGGTTGGGCTGAAAGCATTGGCTTTAACACCATGCGTGTCTATTTACATAGTCTGGCTTATAAACAAGATCCTATAGGTTTTAAAAGCAGAATTGATCAATACCTCAACATTGCTGATCGCCATAAAATCAAAACCATTTTTGTGTTTTTTGATGATTGCTGGAATAAAATTGGCGTTATTGGTAAACAGCCTGCTCCTAAACCCGGAGTTCATAATTCCGGTTGGGTACAGGATCCGGGCGACCCGAACTATAAAGAAAGTAAAAACTTTCCCGAGCTTGAGATTTATGTTAAAGAGGTGATGAAACATTTCGCTAAAGACAAGCGGATTCTTCTCTGGGATTTATATAATGAACCTGGAAATTCAGGTAAACTGGAAACTTCGCTGCCTTTACTCACAAAAGTATTTGAATGGGCACGGGAAGTTAATCCTGATCAACCACTTTCAGTAGGACTCTGGAGATGGGACTTTGAAAAACTCAATGCTTTTCAGGTTCTGAATTCCGACATCATTACTTATCATGATTATGAAGCACCTGAATGGCATAAACGAGTTTTACAATTATTAAAAACTCATGGCAGACCTATGATTTGCACTGAATACATGGCTCGTACCAATAATAGTACCTTTGCTAACACGATGCCTATGTTACAAAAAGAGAATGTCGGAGCCATCAACTGGGGTCTGGTATCCGGAAAAACAAACACCATTTATGCCTGGGATAAACCAATTAAAGATGGAGCACAGCCTGAATTGTGGTTTCATGATATTTTCTGGCCTGATGGCAGACCTTACCGCAAAGAAGAAACAGAGCTTATTAAAAAACTAAACAATAAATAAATCCTTCAGCGTTATATTTTTTGTAAAAAAGGGGTTTCGATTTCAAGCATGAATATTAATTCAATTAATCCGGTTAACGGACAAGTGATTCAATCTTACCGGACGCATAAACCGGAGGAAATCAATCATATCATTAAAGGCACTCATCTGGCCTGGCAAAAGTGGAAAGAAAGTCCCTGGTCATTGCGTTCTGAACTATTGCAAATGGTAGCAACAAATCTTCGTAGTAAGAAAGAAGAACTAGCTATGCTTATGGCTTTGGAAATGGGCAAACCGATACAGGGAGGGCGTGCGGAAATTGAAAAGTGCGCAGATGTTTGCGAATATTATGCTAAAAACGCAGAGCAATTCTTAAAGGATGAGCCTGTCAGCACCGATGCATCAAAGAGCTATGTAAGTTTTCAGCCTCTGGGAATCGTTCTGGCAATCATGCCCTGGAACTTCCCTTTCTGGCAGGTATTTCGCTTTCTCGCTCCCGCACTCATGGCGGGGAATGCTGCATTATTGAAGCATGCATCCAATGTTTACGGCTGCGCCATCGAAATTGAAAAAATAATTCTTGAAGCCGGTTTCCCGGAACATCTGTTTCGTACACTGATCATTCCGGGAACTGAAGTAGATCAGGTTATTGAAAATCCTCTTATTCGTGCTGTTACCCTTACGGGAAGTACTGAAGCCGGTAAAAAAGTAGCTGCAAAAGCAGCCTCCCTACTCAAAAAATCAGTCCTTGAGCTTGGAGGAAGCGATCCCTACCTGATTCTTGAGGATGCTGATCTGGAGCTTGCGGCTGAAAGCTGTGTGAACAGCAGACTGATCAACAGTGGGCAAAGCTGCATTGCTGCCAAACGTTTTATCGTCGTGAAATCTGTAGAAAAGGAGTTTACTGAACTTTTCAGACAAAAAATGTCTGCGAAAATCATGGGAGATCCAATGGATTTAACTACCGATATCGGTCCGCAGGCAAGGACTGACCTCAGAGATGAACTTCATCAGCAGGTAGTAAAAAGTATCGATATGGGTGCTAAATGTATTCTGGGTGGAGAAGTATCCGCAGGAACTCATTCCTACTACCCGCCTACCATACTTACTCAGGTAAGAAAGGGAATGCCGGCTTATGACGAAGAGTTGTTTGGTCCGGTAGCCGCTATCATCACAGCAGAAAATGAACATAATGCCATTCAGATAGCCAATGATTCCATCTTTGGTCTTGGTGCTGCAGTGTATACACGCAATATTGCCCGGGGAGAAAAAATTGCTGCAAAGCATCTGGAAGCAGGTTCCTGTTTTGTCAATACATTTGTCAGATCAGATCCCCGGTTACCATTTGGAGGTATTAAAGAATCCGGTTACGGAAGGGAACTTGCCTTATTTGGTATCAGGGAATTTGTGAATATCAAAACCGTTTTTGTAAAATAATGATAGAAAGGATTATACCGGAAAGAAACCCTCTTCTCAATTGAATAAATCTCATTTCCATCAAATCCGGGTCAGTATCATTTTCCAAAAGTGTGAATATTCCGACTTCCGTTTCCGGAAAAAAACATGCACTGATAAACTTAAAGGTTAATATCAAATAGGAATGGTCTGAAATCTAAATTAACAGGTCTGCTATGAGCAAGTATTACAGACCTGTTAATAATCATTTTTTCTTTTCTTCAGTAGGCAGAATAAATGTGGTCTGATACACTTCGTCGGGTGAAGTGATCAGGTTTAAGACTTTCATCCTAAGTGGAGTACTTTCAGGATATTTCCAAAGCGCTTTCAGGGTAATTGTAGTGGTATCATGTGCCGCCAGCGTAACCTGACCGAATGGATATCGTTCAATATCAAAATCAGCCGATGCCTGAATTTTGAAGGGAATATCGCTACTATTGATCAGCTTAATATTCAGAATGGGTTCTCCGTTTCTTAATTTACGTTCTGTTTCAATTTTTACTGCGGCTTTAAAAAATGCATCTGCTTCAGGTTGTCTGGCAATCAGATAATCATCAAAATACAGCGCTGTTCTTCCTGCGAGCATAGCCTCTTTTAAACTTTCAGCGGTTTTTTCCTTGGCAAAGACGAGAGTCATAGGCCGATGTGTTTTTGCATACCTCGGTGAATTATCATAATGTTCATCGGTATTGCAAACCATAGTCAGATTATACTTCATTGCAAGACGGTGAGCCAGAATATTATAGACTCCTGAATTAACAACCTCAACGCCTTTCAATATTTTTCTCTCCAGTAATTCCTTGTGAAAAGAAGTAAATATCGCTGTGTCTTTTTTATCCCACCATGAATATCCCGGGTGATTATAAAAGACGAATGCATCTTGCTTTTTAGCTTCCAGAAAAGGTGCAAGAAGCTGTTCATGTGTGATGGTATCTTTCATTATAAATTTTTTCTTCCATTCCTTCATGTACTCAGTTGGCAAAATATTAGCATCTCTTATGAACAAGGCGTTATTATGATAAGGCGGTACTCTGGGTGAGATCTCGAGCCCTTTTATAACCATCAGGTTTTTGTTTTTTGCAGCTTCAACAGCAATTTCATAAGACCGGTTATAATCACGGGCAACAACCTCCGGAAACCCCTCATAATCAATATGCTCAGTTAAAGAAATCACATCGAGTCCATCACGTATTGCTTCATTAACCCTGAAGCTTGGCCATACATGTCCATCCGAAAAGACGGTATGCATGTGGAAGTCACATTTAAGGGTTTTATATCCCGGAATATCAGGAAGTGAGATAACCCGGTTTGTTCTTTCGGTTATCTGAGCTACTGTAGTAAGAGACAGACCGGAAAGAAACAAAATTAATAGAAGCTGAAATAAGCATCTGTTTTTTTTCATTGCTTGATTTGAATTAGTTGAATCTGAATAGAAAAGAGGCTGACCAATAGTCAGCCTCCTCTACATTTAAATATTTACCAGCCTTTGTTCTGGATAAGTTTGGGATTTAATAGAATTTCATTGGCAGGAATCGGATAAAGATAATTTCTGTCAGGATAAGTTTTTGGAGTATTGCTGAGCCATATCAGATTTCCCTTATTGCCTGCAGATAATTTTGAGGAATTACCATCCACAACAAAATAGGTAACACCGGGAACTTTGACTGCCGGAACTTTATCAACAAAACTTACATCAGCCTTACCATCTTCGTTCAAATCAAGTAACTGATCTTTGGCAGGGACATAAATTCCTTCGTAAACCTTTTCAAGAAGTTTACCCGCTCTCCAACGGCGTAAATCATCATAACGATAACCTTCTGCAGCAAATTCTATCCCACGTTCGCGACGTATTTCCAGAAGAAGCGGATTATTAATATCAGGGAAAAACTGATTTTTCATATAAGGATCGGCTACTACCGGCATAACAGAAGCATTACTGATACCTGCCCGGCTTCTGAGAGCTCCGATAGTCAGGTTCCAGTCGGCCGCAGTCAGGGTTCCCAACTCAGCTTTAGCCTCTGCATAATTCAATAGTACTTCAGCATATCTCATGATAGGGATCGAATTATAACTTTCAGTGCGGGTATCAAAATATTTATCGTCCATTGAGAATTTCTGTATCTGATAACCTGAATAGGTTACTGTAAAATCAGGTGGAGCCGGAGATCCGTCGGTACGCTTATATGCTCCCATACGGATAGTTTGTTGCAAGCGCTTATCACGATTTTTCACTTCATTCTGAAACTCCATGATCCCATACCCGGGAATATCAGTGAATCTGGTACCGTCATCTTTCAAATAGGTATTAATAAACTTTTTGTCCAGACCTAAACGAGCTCCCAGTGTGGCACTATTATACCACCAGGCAGCATTATGCCATTTCTTCAATGAATTATTATATACTGCAGCAAGCAATACCTCCGTTGAAACAGGATTCTCACTAATGAATAAAGAACGATAATCAGAGGCAGGATTTCCTGTATTATGAAGACGGTACTGACCGCTTTTGATGAGTAATTCAGAAGCATTTGCGGCTTCCTGCAGCCATTTATCAGCAGTTGTATTCAGACCTGCTTCCGGATGATATTTACGAAATGTACCTTCAAACAAGCAAATTCTCGATTTCAAAGCCAGTGCAACCCATTTACTCACCTGAGTACTGGAATTATCTTTCGTAGCATAGATATTGGCAACAGCAAAATCTATATCTGCAAGCACTGAATCCATTACCATAGCTCTTGGATCGCGTGCCTTATACATGTCCGGATCATCCACTTTAAGCGTTTTTCCATACCATGGTACGTCTCCGAATTGTTTAACCATGTTATAATAGAACATTGCCCTGAAGAATTTAGCGATTCCGGCATAATGGTTCCTTGCTTTCAATGGAATATTAGGGTTGTTATAATTTTCCAAAAAATAATTGATATTCCTCAGGTTGCCCCAATTCCATCCGGTTGCATCCTGAGCACTCAGCCTGCCTCCGATATATCCGGGAACTGCATTGGGTACTGTGATATCAGCCATTACATCGCCCTGATAAACATCAGGACCTGATGGCAGCATTTGTGTGTAAAATGAATTGATATAAAGCTGCAGATTATTTTCATTGGCAAATGCCTGCTCAGGTGTCAGCTTATCTATAGGCGCCTGATCCAGGTACTTCTCACAGGATGTTATTGTCAATACAAGCATCAACAATAAGAGAATATTTTTCTTTAACATGTCTTTTTAAATTATGATTTTAAAGTCCTAGGTTAATTCCAAAAGTGAACGATTTCTGCATTGGGTATGAGAATCCATCACCTCCGCCGGCATTGATCTCAGGATCAGACCCTTCAATAACTTCCGGATCAAAGTTTTTAGTAATCTTATACATTGGTGAGTAAGTCCAAAGATTCTGACCGGTAACATAAGCTCTGAGTGAAGACACTTTCAGTTTATTTGTAATACGGGCAGGTGAAGAATAGCCAATAGTTAAGTTTTTAAGTCTTATATAACTTGCATTCTGAAGATATCGGGTTTGAGCAACAGCAAGCTCCCTGGTACCTGAAAGTGCAGTATATCCTCTGTAGCGCGGGAAATAGGCATTTTGATCGGGATTCTCCTCCGTCCAGCGATTGAGATTAAATGCCGGAAGGAAGCTGTATGGACGATTCGATTGTCCCCAGAAAAATGCGGCTTCTTTAGACGGGAACCAATCTCTTTTGCCAACTCCCTGAAAGAAGAAAGATAGAGAGAAGTTTTTCCAGCCAAGATCACCGGTGATACCATATGGTAATCTTATTGAAGAATTTCCAATAATCCTCTGGTCTCCTGGATCATCCAGAGTGTTTTTCCCATTATTTACTTTTCCGTCATTGTTTAAGTCTCTAAACTTAATATCTCCGGGAAGTAATTTGTTGGCATTTGATACTACGAAATAACTCTGGTTTGCATGGCTGGCAATATCGGCAGCTGATTCAAAAAAACCTTCAGTCTCAAAACCCCATATATCCCCCAATTTTTGACCTTCGTAATAACTTGATAAAAGATTGTTCGGATTATAGAACTTGGTAATAGTTGAAACATTATCTGCTAAAGTCAGACGAATTCCATAACTCAGGTTTTTATTTGGTCCTACCTTGTCTCTCCAGCTTAGGGATACCTCCCAGCCTTTCGTATTCAGATCGGCATAATTACCTTTAGGTACAGCTGAGCCGAAAACAGCAGGTAATGGCTGTCCGGAAGTGATCATATTTGTGGTCTTACGCTGATACCAGTCAAAAGTGGTAGTCAGACGATAGTTTAGGAAACTAATGTCTGTTCCCAAATCCAAAGTGGTTGATTTCTCCCAGGTAAGTTCATCAGGAAGCACTGCAGGTTTTTGAATATAGTTCGGAAAATTACCATTGACAATAACTCCTGATGTCGCAGGGGTTATGGTCTCCAGAAAAGTATAGGGTGCAATATTACCATTACCCAAAGAACCATAAGAAGCACGGATTTTTAAGTTATCCAACCAGCCTTTAGTCCCTTTCATGAACTTTTCCTCAGATACAATCCAGCCGGCTGATGCAGAAGGGAAAAACCCGAATGCCTGAGCTTTTGGAAATTTGGATGAACCGTCATAACGTCCATTCAGCTCCAGAAGATATTTATCTTTAAAACTGTAATTTGCACGGTAAAAAATTCCTGCAGTCGACCATTCGTAGCCACCACCGGTTAATCTGTAGTTCAATCCGGTAGCAAGATTAAAATCTGCCAGATCATTAACCAACAAACCATCTCTTTGAATATAGCGTGTATTATACTTGTCATATTCAAGGTTACCACCGGCGATCACTTTTAAACGATGGTTACCCATAGGCAGATTGAACTCTCCGAAAAGATTTGATCCATAATAATTTTCTTCTGAAGAATTCTCTCCAAGATAATTTAGTCCTGAATTAATAGTTTCACCGGGTTTAATGCTGTATGGTACCGGGAAAAATTTACGCAGATCAGTACTGGTTGACTTTAAATAGGAAAAATCACCTTTTATTGTCAGTCTGTCTTTAATCGGACGAGCTTCAAAGGATACAGAATTGCGGTTAAAGTTATCTCTGGTTGTAGAATTACTCTTGCCATAATAGAAATCTCCGATAGAATATGCACCTACAATCGACATACTGCCATCCGGATTTAATAAGGGAGATACCGGAAATGCTGTAACCGCCATCAAACGCCAGATAGCATTCACCCCGCCTACCGCTGTCAGGGGATATTTATAAGAATCACTTGAAAAATCGGTATTCGTGCTAAGATCTAACCAATTATTGATCTTGATGTTACCTTTTGCCCTGAAATTATATTTGTTGAAATTATCGGAGTTATATCTAAAAATACCTTCCTGATTAAAATATCTTCCTGAAACCAGAAAATTTACCTTTTCAGTTCCACCACCAACACTCAGGGAATGCTCCATCATACCGGTATTGTCTTTATAAAGTTCCTTAAACCAATCGGTACTGCCATAATATTGGTAGCGCCCTGTGACAGGATCTATAGAAACCTTCGGCAGATTTGGGTTTTCTGAACGTGCTTTTAAAGAATCCAGATCAGAAAGAGAAAAAGGTAACTGAGAATTGATACTCTGTGGATGCGAAAGATAATCGTTCCAGGAATTAAAAGATTCGTCAAAGTTTTTTGCCCATATATAACCATCTGAAATTAGATCAGGAGTAGTGGTACGCTGATTGTTTGAATAATTTGCACTGTAATTTACCTGAATCTTATCTGTTTTCGGAGTTTTTGTGGTAATCAGTACTACCCCGAATGCTCCACGGGCACCATATATAGCCGCTGATGAAGCATCTTTGAGCACCGAAATACTTTCTATGTCATTTGGATTAAGGGTATTCGGATCACCCGGAACACCATCGACCAAAACCAGAGCACTTCCTCCCGAACCTATCGATGTTACACCTCTGATATTGTATGTAGAACCTCTGGTAGGTTTTCCATCAGTCATTTTGATATTCAAATTCGGAATAACCCCCTGAAGACCGCGGGTTAGATTGTTTAAAGGACGATCTTCAAAATATTCACTGCCAACCTGATCGACAGCCCCGGTAAGATTTGCTTTCTTTTGAGTACCATATCCAACTACAATTACCTCATTAAGCGCTTTGGAATCAGCAATCAATTGTACATTGAGATTAGTCTGACGATTTAAAGTAATTTCCTGAGTCTTGAATCCTACGAATCTGAATTCGAGAACATCGCCGTTTGAGGCTTTGATACTGAAACTACCATTAATGTCGGTAGTGGTTCCCTGTGTACTGCCTTTAATCCGTACAATGACTCCGGGAAGTGGAGTCTGCCCGTCATCAATCACCTTACCGGTGATAAGATTCTGTGCACTCAGGTGGTCTGAGCAAACCAATATTAATAGCACAATCGCCAATATTGATTTGAATAAATTGAAAATAAAATTCATGCTTTTGCTTTTACTTTGTGTTTAAATGATGAAAATAATTTGGCACAATAGTAGCACTGGCTTATTAGCAACAAATAGGTATAGTATTATTGTTTGATTAAGTATTGAGGAAGTCAGTGTTAAGAGGAAAGGATTTTTTAATACTGCAATTTTCTGCCTGAAGACGCAAAAGCCTGAAATTTAAATCATTCTGAAGATTCGACTTATTTCCAGGTATCGATCATCATTGATATATTGAGTTAAGCCCTGCAAATAACTCCTCCAGCCATCAGTTTTGAAGTCTAAAAAGCTTAGTATATTTTATATGAATAGAACAGCGTAATTACTAATGAAGACTTTTATAAGCTGACATATTATAAGTTTCAGGTTCGCTTTCTTTACTTCGCATTGACCATCAAATTATCATACTATTCCTTTAAAGCCTTATCTTTGCAAAAAATCAGATTGCATATCTGTGTTCAAAATCAATGAGTAAAAAAGGAAGAGTTTTGGTTGCCATGAGTGGCGGTGTTGACAGTTCTGTTGCTGCAGTTATGCTGCATGAGCAGGGTTACGAAGTAATCGGTCTGACCATGAAAACATGGGATTATGCATCATCCGGTGGCTCATCCAAAGAAACCGGCTGCTGCAGTCTTGATAGTATCAATGATGCCCGTGCACTGGCAGTAGCTTATGGTTTTCCTCATTACATACTTGATATCCGGGAAGAATTCGGCGACTTTGTAATTGATAATTTCGTGGATGAATACCTCTCGGGAAGAACTCCCAATCCATGTGTACTTTGTAATACCCACATTAAATGGGAGGCTCTTTTAAGACGTGCTGATAAACTTGACTGCGAGTTTATTGCTACCGGACATTATGCCAATATCCGCCTTCAGGATAATGGTCGGTACGTAATCTCCAAAGGGAAAGACGAGCATAAAGATCAGTCTTATGTTCTTTGGGGTGTTTCTCAGGAGAATCTTGCCCGCACGCGTTTCCCGCTAGGGAGTTTTGCAAAATCGGAGATCAGGCAAATGGCCAAAGATATGGGCCAGCTGGAATTGGCCAACAAATCAGAGAGTTACGAAATCTGCTTTGTTCCCGACAATGACTACCGTGCATTTCTGAGAAATAAAGTTCAGGATCTCGATGAACGTATTGGTCCCGGAAATTTCATGCTCAGTGATGGTACTATTGCCGGTAAACATCAGGGATATCCGTTTTATACAATTGGTCAGCGTAAGGGACTTGGCGTAGCATTTGGTCATCCGATGTTTGTTACCCGTATCCTTCCTGAAAGTAATACCGTTATGCTTGGAACTGCTGATGAGCTGGAAAGATCAGATGCATTAGTCCGTAATATCAATCTGGTTAAATACGATAGTATTACCGAACCAATTGAAGCCGTTACCAAAATTCGCTACAAAGACTCCGGAACATTAAGCACCCTTGCTCAGGAAGGCGACAAAATTAAAGTCAATTTCCACCATACGGTATCAGGAATTGCTCCAGGACAATCGGCTGTATTCTACGAAGGGAACGATCTTCTTGGCGGAGGTTTTCTGGTTTAAATACTCAGGACAAATCTTCCGCGCAGGTCAGATTTTATCATAAATACTACATATTTTAAATAAAAAATATGAAATTCTGTATTATGCGAATTTGCCATTCCCTTTATTATTGCCTTTATTTGCAGAATATCACTGAATTTAATGGCTAAAAATCTACTTATTGTTGAGTCACCGGCGAAAGCCAAAACCATCGAAGGATATCTTGGAAAGGACTTTCTCGTCAAATCAAGTTATGGTCATATCCGTGATCTGATTAAGACGGATGATGCGATTGATATCAACAATAATTTTGAACAGCGTTATGAGGTACCCTCTGATAAAAAGGCTGTAGTCAACGAATTAAAGAAATTATCTAAAGACGCAGAAATGGTATGGCTCGCATCCGATGAGGACCGCGAGGGAGAAGCAATTTCATGGCATTTATTCGAGACATTAGGTCTCAAAGAAGATAAAACCAAGAGGATCGTATTTCATGAAATTACCAAGAATGCGATTCTGAAGGCTATTGAAACACCAAGAAAGATTGACTATAATTTAGTAAACGCTCAACAGGCACGTCGTGTTCTGGACAGACTGGTGGGTTTTGAGCTTTCCCCGGTATTATGGAAAAAAGTTAAACCTTCACTTTCTGCAGGTCGTGTTCAGTCGGTTGCTGTTCGCTTAATTGTAGATCGTGAACGTGAAATAAACAAGTTCGTCTCTGAAGCTGCGTTTAAAGTAGTTGCTATATTCTCTACAGGCAAGCAAAAAGAAATTTTCAGGGCAGAGCTTCCCGAACGGTTTGAGAAAGCGGAAGCTGCAGAAGCTTTCCTGAAAGATTGTATCAATGCCGAATATGAGGTCAAAAGTCTGGAAACCAGACCCACTAAAAGAAATCCGGCTCCTCCTTTTACCACTTCAACATTACAACAGGAAGCAAGTCGAAAGTTGGGCTTCCCGGTAGCAAGGACAATGTCAGTTGCTCAGAAGCTGTATGAAAGCGGTAAAATTACCTATATGAGAACTGATTCTGTAAACCTGTCTGATACAGCATTAAAAGCTGCAGCAGATGAAATCAGATCTGCATACGGTGAGGAATATTATGAACGAAGAACTTTCAAAACTAAATCTGCCGGTGCACAGGAAGCACATGAGGCAATCAGACCTACCTATTTTGATCAGCATACCATAAATGGCGATGCCTCTGAACGACGTCTTTATGAATTGATCTGGAAACGTTCTATCGCTTCACAGATGGCAGAAGCTAATTTTGAAAAAACAACAGCAAAAATCAGCGTTTCAACAAGAAATGAACTGTTTATTGCAAACGGTGAGGTCATGAAGTTCGACGGATTCCTGAAAGTATACATGGAATCGACAGATGAAGAGGCTGATATAAACCTTGAAGATGAGAATGAAAACTCTATTCTTCCACCATTGAGCCGGGGTCAGCAACTTCAGCTTCGTGAA
>Ga0208492_1001010_pt1 | contig 20078 bp, 15 predicted proteins | sample Subbioar_CSW14AB_FD_184820 | JGI IMG/M metagenome (GOLD analysis project Ga0208492, IMG submission 184820) | Serpentinite rock and fluid subsurface biosphere microbial communities from McLaughlin Reserve, California, USA - CR12Mar_CSW14AB (SPAdes) | ecosystem: Environmental > Terrestrial > Deep... | reverse complement strand
ATCTTCAGGACTACGTGGTCAAGGTCAAGTCGTGGTATCGCCGCTACCGGGCCAGCACCGATCCGCTCGAGGCGTCGGTGGGCAGCCCGGGAGCGGACTGAGACTTGGCGGTTCTCGGCACGGCGGGCCACGTCGATCACGGCAAGACGACCCTGGTGCGCGCCCTCACCGGCGTCGACACCGATCGCCTTCCCGAGGAGAAGAAGCGCGGCATCACCATCGAGCTCGGGTTCGCCCCGCTCGTCGTTCGTGATCCCGACGGCCGCGAGCGCACCGTTGCGATCGTCGACGTTCCCGGTCACGAGCGGTTCGTCGGGACCATGGTCGGCGGCGCCCAGGGGGTCGACGTCGCGCTGCTGGTGGTGGCAGCCGATGCGGGCGTGATGGTGCAGACGCGCGAGCACCTCGCGATCCTCGCTGGCCTCGGGGTCAAGCAACTGCTGGTCGCCCTCACCCGCTGCGACGTGGCCGACGAGGAGACCCGCGGCCTCGCGCGGCTCGACGTCGAGGAGGTGCTCTCGCGCACCCCTTGGGCGAACGCGAAGATCTACGAGGTCAGCGGCAAGACGGGGCTCGGGATCGACGCGCTCCGGGACGCGATTGCCGCCGAGACCCGCGCGCTCGACGGCGGTGAGCGGCAGCGAAAGCCTGCCCGGCTCTCGATCGATCGGGCATTCGTTCCCCGTGGTCAGGGCGTGGTGGTCACGGGGACGTTGGTCTCCGGCACGGTCTCCGTTGGCGACGAGCTGGAGCTGCTGCCCGACGGTCGCCGGGTACGCGTGCGCGGACTCCACCAACACGGACAGGCAGTGCAGAAGGCAGCCGCTACCGGGCGCCTGGCCATCGGCCTCGGAGGGGTCGAGCTCGCGGAGGTCCACCGGGGCGACACGCTCGCCACGCCGGGCACCATCGCGGTCACTCGCGCCTTCGACGCCCTGCTCGTGCGCACCGGGCTCGGTCGACCGTTTGGCCGGCGTGCCCGCTTCACCATTCACGCCGGCACCGACGAAGTCGCCGGCCGCCTCGTTCCGCTCGGGCCGTTGGTCGCACCCGAGGACGATGCTGCGGCCAGGACCACCATCGGACCGAGCGAGACGTGGTTCGTGCGTGCCGTGCTCAGTCGGCCGGTCGCACTGGCTGCGGGCGATCGCTCGGTAGCCCGCGCCGACACGCCCATCGCGGGGCTCGGCACCACGGTCGGTTCGCTCGAGGTGCTGCGCGTGCATCCCGGCAAGCTCGGCGGCGGTCGCGCGAAATACTCCGCGGTGCTCCGCGGCTACCGCGTCGGAGACTCGCTCGCCCACGCGAAGATCGAGATCGATTCGTCCGGTCTCGCCGGCATCACCGCCACCGAGCTCGCCAGGAGGTTGCCCGAGCGCGCGGTGCCCAAGGAGCTCGCGCGTGGGCTCTCCGGCCTCGAGTCGAAGTCCGGCGGCAGCGTGCGCTGGGTCGGCGATGCTGCCCGAGCCCGGGCGCGGCAGGTGCTCGTCGCGGCGCTCGATCGCTGGCACGCCGAGCATCCCGACGACGAAGGCGCTCCGCTGGCGGCCGTGATGTCGGCGGTTCCCGAGAACGCTGCGCCAGGGTTGGCCGACGTCACGCTCGAGAGGCTCGTCGCGTCCAACGAGGTCGTGCGCAGCGGCGAGAAGCTGCGGAAGACGAGCTTCAAACCGCGCGCGCGGGCCGACGATCCGCAGGCGGTCGAGATCGCCCGTCGCTTGCGTGAGGGAGCCCTCGCGCCCCCCACCCTCGCCGAAATCGCACGCGAGCTCTCGCTCGACCCGACGCGTGCGCGAGCGCTCGCGCTGTCGGTGGCGGCCACCGGCGCGATCGTGCACGTGCAAGGCGATCTCTGGTTCGAGCGGACCGCGCTCGACGGCCTCAAGCAGCGATTGATCGCGTTCCTCGAGCAGAAGGGCTCGATCACCACCGGCGAGTTCAAGGATCTCGTCGGCTCGTCCCGGAAGTTCGTGGTGCCCCTCGCCGAGTGGTTCGACGGTCAGAAGGTCACGTTGCGCGTGGGCGAGACGCGCAAGCTACGCGGCGTGTGACGATCGACTCGGAGGCCGATCAGGTGATGGTGCGGCTCGCGAACCGCGCCACGGCCTCGAGCACGGCGACGTCGTCCGCGGTCGCCTGTCGCTCCTGGTCGAAGCTCACACCGAGCACGCCGATGGTCGCGGGCGTGTGGCCGCTCGCGAGCACCGGTACGTAGACGAACGCGCGACTCTTGGAGTGACGGCCGACCTGATTCCAGAAGTCGGGGAACACGGCGGCGTACTCCGTGGGGCCGACGATCACGAGCGGTCGACCCGTGCGCGCGACGTGGCTCGCCGGAATCTCGCCATCGAGATCGAGCTCGCCAGGCGCAGCGGTGCAGGGGTTGAAGCCGTGGATCGCGCGCGTTTGCAGGACGCGCCGTTTCAGGTCGACGGCGCCGAAGTAGGCGCCGAACCCGCCGAGCGCCTCGGCCGCGCGGGAGGCCACGATCTGCGCCAGGTCCGCCGAGCGCGACGCAGCCAGCAGATCGGCGGCCATGCCGTCGATCCGCATCCCCGCTTGCTCCTTCCCCAGCAACCGTTGCGCTCCCAAGCAGAGACAGAATCTGGGATTCCTTGCGTGAGCGCAAGAGGAGGATGGTCAGCGATCGAGCAGGAGCGTACGGAGGACGCGCCCGACGATTCGCCAAGGATCGCGGCGGCTGTCGAAATGCGTGGTCCGCGTGTCGGGGTACAGCACGTCGATGTCGACCTGCACGATCGGCACGTTCGCGCGAAGGGCGCGAAGGAGGACCTCGGTCTCGAATCCGAAGCCGTCGTCTTTGACGCAGAGCGCGAGCGTGCGGCGAACGGGGTAGCGGCGAAGGCCGCACTGCGTGTCGCGGAGGGCCCTGCGGGTGACCGTCGAGAGGAACCAGTTCGAAAAGCCGTTGGAGAGTTGATTCGCTCGCGGAGCGTCTGCGCCCGCGAGGTCGCGCACGCCGAGCACCAGCGCCTCCGGGTCGCGCGTCGCATCGAGCAGTCTCGCGATCTGGCTCGGCGGATGTTGGCCATCGGCGTCGAGCGTGACCACGACCTCGTAGCCGTGGTCGCGCGCCCACTCGAGCCCCGAACGCAGCGCCGCACCCTTCCCGCGGTTGTGCGAGTGCGCGAGCACCGTGGCGCCAGCCTCCGCAGCGGTCGAGGCGGTCGCATCGCGCGAGCCGTCGTCGACCACCAGCACCTGGTCGGTCAGCGTCCTCGCTTCGCGCACGACCGCACCGACGGTTGCCGCGGCGTCGAACGCGGGCACCACGACGCAGGCCCGAAAGCTCGTCGGGCGCGAGTGACGGGAGTGTTCCACCTGACGGGGCGTCTACGTCAGCGCGGGAGGCGACGGAAGATCGCTTCGTCGATGCGGTGACCGTGCGCCTTGAGCTCGGAGACCACCGCCGGAATGACGCCGGTCGGCTGGAAGATCCCCTCGCCGCGCTCCGGATTGGCCGCGTCGAGGACGAATTCGAACACGTCCTTGGTCTTGATCTCGTTCGATTCGGCGGCGAGCTCGGCGATGCGCAGCACGCGATGACGTCCGCTCTTCACGCGGGCGACCTCGATGGCGACATCGAACGAGGATGCGATCCAGCTCCGGGCGCTGGCCGCATCGAGCCCCGGACGCGCCGCGATGAGCGCGGGCGCGAGGCGAGCGAGCGCCTGGCGAAGCGTCGGGCCCCGCACGGCGGCGGTGACGCCGTCGGTTCCTCCGCCGATCGCCTCCATCACCTGTCCGATGATCTCGCCGGCCATGACGCCGACGAGCAGACGATCGGGCCGGAGCGACGTTGCCATGCGGACCACCCGGCCACCGGCGTCGCTGGTGTCGGGGACCATGAAGGACGCGCCGTAGGGGTGAGCGAGCACGAGCTCGTCGATGTCCTGGATCGCGAACACGCGCTCCTCGGTGGGGATCGCGCCCGCGAGCGCACCCATCAAGGTGGTGGTGCCCGCGCCGAGGGGACCGGCGATGAGGATGTTCGCCTTCGCGGCGATGCACTGCTGAAGGAACGTCGCCATCGCACGCGACAGCGTGCCGGAGCGGACCAGATCCTCGAGGCCGAGATCGGCGCGTCGACGTTTGCGGAGGACGACGACCGTGCCGTTGGCCGCGACCGGCGGCAGGATGGCCGTGAGGTGCGCTCCGCTCGGGAGACGTGCATCGATGGTGCTCTCGCCCTCGCGGAGGCGGACGCCTGCCGAGTGCGCGAGGCGACCGATGGCGCGGCGCAACGCGGGCTCGCCCGAGAACCCCACGTCGAGCGGCGTGGATGCGCCGCCTTCGCGATGGACCATCATCTGGTCGAAGCGGCTGATCTGCACCTCGACGACGTCGTCGTCATCGAGGAGCGCCTCGAGCGGGCCGGCGCCGAGTGCTTCGCGTGCGGCGTCGCGGACGAGGTCGTCGAGAGCGACCCCGGCGGGCAACTCGCCCTCTTGCTGGAGGGCACGCGCCTGCTCGCGCAGCACGCGCTCGACCGACGTCCGCTTGGCATCGCTCACGGGAGCGAAGGCATCGCCCTCGTCGAGATCGACGACGTCGGAGAGACGCGTCAACAGCGCGCCGAGCGCGGAGCCATGGCCGGGACGCGAAATGGCGGGCTCGCGGGAGCGAGCGGGCCGCGAGGCGATCGCGGGGCCTGCGCCGACGGCGGGTGCCAGGGCGGGACGTTGCGCCTGCGGCTGGGCCGGTGGGGCGGCCACAGGGACCGGGGGCGCGGGCGGCGCGGGCGGCGGCGCGACGGGAGGCGCAGGCTGGCGCGCGATGGTCCCGGCGGACTGCATGGGCATCGGCCGCGGCGGGCGGCTCTCGGTGCCGATGGTCGTGCGGGTGGCGCCGATGATCGGCATGCCCGTCGCGGACAGGTCGTCCGGATCCTGCTCGAGGGGGATGTGGCTGACCGCGCTGCCTTCGTTGCTCGCGCGGGGCGGCGGGGTCGCGACCGACTGCTCGCTGATCATCGCGCCCGGCATGTCGCTGTCCATCGGGCGGCGCTCGGGCGTGGACGGCGCGGCGGATGGACCGGACATCGCCTCGACCTTCAGGATGAAGTCGCCGATGTAGATCTTGTCGCCTTCGCGGACGATCGTCGCCTGCGCGATGCGGTGGCCGTTGACGTAGCTGCCGTTGGTCGATTTCAGGTCGGTGACGATGAACCGACCGTCACGGAAGACGATGCGCGCGTGGCGCTTGGAGACGTTGCCCTTCGGCAGGAGGAGATCGTTGCCCTGGACGCGGCCGATGCTGATCTCGTTCTTGTCGAAGACCTCTCGACGCTCCTGCCCCCCCTTCTCGCTGATGATGACGGCGAACGACATCGGCTGGGCTTCCTCGAGAGCGCCTTGTCGGCACTGTTCGGCACTGTGCTGCTGACTGAGCGAAACAGGCGACCGGCGAAAAGAGCCGTTCCGGAGAACGGCACACGACACGCGGCACTCACATACCCGCGTCCCGCCTTCAGCGGGTCCGCGGAAATCCAATCAAGCCGCGGGGGTTGCCGTCAACTTCGTGTCAAGAACCATAGCCGGTCGATGGACCGACGTCACCGACGAACGCGCACCCCCCCCGGAGGCGCTTTCCCCGCGGGGCCCGCCCCGGTAAGCGGCCCTCCCGCCATGCCCGACGAGCCCAAGACCCCCGAGCAACGCATCGCCGACCACCGCGCCCGCATCGAGAAGGGCGGTGCGCCCAAGTACCACCAGAAGAACGCGGAGACCGGGAAGCTGTTCGCCCGCGACCGGATCGCCAAGCTGGTCGATCCAGGCTCGTTCCTCGAGGACGCCGCGTTTGCGAACGCACTCGACAAGGAGCTGCCGGCGGACGGCGTGGTGATCGGCCTGGCGACGGTCGCCGGGCGCAAGGTCGCGATCATGGCCAACGACTCCACCGTCAAGGCGGGCTCGTGGGGCGCGCGGACCGTCGAGAAGATCCTCCGCATCCAGGAGACTGCCCGCGATCTGCAAGTGCCGCTGTTCTACCTCGTCGACTCGGCCGGCGCGCGGATCACCGATCAGGTCGAGATGTTCCCCGGGCGCCGGGGCGCCGGGCGCATCTTTTACAACCAAGTGTCGCTCTCGGGGCAGATCCCGCAGATCTGCGTGCTCTTCGGGCCGTCCGCGGCCGGTGGCGCCTACATCCCGGCGTTCTGCGACGTGGTCATCATGGTCGAGGGCAACGCGTCGATGTACCTCGGCTCGCCGCGCATGGCCGAAATGGTCATCGGCGAGAAGGTCACCCTCGAGGAGATGGGTGGCGCGAAGATGCACTGCTCGGTCTCGGGCGTGGGCGACGTGCTGGCGAAGACGGAGGACGACGCGATCGCGATGGCGCGTCGCTACGTCTCGTACTTCCCGACGAACTTCGAGGACGCGCCGCCGGCGGCCGAGGAGCGGGCGCCCAAGGCCAGCGGCAAGACCCTCGCCGAGATCATCCCGATCGACGAGAACAAGCCGTTCGACATGATGGCGGTCATCCGCGAAATCATCGACGAGGACAGCTGGTTCGAGATGAAGCAGCTCTGGGCCAAGGAGATCCTCACCGGCTTCGCCCGGATCGAGGGCCGGGTCGTGGGCGTCGTGGCCAACCAGCCGAAGTGGCTCGGTGGCGTGTTGTTCGTGAACAGCGCCGACAAGGCCGCACGGTTCATCTGGCTCTGCGACGCATTCAACATCCCCCTGCTCTACCTCGCCGACGTGCCCGGGTTCATGATCGGCACGAAGGTCGAGAAGGAAGGCATCATCCGCGCGGGCGCGAAGATGATCGCCGCGGTGAGCGAGGCCACGGTGCCGAAGGTCAGCGTGGTGGTCCGCAAGGCGTACGGCGCGGGGCTCTACGCGATGTGCGGCCCGGCCTTCGAGCCAGACTGCTGCCTCGCGCTGCCGACGGCGTCGATCGCGGTCATGGGCCCGCAGGCCGCGGTCAACGCGGTCTACTTCAACAAGATCCAGGAAGTGCCCGCCGGTCCCGAGCGCGACGCCTTCGTCGCCAAGCTCCGCGACGAGTACAGAGAGGACATCGACCTGGTGAAGCTCGGTGCCGAGCTCGTCGTCGACGCGATTGTTCCGGCCAACGAGCTGCGGACCGAGCTCAACAAGCGCTTCTCCTTCTACTCGAAGAAGCGCGAGGCGCGCCCGGCCCGCAAGCACATCGTCGTGCCGGTCTGACCGCGAGAGGTCTAGAGTCCAGGGTCTAGAGTCTAGAGCTCGAGACGAGAGAAGAGCCGAGAAGGAGCCCGCGTGCGGCTCTCTCTCGGCTCTTCGACTCTGGACTCTAGACTCTAGACTCTAGACCTGCTCACTCGACGGTGACCGTCTTCGCGAGGTTTCTGGGCTGGTCGACGTCCGTGCCCTTCAGATCGGCCGCGTGGTACGCGAGGAGCTGCAGCGGGATCACCGTGACGAACGGCGTGAGCTCCGGGTCGACGTCCGGGATCTCGATGACGTCGTGGGCGAGGTCGGCGATGGTGCGGTCGCCCTTGGGGACGACGGCGATGACGCGGCCCTCGCGCGCGCGGACCTCCTGCACGTTCGAGGCGATCTTCTCGTAGTGGTGGTCCTTGGGGGCCACGACCACGACCGGCATCGCGGCGTCGATCAGGGCGATGGGACCGTGCTTCATCTCACCGGCGGCGTAGCCCTCGGCGTGGACGTAGCTGATCTCCTTGAGCTTCAGCGCGCCCTCGAGCGCGATCGGGTAGCTGAGGCCGCGGCCGAGGAAGAGACAATCCTTCGCGTCGGTAGCGACGATCTGACGGCGGGCGATCTTCTGGCAGCTCTCGGCGAGCTCGAGGGCTTCGCGCATCGCGGTCGGGAGCTCGATCGCGCGCTGCAGGAGCTCGATCGCGCGCGACGGCTCGAGGGTTCCGCGGCGGCGGCCGAGCCACACCGCGAACATCAAGAGGGCCGCGAGCTGGGTGGTGAAGGCTTTGGTCGACGCGACCCCGATTTCCGGACCCGCGTGGGTGTAGAGCGCGCCGTCCGCCATGCGGGGGATGGCGCTGCCGACGACGTTCGCGACGGCGAGGATACGGGCTCCGCGGCGCTTGGCATCCTTGACGGCGGCGAGGGTGTCGGCGGTCTCGCCGGACTGCGACACCGCGATGACCAGATCGCCCTCGCCGACGATGGCGTCGCGGTAGCGGAATTCGCTCGCGAGCTCCACGGTGGCGGGCACCTTGGCGATCGATTCGATCCAGTTGCGCCCGGCGATCGCTGCGTGGTGGCTCGTGCCGCACGCGAGGAGGACGACGCGTCGGATCGACGGCGCGATCTCCGGCCCGAGGCCGATCTCGCCGCTGTTGATGTCGCCGTCGTCGAGGCTCACGCGCCCGCGGAGGGTGTTCTCGAGCGCGGTCGGCTGCTCGAAGATCTCCTTGAGCATGAAGTGCTTGTAGCCCTGCTTCTCGGCCTGTGCGGGCGACCAGTCGACGCGCTTGGGATGGCGGACCACCGGTGTGACGGTGACGCGCTCGGGGCTTCCGTCGCCGTGGACGAGGAGCCGCTCGATCTTCACCGCGCCGGCGCGGAGCTCACAGATGTCACCGTCCTCGAGGAAGATGACGTCGCGGGTGTGGGCGATGAGCGCGGGCACGTCGCTCGCGGCGAAGACCTCGCCGTCGCCCACGCCGACGACGAGCGGGCTGAACGACTTGGCGACGACGATGACGTCGGGCTCGCGCCGGGAGAGCGCGGCGATCGCATAGGCACCACGCACCCGTGCAAGGGCGCGTTTGGTTGCCTCGAGCAGCGTCTCGGCGCCGTTCGCGAGCTCGATGTCGATGAGGTGGGCTGCGATCTCGGTGTCGGTCTCGGACAGGAACTTGCGGCCCTGCGCGGTGAGCTCGTTGCGCAGCTCGACGTGGTTCTCGAGGATGCCGTTGTGGACCACGGCTACGTCGCCGACGACGTGCGGGTGGGCGTTGCCTTCGGTCGGACGGCCGTGGGTCGCCCAGCGCGTGTGCCCGATGCCGATGGTTCCGTTCAGCGGACGCTCGCGGACGGCGTCGTCGAGCTTCGCGAGCTTGCCGACGGCCCGGACCACCGAGAGCTTCGCGCCCTCGCCGAGGGCCTGCTGCGAGGTGTCGATGACGGCGAGACCTGCGGAGTCGTACCCGCGGTATTCGAGCTTACGAAGGCCGTCGATGAGGATGGGAGCGCAGGGGCGAGGACCGATGTAACCGACGATGCCGCACATGTTGCGATGGATCTCCTGGGCGCAGGCGGTGGACGCAGACGTATCGATGCTCGTCTTGGGCGTTCCGCTCGATTGGCTGAATTGAGGCACGGCGCGGGCGGGGCGGCCAACCTCCTCCGACACGGTCGTGCTCGGGTGCAGGAAGAGTTCCGCGGACCGAGAGGACCTGCCCCCGGTCCCGAAACCGGATGACCCGAGAATTCACATACCCGCGTCCCGCCTTCGGCGGATCCGCAGAATCGGAACGCGAGATCGATGTGCCTCGCGAGCTTCCAAGGCACGTGGCAAACGATCCGCACCCTGCCCCGTCTTCCGTCTCTCCTCCGGGCGCACGGCCGATGGCGCTCGCGGACGTCCGAGACCTCGCCCTGGCGGTGGTCGAAGGGGCGGTGGCTGCCGAATCGTTGGCCAAGGAGTTGAAGCGAACGCCGGATCGGAGCCGCCACTTCCAGGAAATCGCGGAACGGCTGAGGGGCGTGGTCGGGCGCCCTTCCATTCGGCGGGCTCTCTCGTCGCCCGAATCGGCCGGGCAGGACCATATCCCGACCCCTCGCTCGACCCCCGCCTTGTCGACCCTGCCGACCACGCCCGTGGAGACCCTCGCGTCGTCCGGGCCGGTGGAGACGGAGGCGCGTACCGCACTCGAGTCACGCTTCGAGTCGCGCCTCGAGGAGCGCCTCGAGCAGCTCTTCGTCCGACTGCAGGAGGCCCAAGCGCGTCGTGACGACGGGGAGCGGTACACGTTGCGCTCGCCCGAAGAGGCTTTGGCGCTGGCGGCGCGGCTCGTCGAGCGCCTGCGCCGGGAAGCCCGGGTGATCGTGCGCATCGAGACGAGCGGCTGACCGAGCAATCACGCGTTCGTCGCGACGGTCACCACACGCGCTCGGGCGCGAACGGCAAGTCGGGTGGCGAGGATCTCCGCGTCTTCGCGGCTCGCGTGAACGCTCAGAGGACGTGTGCGGCCGACGGTGGTGACCGCCCAATCCTTGCCGTGGCGTTCGACGCGAAACTCTGCGGGCTCGAGCTGCGGCGGCCTGCTGTTCATGGTCCGACCGATTGCACGTCGAGGACCAGCGCGTGTGTGCCGACCCGTTTCGGCACGAGCGAGGTCTGCCGTCAGCGCACGCGCGCGAGCACGTGGAGGTCGAGCAGGTTGCTGCCGCTGGGAGCACCCACGACCGCGCGACCCGCACTCGACAAGAACGCCGCGTCGTCGAACCGAGCGAGGGCGTCGTGCGCACGCGCGAGCGCGCTGCCAGTGAGTGCGCCGCTCACCACCGCGCCCGCAGCACCGGAGGAGCCGTCGACGCCGTCGGACGAGAGGCACGCGAGCTCGACGTCGTCGGGCAGCCCGCCCGCCCACGCACCGAGCGCGAGCCGCCCCGCGCGTCCGCCGCGTCCGCGGACTGGGGGGAGCGCGACGCTCGGCTCGGCGACGCGGACGACCACGGACCCTGGTGCAAGCGTCGAGGCACGCGCGACGTACCACGCGGCGAGCTCGTCGACGGGGGCCAGACTGGGCGGGGCAATCTCGACACCGAGCCCCCGGGTGCGTGCGGCTGCAGCGGCTGCGGCGACTAGATCCAACGGCGACGCGACAATGCGCTCGTCGATTCCACCCATCCGCCGAAGGTTGGGCATCGTGTCGACGAGCAGGTTCGTCACGCGTGGCAGCCAATCCGGCACCCATCGGGCGAGCGCGGCGCGCGCGTCCTCGACCGTCGTCGGGTCGAGGCTCGCGGGTCCCGAGCCGATGTCGTGCGGCGCACCGGCGACGACCTCGCCGCCCGGCGACTCGACGAGCACGTCCGAGACGATGCGCGTGAGCACGCTCCCACGTGCCGCGGCAGCAGCTCGAACGAGCCCCCCGCCCTTGATGCGCGAGAGGTGGCGACGGACCACGTTCACGTCCGTGATCGGTGCCCCCGCGTCGAGCAAAGCGGCCACCAGCGCCTGCTTGTCGGCGAGCGACAGTCCATCGGCGGGCGCACACGCGAGCGCCGACGCCCCGCCGGAGATCAGCGCGACACAGGTGCGCGCCCCCTGCGCTTCGGTCAGCAGCGCCTCGGCGGCGAGGACGCTGCGCGGGTCGGGGATCGGGTGCGCGGCTCGCAGCAGGCGCACGCGCGGATCGCGATCGAGCCCACGGGCGTCCGTGCCGTCCGCGGTCACGACGACGGCGTGCACGTCGTCGGGGGCAACGCTCAGCGCGCCTCGCGTCATCGCTGGTGCCGCCTTGCCGACCGCGACGACGCGTGCAGGAGCGTTCCAGGAGACCTCTCGCAGCGACTCGCGAACGCGCGCCTCGAGATCGATCGCGGCGATGGCTGCCTGGGCGATCTCGAGCGCGCTCATCGGTTCACCGTCGGATCACTGGGGCGGCTCGTCGCCGCGTTGGACGAGTCCGGCGCCGAACGTCTGGTGCCAGGCGAGCCCGAGGCCGAGAACGACCATCCGCCCGCTCGGATCGTCGTCGCCCTCGAGCCGCGGCGCCGCCCAACGCACGGTGCCCGAGAGCCTCGCCCACAGACCGCTCGCGCCGCCGGTGAGCGGTGCCTCGACCGCGAGTCCGGCATAGAACCCCGGCCTGCGAACGCCGCTGCCCTCGCGGACGGCCCAGAACGAGCCGACGTCGAGCGCGATGGAGTCGAGCACCAGATCGAAGAACCGATGCCCCGTCTGTTGGGCCTTGAGGAACCGCACGGGGAAGAGTGGACGGAGCTCGACGCCGGCGAGGAGCGCGCGTCGGAGCTCGCCCGTGGTGGCGCGGCCGAGGGCATCGGCTTCCTCGTACGAGACCGCGATGCCGGCCGCCTCGAGGTAGCGAAGGCGCAACTCGCCCGTGGCCAGGGGTCGCGCCTGGGCCGCGATCACCCCTGCGCCGACGCCGCCGACGAAGGTGAGATCGCCGTCGAGCCGGCCGTAGGCACCGTCACCTTCGCCCCTCGCGTGCGCGCCGCTGGCACCGGTGATCGCTGGCCCGAGGACGCAGGCGAACGCGAGGGCGGCGCGCGAGGTCAATCGTAGTACTCGTTGCCGAGGTGGGTGATGAGCTCTTCGTTCATCATCCAACGCATGGTGTTCTTGAGCTTCATCGACTGGATGAAGAGGTCGTGCTCGGGGTACAGCCCCGGCGCGTGCATCGGGCTCTTGAAGTAGAACGAGAGCCACTCCTGGATGCCGCTGAAGCCAGCGCGCGACGCGAGGTCCATCAGGATCGCCAGATCGAGAACGATCGGCGCGGCGAGGATCGAGTCGCGGCAGAGGAAGTCGACCTTGATCTGCATCGGGTAGCCAAGCCATCCGAAGATGTCGAGGTTGTCCCAACCCTCCTTCGCGTCGCCGCGGGGCGGGTAATACTCGATGCGGACCTTGTGATAGATGTCCCCGTAGAGCTTCGGGTAGAGCTTCGGCTGGAGGATGCCGTCGAGCACACCGAGCTTGCTGACCTCTTTGCTCTTGAAGCTGTCCGGATCGTCGAGCACCTCGCCGTCGCGGTTGCCGAGGATGTTGGTCGAGAACCAACCGCGGAGACCGAGCATGCGGGCCTTGAGGCCGGGCGCGAGGATGGTCTTCATCAGGGTCTGGCCCGTCTTGAAGTCCTTGCCGCAGATCGGCACCTGGCGCTCGCGTGCGAGCTCCCACATCGCGGGCATGTCGACCGTGAGGTTCGGCGCGCCGTTGGCGTAGGGGACGCCCTGCTTGAGGCAGGCGTAGGCGTAGATCTGCGAGCCGGAGATCGCCGGATCGTTGTTCTCGAGACCCTTCTCGAACTTCGCGAGCGTCGAGTGGACCTCGCCGGGCTCGATGTAGACCTCGGTCGACCCGCACCACACGGCGACCGCGCGCGACAGGCCGTTGGTCTTGATGAACGACTTGATGTCGGCCTCGACCTGATCCGCGACGTCCTTCTTGGTCGGCCCCTTCTTGACGTTGGTGCCGTTCAGACGCGTGACGAACTCCGGGTAGAACGCGGCGCTCATCGGCTTGATCGCCGAGAGCTCGTCCTTGACCAGGTCGGCGTGGTCCTTCGAGAGGACCTCCGCGTGACGCGCGGTTTCGTACGCATTCTCCGGGAAGATGTCCCAACCGCCGAACACGAGATCGTCGAGTCCCGGCAGCTGGAGGAAATCCTTGATCAGCGGCGAACGACCTTCGGTGCGCTTGCCCAGACGGATGGTGCCCATCTGGGTGAGTGCGCCAATCGGCTCGCCGAGTCCCTTCCGCGCGAGGAGGCAACCGGCGACGAACGTAGTCGCTACGGCTCCCATCCCCGGCAACAGGACTCCGAGCTTCCCCTCCGGCTTCTTGATCGCAACGGGCTGCTTCACGCGTGACTCCTTGTTTCGAGCGGGCACCTACCACGTCGTCCGCGCCCCCGCGAGAGTGCACGTGTCGGGCCGCTGCGGTTCCCCGCCGGATGCGCGCGTCGGACCGGACCGCAGCGGTAGAGTTCGTTCGGGACCGTGAATGAGAGGCCCGGTGCGTGGTGATCCAGCGTCACCCCGTCAGGACGGGGGCGTCGGCAACTTGCGGGGCAGGATCGGCGTGGGCGAGCCCGTGATGACCGCGTAGCGCACCAGGTTGCCCAGCACGCGGGCCACGTAGCCGCGCGTCTCGAGGTACGGCGTGCGCTCGATGAACACGTCGGCGTCCATGGTGCCGGCCTCGCGGAGCCAACGCTTCACCGAGCCCGCCCCTGCGTTGTACGAGGCCACCACCAGCGGGATGGCGTCGCGTCGAACGGCGTCGGTCGCGCCCTCGCCCACCAGCTCCACGAACAAAGCGTGCAGGTGCCGCGAGGCGAGATCGAGCTGGAGGAAGGGCGCCTGGAGCGCGGCGATGTCGGTCGGGTCGAGGGTGACCCCGGTGGCGGCGGCCGTGGTCACGGCGGTGGCGGGCATCAGTTGAGCAATCCCGACGGCGCCCGCGGGCGAGACCACGTCGACGCGAAACGCGCTCTCCTGACGCAGGATTGCGTGCAGCAGGCCGCGGGGGAGCGCGTCGCGCGCCTCGAGGGCCGCGACAACGGCTTCGTAGGGTTCGGGCCACGCGCAACGCCATCTCCACGACGAGCTGGCGTCGGGGGTCTGGTCGAGGGAGAGCCGAAGACCGATGCGGTACGCGCTATGGCCGTCGTCGAACGCCGCGAGCGCCGCGCACTTGGGAGCGTCGTCCTTCGGGAGCCCCGCGCGGACGAAACGCTCGAGGGCGTCGGTGGCCAATCCGGCCGTCGAGAGCAAGCGGACCTCGGGCGACAAAGCCGGCAAAGGCAGTGGATCGAGAGGACCGGCAGGCCAGGCACCCACCGTTTCGCCGAGATGGACGCGGCGGGCACGGGAAGCGAGATCGAGCCAACCAAACGGGTGCGACGCCGAGAGACGGGCGTACGTGGCGAGCGCTGCGCCGCGGTCTCCCGCGCGCTCGGCGGCGATCGCGCCGAGCAGCTCGACGCGGCCCCGCGCGAAGGGATCGTCGGTGAACGCGTCGCTCTGGGCCAGCGCGTGGAGCGCCTGCCGCGCCGCGACCAATTTGTTGGCCTCGAGGAGCGCAAACGCCCGCGCGCGTTTTGCCTCGCGCACGTTGTTCTGCTGGCGCTTCTCCTTGATCCAGGGCCCACCGAGGTACCGATCGAGGGCCGCGACGGCCTCGGTCCATTGGCCCCGCAACCAGCGAAGGTGTGCCGAGAGCCAAGCCGCCTCGCCTGCCCAATGCGAGGTGGGGTGCTTCTTCGTCAGGGCCTCGTAGGCGACGATCGCCGCATCGTCGTCTCCGCCGCGGCTCGTGGCGCGGGCGGCGAGGAACGCGTCCTCGATCGCCTCGTCACCCGTCTCGAGGGCGCTCGCCTCCTTCAGCGCTGGCGCCGCCTTCGCCCAGACCCGCGCCTTCCAGTACGCGTGGGCCCGCGCACGGACGACCTTCTTCTTGGTCGCGCCTGCGCTCGCGGCCGCGTCGATCGCGTGTTGTGCGTCTTCGGCGTGGCCGGCGGCGGCCAGCGCGTTTGCTCGACGAAACCAGTCGTCGGCGGACATCTTCGGCGCGGTCGGGCTCTCGCCCGCCTTGGTCGCCGCGTCGAACGCGAGCGGGAAGTCGATGAACAGGCGCGCGCGATCGGCGGCGATGGCCTTCTCGGTCTCGGGGCTCGCGGCCAACTTGCGCAACACGCGGAGGCGCGCGGTGATCAACGCGCCGGTGGGCAGGCCTGCGCCGGACGCGCCGTCGATGGCCTCTCCATACGCCGTGCGCGCGGCCGAGAGCTCACCCGCGTTCTCGAGCACCCTCGCCCGCGCCGCCGCGGAGGCTGCCCCCTTGCGGCTGCCGAGCGAGCCCGGACCGACGATCGCCAGCGCGTCGACGAATCGCTCGGCGCACACCAGGGCGTCGACGCGCAGACGCGTCGCGATCTCGGGCGGGAGATCGGGCGAACCGGTGAGGCCATCGAGCAACTTCACGGCGCGCGCGCCCTCGTCTTTGGTGCAGCGACCAATCGCCACGCGCGCGTCGGCGAGGCGTGCGCTGGGGGTCTCGCGGTCAGGCAAGGCGAGCAGCGAGAGCGCCTTGGCCGCGTGCTCCCACGCGCCGGTGGCGACGAGATCGCGGTAGCTCACGCGCGCGAGCGGATCGACGGACGGCGCGGCCGATGCCGAAGCAGATGTCGAAGCGGAAACCGATGCCGAAGCGGAAGCCGACGCCGAAGCGGAAGCCGACGCCGAGCCTGCGGCAACGGGCGAGGGCTTGGTCGATCGACCACACGAAGCCAAAACGAAGAGCAGGCCGACGATCGCGGAGCCCGCGAACGCGGGGAGCCGGCGGCGAGCCCCCCGCCGCACGTCTACTTCTTCTCCTCGTCGCGACGATTCTTGGCGCGATACCGGATGCGAATCGGCGTGCCCTCGAAGCCGAAGCGCTTGCGGATCTGGTTCTGGATGAACCGCTGATAGCTGAAGTGCACGTTCTCGGGTTGGTTCGTGACGATGATGAACGTCGGAGGCCGGCTCTGGGCCTGCGTGACGTAGTAGAGGCGCACGGCGCGTCCGCCCATCGTGGGCGGCGGGTGCGTCTCGAGGACCTCGCCGAAGAACTTGTTCAGCTCGGAGGTGCCGACGCGCTTGGCCCACTCCTCGTGGACCTTGACGATGGTGTCGACCAGGTTGCCGACGCCGCGTCCCGTCTTGACGCTGAGGCGCTCGATCGGCGCCCAGGGGGTGAACGACAGCTTCTCGCGCGCGATCTCCTCCATCTTGGAGAGGGCGCCCTTCTCGAGCAGATCGGTCTTGTTCAGCGCAATGACCACGCCGCGTCCACGCTCGACCGCGAGGCCGAGGATCTTCGCGTCCTGCTCGGCGACGCCCTCGGCGCCGTCACACATCAGGACCACGATCTGGGCGCGCTCGATGGCGCGGACCGCGCGGAGCACGCTGACCGCTTCGACGGTCTCGCTGACCTTCGACTTGCGTCGAATGCCGGCGGTGTCGAGGACCACGAGCTTCTGCTCGGTCTCCTTGCCGTCCTTGCTCTTGCGCTTGACGGTGACGATCGCGTCGACGGTGTCGCGCGTGGTTCCCGGTCGTTCGTCGACCAGCGCACGCTCCTCGCCGACGAGGCGGTTGAGGAGCGAGGACTTGCCGGCGTTCGGTCGGCCGATGAGGGCGATGCGCGGGACGTCGTCGCCGACGCCCTCGATGGTCGCGTTCTCGTCGTAGGGCGGGAGCGCCTCGACGACCGCCTCTTCCAGCTCGGCGATCCCGCGTCCGTGGAGCGCGGAGATGGGGAACAGGTGCGAAATGCCGAGACGGTAGATGTCGGACGTCTGCGACTCGAGGTCGCGCGAATCGGCCTTGTTCGCCGCGTAGACGACCGGCTTGTCGCTCTTGCGAAGGAGCTTCACCGCCTCGCGGTCGGCGGTGGTCGGCTCGACGAGCCCGTCGAGCACGCAGACGATGACGTCGGCCTCCGCGATGGCGATCTGCACCTGGCGGACGATTCCCTGGCGCATCGGATCGTCGCTGCCCGGGTCGAAGCCGCCGGTGTCCACCAGCGTGTACTCGACGCCGCGGGCGAACGCGTCGGCGTAGTTGCGGTCGCGGGTGACGCCCGGCTCGTCGTGGACGATGGCGATCTTCGCGCCCGCGAGGCGGTTGAAGAGGGTGGATTTGCCGACGTTCGGTCGACCGACGATCGCGACCAGGCCGCGCGAGACTCCGGCCCTCGCGACTGCGGGGATCGGATCGTCATTGTGGTGGCGGGTGGCGCGATGTTTGGTCATGTCAGTCGTCGGTCGTCGGTCGTCGGTCGTCAGTCGTCAGAACGGAGTCGAAGGTCGAAGGTCGAAGGTCGAATCGAGAGCGGGATGGGTCGGGGTTTCGGGGCCTGGGCGGAGCCCCGGTTCGACCTTGGACCTTGGACCTTCGACCCCAGTCGCCAGCAGTTCAGCGGGGCCCACTGACGACTGAAGACTGATGACTGACGACTAGTAGTGGGTGAGCCACTCCGGGTGGGAATCGTCGGAGCCCTTCACCACGTCGAAGTAGCGGGTCTGCAGCTGCTTGGTGATCGGTCCAGGCTTGCCCTCGCCGATCGTGCGGTTGTCCACCTCGCGCACCGGCGTGAGCTCGGCGGCGGTGCCGGTGAAGAAGCACTCGTCGGCGAGGTAGAGCTCGTCGCGGGTGATGCGGTCCTCGACCACCGGAATGGAAGCCTCGCGTGCGAGCGTCATCACCGTCTCGCGGGTGATGCCGGCGAGGATCGACGACGAGAGCGGCGGCGTGATGAGCGTTCCACGGCGCACGATGAAGAGGTTCTCGCCCGAGCCCTCGCTGACGTAGCCCTGCGAATCGAGCAGGATGGCCTCGTCGTATCCGCCGAGCTTCGCCTCGCGCTTGGCGAGGATGGAGTTGGTGTACTGGCCCATCATCTTGGCCTTGTTCAGGCCGATGTTGATGTGGTGGCGCGCGAAGCTCGAGATCTTGGTGCGGATGCCGTTCGCCAGCGCCTCCTGGCCGAGATACGCGCCCCACCTCCACGCGATGATCGACACGCGCGTCGGGTTGTTGACGTAGATGCCCATCGCGCCCTCGCCGACGAAGGCGATCGGGCGGATGTAGCCCTCGGCGAGCTTGTTCGACGTCAGGACGTCGAGACAGCCCTGCACCACCTGCTCGCGGCTGAACGGCATGGTCATCAAGCAGAGCTTGGTGGTGTCGAACAGTCGGTCGATGTGCTCGCGGAGACGGAAGACCGCCGAGCGGCCGTCGGCGCGCTGGTAGGCGCGGATCCCCTCGAAACCGCCGAGGCCGTAGTGCAGCGAATGGGTCAGTACATGAACCTTCGCGTCGTCCCAGTCGACGAGCGAGCCGTCCATCCAAATCTTGTCGAGGCGGTCGACCATGGGGCGGGTCTAGCCTCGTGACCTTCGCCTGTCACGCTCGCAGGCCCGCACCTCGGCACCTTTGCCCTCGACTCCCGCCTGGGGCCCGGTAACGTCCGAAGCGAGAATGTCTGCACCGACCAACCCCGGCGCCCCGAGGATCCGGCTCGGCGAGCTGCTCGTTCAGGCCGGCGTCCTCAGCGAAGAGGCTCTGCAGGAGGCCCTCAGTCTGCAGAGGTCAGAGGGCAGCAAGCGTCGGCTCGGTCGATTGCTCGTGGAGCAGGGGTTCGTCGACGAGACCCAGCTGACCCAAGTGCTCGGCCGTCAGCTGTCGGTGCCGTGGGTATCGCTCTACCACGTCGATTTCTCGCGTCAGCTGCTGAACCTCGTTCCGCGCGAGGTGGCCGAGGGGTACGGCGTGGTGCCCGTCTACGTGCGGCATGTCCGTGGTCAGGGCGAGACGCTCTACGTCGCGACCGACGACCCGACCAACGACGACGGACTGCGCAAGGCGGCCGCGTACGCGGGGCTCCCCGTGCGACCGATGATCGCGTCGGCGAGCGACATTCGCTCGGCCATCCGCGTCTACTACGGCGGCGGCACGCTTTCGGTTCCCAAGGTCAAGGTCGAGCAGGTCGAGAGCACCGCCACCCCGGTGGTCGTCGAGCCTGCGGCGCCTCCCGCCCCGCCGGCACCCGCACCGACCCCAGCGGTCGCCGCGGCGAGCGAGCCGGTGGCCGAGCCCATCCCGCTGGTCTCCACCGCCGAGCCCAAGCCCGAGGTGCCCACTCCGGCGGCGCCCGCCCCCGCTCCGGTCGGCCGCCGTGCAACTGCGCCGACCTATGACGATGCGCCCGAAATCGAGGCGCGCCCCATTCCCATGCCTGCGCGCAAACCGCGCCGCGCGATCGCCCTCACCTTCCTCGACGGCACGACCATCAACCTTCCTGCGCCGCGCGCGCGGACGGTGAAGAAGGAAGAGCCGGCCCCCACGGACAACGCACCGGCGAGCGCCGAAGCCGAGGTCGAGCTCACTGCGCGCGACCTGGTGGCTGCTCTTCGCGCCGTCTCGGGCGGCGCCGAGGCCTCCGAGGTGCTCGGAGACAACCCCCGTTGGGAGCGCATGTTCGCCGCCCTGCTGTCGCTCCTCCTCCGCAAGCACCTGATCGCGGACTGGGAGTTCGTCGAAGAGTTCCGGAAGACCTAGCGAGAGGTCGAAGGTTCGAAGTCGAAGGTCAGGGCCGTCCCGAAGGGAAGAGCTCACCACGGAGTCGCGGAGGCACGGAGCTCGAGAGTGGTGCTACCGCTCGCTTTGCGCCGACCGAGAATGGACTCTCGTCGATGAGCACCTCGTCGAGATGCGCGCTCGGAATGACGTACGTGAGGCTCCCAGAGAAGAGACTCACAGGGAGGCTCGGAGGCACGGAGCTGGGATTTGTGCTGCCGCGGGCTTCGCGCCGAACCAGCCTCTGCATCCGATGAACAA
>Ga0208492_1001009_pt1 | contig 20085 bp, 19 predicted proteins | sample Subbioar_CSW14AB_FD_184820 | JGI IMG/M metagenome (GOLD analysis project Ga0208492, IMG submission 184820) | Serpentinite rock and fluid subsurface biosphere microbial communities from McLaughlin Reserve, California, USA - CR12Mar_CSW14AB (SPAdes) | ecosystem: Environmental > Terrestrial > Deep... | reverse complement strand
GCCCTCGAGGTATGCCGCGAGCATCACCGCGACATCGCGGTCGTCATCACCGATCTGAAGATGCCGCAAATGAGCGGGCTCGAGCTGGTTCTGCGCCTGCGCGCGGAGCACCCACACGTTCGTGCGATCCTCATGACCGGGTCCGCAGACGATGACGTGCTCGCGTCACACCACGGCCCTGTCCTGCAGAAGCCATTTTCAGGCGCAGAGATCGTCGACGCCATCGAACGCGTGCTCGCGGAGCCGTGAACGCGGTCAGGTGAGGAACGAACGAACGCATGCGTCGAACGCGTGGCGATCGATCGGCTTGGTCAGGTACCCCGTAATCCCGCATGCCCGTGCCTTGTCTTCGTCGCCCCGCATCGCGCGGGCCGTGAGGGCGACGATCGGGATCGACGCAGTGACGGCGTCGGCCTGCAAGATGCGCGCGGCGGTGTAGCCGTCCATTTGCGGCATCATCAGGTCGAGCAGGATCAAGTGTGGTCCCTCCCGCCGCGCCGTCTCGATGGCTTCGTTCCCATCCGACGCGAGCAGGACGCGGCACCCGATAGGCTCGAGGAGGAGACGGGCCAGCTCCCGGTTCAGCTCGTTGTCGTCGACCACGAGAACCGTGCGCGCCCCCGAGGTGCCCCGGCTCGGCGTGATCCTGCCCCCGGCGCTGCGGACGGCTGCCACGATCCTTCCGAGCGGCACCGTCGACGCGACGGCCGAAGCGCGTTGGCGAAGGCGCGTTCGTTCGGCCGCGTTCGGGTCGGCGACCGTGAGCATCACGACTGGCGTCGCGCGGGTACGGTCGCTCGCAGCGAGCTCTGCGATCACCTCGAACCCGGTGAGATCTTCCAGCAACGGCTCGACGATGATCACCTCTGGCTCTTCGCTCTGCGCGAGGGCCACTCCCTCGTTGCCGCTCCGCGCGATCGCAACGCGGTATCCCTCGGGTTCGAGCTTCGCGCGCAGGCTCTCGCCTGTGCGTGGGTCGCCCGAGACGACGAGGACGAGCACCGAGAACGCGGTATTCACGTCGGTGCGGCGACTCAGCTCCGCGATGAGCGCAGCGCCGTCGACGGGCTTCGGCAGAAACCTGGCGCCGGGTGCCGCGTTGGCGACCAGCGGAATCGTCGCGGTCTCCGGCTGGCGCCTCAGCGAGTCCAGGATGGCGAGCCCGTGCTCGGTCTCGGGGGCGACCACGACGGCGAGAGGATGGAGCGAAGTGGCGAGCCTCACCGTCTCGGCGGCGTCTTGCACACGCACGACGGAATAGCCAGAGTCCTCGAGCGCACTCGCCAGCGTCGACCGACGGTCGTCGTGAACCAAGAGGGTTCGGGACGTGGGCGCAGACGTTGGTCGTTGGTCGTCGTACGCACGCGGCATGGTGAACCGGAACGTCGCGCCGACTCCCATCGCCGCGGGGTCCACCGAGATCGTGCCGCCGTGCATCTTGACCAGGCGCTTGCAGATCGCGAGACCGAGCCCCGCTCCGGGGTGGCGCTTCACGAGGGGAGACTCGCCTTGCACGAACGGCTCGAAGAGCCGGGGGAGGAGCGCGTCGTCGATGCCTGGGCCCTGGTCGCGCACGACGAAGGCCACGTCGCGCTCCGACGTCAGCGCTTCGACCTCGACGACCGACCCCTCGGCCCGAACTTGACGGCGTTGGCGAGGATGTTGAGGAGGATTTGTCGCAGCCTCCCGGGATCGGCGGACACCGCGTCGTCCGTCGTGTCGACGACCCGCAGCGAGATCTTCTTGCGGTGCGCGACGGGCGCCACGAGGTTGAGCGCGTCGGTGAGCGCCGCGCTGGCCCGTACGGGCTCGGGCGCGAGGTGAAGCTCGCCCGCTTCGACTTGGGACAGGTCGAGAATGTCGTTGATGAGCGCGAGCAGATGCTTGCCGCTGCGGCGAATGTCTTCGACGTGACGACGGTGGGTCCGGTCGAGCCCGCGGTCGGCGTCGTCGAGCAGTAGATCGGAGAACCCGATGACGGAGTTGAGCGGTGTTCGGAGCTCGTGCGACATGTTCGCAAGGAACTCGGACTTCAGCCGATTCGCCCGCTCGACCTCGCGGTTCTTTCGCTCGAGCTCGCGCCCCTGGGCCTTCAGCTCCTCGCCCTGTCTCTCCAGCTCGCGCTTCTGCGCCTCGAGGTCGAAGTTCGCCCGCTCGAGCGCCGCGTTGGCCAGGCGCAGGTGGTCCGTTGCGTGCTCGAGCTCGCGCGAGTGCCGATAGATCTCGGCTTCGAGGTCGGCGGCCTGGCCGCGGAGCTCTTCGGTGACGACGAGCTCCCGCGAGCGCGCCTCGACGACCCGAACGAACTCGGTGACGTCCTCCACGCGGTGGATGATGTTCACGACCTCCCCGTGTGCATCGAACACCGGTGAGTTGACCGGACTCCAATACCGCTCCTCGAAGCCGCCGCCCTCTGCATCCGGCCTTCGGATGTCGTACTTCTGCACGGCCATCGTATCGGGGACGCGATGCTGGAGCACGCGAAGCAGCGAGGCTCGGACGTTTGCCACACCCGTGGCGGCAGGATCTTCCGGGTTGTCGGGGAAGACATCGAAACACGGACGGCCGACGATGGCCGCACGTTCGGTCATGGTCACGCGCAAGTAGGCGTCGCTGACCGCGACGATGGTCAGATCGGGTGTGAGCACCAAGTACTTTCCTGGAGCCGACTCGAAGAGCACGCGGTAGTCGGGCGCGGGTGTCGACGGCAAGGGACTCCCTCCGGGAGTGTCGCGTTCGTGTGCTCGGGCGGTGACCCGAATCGGTGCGCAAGCGGTAGCGTAGCGCGACGAGTCGGCGAGGCCGCGCATCGACACGTCGATAAACGCTGTGCTTGATCATTGTCAGCTCAGAGCTGGATCGCCAGAGCTGGATCGCCTCACCCTCGCTCGCTCTGCACACGCGGCCTTCGCCGAAAGCGGTACGCCCGATCGACCGCGTCCGCGAGCACGTCACCGACGGCGCTCGCCTCCACGCATCCAAGTCCAAACGTCACTGCGGTCGCCAGGTCCTCAGTGATGCGGAGGACGAGGACGACCGACGGTCGGAGCAACACCCGACCGAGCATGTCCAGCGCGACGGTCGCTTCCGGTCGGGCACGGTGCGGGTCGAGCACGAGCACGTGCGCCTCGAGCAATCCGTCAGCCGGGGGCAGACCGCGGGCGACTTGGACGTTCCACGCCGGTTCCCGCAACGATCGCCTCAGACGTTGGACGAGCTTCGCGTCGTCGCTGACGACGAGCACGGCGCCTGGGCCGCTGCCCGGCGCTGGGATGGTCGGGGCATCACCCACGCGGCCAAACATGAGGCACTGTGCCACGGTGACCGCGGGTGAGCACCACAGCCGGTGTCCTCGTCACGTCAACAGCAGCTAGATCTAGGGAATCCAAACGTTCTCGGCGGACTCCAAGGGGGGAGTTACAAGAAACTCCTTACGCGCAGTTCGACGTGGACGGCCGTGGACGGGCTGAAGGCAGCTCGGAGCCATTCGAGCGTCTCAGGTGGTCAGCCGAGCAGTCGGCGCACGGTGACGAGCAGCTCGACCGGGCTGATCGGTTTGGTCAGCACCGCCGTTCCTGGCTCGAGCGGACCGTCGACCTCCCCGGCGTGGCCGGTGACGAACAACACCTTGGTGTCTTGGCGGAACGCGCGCACGGTCTCGTAGACCTCGCGCCCGCTTCGTCGCGGCATCACGGCGTCGGCGACGATCAGCTGCACCTCGGCGCTGTGCTCGAAGAACGCATCGATTCCGGCCTGTCCGTCGGCGGCCACGATGACCCGATAGCCATGCGCGGCGAGCACCTTGGTCATGAGGGACCGCACGAGCCCTTCGTCTTCGATGACGAGCACGGTCTCGTCCCCGGTTGGGGCGACGACCAAGGTCGGATCGGCCTCGTCGGGGACCACGTCGAGGCTCAGCGGGAGGTAGATCTGGAAGGTGGTGCCATGCCCGGGCTGGCTCTGCGCCTCGATGTGGCCGCCGAAGCGTCGGATGATCCCCTGGCACATGGCGAGCCCGAGCCCGGTGCCCTTGCCGACCCCTTGGTCGTGAAGAACGGGTCGAAGATCCGCTCGAGGGTGGGTGCGTCCATGCCTTGCCCGGTGTCGACGATCTCGAGGAGGGCGCAGCGGCCGAGCGGCTTCTCGCCGTGATCGCGGACGAAATCCGCGTCGTTGTGGACGACGCTGGTGCGGATCGTCAGCCGGCCACCGTGGGACATGGCGTCGCGCGCGTTGGTCGCGAGGTTGAGGAGCACTTGCTCGAGCGCGCCCTCGTCGGCCGAGACCACCATGTCGGTCTCCGGCAGCTGGATGTCGAGATCGAGATCCTCGCGCAGAAGCGGACGGAGCAGGGGCTCGGTCGCTTCGATCGCCGAACGGAGCGAGAGGGGGCGAAGCGTGACCGCCTGTTTCCGGCTGAAGATCATCAGGTTGCGCGTGAGGCGCGTCATGCGATCGGCGGCCGTGAGGATGGCCTCGAGCGCCTCGCGGTCGTACGGGGCGGATACGGAGCGGAGGAGCAGCTGCGCGTAGCCGCGAATGACCATGAGGTAATTGTTGAAGTCGTGCGCGATGCCTCCCGCGAGCGTGGCGACGACTTCGAGCTTCTGTGCTTGGAGCAGCTGCGCCTCGAGGGACACGCGTTGCGCCTCGAGCCGTTGCGCCTCGAGCGCGGCGTCGTTCTTCTCGGCGAGCAACCGGACCCGGTCGAACGCGGCCGCGAGGAGCACCGCGAACATGCTCAGTTGCTCGATCTCCGCCGCGCGTAGGGTGACCACCCCCTCGTCGCCGAACGAACCGACGCCGAGGGCGCCGACCAGCTGATCGCCGAGGAGGAGCGGGAAATTCAGGCAGGTCCGGAGGCCGATCTCCGTGACGATCGCTTTGTCCGTGCGCGGATCGACGCGTGCGTCCTCGCACACCACCGGTCGGGCCGAGTCGCGGATCTCGAGGAGGAAGGGGTCGCATCCGACGGGGAAGCGCGGGGTCCGTGCCCAGATGAGGCTCTCGTGACTGCCCGAGGCTGCGAGGATCCGCACCCAGAGACCGTCCGGCGCCTGCTCGAAGGATGCCAGCCACACGGTGCGAAGCCCGCTGGTCTGGAGGACGAGCCGCCGCGTCGCGTCTGCAAGCTCGGCGATCGTGCCAGCGCGCTGGAGGTTCTGCGAGAACGAGAGCAGTAGCGCGGGATCGAACGGCATCTCGGGCGACCATAGCGTCGCCAGGTGACGAAATGAACGTCGTGTGACGGCGATCATGGGCGAGGCCCGAGGGGCATGAGGCTGGCGCTGAGCATCGCCGTCCCGCCGAGCTACGCGCGCGACGCGCTCGAATCCTCCAGATGAACGACTGCCCGGCCGAGCGGCCGGCTCATGCTCGTGCGCGACAGCAATCATTCCGCCGCTACCCTTGCATCTCTTCCGGTACAAATCGGCCACAGCAATTGCGCTGGCAGCGGCCTTCGGCAGGTTCGTCAGGACAGCCATCTCCGCGTCGCCATCTCGTGTCGGCGTGTCGAGTCGGAGGATGACTCGGCGTACCTTCATCGTCTTGCCTGCCGCGTCCGCGATCGTGACCGACTCTTCCGAAGAGGAGGCCGGCCGTGCAGAAGTTCCGGTCAGCCACCCATATGTCATTGTTGGCGACGAGCTCGAGAATCTCCGGGGTGAGCGAGCGCTCCTGTGCGTGCCCGTCCTCGCAGGGGATCATGTCCGTCGCGAGCATCAGGGCCAGATCCAAGACGACCAGGGAGTGTCCGGGCAGTGGGCCGGCGACGCTTCCGCGAAGGACGTCCAGGCGACGCTCTGTGGCGGCAAGATGGCTCCCGTCGATGATGCGCACGCGATAGTTCGTTACGAGTGGGGGCAACTGGCCGCCCGTCGCGGCAACGACCGGCGCGAGGCGTGCCGCCGTGTGCCGGACCAGGGCGCACAACTCGCCGTTCGCACATCGGGGCGCGCGGTGACGCGCTCTGCTCGAGAGCGCCGCCGCTGCCGGGGTGCGTTGCGCGAGCCGAACGCCGAGCGTGGCCTGATTGGGAGCGATCGCTGCGTGATCGCGTCGTCTCGTCGCGCTACCTGCCGACGGTCTCCCCGAGCGCGACCTACCGACCGAATTAACTTCGCGGTCCGCCTTATCCCACGAGCGGCATCCTCCGTAGAAGCAATCGATGGGATCCCCTTCGCAGCCAGTCACCGCAGGGCGCGCGGCGCTCCTCGAGCTCGCACGGCTCTCGCGGCCGGCCCCCGCGTCGCCATCGGAGGTCATCCACGAGCTGACCCGCGCGGTGGGCACGGCGATCGGCGTCGAGCGGTGCAGCGTCTGGCTGCTCGCTGAGGCCGACAAGGAGCTTCGCTGCTTGGATCTGTTCGAGCTCACGAAAGGCGCGCACTCGGCGGGACCGGCGCTCCGGGCCTCCAACTACCCCCGCTACTTCCAGGCGCTCGCGCGCGGCCTACCCATCGACGCGCCCGATGCGCAAGCGGACCCGCGTACCTCGGAGTTCTGCGAAGGGTACCTGGCGCCACTCTCCATCACTTCGATGCTCGACGCCGCCGTCCAGCGGAAAGGACGCGTCGTCGGCGTCGTGTGTTGCGAGCACGTGGGGCCGCCACGCAGGTGGAGTCGCGAGGAGGTGCTGCTGGCGAAGGCGTTCGCGGATCAGGCCGCGCTGATCCTCGCCGCCGACGAGCGCCGACGGCTCGAGGAAGAGCGCGAGAGGATACTGCGTCAGCTCGAGGCCTCCGAAGACCGCTACCGCCGGTTGATGGAGAGCGCGAACGACGCGATCTGCATTGCCGATCCCGACGGAAAAATCGTCGAGGTCAATCGCCGATCCGAGGAGCTTCTGGGAACGTCGCGCGATCGGATCGTCGGCCGCCACTTCGGCGAGTTCGTCGTGGCCGAGGACCGTGCGGCTGCGGCGGAGCGCTTCGCGCGCCAGCTCTCCGGCGAGCCGGTGGAGTCCTTGCGGCTCCGCCTGCTGCGACCCGGGGGATCGCCGCTGCAGGTAGACATCTCGGCGTCATTCGTCGACGTGGGCACGACGAGGCAGTCGATCGCCGTCCTGCGTGACGTCACCGAGCGAGAGCAGGCTGAAGCCCGGCAACGCCACAGCCAAAAGATGGAGGCCCTCGGCCGGCTCGCCGGCGGTGTCGCCCACGACTTCAACAACATGCTGGCGGTCATCGCGCTCAACGCGGAGATGATGATCGACACCCTGTACGAAGAGGACCCCAACCGCGAGTCGGTCGCGGAGATGCTCGGCGCGGCGCACCGCGCGGAGGGGCTCACCCGGCAACTGCTCGCCTTCAGCCGCCGTCAGGTCCTCGAGCCGAGCCGCCTCGACCTCAACGGCGTGGCGCGCGATCTCACGGCGATGATCCGTCGGCTCATCGGCGAGGACATCATGCTGCGCGCCGACCTTCGGGCGTCCATCAGCGTCGAGGCCGATCGCGGCGGGGTGGAGCAAGTCCTCCTGAACCTCGTGGTCAACGCGCGGGACGCGATGCCCCGCGGCGGGACCTTGACGATCGAGACGGCCGACGCGCCCGATCGCCGCGGAGCGGTGCTCACCGTGACGGACACCGGCGACGGGATGGACGCCGCGACGCTGTCCCGCATCTTCGAGCCGTTCTTCAGCACCAAGGGGCTGGGGCGGGGCACCGGTCTCGGCCTCTCGACCGTGTACGGCATCGTTCAACAGAGCCGCGCCACCATCAACGTGGAGAGCGAGCTCGAGTCCGGCTCGCGCTTCACAGTCGTCTTCCCCGTTGCGACCACGCCGTCGAGCACCGAGTCGATCGCGCCGCGGAGCGAGCGGTCCATGGGCGGCTCGGAGACGTTGCTCCTCGTGGAAGACGACGATCTGCTGCGGAGGGTGCTTCGACGCGGGCTGTGCCGCGCGGGCTATCGAGTGCTCGAAGCGACGAGTGGGGCCGATGCGATCGCGCTTTGGGAGCGCAATCCCGGCGCCATCGATCTCGTTCTGACCGATGTGGTGATGCCGGGCATGAGCGGGCCCGAGCTGGTGACCAGCCTGCGGGCCGACACGACCTGGACGAAGGTGCTGTACATGTCGGGCTACCTCGACGACGCGATGGAGCGCCACGGCGTACGTCCGGCACGAGACAACCTCGTCGAGAAGCCGTTCACTCTACCGGTCGTCACGCGCAAGATCCGCCAACTGCTCGATGGCGAGGTCAACCCTCCGTCCTCGTCGCTGCAGTGACGTCGCCTGACCAGTCGAGCCTCGATGCAGCCGACGAGGCGCGGCCGGGCATCGGCGAAGCAAGCAGACGGCTCACCGCCAATTACGAGCTCATGGTGAGCTTTGGGGATGGATCGTATCAAGTCGGGGGATTTCAGCATCCCGTGCGTGCGTGCGAGGAAGGCATTTCGTCGCGAGCCTATCGGGCCGCCCGTCGAGGGCGTAGACCGCGGGCCGCCGTGTCGCCGCTCGTGGGGAGCGAATCAACGCGAGCAATTGTGACGAGCCTCTCCGAAGGCGCGGCGTTCTCGCGTACGATCGCGCCGATGCGTTTCCTTCCGATCGTCGCGGTCGTTACCGCCATCGGCTCGGTCGCGGCGAAGCCGACCGAGCCGCTGAACGTCGTCTGGACGGCACACGATGGATGTCCCGGGGCTCTCGAGCTGTGGCGCGAGATCGTGACACGGTCGACGAAGTTGCGAAGGGCGCAGACGGATGAGACCGCGCATACCGCCAAAATCACGATCGTGCGCGAGGCGGATCACAGCGTCGCCACGATCGTCATCGACGCGGGCACGGAGAGGCGCGTGTCGGCGCCGACCTGCGCCGAGGCAGTCGGCGCGGCGGCGATCGTGACCGTGGTCGCCCTCGATCCCGATGCGATCGCGACGCCCGCACCGCCGGTGTCGGCTCCAACGCCGAGCACGTCTTCGTCCGCGCCGATCGCGCCGGCCGCTGCGGTGGTCGTGCCGGTTCCCGTGACGCCGCCACCGATCGTCGATCGCAGCCTGCCGCCGCCGGCCCCCAATCGCTCGACGCTCGTGCCCTCGCTCGGCCTCGCCGTCGGCGCGATGCAAGCGGGAGCGGGCGGGATGATCACGACCGCCGTCGCGTTCGATCTCGAACGGCTCCACGGCGAACGCGCCGGATCGTCGCTGCGAGTGTCGCTCGATCGCGGCGAGAGCTCGTTCATCGCGAGCGAACGGAGGACCGGCGCATCGTTCACGTGGACCACCGGCCGCCTCGACGCGATGTTCGTTCCCTGGTCGCTCGGTACGACGCTCGCGCTACGCGCCGGCATCGGGTTCGAAGGAGGTGCGCTGCAAGGCAAGCCGAGCGGCGTCGAGCGCCCCGACCCGCGCACCCGGTTGTGGATTGCTGCGTACGCGCTCTCGCAACTCCAGTGGCAGCTCGGCACCGGCTTCGCCTTCGAGCTCGAAGGTGCGCTGGGCACCCCGTACACCCGCGACGAGTTCATGTTCGACCCTGGAATCAGCGTGTACCGACCCACCGCCGTCCTCGGACGCGTACGGCTCGGCATGCTCGTCCGGTTTCCGTGATCAAACCGGCCGAAGCCGGCCATGAAGAAGGTGGAGTGCGCGTTCCCGAGCTCGAGCTTGCCGATACCGACGCCGTGCGTCCGGTCGATCTGCGCGCGCTCGTCGAGCAGCACGTCGCGTTCGTTTATCGATCGCTGCGCCGGCTCGGGGTCGAAGAGATGTCGCTCGACGATGCAACGCAACAGGTCTGGATCGTCGCGACGCGCCGGCTCGCCGACATCCGTCCCGCGAGCGAGCGTGCGTTCCTCTTCGGCATTGCGGTGCGCGTCGCCGCGGATTTTCGCCGCGCAGCGCGTCGACGGCGGCTCGTCCCCGACGAGAACGCCTGGCGATCGCTGCCGACGGCGCGCCCCTCGCCGACGAGCACGTCGATCGCAAACGCGCGCGGTTGCTGCTCGACCACGTCCTCGACGAGATGAGCGACGAGCTGCGCGCGGTGTTCGTGGCCTACGAGCTCGAGGAGGCGACCATGGCCGAGGTCTCCGAAGCGCTCGGCATCCCGCCCGGCACCGTCGCCTCGCGCCTGCGACGCTCACGCGAGCTCTTCCAGACACAGCTCCGACGGCGAACGGGAGGCACACCATGACGGCACCGCGACGTCTGCGCGATGACGCAACGGGAGTCGAGCGTGCGGTGCTCGATTCGGCGCGCGCGGACGATCCGTCTCCCGAGCACCAGCGACGCTTGATCGCGGCCGCGACCACCGTCACCGCCACCGCGATGACGGCCACGGCGAAGGCGGCCGTGGTGTGGAAGATCGTGATTGGTCTCGCCAGCATCAGCGTCGTCGCTGTGGGTTACCAACACGCCACGAACGATCCTGTCGTCACCACCACCGAGCCAACCCCTCCGCCGATTGCGCATTCGGCCGTCGCCTTACCGCCGGTCCCTTCCGTCATGACGGCCTCCGCCCCCCCGGCCAGCGTCGCCCCGAGCACTTCGGCCGTGGCGGCCAAGCCGGTCGTCGCGTCGGCGAGCGTCAGCGCAGAGCCGGTCTCGATCGCGCAGGAGATCGCGCTGCTCGACGAGGCGCGTGCGGGCCTCGCAGCAGGCGATGGGGCGAAGGCGCGCACGGCGCTCGATCGCTACGACGCGGAATGTCCCGGGGGTGCGCTCGCGATCGAAGCGTCGGTGTTGCGCATCGAGACCGTGGCTCTGGGTGGCGACAAGGAACCTGCGGCAAAGCTCGCGCGTCGCTTCCTCGACGCGCACCCGAGTTCCCCCCACGCGCCGCGGGTTCGCAAATTCCTTCCCAGCCCGTGATCAAAACTCCGAGCGCCGGCCATTCAGGGAGCGAGATGTCGACCAAAGGCGTATTGGGGCTGTTCGTGCTGCTCGCAGGATGTGGTGGCAACGTATCGATGGGTGCGGCGCCGTCGGACACGGGCGGTTCGTCCGACGACGCGAGCGACACCTCCGTCGTCGACACGGGTTCGACGCCGGGCGTCGATTCCTCCCCCAGCAGCGATACACCCACGAGCGACGCGGCGGCGCCCGACGTGCCCCCGGCAGCCTCGTCGACCGTGACCGGCAAGTGGGTCGGGTACATCGAGAGCTACAAGCTGCCCTCCGGATCGGACGCGGTGACGATCGAGCTCACCGAGCTCACTGACGGGAGCGCCATCGGAACCGTGATCTTCGGAACCAAGGCGTCGCCTCCTCCCCCGACCGATCCAAAGGTTCGTTATCCCTCGAATCTGGTCGCCAGTTTTCCGGGCGGCGGTACGGACACGTTCTACGGCGAAGGCTTCCGCTACACGATGGGCCTCGGCAAGGTCAGCGGAAAGCGTCTGACGATGCGCATCAATCCCGGTCAGCTCTGGAAGGTGTGGTGCGAGCTGCAGACGTCGTACAACGGCGGCTCCTCCGCATCGGGCACGTGGGGCTGCCTCCCGAATTGGGGGTTCACCTGCTGCGATCCAGGCCCTTGCTCGCAACCCGATCCGACGACGGGCAAGAGCGTGCCGCGCGATTGCGGGCAGCTCTATCTCTGCTCGGTGCACTACGTCTGCTCCTGCGACGAAAAGGGCTGCACCGTGCCGGGACCCGACGCGATTGGCGGGCTCGCGTTCGACGTCACCGTCGTGGCGGACGAAATGAATGGCAGCATCAGCGGCCTGTTCGGCGACAAGAACGTGCACTTGCTCCGAGCGAAGTGACCAGACCGACTCGATCAGGCTGCAATGGCGCGGCGTCGATGGGCCAGCGCACCTTTGCAGCCATCGACTGATCGCCCGTCACGCCGCCCGCACCGGCGAGATCGGGTGGGCGTCTCGCGAGCAGGCGGCGCGCCGGGCTACCCTGCGCACCTGCCGTTCGCGCTTCCCGGCCTTCGTTGAAGAGCGGGCTTTTCGAGCAGGTGACGATACCGCTCCTGCATTCGCGCGATGGTCCTTACGCTTCATCGGCAGACCTGGAAGGCTCGATCGACCAATTCGCCGATGACCGTAGAACTCAACCCATTCTTCTCGAGGACGACGATGTTCCGATCGCGCAGCTCCTCGAGTGCCACGCCGTCGGCGCCCGGGAGGAGCGTCTGGTATGGCGGAGGCAAGATCGGCTACGCGTCGCCGCGGGGCCGATCGTCGTGCGCCCATACGTCGGCGGCAGCGTGACGAGCGGGACCGAGACCCGCTTCGTGTTCTGACTCGCCGGGAGCCTTGTCCTGGGCGTTGCGGCGCGGCCATGTTCGCCTGGCCACCCGCCACGCGCGACGTCGCGCGTCGAGACCTTTAGGCGCCGAGCCCCGCCAGCACCAGCTCGACAATCTCTGCAACGTTGCGTGAGCGGCCAAGTCCTGCTCTCTGGTCAGAGGTGAGCGGGTTCCACTCGCCCGAAGCTCGGAAGGTATCAATAACGACGGAGGCCTCGGTCGTTCCGGAAAAGACCGCAGTTGACATGGTGCACATCTGTCGCCGGCGCAGCACGATGGCCGGAGGCGCGAGGAGCTCCGACTCAAGCTCACTCGCGACTGCCTCCCGAAGACGAAGAAGCTCCGCCGCACACCCACCGAACCCACCGGCGACGAAGAGCGGGCGGCCTGCCTTGAGAGTGAAGTACGCCTCTTCGGCGATGCCAGGATAGAGCCCTGCATAGCCGCGCACCTTTCCGCCAAGCACGACGCGCGCATCGCAGCGCTCGGCAAGCCGCTGCCTCATGAGCGACAATCCGAAAGCTCGACGCCAGTCACGTTCGTCGTCGGCCCAGCTTTCCCGCCCGACAACCAGCTCGTCGGGGAGCGTGACCGGAACGAAGCGCGCATCCGGCTTGTGTTCTGCCTTGAGGCGAGCATCGACTGCCTCGCAATCCGGCCACGACAGGAAATTCTCGATGCGATCGAACGGATCCGAACCGGCGGCATTATGATCGCGGACGAGCGCGAAGAGCTGTCGGGTGAAGCCTTCGTTACGCAGGTCGCCGCCGTATACGAGCATCGCCCCGGCGGCCAGCAGGTGGCGCGCCAGCTCAATGACGGCATCCTGCAGGTGCAGCTCGGATAGCCCGAACTGTGCCGCGTCCTGCGACTCCGAGACAGACAATCCGATGCGCTTCCCCACGAGAGCGAGGGCCTTTGCATGCCCTCGCCGACGTCGCGAAATCGGCGTCACGAAGGTCTTGCGGGGCGCAAAACTGGCTAGGAGTTTGACTTCGTCATCCGCTAGCGGCGGATCCGGGTAAAGGACGGTCTCGTCGCCATCGGGCTGGAGGGTCGCAAGCTCCGGCGGCCGCGAGAGGACCTGCACGCCCCCGTCGAAAAGCCGCACCCAGTCCTGCGCCTCGAACAGTGCGGCGCGGAAGACCTCCACAGTGATGGCGTGGGCCGTGTCTAGCGCGCCGTCCGCCGGCGCTGCCCACCGCACGCTCGGCACGTTGCCCAAATAGGGGAACATCCGGACTTCACGGGTATGGACCGCGTTCACCACGACGATCGGACGCCGGTGCTTCTTCGCCCAAAGCACCTCCTTCTGGCACCACTCCCGAGATCCGTACGCATCCGTCTGGATGACCAGGAGCGCGGCACTTGCTACCCCGTCTTCGAGCCCTTTCTCGAAGGCGTGACCCGGCGCGAGGTCGTGCACATCGAAGAAGTCACCCAGCCCGGTCTTGCGCTGGAGGAAGACCCGAAGCGACTCGGCGATCGGGACACCATCCCGCTTTGCATGGCTCAGGAATACCCGGATACGCGGCGGCACGCCGCCGTCCGGGCGCAACGCTTCCGGGCTGAGGTGCATGGCGAACGCGTGTGCCAGTTCAAGGACGAGGTGCCGGGGCGCTTGGTCATCGGCCCACTCGAAGTACCTCACGTGTTGGTCGCGTTTGAGCTCTCGCAGGTGCCCGGCGTTCCTGCTGAGCGCGACGGTAATGACGCGTGTCCCGGCGCGCTCGCGACAGGGGATCAGGAGTGCCTCAAGCAACTCGTCGGCGGCGTCGTCCGCGACAAGCGCGTCATCGACGAGGAGAACCACCACGCTGCGCCGCGCGTCGTCCAGCCGGAGCGAGCTGGCGGTCCTATCGTCCCCGAGCACGTGAAAATAGAGTGGCGCCCCTATTCCGCGAGACTCCGGCTGGATCGGATCGCGTGCGAACTGCGTGTAGAGGAAGCGCGCGAGCCCGGGCGCGCCGGACGACTCCCTGTGCCAGCACACGATGATTTGTAGCGGGGCCGTCCCAGCCGCCGCCGGCGCGGCATCATTCGCTGTCGCTGCTCGATCCGCAGTCGCCATGGCTGCCTCAGGCCTGCCAGCGCGTGCCGGATCGATTGTTCACAAACGAGGGGAACGAGTTGTCGGGCGCGATTCGGGCCTTCCGGGCATACGCGGAGTGCACCAAGTCCTCGATGCGCTCATGGTCTTCGCTCCAGAGGTGGAGTGTCGCGAAGCCACACTGGACGTTGTCGTGCAAGCGCGGCGGAATCGAGTACGGGTCATAACTGGTCACATTGCCCCGCCGGTCAGCGCCCAACGTGCGGCTATTTTCCTCCTCGTACGAGGGCAAGACGATGCCGAGCAGCCCGCTGCGCGGGTTGTACTCGGTGTCGCGAATGCTGGAGGCGATCTCCCAGTCGACATGCTTTCGCTGCCAGGTCTGGGTCCCAACCAAGACGACGGTGACGCTCGTATCGCGCAGGTACTCGTCGCGGATCTTCTGGCGGATTCGGTCCGTCGGCAGGTTCGGATCGATATCACCCAGGTCGACCGAGCCGGGGACCACGACGCCGTACTTGTTTCCGAAGCGCAGTTCGAAAATCTTCTTCCGGGCGTGGTCGTTCTGGTGGTGGTGGCTGACGAAGACTCTGTGACGAGTGCCCATGCCTCCTCCGGCCGTCCGCGGGAGGACGGCGTGTTGCGAGCTGATTGCCGACGCAATCTCTTGGACCTGCGGCTGTCGAGCCCAGGAGTGAGCGTCGGCGCTACCGTAAGACGCGATGCGGACGTGTCAACCTAGGCTTCGGAATGCGATCCCGTCGACGCATCGGGCGGCACCAACTTTAACGTCGGAGTCGGGCTACGCCGCGGAGGCTAGCGACCCTCGCGCGAGGCACGGATGATCACCTGGCTGATGCGTGGGTCGGCCCCATACGTCGCGATGAAGCGGAGACGCTCGATGGTGCTCATCGACTGATACCGCGCAATGCCGCTCACGATCGCTGCCTCGCGCGCCGAACCCGGCGCGGAAACAGGTCGCGTGAGGACACGAACGAACAGCTCGTCGAGCTCTTGGCGCCAGGCGACGAGTGCCGTGGCGCACTGGTTGATCCTCGCGACGCCGGCGGTGGCCGTTGCTTGGACCTCTGGCGTCTGATCCCCGAGGCGATCGGGATGTCGCGACGCCACCGCCTGCCGCTGGCGGCGGCGGATCTTGTCGACGGTCAGGTCCTTCGGGCCAAGTCCGAGCACCGCGCAGTGCTCGGCAAGCTGAGCGTTCGAGATCTCCACCCTGGCCACCCTAAGTTGGACGCGCGCTCTGTCAAGACGGTCACAAGGCCCGTCGCGGGCGGGAAATCGATCGAACGCAACCGTGGCCGGGCCCGTGACGAAAGTGGATGTGCACATGCCGTGCATCGCGAATCGTCCGCCTCTACCTCCAAGGTCCAACACGATGAACGTCACCAAAGAGCAGATCTTCCTCGCCCTCTTGCCTTCGCTCTACCTGCGAGAACTCGAGAACACGAGCGTCAAGGACAAGCCAGGAACCGAAGCCGCGAACAAGGCGGAACGCGCTGCGAAGGCCGCCCGCATCGCCGCCGAGTTCATGGCGTCGACGCTGGCAAGCAAGGCCTGACCACACCTGCGAACGCCCCGACCACCGCTCAGGGCTGGTCGGGGCGTCTCCACGTCACGCCCTGCGTGGCGTCCTTCGCATCGCCACCGAAGTTGGTGGTTGTTGGCGATGCCGAAGCCACTCGATCAGAGGATCGCATGGGCTTCCGCGAACCTCGGTGAAATTGCGGTTCGCGCTACGCGTCCGGCCCGAAGAGATCCGGTTCCTCCTCCAGCCCCGTGCCGTGGACGAGGAGGGCGAGCGCCTCGCGCGGTACAAGCCGACTGCGCCCCGCCGTCGGTAATGCGCGCGCGGCTACAGCTGGATGCGACGTTGAACGCGCGGAGCACGACGCGATCACGCGCCTCGACGCTGCCCTCGCAGAAGCGGGTTTCAGCGGCGAAATCCGCCAGCGAGCACGGCGTGACCGAGGCGCTCCGTCAGCTCTGCCCAGCTCAGGGGCTGGCCGGTCTAGACCTCGCGGCGTGCTACGTTGAACGCTGATGCCCCACGAGATCACGGAAGAGCACCTGGATGGCGGCCTCGTTCTGACCCTTCGGGTCGAGGGAGAACTCGTCGCGACCGCCCGAGCGAGCGCCGACGTGCTCGACCAGATGAAGGCACAGTGGGGCACCACGTCTGAGTCGGTCGCCGGCGAGCTTCGAACGGCCCTCGAGCGCTACCACGCGGACGCGTTGGAGAAAGTCACGATCGACGCCTTCCACGAAGCTCCTGAGCGATCCCGCCGCTTCGTCGCGACCTTCACTTTCAAGGACTTCCGCAACGTCGCGAAGGGCATCGCCTGGTACGATATGAGGACGGGTGAGACGGGCCCCGCCGATGTTCCCGCGCTCGTGCGCAATAAGCTGCGGTACGTTGTGCACGACCTCCTCACCGCAGACGATCCGACCGCCAAGGAGTTGCGGAGAATCCTGCGATGACGGCTGCTGCTGCTACCGCGGCGTCGCTGCCGCTCGTGATGTTCGACACCAACGTGCTCTTCGACTACTTCCTCGGCCGAGATCCCGACGTTCACCTCGTGGCGACGCTCTCCCGAAGGAAGCTTGACATTCGCATTCCCGAGTTCGTGCTGCTCGAGTTCCGCGGATCGATCCTCAAGGAGCTCGGCGCCAAGGAGCGCGCGCTCGGAGACGTGCGGCGCCTCGCTGCCGAACTCGATCGCGCCGATCGTTGGATGAGCGGCGTCGACAAGCTCCGCAGCGGCTGCGAACTCGTGGCGGAAGACATCGCCCGCCTTCGCCAGAAGATCGATCCGTTCCTCGCAGCGATCCGCCGTGACTTCGACGTGGTGGTGCACACCCAAGACCTCCACTTCCGCGGCGATCTCCGGTTCGTGCAAGGCCTGCCGCCCGACGAGCCGAAGCGCGGCGTCCAGGATTGCCGCATCTTCGAGGCTGTACTGGATATCGCGCGGCGCGACGGCGTTCCGCGTTCGCGCTACCTGCTCACGAAGGACAGCGACTTCTCGAAGAAGCAGGGCGTGAAGGACGAACTGCTCACCGTCGGCGTGGAACTCGTCGTCACCGCCGCGCCCCTCTACCACCAGCACGCGTAGCGTCGGCGTGCCGCTCTCCGGGGGGAGGCGTCGCGAGGGGGAAGGCGTGCACGGCGATCGCAAAATCGCCAGCATGGCGACGCCACGCACCGAGGATCCCGTCACAACGAAGAACGCTCAAGGATTTCTGCGGCGAAACCCTCGACCCGGCGCCATCCATCGTCAAGCCCGAGCGATGCTGAAGCTCAAGATCGACTCGGCGAACGCGCGGCAGAAGAGCGCGCAGCTCCGGATCGAGAGCCTCAAGGAGAGATCGGCATCGACATCAAACGACTCGCCGACACCCAGATGGTCAGATGGTGCACGAGAGCACCCTCGCGTTCGTCGACATGAGGTCGGCGCCATCATGTTCATGCAGGGCATGTACGAGGCGATGATCGAGACCGCGAAGGTCGCCTCGAACGCCCAGCTCTGGAACGGGGGCGCGCCGCTCGCCGAGAGCGCCGCCGTCGGCGCGCTGTCGGCTCCGGATCGCCTACGGCACGCCGCAGGACTACGCGACGACGATCTCGGTGCGAAAGCTACTCGGGATCACCGGTCCGCGGGTCGACACCGTCACGGGCGCGACGCTCACCGTGGCGAGCTGTTCCGGCGCATGCTGCTCCAGAACGCGAACCTCGATGGTCGTGGCGGCGTGGGGATCACCTTCACGACCAAGCTGCAGCCGGGCAACGGACTCTGGTCCAGCGACGTCCAGCGACGTGTGCGCGGATCGCGTTTCCACCGTACAGGCGCAAATCGTCGGCGACTTCCTCGGTGACAACCAGGCCCAAGTGAACCTCTCGCTCACGGGCGGCGCGTTCATGCGGAGCTGCGACGGAGATCGCCTCGACAGCTGGATGCTCGGCCGGCCCGGATCGAGCGCGACGAGCGGGTACGCGGTGCTGCAAGCTGGCGTGAACACGTTAGGCGACGCCCCCACCCCGAACACCTCGCTCTTCGGTCAGTCGGTCGCGCGGGCCAGCCGCCAGCTCGTGATCCCCGGCGGGACGAGCGCGCCGAGCAACTCCGATCTCGACCTGACCAAGATCGAGGACGTCTTCCTCAAGGTCGGCTACTCCGCGGTCCCGCGTCGAAGCGCGCCGATGTCCGTCGATCTCTCCTGCGTCTCCACGATCGGGAAGAGAGAAGAAGCCATGCGATCCCTCGGACTGTACTTCTGTGCTTCGCGCTTCTCGCCGGCTGCGGTGGCGCCGGTGACGACGCCAATGCCGGCTCCACCTCTGCGCCGAACGATGCCGGCAACGGCGCGGCGGACTCTGTGCCTGTGGGGGACTCGGCGCCCACGACGATCGGCGATTCTGGCCCGGTCAGCGATGGAGGCTCCGCGGATGGGTGCTCGCCCACCGCGGACGATCCGCTCGACGACGAGGGCATCGACAGCAACTGCGACGGCGCCGACGGCAAGGTCGGGTTCGACCTCTACGTCAATCCGACTATCGGTCAGGACTCGAACGAGGGTTCGCCTACGCTGCCGAAGCGGTCGCCTGCGGCGGCGCTCCTGATGGCCGCCGGGACGGGCGGCAGCGTCGTGCTCTCCTCGGGCGAGCTCGAGGTGGAGTCCATCGAGGCAGCGGGCAAGTGGCGCCTCGTCGGCGGCTACGACAAGACGTTCCTCGGCGCGCCGAAGCGTGAGCGCACGACGTTCAACGTGACGAACGCGGACGGCCTTCGAATCGCGGGAAGCGGCGTCGATGGCACGCTGGCGCACGTGCAGACCGTTGGGGCGCCCGCCACATCGGAGGAGCAGCCGAGCGCATATGCGATTCGCGCAACAGTCGAGCGACTCCATCTCGACGACGCGAGCGTGAAGTCAGGCACGGTCGCGCAGGAGTCAGTCAGTGCTTCGATCGCGGCCATCGATCCGGGCCAGGGCGGCAATCCCGGCTGGGACGGGAGGACGACCGACGCGTTCGTCGCCCTGCCGACCACGACGTGTGCGTCCGTGCTTCAGCCCAATTGGGTCTCTGGCTCCGCAGGAGACACCGCGTACGGCACGCGTGGATCGGGCAGGAGCGCTGGCGCAGGCGGGCCCGACGGGACGCCGGGTACCGACGGCTCCAACGCGCCGAAGCCCGCCTCACTGGTCGACGGTTTCCTTCGATGGGGCGATGGCACGTCTGGCTTGTCCGACGGCAAGCCGGGCGCTGGGGGAGCGGGCGCCAAGCCCCTCGCGTCGGCGTACCTGTCCGCGAGCGGCGGCTCCGGCGGCTGTCCTGGCGCGGGTGGGCCTGCTGGAAAGAGCGGCGGCGGCTCGATCGCGATCATGCTGCTCAATGGTGAGCTGACGTGAGCTGACCGAGCTGACCATCACGCGAAGCACGATCGCCACGAGCAACGGCGGCGACGCTGGTGACGGTGCTCCAGGTGGACTCGGTGGCAAAGGTGGCCGCAGCGGCTGGCCGATCGGGCCGATTGCCCGACGCCCGTTGGCCCATGGGGCCTCGTCGATTGCAGCGGCTATGGCGGCTGCGGCGGCGCCGGTGGCGCTGGTGGCCGCGGCGGCGGCGGTGTCGGCGGCTGGAGCGTCGGCGTCGTGAAGGTCGGCCTCGCGAAGGCGACGGTTGATGCGTCGTCGACCTACGCGCTCGGTCCTGCGGGCGCGGGTGGCCGCGGCAACGCGGGCGGCTACGCGCCCAACGGCGAGAAGCGATCCGAGCTCGCGCTGTAGCGGCCCCCATTCCGCGGTTCGCGGCGGG
>Ga0208492_1001008_pt1 | contig 20087 bp, 16 predicted proteins | sample Subbioar_CSW14AB_FD_184820 | JGI IMG/M metagenome (GOLD analysis project Ga0208492, IMG submission 184820) | Serpentinite rock and fluid subsurface biosphere microbial communities from McLaughlin Reserve, California, USA - CR12Mar_CSW14AB (SPAdes) | ecosystem: Environmental > Terrestrial > Deep... | reverse complement strand
TTTCCGCAAGCCGGTGAGGCTCGCAATCGTGCTCGGCGGGCGATGCCGAAGGATGCGGCCCAAGATCAGGTGTGGACGGCATCGAAAAGCACCCAGGACAGGGGGCCAAATAAGAGGATGGGCACCCAGGCGGCAAGCGCCGGGGTGAGCAAGTTATAGCTACCCAATAATTGGCAGGTGTAAATGGCTGCAAAAAACAGGCCGCAAAGCCCCAGGCATGATCCCGCGGAAATGAAGATATTGCGATTTTGGTCGCGCAAAATCACCGACAGGCCCATGATGACGAGGATCATTCCCAGGATGGGTCGCGTCAACCGGGCGTGGAACAGGACCGCGATGGACGACATCCGCCCCGCGTCGGGGCGCTGCAGTTCCTCAAAGAGAGTCTGCGTCGAAACGAGGGTGTACCACTGAGGGTCCTGGGTGATTGTCTCGAACCCCACTTCGCGCACGGTCAGGTAATAGTGGCCGATATCGACCGTCTCGAGAATCGCATTTTCCCGGTCCCAGCCCTCGATTTCCAGGGGGACGGTTTGCATAAGCTCCCAGCGACCGCCCCTTCCTTCCTGGTTGGGATGATAGATCGCCTGGCGCGCCGTGATATGAATCAGGGTTCCCGCCACCGCTTCGGGAATCGTTACCCGCAGATTGGTGACTTCTTGATTGGTGCGGCTGGCCTTATCCCCTTCGATATGGATGCCGTTGGGTTCAAAGGTCCCGCGAACGGGGATGGGCCCCAGGCCGTGGGGGTCTTCCTTCTGGCACATCAGTTTGTCTGCCACGAGCGGAACCAGAAACTCTTGGTTGAGGATGGACAAGCCAAGCAAGGCGAACGCCGAAAGAAGCACCGGGGCCACGATGCGCCGGGTGGAAACCCCCGAGGACAGCAACGGAACTTGCTCGTTGCAGCGCTGCATCCAGGTGATGGTGAACATGGCCGCCAGCAGAAGAATCGCCTCGCAAAGCCGGTCGAAAATCTGCAAGACGCGGTAACCGTAGAAGGTCCCGATATCGACCAGGACATTGCGAAAGGTTTTGTCCTTGCCGGTGAAGTCGTCCAGGTTGGTGAATAGGTCCACCACGACATAGAGCATGAGCAAACTGGTTAGACAGACCACGTAGGCCTTAAAGAAGCTGCCGATCAACTGGCGGTCGATCAAGGTGAACACGGGCAGGCCTCGATTGGGGGTTGCTCGGGTCGCGCGGATTCGTTACCGCGGCACTTGGTTGCGGCGCCGATCGTGGCGTTGATCTTGGTAGCCGGGCGTTGGTTGGCGCCTTCGGCGCTGGCCGAATCGCTTTTGCGCGAAAGCCTTACGCCCGGCCGGAACTCGAGCACATATTCCCGGACATAGTCGTTGGCCTCATGGCATTCCTTGCCAAACCCATGTTGGGCAAGTTCCCGGTAGGCCTGGTCCGGCGTCCAGCCCTCGTACTCCATCCGAAAGATGGCGGCGAGAATTCCCGTCCTGTGAAGTCCGGCCTTGCAGTGGATGAGGATGGGGAAATTGTTGGGGTCGTCGTAGGCGCTCAGCATTTCTTCGATCACCGCCGGCCTGACGCCCGGGGCCACGCTTCTGGCCACGAGGTCGGGTGCAAGCTGGATGTAGCGGATGCCCATCTCCTTGCAAAGTTCTGCTTCCGGCAGCCGTGCCGAATCGATCCAGGACTTGGTCAAGTCGCGGCCGCCTTCGTCCTCGTTTTGCAAGTTGACGATGCACTTGATTCCATATTCGCGGATCGCCTCGCGAAATCCCGCGGCAGTCATCTGGCCAGAGCGGTAAAGCCGGCCTGCCGTGACCTCTCGCAAGCGCTTTTTGTGTTCCCAAAAAACGCGGTATTCGGTGTACACCCCGTAAATGAACCCAACCAAGAGGGCCAATCCCAGGACGGAGCGAATCAGGGTTATTCGGGAAGGAATCGGCATCCATGCCTCTACAGGGACCACTTGGACTCGCGGAATGGCCATATATGCCCGCTTCCCAGAATGGAAGCAAGGCCGCCTAGGGAATCTGAAAGATTGGCTAGTTTAGATAAGAGAGGAAGAGGTAAAGAAAGAAGCCGTTGGAGAGGATCGGTTGGACCGGACGACCGATTGCCTCGCCGCAGGTTAGGCAAAGGGATTCCCGGCCCTTTGCCAAGCCAGAATTGGCGTCGTGCGCTTCGGGTGCGCTTCTCCTGCCTCCGCTTAGGGATACAAAAGGGCGCGCTTGGCGCCGTTTCTGGCCGGAGTGGTCCGTTTCCGGACCGGATAGGCGTTTCCCATTTCTGGGGTGCGTTTGGCCTGTCGAGGTTGGTCCCGGCCGCCCGCTCGCCCGTGGCCGCAGATTGCAGCCGGTCCCGACCGGTTCACCGCATCAAGTCGGCAATCCGCATCGGGGCATAAGGCGATTATGCCACGCTCTGGCGGGAATGCCAATTTCCTCACACGTGATTCCCTCAATTGCTGACGTTAAGCGGAGATCGGCAGATTTCTTGGGGCGTGACGGATCGGTTTGCGATTCAGCTGGTGGACCCCTTTCATTTTATTAACACCGATTCTCAACCTTCGCACGCGAAACTCTTTCCGGTTTGCGGGGTTCAATAAGATGGAACCGTAGGTTCGTCCGAGACAGGACGAGCCTCACCATCAATCGTCTCACCCAGGAGAGATCCATGTTTCGTCGTTTCGCGGCCGTCTTGGCTGTTGCGTTCATTGGCTTCGTTGGCTTGATGGCTGCTGAGTACAAGGGCAAGGTCCTGAAGTTCGACACCGAGAAGAGCACCGTCACCGTCAAGACTGAAGACGGAGAAAAGGTCCTCACCTACAGCAGCGACTCGAAGTTCATCGCCGGCAAGGGCGAAATGAAGGAAGAGACCAAGGCCAAAATGCTGAAAAGGGAAATCAAGGAAGGCAAGGAACCCGAAGTCACTGTCATCACCGAGAAGAAAGATGGCAAGGAAGTGATCACGGAACTGAAATTCAAGCGTGGCGGCGGCAAAAAGGGCGGCGAAGGCAAGAACTAGTCTTCTGCCGATTTGATTTACGAAACCGCCGGGGAACCCTGGCGGTTTTTTTATTGCCCTGGAGGAATGCCAATCCTCCTCAGGACGGAACGCCAATCCACTCCGGTTGCTCAAGCAGAAATGTGGCCTAAGAAAGAGGCGGCAACATCCGAACAACAACAACATCCGATCCCTTTCCGATTCTCGGAGATGGGCAGGCGATCGAGGCAAATGAAAAGGAGTTTTCTTTGGCGCATTCAACACTGCCCCGATATTCCCACCTGATCACGTCCGTGTTGCATCTGAGCTTTGCCTGTGCCAGGGCGCAATGGCTCTCCTGCGCGGTGTTTGCGTTCCTGTGCTTGCTCCTACCGGAATTCGTTCGAGGCGAGGAAGCTTCCAAGCCGGCTTCGCATACCGACAAGACCGTGGAGGGCTGGACGATTCGCGTCGATGATCGCCTATTCAAAGAACCCAACCTGGAATTAGGCTCTCAGACATTACGCTTCCTTGAAGCGAAGCTCTTTGAAATCAAGGCGGTCGTGCCCGCCGACAAAGTCAAGAAACTCCAGTCGGTCAAAATCGTGCTCGATCTGTCCCACGGCAAATTGGGCTCGATGCAATACCACCCAAGCAAGGGCTGGCTCGTCTCCAACGGCTATTCATCGGAACTGGCCAAATGTGTCCACATCCCCAAGGCGTCGAACGTGGCCGTCAAGCGCAACATCAATGAACAACCCTGGGTCATCCTTCATGAGCTGGCCCACGCCTACCATGACCAAATCCTCGGCTTCGACGAACCGCGCATCCTGGATGCCTACAAAAACTTCAAAAAAAGCGGACACGGCGACCAAACCCTCCTCTACGACGGCCGCAAGGTCAAACACTACGCCCTCACCGATCAAAAAGAGTTCTTCGCCGAAATGACCGAAGCCTACTTCGGCTCCAACGATTTTTTTCCCTTTAACCGCGCCGAATTGAAGCAAAGCGAGCCTGCGATTTATGAGTTGATGAAGTTTGTTTGGGAAGAAGGGAAGTAGGAAGGGGGCCGCGAGGGGCGGGGAGCTCTTTTTTCAACCCAAAGGCGCAAAGGGAGATACATAAGGCGCAAAGGGGTATTGGAGAGGGATGTTGGGTGAAGTGAGAGATTCGGCGTGGGGGAGAGGCATTTTTCAACGCAAAGGCGCAGAGGAGCAAAGGGCGCAAAGGGAGATTGGGGAGGGGTGTTGGCTGAAATGTTGGAGGTTGCGTGGGGGAGATGCCTTTTTTGACGCAAAGGCGCAAAGAAACAAAGGGCGCAGAGAAACGTGGAATCGAGATTGCGGAAGGATTCTGGAACGCACGCTCGGGAAAAGGGAATTCAATTACCCGGCGGCGTGGTGGTGGCAGCGGAGGCTGGTCATAAGCGTGCCGAAGTCGAGCAAGTGGATTAGAGTCAGGCCAGCTTCGAACAAGTCTCGGTGATTTTTCTTTCCCCGTATGAAAGCGCTTTGCTAGGTGTTATAGAATTGATCACGATCAATAGTCCTTCGTCGATTCGGTTCAATCGGATTGCGTACTTAATCGTCTCCTTTGCGTCCTTATGTACCTCTGCACCTCTGCGTTAAAATGACTTTTCTAACGCTCGCATTCAGTCGTCGCTCTTTATCAGCCAAAACCGCTCTCAAAAGCCTCCTTTGCGTCCTTATGTATCTTTGCGCCTCTGCGTTAAAATGTCCTTTCTAACGCTCGCATCCGGTCGCCGCCGATCTCCATCCATCAGCCAAAACCGCTCTCAAAAGCCTCCTTTGCGTCTTTGCGTTGAATTCCTCGTCATCACCTCTTGGGCAACAACCTCAGCATGCCGCGGCCCAGGGCATCGCCTACCAAAAAGTAGGTTTCGGCGTTGCCGAATTCGTGGTGGCCGTGGGTGGGATTGGGCGATTGCTCTGGCGGTCGCACGAAGTCGTGGGTTTCGACAAAGAGCACATTGCCCTGGAATTCGGGGCATGCCGCGGCTTTGGCTTGGGCCTTACGCAGAAGGGCCCATTCGTCCGGGGCTTCGACCCAGGGACCGGTGAGTTCGCCGATCACAACGGGGAGTTGAGGCGCTTTCAAGTCCTTGCGCACATCCTTGATCAGATTGACCAGGTTCTGCTCGTATTGGGGAATCGCTTTCTTTGGATCACATCCATCATTCCAACCGTGGTACCAGACGAATCCGGCCAGTTCGTAGCCTTCGCCCGCGTATCCAGGGATATGGGAAAGGTTGTCGCAGACTTTGCGCACCTCGGCGATCATCCGCTTGTAATAGAGGCCGACCTCTCCGCCCGAACTCGGCGGGCGAAAGTCGGTAAACAGACTTTTGCCGCCCCAGGCGGTTTTGATGAGTATGACTTTTTCGGAAAAGCGATCGGCCATCAGGTGGCCAAATGGCAACTCCGGACCGAAATGGTGCTTGTCGCCGTAGACGGTGAAGCCGACTGAGAGCGGGCCTGCCAGCAGGGGCCGGTCCTCGCGTTGGTAATGAACCCAAACATTGGGGCGAACGACCCATTCGCCTTTGTCGCTTCGCAAGTGGGCAACAGTTTTGGCCTTTTTCGGATCGTTGAAGAGGGAAAGGAGCGTTCCATTGCCGTCGTTGTAGTCTTTACCGGCCAGGTCCACGACCGCCTGACCTTCCATGTTCGATTGACCCGCAAGGAGGAACACCTTGACCGGCTTCGGCGCTGGCCGGTTTGGCATTTCATGAATGGTGTTGTGAATCGTTCTCGAGACGAGCTGGCCATCGCGACTTTTCAGGCGGTACTTGATCTCCATGCCGCGCGTCGGTTCGAGGCCGGGGATTTTGAGGTGCACCGTCTTGCCATCGGGGCTAAGATCGGCGCCGGCTACGGCAAGGGAATGTTCGTTGACATGGTTGGATCCGTAATTCTGGCTACGCTTCAATCCCCAGACCTTGATCTCGAAATCTCTCGGTTGGGCTTCCTGAATGGGATCGGTGAAGCTCAGTTCGACTCCATCGCTTTTGGCCTTGAGGCCGATCGGTAGATGAGCGGCCTTTCCTGTGGGACGCACTCGATAAAAACCACCCGGCTGGCTTTGGTTGCCTGCCCAGGCAAACATGCCGCAAGTGTAAAGACCTCCATCGGTCGGATGAAACCGCCCCCGCATAATACCCGTCGGAAACAGGGGCAACGGCAGCGCGCACATGCCTCCCTGGGCCTGGCCGTTCACCTTCTCGAAGGGAACCACATAGATCTTGCCCTGACCATAAGAGATGTTAAGCAGCGATCCTTTTAGTGGACCCCACTGGTTCGAAGTCACATGCACCAACTCGGCGGGAGAGCGGTCGAACTGATTGGTGATCCAGCACAAGGGCTGCTTCATGGCCGCGTCGGAGGTGTCGGTCTGATCGGTAAACCCCCACATATTGCCATAAAAACCTCCTTTTTCGACCAAATTGATCCGGTTTTTCGGGGTCCAAAACCCTTCCTGATCGGTCACGAAGAAGGTGCCATCCGGGTTGAGGCACACGCCGTTCGCGGCGCGAAACCCGGTCGCCAGGATTTCCGTGGTGGCGCCATCCTTGCTGACCTTGAGCAGGGTGCCGTGATGAGGCACCAGTGCGGGCAGCGCATGGCGGCCGCTCTTGGCGTAGTAGAAATTCCCTTCGGTGTCGGTTTGCAATCCCATGGCGAATTCGTGGAAGTGTTCGGTCACCTGGTGGTCGTTGTTGAAACACTCGTAGAAATCGGTTTCGCCATCGCCATTGAGATCGTGCAATTTGACGATCTGATCGCGGCAGCAAACAAAGATCGCGCCATCGCGGAATTTCAAACCCAGCGGTTGGAATAGACCCGAGGCGATCCGTTGCCAGGTGAGACCGTGGGAAGGGTTGTCGATGCCGGTAACAACCCAGACATCGCCATCCCAGGAGCAGACCGCCATCCGTTTGCCGTCAGGGAAAAAGTCAAAACCCGTAAGCCGCAGTTGTGCATTCCAGGGGTTCTTTTCAGGCAATTCGAAAGTGTCGACCGCGAAGGGCCCATCGTCTTTCCCGATGGAGACCGAAGTGGAGAGCGTCTGCATCCAGCGCCTGGGGCCGCCCAGTGTCAGGCCTTTGAGTGGCTTGGGAGCGATGCTCGTTCGAGCGGCCTGCTCGATTGCCGATTGTGGCAAGTTGCCAAGAAGCACTTTGATCAGCACGGTCTTGCTCGAAGGAGCGATTTTCAAAATGTGAAACGAATCTCTCTGGGCCAACGTGACCCCGGGCGATGGGACGAGCGCGACCATGGCCGGTGACGATTTGTCTTGGATCGGCGCGACGCGGCATATCAGTTCCTTTTGCGGCGCATCGATTTCGAAGGTTCTGGTGTAAAGGGTGGATCCATTCGGTCCCGCTTCGGCGCCCAGCGATTCGAGGATGTTAGTGGAACCGACCGCGTAGGAGAGAATCGTCTGATCGCCATACGCGAAGATCCCCTTGTACTGCGCCCAGGATTTGGGAAGAGGTCCGTAGGGGCGTTGATCGCGGCCGCGCGGGCGCGGATCTTCGAAAGTGCCGGTGTCGGGGTTGGCCCAGCCTGGTCCCACCGGGTTGCTTACAACCGTGGGCCGGCCCAATTTTGGGTGGATCTGATGCTGGCCGTCGAACTGAATTCCTTTCCAGTCGATAAAGCCCTCGCCTTGCCAGGAGGCGGCATGGCGCATGGTATCGTGATCGAACAGCGACCAGTGACGGCCCCGCGAAACACCGCCCGCGCCCGGGTCGAGGCGGATGGCGATTCCCTTGTAGGCGATGTTGGGCGTTTCGCCGCGTTGATCCGCACTCACCTGATAGGTGTGCATCAAGCTTGGACCATAGTCCATCGCGACCCACGGTTCGACCAGGCGCGCCGGGGGACCGAAGCTCGAACCTTTTGGCAACGAGGCCAGGTAGGTTTCGTTAATGAGGGTGAGTTGCCCGGCGTTGTGAGGCTTCAAATAGGCTTCACGGAGGTAGTGAATGACATCGTATTTTTGCTGCGGCACCATCCAGGTTTGGGGCGCCATGAACCCATACCCTCGCGTGATCGTCTGGTAGATCGCAAAGGGATCGGCGCCGTTTTTGAAGGCGCCACTTGCGAAGCGCAGCGAGTTGGGCAGCGATCCAGCCTGATCCTTCGTGCCATGGCAATTGGCGCAAACGCGTGTGTAGATCGCTTCGCCACGGCGATAGGCGTTCGCATCGAGCGCCTTGATCATGCCGGCATGGTCAATCTCTTTTTCGTAAGCGGCGATGGCCGTGGGCATTTGCGCGGGGCGCAGTTCCCGGGCGCGATCGGGTCCCATCTCCGCGATCTCGATGAGGTATTTGGCCAGATCGAGGAACTGAGCGCGGTCGGAAAGCAGGTTGGCAAGACCGTCGGGCATCAAGGAATTCTTTGCCGGCGTCCGCGATTCGACTGAGTCTTTGGCAAGGACGATGCGTTTGCCCGCCGCGCTGGGATCAATGAGCGTGAGGGAGGTCGCGTTTTCCTCGGCGATCAGTCCGGAAAGGGCCCGACCGTTCGTCAGGGAAACGAGCACGGCCTCGTATCCTTTTTTGATCGCCTTGGAGGGGGTCAATACTGACTCGATCAGGTATTCGGCCGTCGCCTCCTTGCCCGCGCGGGAAAGATCGGGCCCAAGGGGGAGACTTTCCTGCCCATCGTGGCATTTGGCGCAGCCAAGAAACGGTTGGAAAAAGAGCATGGCGCCTCGCACCGCATCGCCATCCTTGCGCGCGGCTTTCGCAAGTCCTGCGACCGGCTCGCGGGAAAGCGATTCCTGGAGGGTGCCAACAGGTTGAGCGAGCAAGGGAGTGCCAAACGACAGGAAAACCACGAAGGCGAACAGGCTACGACAAATCATGGAAATTCCCTGAGGGGAGCGAATTTGGGGGGGCAAGTCCTGAGGGCTTTGCGCGTGCATCGAGCGGAGGCACTCAAGGTCAATGCGGCACCAAGTCGTTCGCTTCTGGACTTGCGGGCTGCCTTTGAGGAATGCCCGCCCTTAAGCTCTCATTCAACTTAAACAAGCGAGGGCCAAAGGTTCAGGGGCACCGATATTTCATGGGAGTTTTCATCGGTGAGCAGCAAATCCAACCATGCGCCGCACGGGGCGCGACACGGTTTCCATGGCGTGCGGTTCGGTCGCCAAAACGATCTTGGACCAAAAGAAAATCCCACGCGAAACGCATGGGATTGAGGGAGTTACTTGCGAGCCGGAGAGTTTCCAATCGGTTGGAATCCGCCTTAGCGGCGTCGAAAACCTCTGCCGGTCTGAATGTAAACTCCGTTGCCGGGATTGTAGCCGCGGCCATAGTACCCCGGTTGCCCATAGTAGTTGGGGTAATAGTTCCCGTTTCGATAGACTCCCCGGCCATAATCATTCCCGTTATTCGGGTATGTGTAATTGGAGTAGACGGGAGTGGTATAAGTATCGGAATCGTTCACGCCATAGGTATACCCATAGTTCGTTTGTGTGTAGTAGGGGCCACCCTGACTGACGACGACCGCCTTGCCGCGTTTATTGCGCTTGCACGCCGAAGCCGAGCCGGCATCGATCGCCATCACCGTGATCGCCACAATCAAGACCGCAATGAACTTTCGCATCGTCTTCCTCTTTGCCGATCAAGCCGGCGTTAGATCATCACCTGGTTGGTAACCCGTGACCCCCATGGGCTACGCCAGGCTGACGCTGGAAAGGACCGGCATTTTTTATGCCCAAAGGTTTGCGCAATGGCATCTGACGGGGCGAGTGATGGTTCTTTTTCACGAACGCCATGGGCGCACTTGGCATGGCAGCTTCCGGCCAAGGATCTTGGAAACACTCTGGGGCAACCGGGTTCGGCGGCGAAGGAGGCGCAGAGCTGGGATGTGCACGACCAGCGGTTTTGTTGTCGAGTCGAGGGAGGCAAGGCCGCCGGAATAGATTGGTTTCAGCTGAAGATTACGAAATCGGCAAATTCATCCCAATGTGCCCAAACGCGTCCGTCGGCATAGGCGTTCAAACGATCGGGCAACTCGATTCCCATGAGGACCGGACGGGTATTCTGCTTTTAGATCGAGAATGGGGCAAAAAAACCCATGCGAAACGCATGGGAAAAAGGAGCCAATGACCGGCCGAACGGCCGTGCTATTGGTTAGCGGCGGTAGTAAACGCGGTTGCCGGTGGAAATGTAGCCTCCCACGGGGTATCCATAGTAGCCGCGGCCGTAGGTCGTGTAGACCGGATTGTAGCCGCTCGTCGAATAGACCACTCGGTTGCCATAATTGGCATAGACGCCCGGGCTGGAATAATAGCCGCTATAAGGATAGGCGTAGCCGTTGTAGGCGGGAGCCGCGTAGTTGGTGTAGTAGGCCCCGGGGCCATAAGAGTAGGACACGGGCGTGGTGTAGACAGGGTAACTGGGGTAACTATAGTAGGCGCGGTTGTAAACGGGGGTGCTATAAACCACCCCGCCCCTGCGCCACGGCCCAGCCGAAGCGGATCCCACATCAAGCGCCAAGACGGTGATTCCCAAAGCCAAAAGTACCAGGAACTTTCGCATTTCGTTCTCCTTCTTGCCGGCCGTCCGGCGGGACCCGTCGCCTGTTTTTTCCACCTCGATCTTGGTGAGGCGGTGCTGGGCCGACGACTGCAAAGAATCTGCTGAATTTACTGGCACATTCTATGCCCATCGAAGGGCAGGCACGGTCCTGAATCCGGAGGAGGGGCTTAATTTTCGGAGGTTTTCGCGAGTCGTGGGCATGGGCTTTGCATTGATTAATCCGGGGCGGGTTGCCCAAGGCATTCGGACGCCGAAGGCGAATGGATTTTCGGGCGAAAAAAAATCCCATGCGAAACGCATGGGAAGGGTGTCGGTGGCTTTGCGGCAACCGTCTTAGCGAACGTAGAGAATCGGATAGCCAGTGGAAATGTATCCTCCGACGGGGTAAGCGCCGTAGTAGCTTGAGCTGTAGGTGACCGGGCTGTAACCAGAGTAATAGGTCGCGACTCGGGGGTAATAGGAATTCACAACCGGAGCCGTGTAGTACGACGTATAGGGATAGGCGGAACTCGTGTAAACCGGGGTCGTGTAGGCGACGGCCGGGTAGCTATAGACGTAAGGGCCGGCGTAGTAAGACCGCACATAATAGGGGCCGCCCGTATAAACCACGGGGCCGCATGGCCAGCCTGCGGATGCGGAGCTAGCGCCGGCTGCCAGAAGGGTGATTCCCAATGCCAATGCCGCAATGAACTTTCGCATTTTCTTTCTCCAACTCCGCCGGTGATCCGGCGATCGATTCGTCGCCTGTTTATCAACCACAAAGCCGATGTGGTGGTCCAGGCGACGGTTGTAAAGAATCTGCTGGGTTTACAGGCATTTTTTATGCCCGAGAATCAGAATCGGTGGATGTCGACAAGATTCTGTGAAGAGTTCTCCGGGCGTAGGCGGGCACAGGGGTTGATCTTTTGGGACAAGGTTCAAGCAACATCCTTGGAGTCGCTGACTGAAAAGAATCTCAGCAGGCAGCATTCACGTGCGCGCAGGTCCACACTTGCGCGAAAATTGGCGTTTATAGCAGCGATTACTGCCAATCAAATTTGTGCATAGATCATGGTTCCTGCAAGTTTTTCTTGTCGATCTGCTTTTGAAACATGTCTCGTGTCTCCTTGAGCTTGTCAGGGATGGAGCCGAGCTGGTCCTCCAGAGCGTCAATAATTTCGACAATCTTTGTCTTTTGTTCCGTGGTTCCTCCCGAGCGTGCAGCACCGATGAGGCGATCGTACTCTTGGCGCAGAGTGATGAGGTCGCGGCGTTTTGAGCGGCAGTTGCGGCAGTGTTTGGGTTTGGAGTCGATCCAAAACCGATACGTCTCGAACCAGACTTTTTGTTCTTCAGCCGACCAAAGGATGTCCGCACCGCAGTCGGCGCACCGGAAATGGGCGTCGATGTACCAGTGCCGGGGGCAGACGGAGCAATGTTGCAACGTCGTGTCGGCGCGGATCGCCGTCGCGTAGACAATCTGATGGGCACCATAAAAGAAGTGAGGCGGCATCAGCTTCGGGTCGGTGCTGCCAAAACTGTCTTCCCCCAAGGTGGTCATCAGGGGGAGTCTCGGAGGGACGGGGACGGCTGCATCACCTTGCCGCTCCTGCACCGCTTCGACCGTGGACCAGATCTGGCAAATCTTCCCGTCTCGGAACTTGTAGAACGCATTCTCATTGAGCACAACTTTAACGGCGCTTTCCGGTAGTCCCGGAATGCTGACCGGAGGACCGCAGTCGAATTTCAGTCGGGCGGCAAGAAGGGGCGCCTCGGCGATGAGCAGTTCGATGTCGAAATGAAGATTGGGAAGTTCGCGATGGAGTTGCTCGAACATTTGACGGTAGCCGGCAAGGCCGAGCGGTTTGCCATTGTGGATGAGATCCTCCGCGACGAATGCATCCAGGATCACCCAGGATTGATCGTTGAGGCAGGTGATGAAGTCTCGGAATTGGGCAGAGAGTTCGGCGTCAGTCATGGGAGTGTCTCGGACTCTGGAGGTGTGGAAAACCATAGGATGTGTTTCGGCTGTTGAGGAGGGCAAAGGCGTGAAAGAATTGGCTTCGGCTCTGGCAGACTTGAGTGCGGCAGAGGCATCGAAGCGGTTGGCCGCCTCTCGCGTCCTGGAGCGGGCCGCACGCATGGAGAGCAACGCGTCCAGGAAAGAGGCGCTGGGCTGCCGGACCGTCACCGAAGCGCTCATCAAAGCTCTTGAGGATACGGAAGCAAATGTAGTGCAGAACGCCCTCATCGCCATCGCCGAGATCGGCCGTCGCTATTTCAAGGATGATCTGGCGTACCCTACCGTGGTCCGATTGCTCGGCAGTCCGCAGCAACTGACGCGGAACTGGGCGATCGCCGCCGCCGTCGTACTCCGCGAGGCAGCAAGCCTTCCCGACGTGTTGCCGCTGGCGCGGGACAAGTCGGCCAAGGTGCGCGCCGAGGTGGTTCGTAGCGCCACGGGGCTGGCGAGATTCTCCAATTTGCCTGCGGCAGCCCGCTCCGACTTGCAGGCGTTGGCCGTCGTCGCTGCAGCGGATAAGGATGAGCAGGTGCGCGACTACGCGGCCAATTTGGCACGCGCATTGGCTGATACCTCTGGACAGGGAGAAAATGGCTGACGATTGCAATAGCGTCTGGCGTGGAAAAAGGAAGAGCTAAAGGCGACGTTCGAGGGATTCGTTTGAATTGGGAACTTCGCCGATGGTTGGCGATCGTAGAACCCGGGGACTGACGCCCCCGGCTCGCCATACCGACTGCTCTTCGAAACAGGATTGCGCCGAAAATCGCTAGTCATGGAGTGGGTTCGCCGTGATAAAATCGCCTCCACGGAGCGCCATTGATGCCATTACGCGATCATTTTCACACGCCGATCTCGCGAACCTTTGCGTGGGAAGGTTTTCATGGCACTTGGCCCGGCATGCTTGTGGGACGAGTCCGCGATTTGCTTCCCGACGGTTACCTCGCTGAACCGCGTGCGCGGATGGGGCAGTACTTTGAACGGGATATCGGAACATCCGATCGAGAGGAGTTGCCTTCGCCTATCAGCAACATTGGCCCGGGCACAGCGATGACGCCCCAAATCACCGCGGAGCCCACGGTGTCGGCCGAGATCGATATCGGCGATCAACACGAGTACGAAGTTCTGATCTACGACATGGAGAGAGAAAAAAAGTTGGTGGCGGCCGTCGAGTTCGTCAGCCCGGGGAACAAGGATCGGGCGGAACATCGGCAGGCCTTTGTGGCGAAGTGCTCCACGTTGCTTCAGCAAGGAATCAGCGTCGCGATCGTGGACATTGTCACCCATCGCGCCGGGAATCTCTATGCGCAACTACTGGGCGAACTCGGTGTGAGTGACCCGTCACTGGGAACGAAACCGCCACCGTTGTATGCCGCCAGTTGCCGAACGAAGAGCCACCAACATCGCAATCGTTTCGACGCCTGGGCTTATCCGGTGGCGCTGGGGCAACCGTTGCCATCGCTGCCACTTTGGTATGCGCCCGATCGAGCAGTGACCCTTGACCTTGAAGGCAGTTATGAAGATACCTGTCGTCTCCTTGGCGTCGAATAGGCGCGGACGCTGGGAAGGTAGGGGGAGATTTTTTTGCGGCCCATTCTGCCGCGTGGAATAGAAGAGGCAAAGGTCCGGTTCGAGTGAGCCGTTTGATCGGGAATTTTGCGGTAAGGTGCGCGGTTGTAGAACCCGGGGACTGACGCCCCCGGCTCGCCTTTGTCGGTTCATTTCTGAGGACTGATTAGCGGCGGAAGTAGGTGCCGCGGGAATTGCCGCCATAGGGCGGGCCGTTGTAACCACTATTCGCAAACCCGTAACCGGGATTGGAGAAGTTGAGCTGATTGAAACCGTAACCGGTCGGAGGGTATCCGTAGGGATACCCGTAGCCGAACCGGTCGTTGGATCGAGAAACGGCGGCGCTGCGATTCGGACTCGTCTGCTGGTAGTAGGCGCGGCCGGATCTTCCAGGCGAGGAACTGCCATTGCCGAAGGACCTGCCCGAGGAGGAACCGCGACCACCGCGCCCTTGAGCCTTGGCAGAGCCTTGATCAAGGGCCGTGATCATGAGGGCGATCGCCGCCAAGACGATGAACTTTTTCATGGAAGCTCTCCTCAAGGTCGCACTTGGGTTTTCTCACGCGAAGTTGGTCGCCTTGACAAGGCCTTACACAGGGAATGGATTCCGTTCGGCAAACCCTTGTTGATGCCAGTAGGGGTAAGCGAACGGCCGGGCGCTGGCGGCGTCGAGCTTGGCGATTTGGTCCTTGGTCAGACTCCAACCGGTGGCTCCCAGGTTTTGGCGTAACTGCTCTTCGTTGCGCGCGCCGATGACGACGGTCGCCACCGTGGGGCGGCTCAAAAGCCAATTCAGCGCGATTTGGGGCACCGTTTTGCCGGTTTCCTTGGCGACTTCGTCGAGGGCATCGACCACCTTAAAGAGGTACTCGTCTTCGACCTGAGGTCCGATGTCGCGCACCTGCTGACTTTGCAGCCGGCTCGAGGCGGGCAGCGGTTGGCCGCGGCGGATCTTGCCGGTGAGGCGGCCCCAGCCGAGCGGGCTCCAGACCACCGCGCTGACTTGTTGATCGATGCCCAGGGGCATCAGCTCCCATTCGTAGTCGCGGCCGATCAACGAGTAATAGGTCTGGTTCGCGACATGGCGGGCCCAGCCGTACCGGTCGGAGATCGCCAGCGATTTCATCAGATGCCAGCCGGAGAAGTTGGAGCAGCCGATGTAGCGGATTTTTCCCGCCTTCACCAATTGGTCGAGCGTGCTCAAGGCCTCTTCGATGGGGGTCATCGCGTCGAAGCCATGAAGCTGGAACAAGTCGATGTAGTCGGTACCCAACCGGCTTAGCGCGGCATCAACCGCCCGCGTCAGGTGGATGCGCGACGAGCCGACTTCATTGGCGCCGGGGCCAAAGCGGAAAGTGGCCTTCGTCGAGATGAGCACCTTGTCGCGGCGGCCCTTGATCGCCTGGCCCAGGATCGATTCGGCCGCGCCGCTCGAATAGATGTCGGCCGAGTCGAACATGTTGAGGCCGGCTTCGAGGCAAATATCGACCAGCTTGGTCGCTTCGGCAACGTCGCTCGAACCCCATGCCTTGAAAAACTCGTTGCCGCCGCCAAAAGTTCCCGTGCCCAGTGTCAACACGGGCACATAGAAACCGGAACCACCCAGCCGTCTTACTTCCATGGAAATTTGACCTCATCGAATCTTCTGGTTGAATTACGAAACCGGAGTAATTTGCCCATCCCGGCTGCAGCCCGCGCGGTAACGCAGGGCTTCCTCATTGATAGGGTTGGACCCACTGCGGCCTCGTGAGAAAAAACGGAAGTCTCACGAGGAGGCCGTCTTGGGCGAACGATTTCAGGGCAAGTCCTTGCAAAAGGCAAAACGGCGCTGATTTTTCCAGGGATTTCTATCCATTTCCAGGTTCGGTCCAGGTTCTTTCCGGGCTACGAACAGGGATTTCTTGACAATGCGAATCGCACTTCTAAAACACCGCCGAAGCGAATGAGTGATGAATCCCAGAGTTTTTCCGTCCGGTTTTCGAGCGATCGGAAAAGCCTGTGTGATTGCCCTGGTCTGACGCTTGTTGCTTCTTTCGCATTCTTGCCCCCTCCTCGTTTCGTTAAAGGAATGCCCCATGCGAGCCTCTCTTTTTTGTCTTTTGGTGGCGATGATCGGCCTGTCGATTGGCTGCAAAGACGAGAAATACCTCAAGGAAAAGGAGGAGATGCGGCAGCAGACGCTTAAAGGGTTGAGGTTAGGTGCGATAATGGGCGTCGTTCAAAAAAATTACGAAGAAGCCAAAGGAAAATTAAAAAAACTTGAAGAAATGGAAAAATTTAATGCGGATGATTATTCTTTGCGCGGTGAAGTGAATGAGGGCCTTGGGCAAAATTCCTCCGCGCTGGAGGATTACAATAAATCCATCGAGATGGATCCCAAAAAATATAAAGTGCTTGAACGCCGAGGAAAATTATTGGTCAAGATGGGCCAAGCCAAGGAAGGCAAGGCCGATCTCGACAAGGCGAAGCAAATGAGCGGCCAGAAATAACGAGGCTGTCGCGTGAAATGAGCCGCAACGTTGCGGCTCGTACGCGAAATCCATCCATTCCTGAAAGAGTTCTCCGAACCTGGCTAAATCTCCGCAAGCGCTTCCGGAAACTTCGCCGCCAGGAAGTGCCTCATCAGTTGATGACCCTTGGCCAGTCGCACCGGGCTGACGGCCGCGACCTTTTCCGTGTAGCCGCTTTGGCCATGCGCCGAAACGCCGTGCCCGGAAACCACAAAGGGCACGGGACCGTGCGCGTGAGCCCTGGTCTTCAATGTGGTGCGGTGGTCGGGCGTGATGAGCATGCGCCACTGCGGATAGGCTTTCAAGGCCTCGCGAATGGGACCGACAATGTCGGTATCGATCCGCTCCAGCGCCTCGACTTTGGCTAAGGCCTTGCCCTCGTGCGAGGCTTCATCAGGCGCCTCGACATGGACGCAAACGATGTCAAATTCCTTAAGCGCTTCGATGCCGGCGCGGCCCTTGGCGGCATAGTCGGTGTCGAGATAGCCGGTTGCCCCCGCCACGTCGATACGCTTCCAGCCGATCAGGCAGCCGACTCCGCCCACGAGATCCACCGCGCTGATCATTGCCCCTTTCAAACCATACTTGGTATCGAATTTTTCAAGCGTCGGGGCGCTGCCCTGGCCCCAGAGCCAGCACTGGGTCGCGGGCTTTTTGCCGGCGGCCATGCGCGCGCGATTCACCGGATGATCGGCAAAGATCGGCCGGCTTTTCTCCATCAAAGAGCGCAAAAGTCCCGATCCGGGCCCTGTGGGCAGATGATCGGCGATGGGCCGGTCCGGCACGTCGTGCGGGGGTTGCGTTTTCGTCTTGGCCGAAAAAGGGGCCGAACCTGGCTGGCCGCGGAAAACGAGCAAATTGCGATAACTGACGCCGGGGTGAAACTCGAGCGTGCCGGCGGGGTGGTCCGGCCCGGCCGCGATCGGGCCGCCCAGCGCCTTTTGCAGCGCCTCGACCAGCGGCTTGCCTTCCGCGCTTTCGATATGGCCGGCGGTGAAGTCGGTCATCTTCTCGCCGGCGGTGTTGACCAAATTGCAGCGGATCGCCCAGTCGTGCGGTCCCAGGGGAATACCCATGGCCGCAGCTTCGAGCGGAGCCCGGCCGGTATAAACCTCAAGCGGGTCGTAACCGAGCAAGCTCAAGGTGGCGACATCGCTGGCGGCGGTCAGGCCTGGCGGAACATTGTCGGAAAGTCCCACGACCCCGCCCTGACCCAGTTGATCCATGTGCGGGAGTTTCGCCGCTTCCAGTGGCGTCAGACCTTTAAGAGCCTCGACTGGTTCATCCGCGCAACCATCGGGAATGACAATGACATATTTCATGGGGAGGCCTACTTGCTTCACTGGAAACTGCTAACGATCGGGGATCAATCGGCGACCGGAAAATGCGTGGTCGCAGCCACGGCCACGCCACGTTCGTCGATTTTTTTCACGGCCTGCTGGAAGTTCGAGGTCTTGGCCTCGTGCGTCATGATTACCATTTGCACCTCGCCGCTGCCGGGCACGGCGCTCGACTCATGCTGGATGACCGAAGCGATACTAATCTCGTGAGTCGCGAGAATTCCGGCGACCTCGGCCATGACGCCCGGCCGGTCCGAAACAAGCAGGCGCAGATAAAAGCGGCTTCGCACATCGCCGCTGGCCATCAACGCCGCCTGGTCCTGGGCTCCTGGATTCCAGAGCTGGCCCGTGCGATGCACAATCCGGTCGCGGGCGAGTGCCAAGTCGGCCAGATCGGCGACGACGGAACTGGCGGTCGGCATCATGCCCGCGCCGCGTCCGTAATACAGGGTGTCTTCCACGGCATCGGCAACCACTCGCACGGCGTTGTAAACCCCGCGCACCTGGGCAAGCGGGGCGTTTTTGCGCAAGAGCACCGGGGAGACATGCATGGCCAGTTTGCCGTCGCGATGCCAGGTCTCGGCAAGCAGGCGGATCGTGTAGCCAAGCTCCGACGCAAAGCGGATATCCGCTGCCTCGATCCCTTCGATGCCGCGGCGGGAGATCGATCGAAGGGGCGCTTCGACTCCAAAAGCCAGATGGGCCAAAATCGCCAGTTTGTGGGCGGCATCGGTGCCGTCGACATCGAGTTTTGGGTCGGCTTCGGCGTAGCCTAGCCTTTGCGCTTCTTTCAATACGTCGGCGTAAGTCCTTCCCTCGTCGGTCATCTGGCTGAGGATGTAGTTGCTCGTGCCGTTGAGGATTCCTTGCAAAGCTGTAATTTTGTTGCCGATCAGGCCCTCTTGCAGCACCCGAATGATCGGAATGCCGCCGGCGACGCTGGCTTCAAAACCAATGGCCCGGCCATGCTTTCTGGCTTTTTCGAACAGCTCGGCGCCGTGCTCGGCGAGCAGGGCCTTGTTGGCGGTAACGATGTCGCGGCCGGATTCGAGGCACTTGAGAACCCATTCGCGGACGGGCCCCGTTCCTCCCGCCGCCTCGACGACGACATCGATATCCGGATCGGTCCAAAGTGTTGCTGGATCAGTCGTTAGCAAGGCTTGGGGTAGAGCTTGGTCCCGGACTTTCGAGGGGTCTTTGACGGCGATCCTGGCAATTTGCCATTCCCGGCCCGAGTAGGCGGCCAGTTCCCTGGCGCGGCTCTGCAAAATCCGCACCACACCCGTCCCGACGGTCCCGCATCCGAGCATTCCGATCCGCAATGGCTTCACCAACGATTCTCCTGAAATTCTCCCGTGTGCTCCTGGCGCGATCACCGGAAATCTTAGGGACAGGCCATGAATTTTCGTTTGCAGAAATTGGGATCGATGGACCATGAGAGGCCGGGCAACCCTCCTTGGCCAACCAGCACGCACAGTAGGCAGAAACATGAAAAATCTTAAATCCGGCACTTTTTCCTTTTCAAAGGTGAGCCGCGAGTGCGATGATTAAGGGTGAGGGCGTCTATCGCCTTCTGCAACAGCCACGATCACGATATTGAGTATTCGTTGGAGGATGAAACCATGGGGAAGCAGTTCGGACTTGGGCTGTTCCTGATGGCGTTTTCCGCGGCCTGCGGTTCCGTTTGGGGTCAAGGCAGCGGCCTGAGCGGTGGAAGCGGGCTAAGTGGCGGAACCGGTTTTAGTGGAGGAAGCGGCGGGGGCGGCGGGTTCAGTGGTGGTGGTGGCGGCAGCGGTTTGCCCACCAGCGGACTGAGTGGCGGTAGCGGTGCCAGCGGGTTCAGCGGTGGCGGCAATACGAGCGGCTCCTCCGGCCGAGGAAACTCGTCGATGAGTGGCAACAGCCGAAACAGCTTTGGTCAACAAAATATCAACGGTTCGAGCCAGGGAATCAGTCAGGCCAACCCGTTTCAGCAATATTACCAAAACCCCTATACGGTAAGACTCGGTAACGAGAGCATTGGCGGTTTTGCGAACATTTCCAGTGCAACGTTTGGTAACCCCATTTATCCGACTTCGATCTTCGGTGCAGGCACCACCAGCAATAATTCCGCCACCTCGGCTCGAGGA